>CAJHYS010000457.1_pt1 | contig 17902 bp, 19 predicted proteins | sample 9198801 | NCBI WGS metagenome assembly CAJHYS01 (sample SAMEA7708368, study PRJEB35096) | sediment metagenome | biome: marine neritic benthic zone biome [ENVO:01000025]; feature: sediment [ENVO:00002007]; material: shallow marine sediment [ENVO:03000034] sea grass bed [ENVO_01000059] ...
CCCCGTAGTTTCATCCAAAGTGACGCCTGACCTGGGTCGGTGACGCACTTCGAGTTTTCCGGTTAGGCGTGGGCGTCGGTCGTTTGCGAATGGGTTCCCACACAATTCCGCCATTTCTAGCCCATTTGATCCCGCGTACTCCCGGCAAGTCCCGCCTCAAGTCGGCATCAATCCAAGTGACGTTCGACACTAAAGCGGACATACCAGCTCCTGCGCGTATAAGGGCATTTCTGACCCTAAGGCGACGAGATCGGGAAGTCTGACTGCCCGGTCCAGCGACCAAACTGTTGCCCTGCCGGCTGGCGGATTTGCGCTGATGACTGGTTTCGCGCCGGGTATGCACTAACGGTCTTTCCTGGGAACCCCCAATGCCCTGAGAGCGAGATCCCGAGTTGTTCACTGCCTGCATCTCACCTCCCGGTCACCGTCGCACCCGCAAAACCGCTCCGCAGGTTGATGGCAATCCGGGTGCGCACCGCAGAGACTGGAACAGGCAACGCGCCGCGTTCCGGGGAGAGAGCAATGCGCACCCGTTTTACGACCCAGAGCCGTTGACCGTTGGCAAGTCAAGAACCCTGGCCCGCTTGGCAGACCGGAAACACGTTCCTCTCACATGTCCCGCTCTGGTGCCGCATGGCGATCGGGGGCGATTTCAACCATATAGTGCGACACGCAATAAACATATCATAAGTTGTATTCGCCGAGAAGTACAATTTTGCCCGTTGCGCGCAGCTTCCCCTTCTGTTTTCACTGACCTTCCCGGTTGAGCGAGCGAGTGGGTGATCAAATGCTGATTGACGGACTGCAATATGCCAATTGGTCGGAAAAGATTTTCCGGCAAATGCGCGAAGGCGGCGTGGACGCGGTCCATGTGACCATCTGCTATCACGAGATGTTCCGCGAGACCGTGGCCAACATCGAGCAATGGAACCGCTGGTTTGAAACCTACGCCGACCTGATCTGCCACGCCAAGACGGGCGATGACGTGCGCGCCGCGAAAGCCGCCGGGCGCACCGCCATCATCTTCGGCTTCCAAAACTGCTCGCCCATTGAGGACGACATCGGCCTGATCGAGATTTGCCACAGCCTCGGCGCCCGCTTCATGCAGCTCACCTACAACAACCAGTCCTTGCTGGCCACAGGCGCCTATGAAGCCGAAGACACCGGCCTCACCCGCTTTGGCAAGCAGGCGGTGAGTGAGATGAACCGGGTGGGGCTGGTGGTCGACATGTCCCATTCCGCCGAGCGCTCCACCTTGGAGGCCATCGACCATTCCGCCCGGCCGATCGCGATCACCCATGCCAACCCCCACAGCTGGCATCCGGGCCTGCGCAACAAATCGGATGAGGTGCTGAACGCCCTGGCTGAAAGCGGCGGCATGTTGGGCTTTTCGCTTTATCCCCATCATCTGAAGGGCGGCTCGGAATGCACCCTCACCAGCTTTTGCGAAATGATCGCGCGCACCGCCGACCTGATGGGCATCGACCATATCGGCATCGGCTCTGACCTTTGCCAGGACCAGCCTGACAGCGTGGTGGAATGGATGCGCGTCGGCCGCTGGTCCAAACAGATCGATTATGGCGAAGGCTCCAAGGACAATGCCGGCTTCCCGCCGCAGCCGCCCTGGTTCTCAGACAACCGCGATTTCGGCAACATTGCCTTAGGTCTCAGCGACATGGGCTTTGGCGAAGAGGAAACCGCCAAGGTGATGGGCGGGAACTGGCTGCGCTTTTTCGATGAGAACTTTGGGCCCCAAGGGAAGGGAGAAAGCCGATGAGCATTCAAGAGAGGCTGGACAAGGCCCAGATCACCATTCCAACCATGGAAGAGATTTACGGTCTGAACCCGTCCGGCGCCCGTTACATCACCCACAGGGCCGTGGGCGAGACGCTCTATCTGACCGGGACCTGCGCGGCCAAGGACGGCAAGCCCTATATGACAGGCATCCTGGGCGAGGATCTCACCGTGGAGCAAGGCTACCAGGCCGCCCGCCAGGCCGCCTTGTGCAACCTCGGCATTCTGAAGCATGCCATCGGCGATCTTGAGCGGGTGGTGCAGTTCGTCCAACTCATCGGCCACATCAATTCAGGACCCGGCTTCACCGAGCAGCCGCGCGTGCTGAACGGCGCGAGCGATCTGTTTCTGGAAGTGTTCGGCGACAAGGCCTGGTCGACCCGGGCGGCCATCGGCTGCCGGGGCATTGCGGTGAACCATTCCGTAGAGCTTATCCTCACCGTGCACTATGACGGGGGGCCGGTGACCGAGGCAATCAGCCGGGGCGCCTTTGCCGGCGACGGGTGAGGCTCAAGAGCAACCTGCGATCAGACGGTCCCGTCTGAGCGGAGATAAGTTGCTCGTCCATAACGAAGATGTCCTAGACCTCAGGCTCCCCGAAGCCGAGCCACTTGGTGGCGAACGGCAGACATAGGCTCAGCCCGATGAAGCGCAACATCTGGTGGCCGGCCACAAACGCCGGATCGGCCCCGAGCGAGAACGCCACCACTGTGAGCGCATCAATGCCGCCTGGGGCAAAGGCAAGCCACACCTGCAGTGCCGGGAGAGACAAGAGATAGGCCACCGGCAGCGCCAGCGCGCCTGCGATCGCCAGACCTAGGACCGTGGAGCCCAAGCCGGCCACCGCCCCCTCCTTGAGCATGGCCAGATCCACCCCGGCAAAGCGCGAGCCGATGGCGGTGCCCAGGGTCGCCAGCGCGGGCCACAGGATGTAGGCCGGCAGCGAGCCCTCAAACTGGCCGGCGCCAAACAGCGCACCCACGGCAAAGAAAGGGCCGGAAAAGAAGGGGGCCGGTATCTTGATGAGCAGCGCAATCGGAATGCTCAGCGCCGCCAGGCCAAACAGGAGGGCAACCTGGCTGCCGGCCAGCACATCCTTTGCGCCGACACCAAGCGGCTTGATATCGCCGAAGAGGCCGAAGGCCAGCGGAATGATGATGATCAGAAGGGCCAGCCGCGAGGTCTGCACAATGGTGATGCGTTTCACATCCGCCCCGCGCTCCAGCGCCAGAGCCAGAACGAAGCTCAGCGCCCCTGGAACCGCGGCTAAAGTCGCTGTTTCCCGGTCATATCCGTGCATGCGGCGCAGATAGAGCGGGATCAGCACCATGATCGCCACAAGGGAAAGACCGAGCGCGAAGATCGAGAACGGCCAGGCCGCAAAGGACTGGACGGTTTCCTGATCAACCGTGGAGCCGAAGAAGATGCCGGTGCAGAAGAACGCCAGGTTGCGCACGCCCGTCGGCATCAAAACCTCCATGCCCAACAGGCTGGCGACGGCAACGGCGATCAGCGCGCCGCTCATGAAGGCAGCCGGCAATCCGAGGGTGTTGAACAGAACGGCGCCGCAGCCTCCCACCAACAACGTGCGTCCAAGCAGAAGCACTTGTCGCGGCGTGAGCAAGGCTGGCATTTTGAGAAGCTGGGCGATAGCTGCAGCGCTCCTAGATCAGCCCGATGCGCCGGCGGATATCCTCTTCACGCAGGCTCACATCCTGGCCGGCGAACTCCGCGGCATCTTCGCTGCAGAGCCAGGCGATGGCGCGCGCCGGCCAGCTCGGATCGACATGCACCGAAGGATCAAGCTGGCTCACAGGGTTGATGCCCGACGCCTTGATGGCGGTCTGCATGTAGGTGGCGACCGTCCCCGGGCTGAGCCCCAAGACCCGCACCCCGTCGGCGCTTGCCTCCTTGTCGGCGCAGCGGGTCAGCATGTAGGCCGCCGCCTTGGCGCTGCAATAGTGCGACCAGCCTTCCATGGGCCCGTGCGCTGCACCGGAGCTCACGTTGACAATCGTGCCGCTGCCCTGGCCCTGCATCACCGGAAGAGCGGCGCGCAGGCCAAAATAGACGCCCTTGTAGTTGATGTCGGTGGCTGCCGCCCATTCCTCAGGGTCAGAGGTGCTGAGAGGGCCGATCGGATCGATCACACCGGCATTGTTCACCAAGATATCGAGCCCGCCGAAGGCCTTCCGGCAGGTCTCCACGGCGCCTTCAACATCGGCAAAGCGGGCAACGTCGCAGGTCACCGCCTCCGCCTTGCCGCCGTTTTCGCGGATGCGCGCGGCAACCTCTTCAATCTGTCCGGTGGTGCGCGCGGTCAGCACCACGGCCACCCCCTGGCTTGCCAGATGTTCGGCCGTTGCGGCACCAATGCCCCGGCTCGCGCCGGTCACCACGGCGCATTTTCCGTTGAGTTCGCTCATCTATGGTCCTGTAGAAAAATCCGGTAGGATCACGGCCAATATAGCCCGCTGGCGCCCTTTGCGCCATGGCGTCAAAACATCGCCTTGCCGTCGCCCGGTCCGGGTTGCACAGTGCGCATTCCCGCATTTCGTTGCAAGGCAGCACTCCCATGAACGCACGTCCAAACCGGTTCGAAACCAACGCCGACGGCTGGGACGGTCCCGGCGGCCCGCAGGATCTCTATTTCACCCGCGACGACAGCTGGCCCTATCCGCGCATGGTGCGCGCCGACAATATCTATCTCTTCGACGAGAACGGCAGCAAATACATCGATGCCTCGTCGGGCCCCATCGCCAGCAACCTCGGCCACAACAACCGCCGGGTCATCGAGGCCATGAAGGCGCAGCTCGACAAGTACCCCTTCAACACCATCCGCCTGGCCCGCTCCGATGAGAATATCGCGCTGGCCAAGCGGCTGGCCGAGGCGGCGGGCGCCGGGTTTGAGCGGCCGTTCTTCGTCTCCGGTGGTTCAGAAGCCAACGAAGCGGCCATTCAGTTCGCCCGCCAGTGGGCCTGGGCCCATGGCGAGGTGGAGCGCAAGCGGCTGTTCAGCCTGATGCCGTCCTATCACGGCGGCACGATCTGCGCCCAGGTGCTCTCCGGCGATGCGGCCGTGGCGCCGGTCTTTGAGGGCATGGCCACCATGCCCGAACGCATTGAAGCGCCCCTCACCTACCGCCCGCCGGACGGCCTGACACACGAGCAGAACGAGGACCGAATCTGCCAGCACTTTGAGGACCGGATCTTGGCGCTCGGCCCGGAAACCTGCCTTGCCCTGTTCATGGAGCCGGTGGGCGGGCTGGCCACCGGCGCCAACGTGCTCTCCGGCCGCTTCTTGAAGCGCATGCGCGAGATCTGCACCAGGTATGGCCTGCTGATGGTGCTGGACGAGGTGATGAGCGGGGCCGGCCGCAGCGGCAAGTTCCTCACCGCCCAGCACCATGGGGAAGACTGCAAGCCAGATCTGGTGGTTCTGGCCAAGGGCATCGGGTCGGGCTACATCCCGCTCGGCATCATGCTGGCGCCGGCCCGGATGGTGGACGAACTCTCCGGCCTCACCGGCTTCAACTATGGCCACACCTCCAACGCCAACCCGCTGGCCTGCGCCGTGGGCCTGGCCACGTTGGAAGAGATGGAGGAGCGCAAGCTGATCGAGAATGCCGCCAGCACGGGCGCCTATCTGATGGAGCGCATGCGCGCCCTTGGCGAGACCTGCCCGATCATCGGCGATGTGCGCGGGCTGGGCCTCTTGCAGGCGACCGAGATCGTGGCGAACAAGCAGACCAAGCAGATCTTCTCCGCCGAGGCCAAGGCGCCCGATACCCTGAGGCGCATGGGGCTGGATTACGGTCTCAGCCTCTATGCCCGGCGCACCAACAACGGCAAGTATGGCGATTGGATCATGACCTCGCCGCCGTTGATCACCACGCGCGAGCAGGTGGACGAGATGGTGGAGTGCTTCGATCAGCTCTTTACCGCCTTTGCCGATGCCATGGTGCGCGAAGGAGTGAACGTCGCATGAGCCAAAGCACCCGCCCTGTCGCCCTCATCACAGGCGCCTCAAGCGGCATTGGCGCCGCTTCGGCACAGCAACTCGCGCGCAGTGGGCACAACGTCGCCATCACCTATGCGTCCAATCTCAAGGGCGCTGAAGAGGTCGCCGAGGCATGCCGGGATGTGGGCGCGGAGGCGCTCATTGTGCAGGCCGATATCGCCGAGGACGCGGCCTGCCGTGCGGCGGTTGATGCGGCTATTGGCAAATGGGGCCGCCTGGATGTGCTGGTCAACAATGCCGGCACAACCAAGTTCGTTGCCGCAAACGATCTGGACGGCCTTACGGTGGAGGACTTCGAACGCATCAATGCGGTCAACGTGGCCGGCGCCTTCGCCATGACGCGCGCAGCGCGCCCGCACCTGGAAGCCTCCCCCATCGCATCGGTGATCAACGTCTCGTCCCAGTCCGGCATATCGGGCATCGGCTCGTCCATCGCCTATTCAGCCTCCAAGGGCGCGCTCAACACGCTCACGCTCAGCCTTGCCCGCACTCTGGCGCCCCATATCAGGGTCAACGCAGTGTGCCCGGGTTTTGTCGACACCGGCTGGCACGCCAAATCGCCAAAGCGCAAGAAGACCTCGGATGTGGGCAAGTTCCATGACCGCATCATCGCCGCCACCGCGCTGAAACGCATGACCACCGCGGATGACGTGGCCGACGCTGTCTGTTGGTTTGCCATTGGGGCAAAGGCCGTCACCGGCACCCACCTATACATCGACGGCGGCACCCACCTGACTGTTGGCTCACCGCTTTAACAAGCCCCTCTAAGGGATTCTGCGACAATGGCAATTTCAGACAAGTTCAAACCGATCGACGCCACCAAGACACCGCGCTTTGCCGACATCGCCACCTTCATGCGCACTGTGCGCCATGAGATCTCAGAGGAGGTCGATATCGGCCTGTGCGGCGTGCCCTTCGATCTCGGCCTCAACTACCGCTCCGGCCCGCGCGACGCGCCCGCCGCCGTGCGCGACGCCTCGCGTCTCATCCGCATGGGACACCCGGTGAGCGGCATCAAGCCCTATGAGCTGTGCAATGTGGCCGATGTGGGCGATGCGCCGGTCAATCCCATGAACAAGGATGAGTCCATCGACAGGATCGAGGGCTTTTTCGCTGAGATGAAGGCGGCAAACATAAGACCCATCGCCATCGGCGGGGACCACACGGTGCCCCTGCCCGTGCTGCGCGCCCTGGCCAAGGACGAGCCGGTGGGTATTCTCCAGTTCGATGCCCATGCCGACATCCTCGATGAGCTTTGCGGCACAAAGGTCAACCACGCCACGATCATGCGCCGCGGGGTTGAGGAAGGCTTGATTGACCCATCCCGCGTGGTCCAATTGGGCCTGCGCGGCAGCCGTTTTGGCGATGATGACATCCGCTTCGGCGAGGACGCCGGCTTCCGCTGCATCACCATCGACGAGTATGAGGAGCTCGGACGGGCGGAAACCATCCGCATCATCAACGAAACGCTGGGCGATGGCCCCTCTTATGTCACGCTCGACATTGACGGCATCGATCCAAGCTATTGCCCGGGAACGCCGGTCCCGGAAATCGGCGGATTGCTGCCGCGCGACGTGCAGGTCATACTCCGCTCGCTGGAGGGCAAGAACATCGTTGGCGCCGACATTTGCGAGGTCGCCCCGTGCTACGACCCCACGGGGGTGACCTGCGTCACCGCGGCCAATATGATGTTTGAGATGCTCTGCATCATCGCCCATTCCATCGCCGCCGCGAAATCAGGGTAAATATTTCCTTAACATCGTGACTTAAGTCACAGAGCGAACGCTTGCGCCTTGGTATCCCTTTTGCATGAAGCCGGGGACCAACACCTTTCTAGAGCGCAGGAACTGCAGCGATGACCACAAAAACGAAGAACCCCCATCAAGACCGCATCTTCACGGCTGATGTCATTTGCGCCTGGCTGCTCGCAGCCGCAATGATGGGCGCGCTGGCCCTTCTCGGTTATGGCAACGGATCGTTACCCTTTGCGAGCTAACGCCTTTGACATGCTGAGCGTCGGCAGGCATGAGACCCCTGATAGCATTACCAACCATCAGGGAAGCATTGAATGCCTGTGCTCGAAACTCAGGGGGTTCACCACATCACACTGAACGGCGCTGACCGTCAGACATCCATCGACTTCTGGGAGGGCACCTTGGGCATGCCCTTCGTCTTCGAACAGCCCAATCTCGATCAGCCCGAGATCAATCATCTCTATTTCGACCCCGGCGACGGCCGCCTGATCACCATCTTCACCCACGAGGAGCGCCGCGCCGACAACAGCCCCAACCCCAATGAAGTGGGCACCCTCCACCACCTGGCCTTCATCGTTGACCGGCAAACCTATACCGATGCGGCCGAACGGCTGCGCGCCGGCGGCTTTGCCAACTCCGGAGACGTGGACCGCGGCTTCATGGATTCGCTCTATTTCCGCGATCCCCTGGGCCAGCTTCTTGAGCTCGCCTGCTACAAGTTCGACCCGCCGGCCGGGTTCACCCATTCCGACGTTCTGCGCAAGGCCCACGACATCCGGGTAGAGGCCGGCGACATGAACATCGTGCTGAAGCACCTGCACGAAGCTCACGCCGCGCTGACGAACAGTTGATGGACTGACATAGAACTGAAACAATTTGGCCCGTTGGCGAAATCCGTTTGAAACGGGGGGTTTCCATAGTCTGAGCATCCAAAGCAATTTGCTCAAACCAAAAGGAACCCCCCAATGACTCAGATGAAACCCATTACGGCCGCTCCCGATTATTCGGCCATCAAACTCAAGCAAAACGCCGCCTGGACATCGGGCGACTATGCCCGCATCGGCGCCACCCTGCAGATCACCGGCGAAGAACTTGCTGAAGCTGCAAGCCTTGCCCCCGGCACCCAGGTTTTGGACGTGGCGGCAGGCAACGGCAACGCAACGTTGGCCTTCGCCCGCCGCTTCTGCCAGGTCACCTCGACCGACTATGTGGAAGCCTTGCTGAAGGCCGGCGAAATGCGGGCCGCGGCCGACGGTCTGGACGTAACCTACCAGGTGGCTGATGTGGAGGATCTTCCCTTTGAGGATGATCAGTTCGACGCGGTCGTCTCTTCGTTCGGCGTCATGTTCGCCCCCAATCAGATCCAGGCCGCCGCCGAGCTTCAGCGCACGTGCCGGCCGGGCGGCAAGATCGCCATGGCAAACTGGACACCGGAGAGCTTCATCGGCGCCCTGTTCAAGACCCTGGGCAAACACGTGGCCCCGCCGGCCGGCTTGAGCTCGCCCGCCCAATGGGGCACCGAGAGCTGGATCGGCGAAACCTTCGGCGGTGCGGCCGGCGAGATCGCCTTCGTGCGCAAGAGTTTCAACTTCCGCTACGCCACACAGAAGCACTTCGTGGATTTCTTCCGCACCTATTACGGACCGGTGCACAAGGCCTTTCTTGCCGTTGGTGCCGATGGCGCGGATGCCCTGGAAGCCGATATCCTGGAAACCATTGCGCAGTTTGACGTCTCCACCGACGCCACCATGATGGTGCCGTCGGAATATGCCGAGATCGTCATAACCATGAAGTAGGCCCAAAACCTTGCCCGGCCTCCGGACATCTGATCTGGGGGCCGGTTCACCACAACTTCCCCACAGAATTAATTTTCAAGGTTGACAATTTAATTGCGCACCCTATTTATGATCAAGATTGACAATAAATAGGGTGCGCATCCATGGCCCGTCCCAGCCTCAAGGAACAACGCTCAAAGGAGATCCTCTCCGCCTTTGCCCGCTGCGTGGCGCGTCTCGGACTGGAAGGCGCAACTCTGGAGCGCATTGCAGAGGAAGCCGGTGTGGCCAGGCCTGCGGTGCGCCATTTCATCGGCAACCGGGATGAACTGGTAGAGGCCCTGGCCGCCCACGTGCAGCAGGACTATCAGGCCAAGATGGAGGCCATGTTTGCCTGTCTGCCGGAGACGGGGCGCGTCGAAGCCTTGCTGGAAATGCTGTTTGCGCCGGCTCACTACAGCTCATCTGACGACGTAGCGCTGGCCAACGCCCTAACGGCGGCGGCCGAACGCTACCCGTCTGTGGCCGACACGCTCAGAAACTGGCTCTCGGAGTTTGATCAGCGCTTCCAACATGAACTCTCAAAACAATATCCCGATGCATTGCCTGAGGACCTTGCCGCTACCTCCTTCGGCGTCATCTCAATCTATTTCAACATTGACGGCCTCTCGCCGCTGGCCTTGCCGGACCGCTTTGCCGTGGCCGCAAAGTCCGCCGCGCTGAAACTGACCGAAACCTTGGAGACCTCGCATCATGAAAAACGTTAAATGGCTCACCGTGGCCGCGCTCGGTGGCCTCAGCGCCGCCACCATGCGTCAATGGTATTGGGTGTGGGGCCTGCTGTTTGTCTACTGGGGCGTCATAGGCATCCGGTCAGGCTCGGCTTTTTTGATTGAGGACATATCGCGCGCCGAACACCCTGCCCTGTTCTGGCTCATCAGCGCCATGTGGACCAGCTTCGGCGTCTACTACGTCTATGCCGATCTGCCCTGGCGCCTGGCTGCCCTGTGAGGAGACGGCAATGCCCCGGCCAAGAATGATGCATGTGCTTCCCGTGGACGCCTACATCTCGCAAGACTGGTTCGACCGCGAACAGGAGCAGATTTTCTCGCGCACCTGGGCCTATGCCGGCTTTGCCGAAGATCTCTCCGAACCCGGCCAATATCTCTCCGTTCAGGCCGGCCTCAACAACATCTTCATCATCATGGGCCGCGACCACCGCGTTCGCGCCTTCCACAACATCTGCCGCCACCGCGGCACGCAGCTGCTGCGCGCCGCCGGCAAGAGCCAAAAGGCCATCACCTGCCCCTATCACGACTGGACCTACGATCTTGAGGGCAACCTGGTGTCGGTGCCCGAGGAACGCAAAGAGTTCCAGGGCATCGACAAGTCCTGCCTCGGGCTGAAGAAGGCCTCGGTCGACATCTGGCGCAGCATGATCTTCGTCCACCCCGAGCCTGAGGCCGGGTCGATCATGGACTGGTTCGGCGCAATCGAACCGCATCTGGGACCCCACGATGTGGATGCGCTGGTGGACTATCCAGAAGGCGCCACCAGCTACGAGATCAACGCGAACCGGAAGATCGTGGTGGAGAACTATATCGACGTCTACCACCTGGCCCATCTGCATTCAGGCACCCTGGCGCATTACGACCACGCCAAGGCCGAATACGGCTTCATAGGGCCGCACTTTGCCTTTCGGGAGCCGTTGTCGGCCGATTATGCGGAAAACCTGGAAGCCAACGCACCCACCCCGCTGGTCATCCCGGCCGACCAGGCCGGCGTCTGGGTGCCGATGCTGTTCCCCGGCATCGGGCTTGCGGAAAGCGAATCCAGCTGGTCCACCTTCATCATCACGCCGCTGGCCCCCGACCTCACACGGGTGGCCAACCGCACGCGCGTGAAAGATGCCTCCGCGTGGGCCTTTCAATCGCAGGAGTGGAGTTCATCGGGCTTCTGGGCAAAGAAGATCAAGGGCAAGTATGAAGCTGAAGATGGTGAAGACGACCCGATGAGCGGTGGCGATTTCACCGCAGAGGACATCTACGCCTGCGAACAGCAGCAGAAATCCCTGCAAAGCCCCTATTTCGAAGTGGGCGCCTCTGCGGCCAACGGTGAAAGCCCGGTGCGCCAACATCAGCAGGTGGTGCTCGACTACGTCGAGGGCCGGTCGTGAGCGGGCAGTTTCACAAATTGAAGGTAACCGAGACCGTCCGGGAAACGGATGATGCCACCAGCCTGTTTTTCGAGGTACCGGCCGGTCTGAGCGAGACCTTCGCCTGGCGCGCAGGCCAGCACATAACGGTGCGCCTTCGGCTTGAGGGGCGCGAGGAACGCCGGTCCTATTCGATCTCCGGCGCACCTGGCAGCGGCAACGCGCTGCGCATCACCGTGAAGCGGGTGGACGGCGGGCTGGTGTCGAACCACATCAACAACGCCGTTCATGCCGGCGACGAGATAGACGTGCTGGCGCCCTTTGGCGGCTTCTGCCTGGACCCTGAGCCGCGGGCCCGACGGACCCATTATTTCTTTGCCGCCGGATCGGGCATCACGCCGCTGTTTGCCATGATCAGCGCCGTGCTGACCGCCGAACCTCATTCCCTGGCCCATCTCGCCTACGGCAACAGCAATGCCGACAGCATCATCTTCCGCCAGACGCTCAATGGGCTCTGCACGCGCCACCCGGATCGCCTCACGGTTTGCCATCTGCTCTCTGCCCCCTCCCTTTGGTCGTCTTTCGGCTACTGGCGCCGCGGCATTCTTGATGGGCCTGCGGTCACTGAGTTCATCTCCGAGAACCCGCCCTACGCCCAGGACACCCAGTACTATGTGTGTGGTCCGGGCACCATGAACGGCACGGTCAAGGCGGCCCTGATGGCCATCGATGTGCCGGCTGAGCGCATCCACATGGAGAGCTTCGGCGCCGCTGGGGATATGGGGGACGACGGCATCGAAGGTGTTGCCGCCAAGGCTACGGTCGTGCTGAACGGCAGTACCTCCAAGATCGACGTGGCCAAGGGCCAGAGCCTTCTGGCGGCCTTGCGCGCCCACGGCCTGGAGCCTCCCTATTCCTGCCAGGCCGGAGTGTGCTCGGCCTGCCGCGCCAAGCTCGCCGCGGGAACGGTCCATATGCGCGCCCGCATGGCATTGGAGGATCATGAGATTGAAGCTGGGCACATCCTCACCTGTCAGGCGCGCCCCACCTCCCGGCACGTCGACGTCCGTTTTGACGACTGAGCACGCCTCGCCGCCACTGAAACACGACTGAAACAAATGAAACCCGCCGGGACATAATCGCCATACGTTGAAACACCATACTCCACATCAACGACACGCCAACCTTGTGTTGATGACTGGAGGAACCATCAAATGAACGCCGTTGCCGCCCACCCCGCCAAGCCCCGCTCAAGCGACATTTTGGAAATCATCAAGATGGTGCTGATCGGCGCCGCCACGCTCGTCCTGATGGCTTATGCCACTCTGGGCTCAACCCCCGCCCGGGCCGAGAATGTGGGCCCCATGCAGCTCACCGACCTTTTCAAACCGCGCCCCGCCGTGGTCAGAAAGAACTTCCGTAGCAAGGTCGTCGCCGAGGTCGACATCTCCGAGCAACGCATGCACGTCTATGTCAACGGCCGCCGCGAGCACACCTTCAAGGTCTCCACCGGCGCGCGCGGCTACGTCACGCCCACGGGCACCTGGAAGCCGAAGCGCATGCACAAGATGTGGTATTCGCGCAAATACGACAATGCGCCCATGCCGCACTCCATCTTCTTCCACCGCGGCTATGCAGTGCACGCCACCAACCAGGTCTCACGCCTCGGCCGCCCCGCCAGTCACGGCTGTGTCCGTCTGCACCCGCGCAATGCCCGCATGCTGTTCAACACCGTCAGGCGTCACGGCATGCACAACACCAGGGTCACCATCACCCGCTGACCTATCCGGGCGCCGAGTGCTCCATCTCCCCCCTCCCATCGGCGTCTTCCACCCCCGGGCTGCTCAGAGCCCGGGGGTGAATCTGTTACCTGCCGCCGCACGTGGAATCATGGGCGCCGCTTCGCATTAAAAGCAGATATGCAATTTTTAGGTGTAATTTTAAATTCAATCAAAAGTTGCTTTATTAAATTTTAACAACTTTTTTTGGATGGCATTAGAATCTTGGAAATACGGTAATTTACTGAAAATTATCGATAAACTGGGGTTTAACATGATTATCAAATTTACACCTATAGGTGCACTCCTAAAAGAACTGTTTAAAGACACGCGCGGAAATATCATGATGTCCTTTTCTTTTGCACTCATACCGTTTATTGGCGCGGCCGGTCTCGCACTTGATTATGGCCGCGGGGTTGCCGTCCGCACGGCCCTCCAAAACACGACGGATGCCGCCGCCCTCGCCGGCGCATCGGTTCAGGGCGGCAGCACAAGCCAGCGCAGCGATATTGCCGACAGCGTGTTCAATGCAAACCTGCCCAATTTTTCGCCAAAGCCAAGCCTCACCATCCGGGTGCTCGATACCGAAGTCACCGTGGAGGCGCAAGTGATCGTGAAGAACCCGTTCATGAAGGCGCTGGGTCGGTCGCGCACAACGGTTGGCACAAGCTCAACGGCCGCCTTCGGCGCCGCCAGCGGTCCTTGCGTCCTGACACTGAACAAGAGGAGCAAGGAAGCGCTTATGCTGAACTCGGACTCTAAGATCGAGGCACCGAACTGCCAGGTCCGGGTGAATTCAACCAGCCGCGAAGCGCTGTTCGCCAACAGCAAAAGCCGGATAAACGCTGAATCGATCTGCGTAAAGGGCGACTGGGACACCAACAGCGGCTCTTCCTTCTCCCCCAGCCCCAAGCGCTGCCCCAGCGCCGACGACCCGCTTGCCCATCTGCCAAAACCGCCTGAGGCAAACGGCTCGTGCGATTGGACCGACCGCACGGTGAAGGGCAGAAAAACACTGAGGCCCGGGGTCTACTGCAAAAAACTGGAACTGGACAGCGGCGCCAGGGTCACGTTCGAGCCCGGCGTCTACGTCATGCGCGGCGGTGAGTTCATCGTCAACAGCGGCTCATGGGCCAAGGGTCCAGACATGATGATGTATCTTGAAGGGGGCAACAACACGCGCTTCAACATCAACAGCGACAGCCATATTGAGTTCCGCGGACGCACCAGCGGGCCCTACGCCGGCCTGGTGTTCTTTCAGGAACGCGGATCGCGGGCGGACTATTCCATCCTAAACAGTGATTCTTCGTCAATCGTCGAGGGCATCATCTACCTGCCATCCACCCCGCTGCATCTGAACAGCAAAGGGCGAATCTCCAGCGCTTCGCCCTGGACGGCCATCATCGTCGATAAGCTGGAGCTGAACTCCGATTCAATCATGAACATAAACACCGATTACGCCGCAAGCTCGGTGCCGGTTCCCGCAGGCATCGGCCCAGGCACCGGTGCCGGTGGAGGGGTTGTGCTGAAGCGCTGAACGGCTATGGCCAGGGGCGAAGGGCGCCATCATCCACAATTCTCCTATGGATTACCCTTCGCACCGGCTTGTCGTCTCCTCAAAAGAGGTCTAAGAGACCCTTTTGATGAACGCACTTTCCCCGCACCGCGAACAAATCCTCTCCCAGAACCATTTGCTTGGCATCGAGGGGCTGTCGCCGCCTGAAATCACCCGGCTTCTCGATCTTGCCGACACCTATGTGGAGCTGTCGCTGCAGATCAACAAGAAGCAGGACACCCTGCGCGGCCGCACCCAGATCAACGTGTTCTTTGAGAACTCCACCCGCACCCAGTCCTCGTTCGAGCTGGCCGGAAAGCGCCTTGGCGCCGATGTGATGAACATGTCGGTGAAGGGCTCTTCGGTCAGCAAGGGCGAAACCCTGGTGGACACCGCCATCACCCTGAACGCCATGCACCCGGACCTCCTGGTGATCCGCCATTCCTCGGCGGGCGCCTGCGAGCTGTTGGCCCAGAAGGTCGACTGCGCGGTGGTGAATGCCGGCGACGGCAGCCACGAACACCCCACGCAGGCGCTGCTCGATGCCCTCACCATCCGCCGCCGCAAAGGCCGCCTGCAAGGACTGACCGTGGCCATTTGCGGCGACATTCTGCATTCGCGCGTGGCCCGCTCCAACATCCTTCTGCTCCACACCATGGGCGCACGGGTTCGCGTGGTCGCGCCCACAACCCTGCTGCCGCCCGATGTGGACCGGCTGGGCGTGGAGGTGTTCACCGACTTTGAGGCCGGCATCGCAGACTGCGACATCGTCATGATGCTGCGCCTGCAGCTGGAGCGCATGAACGGCGCCTTCGTGCCCTCCACCCGGGAGTATTACCGCTTCTTCGGCCTCAACCGCGAGAAACTGAAGATCGCCAAGCCGGACGCCCTGGTCATGCATCCCGGCCCCATGAACCGCGGCGTGGAGATCGCCTCCGCCGTGGCCGACGGTGTCCAAAGCGTGATCAAGGAACAGGTCGAGATGGGCGTTGCGGTGCGCATGGCGGTGCTCGACGCCCTGTCGCGCAACCTGCCCGGAGGCGGCAACGCATGATGGTTCCAGCCGGACTGACCCCAGGCCACATCGGCACCGTGTGCTATGTCAATGCACGCCTGTTCGACCCGGGGCAAGACCTCGACGCCAAAGGCGGCATCCGCGTCACCAACGGCATCATCAACAGCCTGGGCCCCAAGATCACCGCCAAATCGCGCCCCGCCAACGAGCAGATCGTGGACTGCAAGGGCCGCCTGCTGCTGCCCGGCCTGATCGACATGCGGGTGTTCGCGGGCGAGCCTGGCTTTGAATATAAGGAGACCCTGGCCACCGCCACGGAGTCCGCCGCCGCCGGCGGGGTCACCACCATCATCACCATGCCCAACACCGACCCGGTGATTGACGATGCCGCGCTGGTGGACTTCGTATTGCGCCGGGCGCGCGATACCGGCGTTGTGCGCGTTGCGCCCATGGCGGCCCTCACCAAGGGGCTGTCCGGCAGCGAGATGACCGAGTTCGGCCTCCTGCGCGAGGCGGGCGCGGTGGCGGTGACCGACGGCATTCAGTCGGTGGCCAACGCCCGCGTCCTGCGCCGCGCCATGGCCTATGCCCGCGACTTCGGCCTGCCGATCGTGCAGCATGTGGAGGACGCAGACCTGGCGCTCAATGGCGTCATGAACGAGGGCGAGCTCTCCACCCGCCTGGGCCTGCCCGGCATTCCGGCCATGGCCGAGCTGGTGGTTCTGGAGCGCGATTTGCGCCTGGTTGAGCTCACCGGCGCAGCCTATCATGCCTCTCAGATCTCGTGCCGCGCCTCGGTGGAGGCCATCAGAAACGCCAAGAAGAACGGCCTGCCGGTCACCTGCGGCGTATCGATCAACCACCTCAGCTTGAACGAAAACGATATCGGCTCCTACCGCACCTTCTTCAAACTCTCCCCGCCCCTGCGCGCCGAGGAGGACCGCAAGGCCCTGGTGGAAGGGGTTCAGGACGGCACGATCGATGTAATCGTCTCCAGCCACGACCCTGAGAACCCGGACACCAAGCGCCTCACCTTCGATGAGGCCGCGTTCGGCGCCATCGGCCTGGAGACCCTGCTGGCCGCGGCCCACGGCCTTCATCTCAATGAGGGCATCCCGCTGGAAACCCTCATCACCGCAATGACCCGCACCCCGGCAGAGATCCTCAAGCTGGAGGCCGGCGCGCTGACCGAAGGGGCGCCGGCAGACTTCTGCCTGTTCGATGAGAACGTCACCTGGGCGGTTGAGGAATGGGGCCTGAAGTCGAAATCCAACAACACCCCGTTTGAAGACCGCCTGATGCAAGGCCGCGTGGTGCGCACCGTGGTGGCCGGGCAATCCGCCTACGAGCTGGAGGCATGAGTTTCGACCAGCCGTTCCTGGTCTATCTGGTGGCCGCGCTTGCCGGCTACGGCCTTGGCTCAATCCCGTTTGGCCTGATCCTCACCAAGCTTGCCGGCAAGGGTGATGTGCGCGACATTGGTTCCGGCAATATCGGCGCCACCAACGTGTTGCGCACCGGCTCCAAGGTCCTGGCGGCCGCGACCTTGGTGTGCGATGTTCTCAAAGGGCTCGTTCCCGCCCTCATCGCCAAGGCCTGGGGTTTGGATGTGGCGGTGGTTGCCGGTTTCTCTGCCCTTGTCGGCCATATCCTGCCGGTCTGGCTCAACTTTAAGGGCGGCAAGGGCGTTGCCACCTACATTGGCGTTCTGGCGGGCCTGCACTGGCCGGTTGCAGTTGCCTTCTGCGCAACCTGGCTGGTGGTTGCTCTGGCGTTCAAAATCTCCTCATTATCGGCGCTGGTTGCAGCGGCCTTGACACCTGTGGCTGTTTTCGTGTTGGGTATACCCGCATTGGTGGTGCCGCTGAGTATCGTAACGGTCATCATCTTCTGGAAACACCGCGAGAACATTCAGCGCCTTTTGCGTGGCCAAGAAGCCAAGATCAATCTGCGCAAGGGGTAAGCTGGACTTTGCGGTCAGGCAACCGGGGGCGGTATGTCGAAAACGCTGGACGACGCGCAGCGCCGTGATTGGCTGCGGCTGATTCAATCTGA
>CAJHYS010000394.1_pt1 | contig 17765 bp, 21 predicted proteins | sample 9198801 | NCBI WGS metagenome assembly CAJHYS01 (sample SAMEA7708368, study PRJEB35096) | sediment metagenome | biome: marine neritic benthic zone biome [ENVO:01000025]; feature: sediment [ENVO:00002007]; material: shallow marine sediment [ENVO:03000034] sea grass bed [ENVO_01000059] ...
GGTGACTGTGATAATATGACACCCCATCCAATCAGCCTGGAATATGTTCAACAACTCGCGTGGCGAGGCCCACAACAGCTCTGCTTTCGGCCTGGATTTCAGAATACTGAGCGCCTCTGTCATGTGCGGCACCGGATCGATCCCGGTGTCGGCGATGCGGCCGGCGAACACAGAAACGATGGCGCCAGTATTCGGGTCAAGCGCATCGGCAACGTCTTGCACTTGCTCAAGCGTCATCATGGCGGTCACATTCACCACCACGCCTTCAGCGGAGAGCTTCTTGATGAGCGGAGCCGATTTCTCGCCCTTGGTGTTGGTAATGGGAATTTTCACATTCACATTCTGGCCCCAAGAGGCGATCTTCAGGGCTTGGCGTTCCATCTCGTCGAACTCGTCGGCGAAGACTTCCAGGGAGACCGGTTTGTCCTGGATCTTCTCCAAGAGTTCGCGCGCGAACTTCTCATAATCCTCAACCCCAGCCTGGCGCATAAGTGTCGGGTTTGTCGTGAACCCCTGAATGTCCGGATTGGCATACATGTCAAGTATGCCTTGCATATCTGCCCCGTCTGCAAACACTTTGATTTGCAGGTCTTTCGCACTCACCATCCCTCAAGTTCCCTCATTCTGAGGCGTCCGCCACGATCCATGCGGCAGCCTCACCCACGGAGCTGACGGTGACCGCCTGGCCTCTTGCCATCAACTCGCTTGTGTATCCCAGATCGATGAAGACGCTGGTGCACCCCGCTGCCAGTCCCGCCTCAACATCACTTGCCCTGTCGCCAACCATATAGCTGGAGTCCAGGTCCAGATTCCAGCGCTTTGCTGCGCTCATCAACATACCAATTCCAGGCTTTCGGCGGTCCGTTAAAAGGCCTTGCGCTTGCTCCCTGGTCTCAATGGCAACTTCCACATCATCGACCGGCATGGCATCGCGCAACCGGGCATGCATGGCATCGACCACACCGCGCTCCACCCGGCCGGCTCCCACATCTGGCTGATTGGTGACGACAACAAGCACGAATCCAGCCTCTTTCAGAGACCTGACCGCGTGCGCGGCGTCCGGGTAAAAGTGAAAAGTTTCGAGCGATTGTGCCGCATAGGAGCGGCCGTTTCGAAATTCCGGGACGGTGAGAACGCCGTCCCTGTCGAGGAACACGGCTCTGTTGGGCCCGGTGGTCATCGACTAGAGCCTCTCATGTTCCCATCAAATGCTTCAATATGAACATGAAAGGCTCTAGCAGATCACCATTTGGTTGCCTGGACCTGCAGCACGGGACTCGACACCAGACAGTGCCAGATGACCGCCTGAAAAGCTTCTGCGTGCGGCGTGATCAGACGTTGGTCAACGGTTGGTACCAGTACAACCGCATCGCCGACCTCAGCAGTGTAGCCACCGTCGCGCCCCACGATGCCGTAAATCTTGCAGCCGCGCGCCTTGGCTTCCTTCAAGGCCTCCACCAGATTCATGGATACGTTGTGCTCCGCATTGCCGCCACCCACGGAGAACACCAAGATCGCATCCTTCTCACAGGCGTTGGAAATCTTGAGCCAGCCGGCAAACACCGTCTCCCAGCCCTCATCGTTGGTGCGAGCGGTCAGTTCGGAAACATTGTCGGTCGGTGCATAGGTCTCAACGCCGCACAGTTTGCGGAAATCGTTCACCGCGTGCGAGGCATTCGCCGCACTGCCGCCCACACCCAGCACGAACAACCGTCCCCCACCGTCCCGGGTGGCGGCGATGCCTTGCGCGATGGCTTGCACCTTATCTGCATCCAGCATGCCACAGATCGCTGCTGCCTGCTCAAGGTAGGCGGAAACGTGCGCCCTGCCTGAATTTGCCTGTGTGTCCATTTGCGGTGTTCCTCGTCGTGCGACCGAATTGCCGACGGGGGTCTAGGATGAACTGCCCAAGGTTGCAAGGCATTTGCAACGCCCAGGCCGCTTCACAAGTGAGAAAGGGTCCGCACCCCACTCCGGATGCAGACCCTTTAATCTTGGAAAAGGCAGCGTGTGCCGCCGTGAAGGCTTAGCTTGCCCGCTTACGGCCCAGGCCAATGCGTTTTGCCATCTCGGAACGCACGGTTGCGTAGTTGGGAGCGACCATCGGATAGTCCGGCTTTAAGCCCCACTTTTCGCGATACTGCTCGGGCGTCAAGTTGAACGCTGTGCGCAGGTGGCGCTTTAACGACTTGAACTTTTTGCCGTCTTCTAAACAGATAATATAGTCCGGAGTCACAGATCTGCGAACCGAAACAGCTGGTTTCAATTCTTCTTTCGGCTCTTCTGCTGCACCCTCAACAACGCCCGCCATCGCGGTGTGTACGTCTTTAATCAGCGTCGGTAGCTCAGAAACTGGAACAACATTGTTTCCAACATAAGCTGCCACAATCTCCGCCGTAAGTACGGCCATTTCTGTCTTGTCGTCTTGGTCTTCCATGTGAATACCTTCTATTTCTTACCATGACCCGGCTAGCGAGAATGAGCCCGGTTTCCATTTTCGTTGAGTCTGGCCTAGCCTATGTTCGACTTGTTCGCAACAATTTCTTTCATCTTACTGTCACAAATTGATAAACTGGTAGTGAAATCGTATACTTTAGTGGAACATAATAGGGATTCTATCAGAATAAACTCTGTGAATACCCCTAAAATGGGTGCGCTGGTGAGATAGGTGACTTAACGTAGGGTCAATTACACTTATAGATTGAGCTAGTATATTTAAAAAGTTGCAATTGGTCTTGGTAGGAAAAATATAGGGCCACTGGCCCTGTTTTTTGTCCAGATCGCCGTTCAACATGCGCTGGAAACAGCATGGAGCAAGTCTCATGAGCGGTTCTGCAAAACCCACGGTGCACATTGACAATGAGCGCACGCGCGTAACCGAATGGCGTTTTGACCAACGCGGCGCCCGCACGGGTTGGCATCGCCATGAGTATGATTATGTGATCGTTCCGATGCTGGATGGCACCTTGGAGATCGAAGGACCCGACGGCACGATAAGTGAGGCCCCCCTAAAGTCGGGAGTTCCGTATTTCCGCGAGGTCGGTGTCGAACACGATGTGATCAGCGCTAACGATTATCCGTTCGCGTTTATGGAAATTGAATTCAAATAAAAAGCTAAAGCGAAAAGAATGCGCCGGTGAACGGCGCATTCATTCCGTCGTGATTTACCTGCACAGGCGATAGCGGCCCGAATAGGTCTTGTAGCGGCCGGTCTCTGGATTGAACGAGCGATACTTGGCCCGGCAGTAATCGTACCATTCATCGGTCCAAGGCTCCGGCGCAGCGTCGTAGACAGGCCGACGCACTCTGGCCGGTTCGGCTGAGTAGCCGGCCATGCAGTCGTCATAGATTTCTCTGTAAATCCGGTCTCTCTCCGAGGCGCTTGCCACTGCACCGCCCACGGCGCCGACCGAACCGCCGATGATCGCGCCGCGGCCGGCCCCTTTGCCGCCGCCGACGAGACCGCCGATAATGGCACCCACAGCCGCGCTGCCGACGCCGGCCCCGAGCGCTGCCTCACCGGGACGCTGCGCACGGTGTGATTTGCGCTTTGCCTGGCGGTGGCAATACTCTTCGCGCGATTGCGCGCCCGCTTCGCTAACCACCGTATCGGTGGTAATGGCCACCAGGCCCAACGCGGCCGCACTGCACGTCCAAATTGCAAATTGCTTCATCAAATCTGTTCCTTTGCCCGTTTGCCCGCTCTCACCATAATTCCCGCCTTAGCTGTTTCATCAAACTGAGGCTGGAATTTGGCAAATGGGCATATAGTGATCGCTTCGCAAATTGCGAACGGATTCACGGTTAATGCCCACATGAGCGGTTAACCGTTCAAGATTGCCAGCGATTCTTCCACCAATTTCTCCAACAGTTCGCCAGCAGGCAGCGTGCGGTTCAATTGCATTGCCTGTCCTGACCACAATGCCACGAAATCGGCTGATCCGGCCTCCGTGCTCGCCTTGCGCAACGGCGCAGTCACGGTGTTCATCAATGGAAAGTCAGGCCATTCATCATCGTGCTCCGCCATTTCTTCAACATAGCGATTGGAGAGCCCGCGGGCAGGGCGACCGGAAAACGCGCGGGTGAGGCGCGTGTCCTCATCGTTGGCCTCCAGCAGCGCTTTTCTGTGCACCGCAGACGTGGCCGCCTCTTCGGTGGTCAGAAACGCCGTACCCGGCTGCACGCCAGCTGCGCCAAGGGCAAAGGCTGCCGCGATCCCGCGGCCATCGCCAATGCCGCCGGCGGCGATCACCGGAATGTTCACCGCATCGACCACCTGCGGGACCAGCGCCATGGTGCCTACCCGGGCGGCCTCCATGGGCGAAGCAAAGGTGCCGCGGTGGCCGCCGGCTTCCCAGCCCTGGGCGATCACCGCATCAACCCCGCCATCGGCCAGAAGCACGGCTTCGCGCACGGTCGTTGCAGAACTGATGATCGCGATCCCCGCCTCCTTGAGTGGGCGCACCATATGCCGGGCCGGCAGGCCGAAGTGGAAGCTCACCACCCGTGGCCGCAGTTCCAGCATCACCTCCATCATGGCCTCATCGAAGGGAAAGTTGGTTGCCTCGGCCGCCGGCACGTCATCCATGCCAAACTCGTCGAAATAGGGTTTCAGCCGTTCCTTGGCGGCGGTGTTCTTCGCTGCATCGTCGCCGGGTGGTTCGTGCACGAAGAAGTTCGCGTTGATGGCGCGGTTGGTCGCCATCATGGTTTTGGCGATTTCCTCCCCGGCCCGTTCAGGCGTCATGAAGGCGCAGCCGAGCGAGCCCAGTCCGCCGGCATTGGAGACGGCCGCCGCCAGGGCAGGGGTGGTGGACCCGGCCATGGGGGCCTGGATGATGGGATGATCTATGCCGAGGAGATCCAAAAGCGCTGAGTTCGGCCACATGACGGGCTCCGTGCAGGTGCTGAGGGGGTGGAGATTAGAGCAACAGACCGCGCAAGAAAGCAAGGGAAAGCGCACTGGGTCCCGCTTTTCCGGTTTGTTTCAAAGAAGTGCCCGGCCGGCCCCCTCAGCCAGCCGGGCCAAGCCACTTTCGACCCCCCATTTTTGGAAGAAGTGGCTTGCTATTCAATCTGAGTGGCAGCTTGCGGGTTGGCCTCGCTCAGCAACCGGCGCGCTTCAATCTCCGCCATGTTCAAGAGGTAAGCCAAGAAGGTGAGATTCTTCGCGCGGGCATAGATGCGGCAAATGCGGATCTGTTCATTCAGCTCGCTCATGGCCTGTTCGGCATCAAGTTTGAAGATTTCAGCGGTCGATATGACCTCTGTCTCGCTTGCGAATGTCGGGTATTGCATTTGTTCTGCCATCATCGCTTGTGCGCGGGCCCAATCATCAAGCCGGACGACGCACATGAGCGTTTCACAAGAGTTGAAAGTTGCCGCCGTTATATGGTCACCTAGCGGCAAGTGGCATTCACAATTGGCGGCAGAATGCAGGCGCCATGGCGCCAATTGATAAATGGTTCACCCGCGCAACAGGTTCGGCGCTTTCCCATGCCAGCGGATGGCGGCCCGCGTGTATGCGCTGGGCGCGGAGTAGCCCAGCCTATGGCTGATCTCCGATAAGGGCAGGTCGGTCTCTTTCAGAAGTTGCAGAGAGAGTTCCGAGCGCGTTTCGGTGAAGAGCTCATGGAAAGTCGTGCCGGCTTGCGCCAGCCTCCTCTGCAAGGTTCGTTCGCTTAACGCCAGGCGGCCGGCGACCGATCGTATCGATGTGTTTCCGGCGGCGAGATGGCTGACGAAATCTTCCTTCACCAGGGTCACAATGTCCTTCTCCTGCCTCAGGCTGGCCGTGATCTCCTCGCATTGCCTGGTCATCAGCTCGAACAAGACCATGTCCGCAGACGGGTTGTGCAGGTCCAGTAATGCTGAAGGCAATTCGACCTGGTTCTGTTCTGCGCCAAACTGAATCCGGCTGGAAAAATACCTGCGATGCAGAGACTTGTCCTGAGGCGCGGAGCGTTGGAACCTTGCGGAAACGGGACGGATTTCAACTCCGGCAGCCTGTTGAAGCTGACGCATGATGATTGCCGCTGCGAAATCGCAAAACTGTTGAGGTTTCATGATGAGCGGCGAAACCTGCCACTGGATCACCAGCCGGTCGCCCTCGCTGAACAGGCTCAGAACATCAAGCTCGGCGCTTATGCCGACAAACTTCGCGAGGAACCGCAACGCTTCCCGGAAGGACGGCGCGTTGTTCAGTCCATAGCCGAACGGCCCAGTGCCGCCGATCTTGAAGTGCTGGCCATATTTTAGACCAAGACAATCGTCGCGGGTCACTGTGGCCAACAACTCCAATAGGCGGCAGAAACGGTCCAGACTGACACGGGCTTGAAGGTCTTGGAATTGATTGAGGTCCAATTCAAGTGATCGTGCCAGAGGATGAAGATCAACCTGATAGGGAGACAAGAATTCTTGCAGATAGCGGCCAATTGTTGCCGCTAACTTGAATTGATCCACCAGAGCTTCAGTTTTCGACACACGTGTCATTGGCGCCAAATGATAAGCATTTGTCAGCCCGTGTTAACAAATTTCGCCAGAACCCGGAAATGGATCGTCTAGGGTTTGTGGGATAAATTGTCTGGATCGGGAGAAAAGCGTGTCAAACACGATCCCCGCGAGCGCACCGCAAAGATTTTTCGAACTGAACGCACACTGGCACCGGTTGGCCGCTTCAGGACCACCGCAATGTGAAGGTTTTTCCTTTGAAAGCCTGGTGTCTTCGCATCCCGGTCTGGGGCTCTTGGAGCCTGCGGCTGAGGACACGGCCACTGACTTCCTGGTGGTCAAGATTGGTCCGGATCACGAGAAACGCACCCGCCGGGATATTACAGGCATGCTTGTCAGCAAGGTCCTGCCGCCTTCGATTTCGCCTTGGGTGTTGAAGGTTTACCGCGAGACAATGGAGCTGGGGCAGCCACGGTATCTGGAAATGCTGAGCTGCGTTTACGGCCAGGAACCGCTTGATTGCTGCCGCCTGATCCTGCCGTTGTTCGACACTAATGGAAATCCGACACAGCTCTTGGACAGCTGGGTTTGGCACGAATAGGCTGTTGGGCAAGCCCTGGCACCGCCTTGCGGTCGCAAACTTGAACCTTCACAGTTTGTTTACCATGTGCCAAAAGACGCAAAGGCGCCAAAGCGAAAAGCCTTGGTGCGAGGAGGCGGTTTCTAAGTGTGGCCGCGTCAGGCCGCACATTCATATCACAGGAAGGAATACAACAACCATGTCACTCTTAAAGCGTGGTGTTAGCGGTGAGCCGGTCAAACGGCTGCAAGAAGTTCTCGGCGTGACCGCCGACGGCATCTTCGGACCAGGCACGGAAAAGGCCCTTCGGGACTACCAGCAGGCCAACGGCCTGGCGGTTGACGGCATCGCCGGACCCGACACTTTCACGGCCATGGGCCTGCACGAACTCATCTTGCTGCGTGTCGGATCACGCGGCTCAACGGTTAAGCGGCTGCAAGAAGCGCTCAACATTGGCGCCGACGGTATTTTCGGCAAAGGCACGCGCCAGTCGGTTATCGATTTCCAGGAAGCCAACGGACTGGCAGCTGACGGAATGGCCGGCCCGGCAACCCTGTCGAAAATGAGCGCGTTTGCCACGACCCACACTTCCGAAACCGTGGAGAAGGCCCAGGCACCTGCCGGAGCCGAAATGTCAGACGAACCGCTGCCGGAGCTCTCTGGCGGATCTGTCGTCAAGGGCGATGCAGGGGAAGCTGCCCCGTCAAAGTCCCTTTGGGCCACAGTCAAGGGCTGGTTCTCTTAAGAGCGTCGTCCCCAGCGTGACACAAGCAACCAAAAGGCCGGCCCCCGTGCCGGCCTTTTTTTGCGCCTAGAGCGAGATGAGATCAGGTTGAATCACCCTATGCTGCATTCCCCAAGGGTGTCGTCCTCGGGCTTGACCCGAGGACCCAGGGCGGAATGCTCAGATCTCTCGCGGCCCTGGGCCCTCGGCTCAAGCCCGAGGGCGACATCGTTGGGAACCTTGGTTCTAATGGCTTGACCGCACCTAAACTCATAACGCTTTAGAGCAACCTCCGAGCAGACGGTTACGTCTGGTCGGAGATAAGTTGCTCGCCCGTAACGAAAATCTTGGGCATCTTCCGCTCAATCTGAGCGGAAGATGCCCTAGTTCTTAGCTTTCTTGACCAAATTGAAGATGCCTGGAGCGGCAGCTTGCGCGACATGTTTGGCGTTTGGGCCAAAACCCTGATCGATCGAGCCCGCCGGCACCCTGTTGGCCTGCTTCACGGTGCCCAGAACATCACCGGCCGGATCTGAAACCACCCAGGCCAAGGTGATGGGCTGTTTGCCCTTTTTCTTTTGCCCCACCTTCACCCGGCCGCGCACGGTCAATGTGTCATCGCCCGGTTTGGCGCGAACCGGCCAGCCGGCATTGCGCAATACATCACGCATGGCGGCGGTGAGTTCCTTGTTTCCCGAGCCCGGGGCGCCTTTGACCTGAGGAACCGCCACGGCCCGGATGGCTTTAGTGTTTGGTGCAGGCTTAATGGTCTCTCGCGGTTCTGCTGCCGCGACCCGCTCAGAGGCAGCTCCGGTTGAACCGGTGGACAGGCCGGGGGGTGGTTCGTGAGTGCCGTTGTCTTCTAGGGCGGCGGGGTTGCCGGGCAGCTCGGCGGTGCCGGTTTCGATCGCGATCAGTTCGCCGGCATCGCGGTGGGTCGGGTCGATCCGCGATCCACCAAGGGACTTGGCCTGTTCAATGGCCGCCGCGCTTGGCGGCAAGACCGGCGTGCCGCTCTTAAAGCATCCGCCCAGAGCGAAGGCGAGGCCCACAACGGCCAAGCACAACGGCAGGTTTGCCTTAAATCTGATCATCACCGCCCGAATCGCTCCATCAGGTGCGCAGATAGTACATAATCGTGACTGATTAGCGGCAAATCATTTCCACCGGCAGGGTGGAAATGCATTCAGCCCCGTCCGAGCCAATAATGTAGGTCCGCCCGGGACACATGGCATTGCCGCTGACCGCATCCATCAAGATCATATGGGTGAAGAACACCATGCCGGGCGCCAGCACCGCATCATTGGCGGTGTAGAACATGGGCCAGTCCATCCAGCTGGGTGTGAACTTGGCCCCAAGCGAATAGCCGCAGGCATTCATCCGGTGGTCTCGCATGCCGTGGCCGTCCATAGCCGCAGCATGGGCATCGAACACATCGCCGGCGGTGTTTCCGGGCTTCAATGCTGCCTCTACCGCGCTGAGGGCATCGCTGCAGGCAGCCAGCATTTTTTCATGCTGGGGTGTAGGGGCACCGATGATCACCGTGCGCATCATGGCGGCGTGGTAGTGGCGGTAGCTGCCGGCCCATTCCAGGGTCAGCTGATCGCTGGCATCAAGCTTGCGCCGGCCCGATTTGTAGCGGCACAACAGGGCATCGGGGCCTGAGCCAATGATGAACTCATTGCCGGGGTAATCGCCACCGCCGGCAAACACGGCCCCCTGCATGGCGGCCAGGATCTCGCCCTCATCCGCGCCGGCTCGGGTCAGTTTCAGGCCGGCTTCCAAGGCTTCATCGGCGAGCACGCCAGCCTTGCGCACATAGGTCAGTTCGGCATCCGATTTGACCACCCGGATCCGGTCCACCAGGCCTGAGGCATCTTTCAGCTCGGCAAACTCGGCCATGGCCGCGTCCACTGCCTTGCCGTTTTTGGCGGTCAGGCCATAAGAATCGTATTCAATTCCCAGTGTCTTGCCCTTGGCACCCAGGTCATCGAGCATATCGCGCAGCTGTGCGGCGGGCTGTGCCCCGCCTTCGTCCTTCCAAATGCGGATGTCCGCAAGCAGTGATGTGTTCTTTGCCTGCAGGTAGTCCGGCGCGCGGGTGAGCAGGGCGAGTGTTCCATCGCTGCTGAGATAGAGACACTGGAAAAAGCAGAACCCGAACGTGTCATAGCCCGTGAGGTAGTACATGGACTCTTGTTGGAACATCAAAAGCCCGTCCAGTCCGCGCTCTTTCAACTGCGCCACCACCGCTGCCTTGCGCTGGTCGAATTCAGAACGTTCAAAATGCAATGCCATCCAACAAGATCTCCTAGTCGCTCAACACAATGGCCGAGAGCTGCCGGCCATAGTCTGGTTCTTTCCGGTGTGTGGTGCGCCGGTAACTGAAAAAGCGCTGCTCGTCGGAATAGGTGCAGACCTTGAGATTCTCCACCGTCCCCACACCCGCCTGGTGGAGCCGCATTTCCACAAAACCGGGCAGATCGAACATGAAGTGGTTTTCGCGCTCCGCCGGCACAAAGAAGCGGGCAAACCCTTCGTCTTCTTCTACAAAGCGCTGCTGGTACTCCGGGCCCACCTCATAGGCTTTCTGCGAGATGGTCGGGCCGATGGCGGCGTGAATGTCGCCGCGCGCTGCACCCACCTCTTCCATGGCCGCAACGGTCCATTTGATCACCCCGCCCAGAGCGCCTTTCCAGCCCGCATGGGCCGCGCCAACCACCCGTGCCTTGGGGTCGGCGAACAAGATAGGAGTGCAATCTGCGGTGTTCACCGAAACCGCCAGGCCCGGCGTTGCGGTCACCACCGCGTCGGCGCGGGGCCCGTGCTGAGGCGGCCAGGCACCTGTGGCAATCACCGCATCCGGACTGTGGTGCTGATAGGGCGCGATCAGCCGCGCCACCGGGACGCCCAGTTTGTCGGCAATCGCCGCGCGGTTTTGCATCACCGTCTCACGGTCATCGTTTGAGCCTAGCCCAGTGTTCAGCGAGGCATAAAGACCGGTCGATTGACCGTTCTGGCGGGTGAAGAAGCCGTGGCGCACGCCTGGCGAGGAGGTCAGGCTGTCAGCTTCGATCATGCGCTCAATCCTTCAAACGGGGCCGGCGTCGCACAGTCAGCGTGAGTGATCGCCAGCACTTTAAACAACGCACCCATCTCATCGCGACCGGCCAGGCGCTCCACGGCATTGTCGATCAGGCGCTTCTGGCGGCTCATGGCTTTCTCTTTAAGCTTCTCAGCGCGCACTTCAAGCCCCATTGCGTGAAGGAACGGGCCTTGCGGCACCGGGCCATAGGCTTTCGCCCCGCCCGCCTCAAACGCCCGCCCCAAGCTTTCAAAGTCCACATGGCTCGTCACATCGCATTGGCCCGGCCGGTGCAGCACATCCACGTAGCCGTGCTTGGACATGGCCTGCAGGGTGTCGCCGGCCGCTGAGCGCACGTGCCCATAGTCGATCATGAGCCCGCAGCCGCCGTGTGCCGCCACTCGGGCGCCGATGGTCTCGGCCACATCATCGCGCAAGGCGGAAATCTCGGCGATGGTTCCAGGTTCGGCCTCTTCGGGAGCGAAGGGCGGGGGGGCCTCTTTGTGGGCTACGCCCAAGACCAAGCGGCCTGAGTCCAGACCCACGACCCGCTCATGCCAGTGCGTCTCGGCCTTCTGAACCTGGCGAATGGGCAGGGCATCGAAGAACTCGTTGGCGAGCACAATGAGCGGCATCTCAGGCACGCTTTCAAAGCCCTCATGCCAGGATATCGGCACGCCGGCGCTGCCCAATTTGATCTTCTGGTTCTGCCGCAACACCGGGCTGGTCTCAACCAGGTGAACCTCGGCGGCGTCCAGAAAGCCCGGCATCACCTTGGCAGCGCGCAGCACATCGCTCATCAGCGTGCCGCGGCCCGGCCCCAGCTCCACCAGAGCAAAGCGCTCCGGCGCACCGATCATCTGAAAGCCGGCTGCGCACCACACACCAATCAGCTCGCCAAAGATCTGGCTCACCTCCGGAGCCGTGATGAAATCCCCGCGCGTGCCGAACGGATCGCGGCCCATGTAGTAGCCATGTTTGGGATGGCCCAGTGCTTGGGCCATATAGTGGGCGATGGTGATCGGCCCGTCCTGAGCAATCTGGGCTTTCAGTTCCGTCTCAAGCGGGGTCTCCGGCGGGGCATTCATTCGCGGGCCTGGGCCCAGATCATCAGACCGAGGCCGATCAGAACCATGGGCAGCGACAGAACCATCCCCATGGTGAACGATCCGGCCAGGTAGCCGATATGGGCATCGGGCTCGCGGAAGAACTCCACGATGATGCGGGCCAGACCGTAGCCGGCGGCAAAGACGCCCGCAATGAGACCCGGCTTGTGGAGCTTCAGCCCGCGGTGCACCAGCCACCATATGACAACAAACAGCACCAGCCCTTCAAGCAGCGCCTCATAAAGCTGGCTGGGATGGCGCGGGTCGGGCCCGGCACCGGGAAAAACCACGCCCCATGGCACATCTGTGGTGCGTCCCCAAAGCTCTGCATTGATGAAATTTGCAAGCCGCCCGAAGAACAGCCCGATGGGCACGACCGCGCCGGCCAAATCGAAGGTTTGGAGAAAATCCACCTCTTTGACCCAAGAGAACAGATACATGGCCACCACCACACCCAAAAAGCCGCCGTGGAACGACATGCCCCCTTGCCAGAGGGCCAGGCTCTCGAGCGGGTGGTCGAAATAGTAGCTGGGATTGTAGAAGAACACATAGCCCATGCGCCCGCCGGCAATCACCCCCACCGCGCACCAGAACAGAAGGTCGTCCACATGGGTGGTGGTGAGTGAGTTGTGTTTCCATAAGCGGCCATTGGCCACCAGCCTGCGGGCATACCACCAGGCGAAGGTGAGCCCGGCCACGTAGGCCAGCCCATACCATTTGATGGCAACCGGGCCGATCTCAAGGGCCACAGGGTCGATGGCAGGAAAGTCCATGAATGATCCGGCTATGCTGGTTGGCGCGGGGTCTGGGGCGACCATGATGTGCTTCGCGCAGATCCGTCAAGCCCCCGCAAAGCCGGTTGCCGCCCGCGACCATCGCGCCCTTGAAAGCCTTTCGCCCCAGCCCCATAACATCAAGTGTGACCATTTAAGTTGGACCAAAGCCATGAACACATCGTCTGCCCGCTTCTTCGACGAACTCGCCAAGATGATGACGAACGCTGCAGGTGCAGCCCAGGGCATTCGCGGCGAACTGGATACGGTGTTCCGCAATCAGGCCGAGCGGGTGCTGAACGAGCTTGAGGTCGTGCAGCGCGAAGAGTTCGATGCGGTGCGCGACATGGCGGCCAAAGCGCGCCAGGAAAACGACGAGCTGCGCACCAAGATCGCGGCATTGGAAGAACAGGTGGCCGCGTTGGTCGCCAAGAAACCGGCAAGCCGCGCCCGCAAGGCGACGGCAAAACCCAAAAGCGCCAAGCCGGGTTCCGCCTGAGGCCTTCATCCACAACTAATGTTCCAGACCGGAAGGCTGGCTTGTGGACGGACCTGCCCAAGCGGTGTTTGAGCCCTTGCGCCGATTCAGTCACTCGGGCAGTTTCGCTTCCACAGTCGGTTGCTTGATTCGAAACGGAAATCTGGAGGCGGCCTGCATCGGGGCTTCAGTGCCGGTCCGGCCGCATAACCGCAAGGCAAGGGAATAAGAAATGTCGGCTCTGCCTGCCTATCTTCAACCAGAACCCAATCCCATGGACGTCATGGAGGCCCTTGCTTCTGTGCGCGGCTGGAGCTTCGACCGTCCCGGGGACGATGAAGTCAATATGACCGTTGAAGGATCGTGGTGCGATCTGCATGTGTGCATGAATTGGCGCGATGATCTGGAGAGTGTCCACCTTGCGGCGACCTTCGATTTGCGGGTGCCGCTGAACCGGCGCGAAGAGATCAGCCGGCTGGTGTCGCTGATCAACGAACAGCTCTTTCTGGGCCATTTTGATCTGTGGCGCCAAGACGGGGCGTTGATGTTCCGCAACGGTATGTTCCTGACCGGCGGTGCGGAAATTCTGCCCGAGCAATGCGAGTCTCTTCTGGTCAGCGCTCTGGAATCCTGCGAGCGCTATTATCCGGCATTCCAATTTGTTCTTTGGGCGGGCCAAACCGCTGAAGACGCCATCCAGTCTTGCCTGCTTGAGACCCAAGGCGAAGCCTGATGGCCGCCCTGGCCGGCAAGCTGCTCCTGATCGGAGCCGGCAAGATGGGCGGGGCCATGCTCGACGGCTGGCTGAAACAGGGCATCGCGCCTGAGCAGATCGCCATATCCGACCCCATGGTTTCAGCTGAGATGCAGGCGCTGGCCGGCCAGTATGGTTTTGCCGTCAACCCGGACCTGGCCAAGCTTTCCAACGTGGAGGTTGTGCTTCTGGCGGTGAAGCCGCAGATGATGGACCAGGTTCTGCCGGAGCTCCAGGCGCTGGCGGGAGAGGGGCCGCTCTATCTCTCTGTTGCCGCCGGGCGCACGATTGGAGGCTTTGAAGCTGCGTTCGGCAGCGCTGCTGCGATCATCCGGGCCATGCCCAACACCCCCGCCGCCGTGGGCCGGGGCATCACCGCCATTTGCCCCAATGCCAATTGCTCAAGCCAGCAGATCGAGCTGGCCACCGAATTGCTCAGCGCCATCGGCGAGGTGGTTGCGATCGACGATGAAAAACTGATGGATGCGGTCACAGGCGTCTCCGGGTCCGGGCCGGCCTACGTGTTCCACCTGATCGAATGCATGGCGGCCGCTGGCGAAGCCCAGGGGCTGCCCGCAGACATTGCCATGAAACTTGCCAGGTCCACTGTGGCCGGGGCAGGGGAGTTGGTGCACCAGTCCCCGCTGCCGGCCGCAACATTGCGCGAGAACGTCACCTCGCCGGCGGGCACAACGGCGGCGGCGCTGGATGTGTTGATGGCAGACGACGCCATGCCCCGCATCCTGCGAGAGGGCATCGCGGCGGCCACCCGGCGTTCTGAGGAACTGGCCGGTTAGAGCCTCGCTCGCTTCGCAGCCGTTCTGCGCTTCTCAAACATGCCAGAGTAACCCACATCCCTTCCAAAGCGGGGGCGCGGGGTGGTCAGGCCGCCTCCGTGGTGCGCCGCTCTGAGGGCCGGTACTCAAGATACTTGCATTGGGTGGAAATATGGTCCGCCAGAAACTTGGCGTCGTGCCAAACGCCCCAGATGAACGATGAGCCCCGGCGCGACAGCCAGGGCAGGCCCAGGAAATATATGCCAGGTTCCACCGAAACGCCGCGCTGATGCTTCGGCTTGCCCTCAGCATCGAAGGCATCCACCTTCAGCCAGCCATAATCGACCGCAAACCCCGTTGCCCACAGAACCGTGGTGACACCGGCATCCGCCAGGTCCAGTTGATGAAGCGGCGTGGTGGCGCAAGCCGGCATCGGACCGAGCCGGCGCGCCTCGGGCTCTTCAGGAAGGTCCAGGCCATTGCGGGCAATGTAAGCGTCGGCCTCATCCAGCACCGACAGGTAGTTCGCATCGCCCTGGACAATCGTCTCCTCCAGGTCCGGGGCAAAGCGCATGACGCCGTCCTGAAAGGAAAGCGTGCGGCCCACCAGCGTCATCCCTTGTTCGGCGAGCTGGCGGAAGTCGATCGTGTGGCCCCCACGCGCGCCGCTCACGGAGATCGTCACATGCTCGGTGCCCGGCCCAGGGGTTTCCGCGTCCCACTTGCCCAGCACGCCCAGCCACCAAACATTGTCCCGGCCCCGGTAGGCGCGGGGCGGGCGGTCGTGCGGGCCGACCGAGAGGTAAACCTGCCTGCCGGCCCGCCTGAGTTCATCGGCGATCTGCACGCCGGACGAACCGGCCCCCACCACCAGCACGGCGCCTGACGGCAATTGGTCCGGATTGCGGTAGGCATTGGAGTGCAATTGCATGACGTCTGCGTCTTCGGGAAGAATGGCGGGGATCACCGGGCGTTGAAACGGCCCGGTCGCGGCGATCACCGCATCCGCCTCCATGGGCCCGTCGGAGGTCTCCACCCGGAAGCCGGCCCGCCCTTCGTTCCGGCGCACCTCGGTCACCTCCACGCCGCAGCGGATGGGGGCCTCGATCATCTTCGCGTAGTCTTCAAAATAGTCGGCCACCCGCTCCTTCGGCGCAAAGGCATCCGGATCGGTGTCTTCGAACTCCAGGCCTGGAAACCGGTCGTGCCAGGCCGGGCCGTTGGCCACCAGACTGTCCCAACGCTCTGAACGCCAGCGCTCGGCAATCCGGTGGCGTTCCACAACCAGATGGGACACATTGCACTTGCTCAAATGTTCGCTCATGGCGATGCCCGCCTGGCCACCGCCCACAACCAGCGCCTCTACCTTCTCAATCGTCATCTGCGGCTCCCTCTGACACAGTGCAAAACAATCAGCGCCTACGCTGTGGATTGACCATGCACGCCAGCATTGATTTTGAAAATTATTATTTTTCGAATTTTTGATTTAGTAATTCAAAATCAATACTCTTCAACTCGGGAGCACGGCCAGGGGCATATGCGCCGACACCACCCAATTGGGCCTATCGACGATTTCGCTGATATGAAGGTTCGCCGCCGCACTGCAAAGCACATACGCCTCCGCGCGTGTGAGCCCGTGGGCGCCGTTCAGCCAATCGATCATATACCGGATAGCGTTTTGGGCGTTTTCATAAAGATCCGGACCATGGGCGCTGGTGGCGTGATAGCCGGCGCTGTCCACCTTTGAGATGGGGCTGGGGCGGCGGTATTGCAGTTCCTTGACGGCCATGTCCTTGCGCACCTGAAAGCGCATGCTCACGGTCATGGGGCATTCAATGCCGGTGCCGCAGACCTCGCCTTGGCCTTGCGCGGCGTGGCAGTCGCCTGTGGAGAACAGGGCGCCCGGCACCAGCACCGGGAGCCAGAAGGTTGAGCCGGTGGTGAGGTCGCGAATGTCCACATTGCCGCCGTTGATGCGCGGCGGGATCGTGTCGAAGCGGCCATCCTCGGCGAGCGCCACGCCCACACAGCCGGGCATGGGCTCAAACGGCACGATAATGTCCTTCACACCGAAGTGGCAGTTGTCGCCATCCAGTTCCCAAATGTGGAAGTGGGCCTCCGGGAAGTCTTCCGCCAACAGGCCGAAACCCGGCTTGAACCCGGTCCACCCCCAGCCTTTGTGCTGCATGTCCAGGATCTCCACCTCAAGCGCATCGCCCGGCGCGGCACCTTCCACATAGACCGATCCGTTAAGGGCGTGGATCAGGCTGCGGTCCACATTCGCATAATCATCGACCGAAGAGTTCCTGGTGAGTTGCCCGGAGGCATCGCGGCAGTCGAACACCACCGTATCGCCGGAGGCGATCACCAGACGCGGTTCCACAGAATTGTCCCAGAACGGCTGGATGACGCTGTCGTCCAGATGGTGTGTTGGCATGTGGGGTCCTTCCTGCGGGGCGAGACGGGATGCGTCTTGTTATTGATGATCTCGTTTGCCTTGTCGAGGCAGGGGAAACCGTGCCACGGTGGCGCCAGCGGGAAAAGGGATTTTGTGATGAGTGCACTGGTTGTGGGCTTTCTGGTCAAGCTGCTGGATATTCCCGGCGCGGTGATTGGCCTTGTGGGCGGCTGGTATTCAAGGAACTGGCTGCATCTAGTGCTGACGGCGTTCGTGGGCGGCAGCGCGGGCGAGATTGCCTTGTACTTTTTGAACGATGACCGGCAGTTCAGTCCGGTGATCTGGCTTGTGGGCGTTGCGGCCTGCTTCACCTGGGCGGTGGGGACGAAATGGATCAGGTCGAGGCTGAAGAAGGCGGGGTGAGAAGGCGCCGTCACACCCTCCGTCATCCCTGCGCCCTTCTCCACTCTGCTGGCTGCGGGCTTGACCCGAGGACGACAGGGCAGGGAAGCGGAGGCGACGCCACCAATGGTGGGTTATTTTTCTTGAAAATAGTCCTTGACAGGGAGAGGCATGTTCCCTATACGTTCACCCACTGCCTTGTGCCCAGGGGACGTGTCCGGAAGCGTCGTTCGCGTGAC
>CAJHYS010000262.1_pt1 | contig 17733 bp, 15 predicted proteins | sample 9198801 | NCBI WGS metagenome assembly CAJHYS01 (sample SAMEA7708368, study PRJEB35096) | sediment metagenome | biome: marine neritic benthic zone biome [ENVO:01000025]; feature: sediment [ENVO:00002007]; material: shallow marine sediment [ENVO:03000034] sea grass bed [ENVO_01000059] ...
CCCTATACCGGCTGCGCCATGGGCGAGTACTTCCGCGACAACGGCATGCACGCCGTGATCGTCTATGACGATCTCTCCAAGCAAGCGGTGGCCTATCGCCAGATGTCGCTTTTGCTGCGTCGCCCGCCGGGCCGCGAGGCTTTTCCGGGCGACGTCTTTTACGTCCATTCGCGCCTGCTCGAGCGTGCGGCCAAGATGAACGACGACAACGGCTCAGGTTCGCTGACGGCACTACCGGTGATCGAAACCCAAGCCGGCGATGTCTCGGCCTACATTCCGACCAACGTGATCTCCATTACCGACGGCCAGATTTTCCTCGAAACCGGCCTGTTCTACAAAGGCATCCGGCCGGCGGTGAACGTCGGCCTCTCGGTCAGCCGGGTTGGTTCTTCGGCCCAGATCAAGGCGATGAAGCAGGTCGCCGGCTCGATCAAGCTGGAACTGGCCCAATACCGCGAGATGGAAGCGTTTTCGCAGTTCGCATCTGACCTGGACGCTGCTACCCAGCGCCTTCTGGCGCGTGGCTCGCGTCTTACGGAACTGCTCAAGCAGGGACAGTACAAGCCGCTGCCGGTGGAAGAGCAGGTGGTTTCCATCTATGCCGGTGTGCGCGGCTATTTGGATGCCCTGCCGATCACCAGGGTCAATGACTTCGAGCAGCAGTTCCTGGCCGATATCCGGTCGAAGTCGCCGGATATCCTGGAGACGATCCGCAACGAGCAGGCGATTTCCGACGAGACCGAAGGCAAGCTCAAGGCCTTCTTCGACGGCTTCGCCAAGGCTTTCGCTTAACGCCCCCGACGGCGTCGGGACGGACACAACCATCTAAGGCAGGGACCGTAGGCCCGCATGGCTAATCTCAAGGAACTGAGGGTTCGCATCGCCAGCGTCAAGTCGACGCAAAAGATCACCTCGGCCATGAAGATGGTCGCGGCGGCGAAGTTGCGTCGCGCCCAGGAGGCGGCGGAGGCCTCGCGCCCCTATGCCGAGCGGATGGAGCGTATGCTGGGTTCGCTGTCCGCAGCCGCGGCGGGCCGGGCCGGTGCGCCGAAGCTGCTGGCGGGAACCGGCAAGGACGATGTGCGGCTTTTCGTCGTAGCGACGGCGGACAGGGGCCTTTGTGGCGGCTTCAACACCTCTATCGTGCGCGAGGCCCGAGTTCAGATTCGCGAGAGCCTGGAAGAAGGCAAGACGGTCAAGATCCTCTGCGTCGGCCGCAAGGGGCGCGACCAGCTGCGCCGCGACTTCCGGGATCATATCATCGATACGGTGGAAGATGTGGCCAAGCCGCGCCTGGAGTTCGGCGGTGCCACCGAAATCGCCCAGCGTATCCTTCAGATGTTCGAGGCGGGCGAGTTCGATGTCTGCACCTTCTTCTACGCGCGGTTCAAGTCAGCCATGACTCAGATCGTGACCGCGCAGCAGCTGATCCCCTTTGCGCCGCCGGAAGAAGAGGGCGATGCGGACGGCGGACTGGGCGGCGCGGTCTACGAGTTCGAGCCCGACGAGGGCGAGATTCTGGCAGCTCTGTTACCGCAGAACCTGGCGATCCAGATCTTCAAGGCGCTGCTGGAGAACCAGGCCAGCGAACATGGCGCGCGCATGACCGCCATGGACAGCGCCACCCGCAATGCCGGCGAGATGATCAAATCCCTCACGCTGGTCTACAACCGAACCCGTCAGGCCGTGATTACCAGCGAGCTGATCGAAATTATTTCCGCCAAGGAAGCAATGTAACTTTTGGCGCCGCCCGGCTAGGGCGCCGCGCAGGCAAGGAGCAGTAAGGATGGCAAAGAACCTCGTCGGTAAAATCACCCAGGTGATGGGTCCCGTCGTGGACGTACAGTTCCAGGGCGACCTGCCGGCCATCATGAATGCGCTGGAGGCGACCAACGACGGCAAGCGTCTGGTCCTGGAAGTGGCGCAGCATCTGGGTGAAAGCGTGGTGCGCACCGTTGCCATGGATTCGACCGAAGGGCTGGTCCGCGGTCAGGATGTCAGCGATACCGGCGATCCGATCCTTGTGCCGGTCGGCCCCGAGACCCTGGGTCGGATCATGAACGTTGTCGGCGAGCCCGTGGACGAGCGGGGCCCGATCACCACCAAGACCCGCTTGCCGATTCACCGCCCGGCGCCGGAGTTTGTCGAACAATCCACCGATGCCGAGGTGCTGGTCACCGGCATCAAGGTGGTGGACCTTCTGGCGCCTTACTCGAAGGGCGGTAAGATCGGCCTCTTCGGTGGTGCCGGCGTCGGCAAGACGGTGCTGATCATGGAGCTGATCAACAATATCGCGAAGACCCACGGCGGCTATTCGGTGTTCGCGGGCGTCGGCGAGCGCACGCGCGAGGGCAACGACCTGTATCACGAGATGATCGAATCCGAGGTCATCCAGCTCGAAGGCGATTCCAAGGTGTCGCTGGTCTATGGCCAGATGAACGAGCCGCCGGGTGCGCGCGCGCGGGTCGGCCTTACCGGATTGGCTCAGGCCGAATACTTCCGCGACGAGGAAGGCCAGGACGTGCTGTTCTTCGTCGATAACATCTTCCGCTTCACTCAGGCGGGCTCCGAGGTCTCCGCGCTTCTCGGCCGCATTCCCTCGGCGGTGGGCTATCAGCCGACCCTGTCGACCGACATGGGAACCCTGCAGGAGCGTATTACCACCACCAAGAAGGGCTCGATCACCTCGGTGCAGGCCATCTACGTGCCGGCCGATGACTTGACCGACCCTGCGCCTGCCACCTCGTTTGCGCACTTGGACGCCACCACGGTGCTGTCGCGTGCGATCTCGGAAAAAGGCATCTACCCGGCTGTGGATCCGCTGGACTCCACATCGCGTATGCTTGACCCGCGCATCATTGGTGATGAGCACTATGACGTGGCCCGCCGCGTGCAGGAAACCCTGCAGCGCTACAAGGCCCTGCAGGACATCATCGCCATTCTGGGCATGGACGAGCTTTCCGAAGACGACAAGGTGGCCGTGGCCCGCGCCCGTAAGATCGAGCGCTTCCTGTCACAGCCGTTCTTCGTGGCCGAAGTCTTCACCGGTTCGCCGGGCAAGCTGGTCGATTTGGCCGACACCATCAAGGGCTTCAAAGGCCTGGTGGACGGCGAGTATGACCACCTGCCGGAAGCTGCCTTCTACATGGTTGGCTCCATTGAGGAAGCCATGGAGAAAGCCGAAGCCCTGGCCGCTGAAGCCGCTTAAGGCCAACACCCTTAAGGATTGACCCATGGCCGATACGCTGAACTTTGAAATGGTGTCTCCGGAGAAGCTCTTGCTCTCTGAAGACGTGAACTCGGTCACGGTGCCGGGCACGGAGGGCGATTTCACCGTATTCGCCCAACATGCCCCGGTTCTGTCCACCATGCGCCCCGGCGTTGTGGATGTGCAGAAGGACAGCGGCGAAGAGCGCATCTTCGTGCGCGGCGGCTTTGCCGAGGTGAACCCGGGTGGGCTGACCATTCTGGCCGAAGAGGCCATCCCGATGGCCGATCTCGATCGGGAGGTGCTGGCCCAGCACATCCAGAATGCCCAGGAAGATGTGGACGACGCCACCGATGATGAGAAGAAGCGGTTGGCGCAAGAGACGCTTGATCACCTGAAACAGCTGGAGACAGCGCTCTAGAGCCGGGGGTGGCGCTGCGGAGACCCCCTTTGAACACGGCCAAGCGAGAATCTGCCTCCGCTCATCGCAACGAGAGTTACATCTCTGAGCAGTTGGTGCGCCGGCTTGCCGATGTGCAAGGCAGCGTCATCGAGGTGGCATCAGGCACCGGCCAGCATGCCACGGCGTTTTCAGCCGCCCTGCCCAACCTCGCCTGGTGGCCGACGGACATCGCCCCTGAAAATCTTGCCAGCATCGAGGCCTGGCGCGGCGAGAATGGCCCGGCCAACCTGCAAGCTGCCCAGCCGCTTGATGTGACCTCAAATGCCTGGACCACCGGTGCGCCGATACCGCCGCTGCCGGAGGAAGCTCAGGCCATCGTCTGCATCAACATGGTGCACATCGCCCCGTGGATCGTCACTGAAGGCCTCTTCTCCGGCGCGCGTCAGCGGATGGTGTCCGGCGGCCTGCTCTTCCTTTACGGACCCTACAAGCGCAACGGCCGCCACACCTCAGACAGCAACGCACGGTTCGATCTGTCCTTGCGCGCCCAGGACATACGCTGGGGCGTCAGAGACCTTGAAGCCATAGAGGCCCTGGGCCAGGTGCACGGCTTAGCCCTGGCCGAAGTGGTAGAGATGCCCGCCAATAACCTGTCTCTGATTTTCCGCAAGGTGCCTATGCAGTCTGAGGCGTAGTGCGGCCGAAGGCTTGGCGCAGGGCCTTGCGAAGCTGGGGCAAAGGGCGCTCAAACAGCCGGGCGAACACCAGGCAAACCGCAGTCACCACCACCAACAAAGCCAGGTCGCGCAAAGGCCCGCTCGGCCCCAGCGGCAACACCGAATGGGCGAACTGCAGCACCGGATAGTGCACCAGGTAGAGCGAGAAGCTCGCCCCCGCCAGCCAGCGGATTGCCCGTTCCGGCGCCCCGCCGTTCGTCTGCCAGGTCTTGGCGAGGGCCCAGACCCCAAGGAGATGGACGGCGGCCAAAGCCCCGACAATGGTGTTCCAGACAAACTCATCTGAGAACCTTGTCACGGCGCGGTAGATCTCAATCTCAAGGCCGCTCAGCGTTGCCATTGCGTTGAGCAGCAATCCAGGCACGTCAAAGGCCAGGCACAACGCGTAGAGCACCGGCGGCACCACTGCCAACCCCCAGGCGACGCCGTTGCTGAGCACCAGCTCGCCGCCTCTGATCAGCTTCCAGAGCCCCACGCCCATCAGCCAGACGGGCATTAACAAAAGCACATTCGGGCCGGCCAGCACGCAGAGCAGCGCGACCGCAGCAACGCGCTTGAGCCCGTGGAGAAAGACGGCTGCGCCAAAAATCAGGTAATAGGCGATTTCATAACTCAGCGACCAGTAGGGCCCATTGGTGCCAAGGCGCAGACCCCATACCGGCGCCCATTCCCCGCTGAAGGTCAGGCCATAGAACAGGGTTTCGCTAAAGGAAATGGGATTGTACCACCAGCTGTCATAAGCCGCAGGGTTCAGCGTGGCGCCGCTGCGGTCGAGCAGGAAGCCGATTACAAGCGCCGGCAGCGCCACCGAATACATGCGCGTTGCCCTGTTGAAGAAAAAGCGTTGCGGCACCCGGTCCTTTTCCTGGGCGACAAAGGCGATCACCAGCCCGGAGAGCACGAAGAAGAGCACCACCGCATCGCTCCCCAGATTGAGCTCGCGGATGATCAAATAGGTTCCGTCCGTGTAGCGCGGATAGGCAAAGTGCGACAGCAGCACCACGAACGCCGCCACGGCACGCAGCAGGTCAAGATAGAGCGAAAACGACCGGGTCATGGTTCGGTGGGTTTGGGGGTGCCTGCCGCTTCGGCCTCACGTTCCTTCAGGGCGCGCCAGCTGTCCTCGAACGGCACCATCAGGGCCTCGCTCAAGGAGCCATGAGGCTGCTCGATGGCAATGCCCTTTTCGTCCCCGATGCCGTAGGTGAGTTCCTCGTAGGATTGGGGCACATAGAGCGTTCCGAACATCCAGTCCCAGATGGCGAGCACTTCGCCATAATTCGTGTTGTGGTGCTCCACCGCCACGCTGTGATGAACCTGATGCTGGGCCGGGGAGATCAGAATGTGGCTCAAGACCTTGCCGTAACCCAGCCAGATGTGGGTGTGGCGCAGGTTTGAGCCGAGCAGGTTGAAGGCAAAGTAGAAGACGCTCACCCCGGCGATCTGCACAATGGAGACGGTGCTGGTGAGAACGAACGCCGTGACGCCCAAAACGCTGCCCACCACAAACGACTTGAAGAACGAGCCCAGCACATCATAGACCGGATGCTTGCGGTACACGGTTATGGGGGTCATCACCTCGGCGCTGTGATGCACCGAATGGAACGGCCACAGCACCGGCGATTCATGATGGATCCGATGGATCCAGTAGACGCAGAAATCGGTTACCACCAGCATCACGACCGTGACGGCGGCCATTTGGCCCGCGCTCCAGGCACCGCTGGTCACCTCCCCGCCGGTGAACTTATTGAGCAGGGTGACCAAGGCGACCGCCATGGCGGTCTGCAATCCCAATGCACCGAACAGCCCAACGGCGCCAGCCGCCTGGTTGAAGACGAAAAGCTTGATATCGGTGAAATGCGAGGGATGAAAGTAGATGGATTTGGGGAACAGCCAACGCAGGAAACTGCCTCTACCAGCCGGACGCGGGGACAGATAGTAGATGAGCGCAGCGATGACCACCGTGCTCACCATATAGAGGGGCGCAATGCGCAGGTCGGTGAACGACAACATAAACTCTTGAATCAACGCCCAAATTTCCATCACGCATACTCACCAACAGAAATGTTCCGGCAAAAGCATAGGCGCGATAGGTTGATATGTTGTAACTGCCCCGAGGGCCCTGGGCGCCGGATGGTTAACAGTTGCTGAAGCTTGCCTTAGCAGCCCGGATAGCGCGGTGCTCCGTGGCGGATCGGCTGGTCGGCCGCGTGGCCGTACACCACCTGATCAAGGCCTGCCCAATGGCATGCCGTCTCGCACATGGGGCACGGCCGCCCGCCGCTGGTGTAGATGATGCAGCCGGAAAGGTCCCGGGTGCCCAGGCGCCGGCAGGCGTCCTGAATGGCCTCGACCTCGCCATGGGCGGTGGGGTCGGTTTTCAGCGTGCTCCGATTCCAGCCCTCCCCCACGATCCTGTCGTCTTTGACGATCACCGCGCCATAGGGCGTACCCTCGCCGCGGGCAGAACCGGTTTCGGCCAGCTCAAATGCCCGTTTCAGGAAGGCAAGCGGGCCGGGCTGGCGGGGCTGCCACAAGCTGTTGGCGGCCCTGGCGCCAGGCATCAGGGCCATCAAGGCCATGAGCGGGAACAACATCCGGCGGCTCAGCATCGCCTATACTCCGGCTTGCCGCCGTCGGTAAGCCCCGTCCCGTGGATCAGACCGTCAATCCTCGCCCAATAGGCGGCGGTCTCGCACATGGGGCACGGCGGCGAGGTGGAGACCATCGTGCAGCCGGAGAGGTCTTGGGTCTTGAGGCGGGAGGCGGCGTCCCTGATCGCCTCCATTTCCGCGTGGGCCGTGGGGTCGCCGCTCTGCACAACGCGGCTCGGTCCAAGCCCGACGATCCGGCCGTCCTTGACGATCACCGCACCAAAGGACTGATCACCGGCGGCCACGGCCTGGCGGCGCATCTCCTCAGCCTTCGCCATGAAGGCGGCGGCCTCTGACGGTTTTAGGCTCATGAGACCAAGTGTGGGCGCAAACTCAAATGGTTTCAAGCAGGCGCGGCAGCTCGGTCATGTCGTCGAACAGGGTGCTGGCCCCGGCAGCCATCAGCTTTTCAGCGGTGCGCGGCGTGCAGTGGCTGCCGCCCACGAAGGCCAGAACCGGCATGCCCAGGGCACGCGCCGCCGAGGTGCCTGAGGAGCCGTCTTCGATAACCACGGTGGCGGCCGCTGGAATCCCTGTGCTTTCAAGGACATGCTCGAAAAGGTCGGTGGCCGGCTTGGGCCGCGCCACCATGTCGGAGCTGTAGATATGCTCTCCGAAATGGCCGGCCAACGCGGTCATGTGCAAGGTTCTGCGCAAACGCTCGCGCCCGCTGTTGGACGCCACGCTCTTAACCAGGCCTAAGGCGCTCAAAACCGCATCCACGCCCGGAATGGCTCGAAGATCTTGGGCGAACAACTCCATGGTCTTGGCAAAATGGCGCGCCTCGAAATCGGACGGCAGGGGCAGGCCGAATTCGGCCTCAAACTTGGCGAACATGTCCTCATTGGCCATGCCCACATAGTTGTCGCGCACATATTCCGGCGAGACATCCACGCCGAGAGCTGAGAAAACCTGCGATTCTGCGGTGCACGCCAGCCATTCACTGTCGATGAGCACCCCATCGCAATCGAAGATCACATGCTCGACCGCCATGCTGACCGTCAGGCCGCCTTGCGCCGCGCCACCGCTTCGGACATGACGCACAAGAGCTCGAACATCATGGTGGCGCCGGCAAGCGCGGTGTAGCCGGAAGGATCGAACGGCGGCGAAACCTCCACCACATCGGCCCCCACAATGTTGAGGCCGCGCAAGCCGCGGAGCAGGGCCTGCGCCTCGCGGGTGGTAAAACCGCCCACTTCGGGCGTGCCGGTGCCGGGCGCAAAGGCCGGATCAATGCAGTCGATGTCAAAGCTTACATACACAGGATCGTCCGCCACCAGGGCTCTTGCCTCCTGCATCACGCCATCCATGCCGAGCTGAACCGCCTCTTCCATGTCCATCAGGCGCACGCCCATCTGCTCGCCATACTCCCGGTCGGTGAAATCGTAGGCCGAACCGCGCAGGCCGATCTGGATGGTTTTCTTCGGGTCCAACACGCCATCTTCAATGGCCCGGCGGAAGGGCGTGCCGTGGGTGAACTTGAAGCCCTCAAAATAGCCGTCGTAAAGGTCCGTGTGGGCATCAAAATGGATCATCCCGACCGGCGCTTTCTCGCCAACGGCGCGCAGAATGGGTAGCGACACCAGATGATCGCCGCCCGCCGAGAGGGGCACGACACCGCGACCCACAACGTCCTTGTAGAAGGTCTCGATGCGCGCCAACCCGTCCTCCACGTCCACCGGGTTGGACGGGGTATCGCCGAGATCAGCCACATTGCAGGTCTCAAACGGCGAAAACCGGAACACATGGTGTTTGTGGCGCGTCATGGCCGACATGTCGCGGATTTGCCGCGGACCGTGGCGCGGACCCGGGCGGTTGGTCGTGCCGCCGTCCCACGGCACGCCGATGATGCCGATATCCACATCATCCGCCTCAGATGGGCGGATGTGGGGCAGCCGCATGAACGTGGCGATACCGGCAAAGCGCGGTGTCTCCATGCCGGAAACCGGCTGAAAGTCGCGAGCCATGTGAAATCCTCCAGAGTGATGAAGCTCTGGTTTTCGGGCATTCTGTTGGCAATTGCAATCGAACTTTGTCAGGCCGCCGCGCCCACGAAAAAACCCCGGAGCATGTCGCTCCGGGGTTTCTCCAACTGGTGCTGAGTATCTCGTTAGAGGCGAGCAACTTCTCCCCGAGCAGACGGTACCGTCTGCTCGGGGGTTGCTCTAAGATGGCCGTACGCTACATGAGACCGTTAAAGTCGTAACGCAGGCCAATTCTGAATTCGTGACTGAAGTTGTCATCGATATGGAACGGTGTGGCGCCGGCCGACTGGGCCAGACCCAGATCGGTGAAGCGGTAACCGATATCTACCGAGAGATTGTCCGTCACATCAATGCCCACACCTGCGCCGACTTGCCATGCCAGGGTGGTGTCGGTGCGGTCGCCGGTGGAACCGATGGGCAGAGTTGAATCAATCTGATGGACGGCAAAGCCGACGCCACCACCAACATAGGGCTTGAATCCGCCGATGTTGGCGATGTCCCACCAAGCCTGCCACATGCCCGTGAAGGCGGCGTATTCGGCGGCCAGACCGTTCGTACCGGTCAGGTCGGTCTCAAAGCGATAACCGGCATTGAACTCAAGGCGAAGACCATCAACCACCCGGCAACCGATGCCAACATCGATCGCGCCGGTATCATCGAACCGCTCGCCCTCAGCGTTTGGCTGGCCCCAGGGACCGGCCGTGTTCTTGTAAACGCGGGGACGTTCGTGTGTGACGTAGCTACCGCCCACGTTCACATAGAAGCAGTTGTTAGCCTCGACAACCTCAACCGGCGGGGGCGGCGGCGGAGGCAAATCGGCGGCAATTGCCGTGCCGCCGGAAACTGCGAGTGCCAGCACTGCACAAGCACATGAAAGTTTGATGCGATTTACCATCGACTATACTCCATCGATCGCGCTTTCCGTGCGGATGTTCGGTGAATGACCGAAGCGCCCCGCGCTGCTGGCGCATTTCCTTTGTTACCTACCCGGAAAGACCTGAGGTACCGGATGTCCGGCGCCTGATCATCTTCCGAAATCTTTCAACAGGTCCGATGATTAACCAAAACGCTTAAAGATGGATTAAGCCTGCCAATTACTGAATCGATTGATTCAAATTTCGACATCCCTGTTTACCGCGCGCTAACCATAACGCACCGTTCGCCGCCGATTTGGCAGGTTCCAACAATGCAGAGAAACAGACGGTTTAGGCGGAGATGTTTTGCAATGCGCCCACAATATCGTCCACCACGGCGTTAACCAGGCCGGCATCGTCACCCTCGCCCATGACGCGGATCAAGGGTTCTGTGCCTGAGGGGCGGATGATCAGGCGGCCTTGCTCGCCCAGGCGGCTCTCGCCGTCGCGAATCGCTTCCTGTACGGATGCTTCTCCCAGCGGGCGGCCTTTCTTGAAGCGAACGTTCTTCAAAATCTGCGGCAAGGGCTCAAACAGCGAGCAGACCGCGCTGACCCGCTTGCCGGAACTCTTGACCACCGCCAACACCTGAAGCGCTGCGATCAGGCCGTCGCCTGTGGTGCTGAAGTCCGACAGAACGATGTGACCGGATTGTTCGCCGCCCACATTGTATCCACCTTCACGCATGGCCTCGACCACGTAGCGGTCGCCCACTTGCGTGCGCACCATGTCAATGCCTTTGTCTGCCAGGAAGCGCTCCATGCCGAGATTGGACATGACCGTGGCCACAATGCCGTCCTGGTTCAGCTGGCCACTCTCTTTCCAGCTGGTTGCGATCAGCGCCATCAGCTGGTCGCCGTCAACAATCTTGCCGCGTTCATCGGCAATCACCACCCGGTCTGCATCCCCATCCAAGGCGATGCCGATATCTGCGCGCAGTTCGCGCACCTTCTCGCAAAGCTTTTCAGGTGCGGTTGAGCCGCATTTCTCGTTGATGTTGAAACCGTTGGGTTCCGTACCGATGGAGATCACCTCGGCGCCCAATTCCCACAGGGCGGCAGGCGCCACCTTGTACGCGGCACCGTTGGCGCAATCCACCACGATCCTCAAACCTTCAAGGCGCTGGGCCCGGGGGAAACTGTATTTGACGAACTCGATATAGCGGGCCTGTGCATCCTCGATGCGCTTGGCGCGGCCCAGCTTGTCGGGCTTCACGAGCAGGCTCTCCGGCTTTTCCTGGAGCAACCGCTCGATTTCCGCCTCTTGGGCATCGGACAGCTTGTAGCCGTCCGGACCAAACAGCTTGATGCCGTTATCGTGGAACGGGTTGTGGGACGCTGAGATCATCACCCCAAGATCGGCTCTGAGCGAACGGGTCAGCATGGCGACCGCCGGCGTGGGCAAGGGGCCGAACTGGAACACATCCATGCCGACCGAGGTGAAGCCGGCCACCAAGGCGGGTTCGATCATGTAGCCTGACAGGCGCGTGTCTTTGCCGATCACGACGCGGTGCCGGTGGGCGCCACGGGTGAACAGGCTTCCAGCCGCCATCCCCACCCGCAAAGCGGTCTCGGCGGTCATCGGCCAATCGTTGGCTGTCCCGCGAATTCCATCTGTTCCGAAAAACTTCCGCGCCATGGTATTACGACCCTGCCTGGACGCTATCAATGCGACCAGCCAAGTTCCCCTACTTTAAAGATCTGTTCCAACCTATCGTCTGTAGAAAAACAATCGGTAAATTCTATGGCACACGCCCTTGGCTGACACCTTCCCAAACGGCGAAGGCTTCAGCGGTCTGCCTAACATCGTGCACCCGGAACAGCTGCACGCCCCGTGCCAAACCGCACAATGCGGCTGATACTGAGCCCACAGCCCGCGCCCTGGCCTCTTTCACGCCGGTCAGTGCGCCCAGGAAACCTTTGCGCGAAACCCCCAGCATGACGGCCACACCCAGTCCATGAAACAGAGCCAGTTCGTTGAGCAGTTCCAGATTGTGGTCAAAGGTCTTGCCAAACCCTATTCCAGGGTCGGCGATGATTTTGGAGCGCGCGATGCCCATTTGCTCACAAGCGGCAATGTTGGCCCGAAGCTCATCGAACACATCAAGGCAGACATTGTCATAGTGCGGCGCATCCTGCATCACCTTTGGCTCGCCCTTGGAATGCATCAGGATGACCGGAGTGCCCAGTTCGGCCGCCGTCTTGCGCGCCTCCGGATCGTAGGTGAGGCTTGAGATATCATTGATGATGTGCGCTCCGGCGGCGACCGCCCGGCGCATGACTGCCGGTTTGCGCGTGTCGCACGAGAGTGGCGTGCTGCTTGCGGCCAGCGCCTCGATCACCGGCAAAATGCGGGCACACTCGGTGGCCTCATCCACCGGATCGGAACCCGGCCGGGTGGATTCCCCGCCGATATCAAGAATGTGGGCGCCGTCCTCAACCGCCTGTTTGGCCTGCGCGATCGCATCGTCGTGGCTGTAGAATTCACCGCCATCGGAGAAGCTGTCCGGTGTCACGTTGACGATGCCCATGATCTTGGGCGTCGTCAGATCCAGGCCGAGAAGCGGCGCGCGGGGCTCCTCCAGCGCGTTCAGAGCCGAACGGATGGCCGCCTCGCCCGACGCGGCCGCATCCTCATAGCTCATCACCTGGCGCTTCAGGGATGGCCGTTCGATGACCTCCAGATGGGCAAAACGGATGCGCCCGCCAGCGAGGCGCCCGCCTGGGGCATCATCGCCGTTTGCAGCATCACGGAAGTAGAGCGGGCGAAGATAAACCTCTGGAGAGCTCATGAGGACGTGGTTCTGGGATTGGTTAAAGCTCAAGTCTTATCGGCCAAAGAATTCAGCAATTCAACCGATATTGGCGGTCCTTTCGCTCAGGCGGCCAATGCCGTCGCAACCTCGACCTTTGACGGTGCAAAGACCAGGCGCGCGGTGGCGCCTTGGCCGTCTTCGTTTTCGAAATGCAACTGTGCACCGTGCAGCTCAACCAGCTTGGCCACAATGGCCAGGTCCAGCCCGGTGGTTTGGGTCTCGCCGGATTTGTGCGCCCCGGCCCGGCTGAAGGGCTTGGTGAGGCTCTTGAGTTCAGCGCTTGAATAGGCGCGGCCCATGTGGGTGATGCGAATTTCAAATCCTTCATCGTCATCCATTTTCGTGGCGATGTGCACCTCGGCGCCCATGCGCGCACGGTTGAGGCCGTGGGCTGCCAGTTTGGTGACTATCTTTTGCAAAGCCGCCGGATCCGCCCACAACATCAACTCTTCGACCGGCGGATCGATTTTCAGGTGCGCCGAGCGGTGCTCTGCTTCGCCATTGAGCAGCGCGCCCGCACGGCGGATCACGTGGGCGACACACACTTGCGTTTCTTCAAGCGCAAGGAGCCCTGAATCGATGCGGTGAAATTCGATGAGTTCATTGATCAACGTCAGCAGGAAGTCCGCATTTTCGTGCACATCGCCGGCATAGTCGCGGTAGCAATCAGCGCCAAGCGGGCCAAACTGCTCTTTTCGCAGAATGTCGGAAAAGCCGATGACCGCGTTGAGCGGCGTTCTGAGCTCATGGGCCAGGTTCGCCATATACTCGTTACGCAGTTTGGCATCCTCTTCCGTGCGCAACCGCTTTTCTTCTTCTTGCATCTGATAGCGCTCCACCGCCGAGGCCATCTTGTTGAAGGTCTCCTGCACCTCGCGCAGCTCCAGCGGGACCATTCGGCTGGCGGACACCTTGATCCTGGTTCCCAGATGGCCCGTTTTCAGGCGCCTTGCCGCAACGTCGATCGCCCGCAAGGGCGACGTGATGAGCGAGGTGATGGCCACAGCCAAACCGGCCGCCAGAGCGACAAACAGCGCCAACACGACGAATAGCGAGTTTCGGGCCACCTGAGCCCGGGCTTTGAGTTCGGCCATGGGCTGAGGGATCATCACACCCCAGCCTGAGCCTTTGACCGCGGTAAATCCCGCGATCATGTCTGCCTTAAGGGCGGGGGAGTGAAAGATTTCCACACCCTGTTCGCCGCGCCGCATCCGCTGAACTGCAGAGACCTTGGAGATGTCCTTGCGCTGTTCAACCCAATTGGCAAGCGGGTGGGCAATGACATTGCCCTCATGATCGACAATGGCTGCATGGCCCTTCTGGCCGAAGGCGACCGACTTTCCGAGCGATACGATGTAATCGGTCTTCAACTCGCCGATGGCCAACTTGTTGCCCATACGCTTGACCACAAAAAGGGACGGCGTGCCGTCCGAACCGCGCATCACGGCGCTGAACCGGGGTTCGGACCCCCTTGCGTAGGCCCGCAGCACATTGAGCATTTGGGTCGGAAACGGGGCGGCGAGATTCCGGTCGGAAAAGCCGGCCTGCCAACGCACAAAGCCGCTTCTCAGATCCACCAGATACATCTGGGAAAAATTGAGATCCTTCAAAATGAATTCTACCTTTGACAAGCTTTTGTCGGAGGCCAGATTGTCGGCGATCAGTTTGAAGCCGGATTTCACGTCGCGCTGGTAGCGCTCGAGCGCCGCTCCGAGGTTTCGGGCGATCAGCAAATGGCGGTCGCGCACATCGGCAATTTCCTTGTCGATCATGGTGCGCTCCAGCCAGAACCAGAAAAATGCAAGCGGCAGGACTGTTACCAGCCCCAAAAGCAACATCAATGCGTGCCGCAACCGCATGAACGGGTTCTCCCAGCAACCAAGGCAACTTCCGCTCAAACTGATCGGAGGCTGATGAAGATCGAAGTCCCAAAGCTTCAAACAAGTATGCAATTTTTAGGAGAGAAGCGTTTTTGTTCGATTTCTGCGCCGGTTCAAATTGTCTGAATTGCTGCAGCAGTCAGTTAACCACGCTCTCAGCGCCGGTGAAGCGGCGGATGCGCTCCAGTTCGGCCTCAAGGCGGGCGCGCCGCCCGGCAGATGCTTTGACTTTCGGCTCAAACCACAGACCCTTGGTGACCAGAGCGCCGTCCTTGCGTTCGTGCTTTATGTCGATACGGCCCACAAGGCGGTCGCCCTCAAGCAGAGGAAATACGTAGTAGCCATATCTCCGCTTGGCCTCAGGAACGAAAATCTCGATCCGATAGTCAAAATTGAATAGGCGGAGTGTGCGTTTGCGGTCGCGGATCATGGGGTCGAACGGGCTGAGCACACGCAGTCTTGCCGGTGCCGGTGGAAGCGCCTCCAGGGCGTCCTCATAGTTTGCCCGGGCGAAGGAGAGCTTTGGCTTGCTGCCATCGGCGCTTTCCACCTGAACCTGCACCAGGTCACTCGCGTGCTGGCGCTCGCACCAGGCTTTGGCCTCTGCCGGGGTGACCAGGTCCCAAAAGGCGGCGATCTCGCCATGAGTGGCAAACCCGAGGCGGTCCAAAGCGCTTTCGCAGGCCCAGGCGATAAACTCCTCATGCTCCGGGGCTTCCACCAGATGATGGGGCGCAATCACCCTGTGGGGCACATCATAGACCTTCTGGAAGCCCTCCCGGCGGGCCACGGCAATGACACCTGTGCGCCAGAGATATTCCAATGCGGCCTTGCTGGGGTGCCAATCCCACCATCCCGCGCCGCGCTTTGGCCCCTCCCCGCGCAAATCCCGCGACATGCAGCAGCCGTTCTCTTCGATGAACCGCAGGGTCTCGTCCAGCTTCTCTTCAAATCCCGTGCGGTTCCACCTGCGCCAGCGTTCCGCCAACGCCGCTTCCTCGCGGGCAAAGCGGTGGTGCCAATAGCGGTAGAAGGCCGACGGGATGATCGAGGCATCATGGGTCCAGTTCTCAAACAACTCGCCGTCCTTCTCCAGCAGGTGTTTCAGGTGGACCGGGCGGTAGGTCTGGTTGCGGGCGTGCAGGATCATGTCATGGGCGCGCTCCACGGTGCGGATGGAATCCACCTGCACAAAGCCAATATCCTGGATCAACTTCAAAAGGCCCTGCTTCGACAGGGCGGCCCTCGGCGGGCTCGAGAGGCCCTGCAGATGCAAAAGCAGGTTACGGGCGTGCTTGTTGGAGACGGTTGGCGTTGCCAAGGGGTGGCCTCAACGGAGATGAAAACTCATCTCAGGCTAGCGCGGAACGTGGAGCGCAACAAGTTGCCTTGCGCCTTCCGATCTGGAAAACGCAAGGTCTCCTGACAGAAGCTGACGGGGGTCAGCCTTGGGGCTGAGGCTCCATGTCGCCGGCACCGCCCTCTTTGGGCTTCTTCGGCTTGGTTGCCGCCTTGCCGGTGACCGGCACGGCCGAGCCGCCGCCTTCGCGCGGGGCATCGTCGCCCGTGTCGCGCACAGGCTGCTTGCCGGTGAGCAGATCCTTGATCTCGGTGCCGCTCAGGGTTTCATACTCCAAAAGCCCTTCAGCAATGATCTTGAGCTGGTCGGCATGGTCTTTCAGCACCTTCTTGGCCTTCTTCAGGCCTTCGTCCACCAGCTTGTAGATCTCCGCATCCACCAGCTTCTGGGTTTCATCGGAATGGTTCTGGGTGCGGGTCACCGAGTGGCCAAGGAACACTTCTTCCTCGTTATTGCCATAGGCCAGCGGGCCCAGCTTGTCGGACATGCCGTATTGGGTGACCATGGCATGGGCCATCTGGGTGGCCATCTTGATGTCTGACGAGGCGCCCGAGGTGACCTTGCCGTGGCCGAAGATCATCTCTTCTGCCACCCGGCCGCCCATGGCAACCGCCAGATCGGCCTTCATCTTGTTGCGGGTGACCGACACCGCATCGCGTTCCGGCAGGCGCATGACCATGCCAAGCGCGCGGCCGCGCGGGATGATCGTGGCTTTGTGGATCGGGTCGGAATCGGGCATTTTCAACGCCACCAAAGCGTGGCCGGCCTCATGATAGGCGGTGAGCTTCTTTTCTTCCTCACTCATCACCATGGTGCGCCGTTCAGCGCCCATCATGACCTTGTCCTTGGCGTCTTCAAACTCTTCCTGGGTGACCAGGCGCTTGGAGCGGCGGGCCGCCAGAAGGGCCGCCTCGTTGACCAGGTTGGCCAGGTCGGCACCGGAAAAGCCGGGGGTGCCGCGGGCGATCACCTTGGGGTCCACATCCGGCGCCAGGGGCACGTTCTTCATGTGAACGTTCAGGATCTTCTCACGGCCGATAATGTCAGGCCGCGGCACAACGATCTGCCGGTCGAAGCGGCCGGGGCGCAACAGCGCAGGGTCCAAAACGTCGGGCCGGTTGGTGGCTGCGATCAGGATGACGCCTTCATTGGCTTCAAAGCCATCCATCTCCACCAGCAGCTGGTTGAGGGTCTGTTCGCGCTCATCATTGCCGCCGCCGAGGCCTGCGCCACGGTGCCGGCCGACAGCGTCGATCTCGTCGATGAAGATGATGCAAGGGGCGTTCTTCTTGGCCTGCTCGAACATGTCGCGGACACGGCTGGCGCCGACACCGACGAACATTTCCACAAAGTCAGAACCGGAGATGGTGAAGAACGGCACGTTGGCTTCACCGGCAATGGCGCGGGCCAGCAGGGTCTTACCGGTCCCCGGAGGGCCGACGAGCAGCGCGCCGCGCGGGATTTTGCCGCCAAGGCGCTGGAACTTGTGGGGATCTTTGAGAAAGTCGACGATCTCTTCCAGGTCTTCCTTGGCTTCATCGACACCGGCCACATCCTCAAAGGTGACCCGGCCGTGGCGTTCAGTCAGGAGCTTGGCCTTCGATTTGCCAAAGCCCATGGCCTTGCCGCTGCCGCCCTGCATCTGGCGCATGAAGAAGATCCACACGGCGATCATCAGCAGGAAGGGGAACCAGGAAATCAGCATCTGCACCAGGAACGGCATGTCGTCTGATTCCGGCTTGGCGGTAATCTTGACGCCCTTCTCGGTGAGCTCAGG
>CAJHYS010000303.1_pt1 | contig 17474 bp, 10 predicted proteins | sample 9198801 | NCBI WGS metagenome assembly CAJHYS01 (sample SAMEA7708368, study PRJEB35096) | sediment metagenome | biome: marine neritic benthic zone biome [ENVO:01000025]; feature: sediment [ENVO:00002007]; material: shallow marine sediment [ENVO:03000034] sea grass bed [ENVO_01000059] ...
GACGCGATGGAAGGTCCAACCCCGGTCTCGGCGCTCATCCATGCCGCGACCATGGTGACCGCCGGTGTCTTTTTGGTCGCCCGCTGCTCGCCACTCTTTGAACATTCGCAAACCGCGCTGGTCGTGGTGACCGTGATCGGCGCAACGACGGCTTTCTTCGCCGCGACCGTCGGCCTGGTTCAAAACGATATCAAGCGGGTGATCGCCTATTCGACCTGCTCGCAGCTCGGCTACATGTTCGCCGCAATGGGCGTTGGTGCGTATCAGGCGGGCATGTTCCACCTGTTCACCCATGCCTTCTTCAAGGCGCTCCTGTTCCTTGGTTCTGGGTCTGTGATCCACGCCATGTCCGATGAGCAGGACATGCGGAACATGGGCGGTCTGCGGCCACATCTGAAGATGACTTGGCTGATGATGCTCATCGGTACGCTTGCGCTCACCGGATTCCCGCTAACGGCCGGCTATTTCTCCAAAGATGCCATCATCGAAGTCGCCTACGCCGGCCACAATGCCATGGCACCGTTCGCCTTCTGGCTGCTGCTCACCGCGGCGTTCATGACCTCGTTCTATTCCTGGCGGCTGATGTTCATGACCTTCCATGGCCGCCCGCGCGCCTCCAGCGAAGTGATGAGCCATGTGCATGAATCGCCCATGAGCATGATGGGTCCTCTGATCATTCTGGCTGTTGGCGCGCTGTTGGCTGGTGCTCTGTTCAAGACCAATTTCATTGGTCATGACGAAGCGCTATTCTGGGGCGAATCCCTATACCGCTTGCCCACAAACAAGATTGTGGAAGAGTTCCATCACGTGCCCGGATGGGTGCCAATTGCGCCGTTCATCGCCATGTTGGCAGGGTTTGGCCTGTCTTGGTTGATGTACATTCGCGATCCAAGCATCCCGGTCCGTCTGGCCGAGCAGCACCAGCCGCTCTACCAGTTCCTGCTGAACAAGTGGTACTTCGATGAAATCTACGATTTCTTCCTGGTGCGCCCCGCAATGTGGATTGGCCGCTTCTTCTGGAAGAAGGGGGATGGTTGGCTGATCGACGGGTTTGGACCCGACGGTGTGTCGGCCCGGGTTTTGGATGTGACCAACAGAATTGTCCGGCTGCAAACTGGCTTCGTTTATCATTATGCGTTTGCGATGTTGATCGGCGTCGCCGCGCTTGTCACCTACTACATGTTCGGGGGCGTGCACTGAGATGCCGACTAATTCCTTGCTCACCCTGGTCACTTTCCTGCCGCTGGCAGGGGCTGTGTTGATCCTGTTCCTTCTCAGGGACGACAACGAGACCTCCATCCGCAACGTGCGTTATGTGTCGCTGTGGGCGACGATCTTCACCTTCCTTTTGTCGCTTTTGGTCTGGAGCAATTTCGATCCCTCCAACCCCGGCTTCCAGATGGTGGAGAAACACTCTTGGCTGGGCAACCAGATCAACTACCATGTGGGGGTTGACGGCATTTCGGTGCTGTTCGTGCTGTTGACCACCTTCTTGATGCCAGGCTGCATCCTGGCCAGCTGGGGTGTGAAGACCCGGGTGAAGGAATACATGATTGCGTTCCTGGTGCTGGAAACGCTCATGATCGGGGTGTTCGTCTCACTCGACCTGCTGTTGTTCTACCTCTTCTTTGAGGGCGGGTTGATCCCGATGTTCCTGATCATCGGTGTTTGGGGCGGGGCGCGGCGGGTCTATGCCAGCTTCAAGTTTTTCCTCTACACGCTTTTAGGCTCGGTGCTGATGCTGCTGGCCATGATGGCCATGTATTGGAGCGCCGGCACCACCGATATTCCATCCTTGCTGGCCCACAAGTTCCCGGTGGACCTGCAAACCTGGCTGTGGCTGGCCTTCTTTGCCTCCTTTGCGGTGAAAATGCCCATGTGGCCCGTGCACACCTGGTTGCCGGACGCCCACGTTGAGGCGCCCACGGCAGGCTCGGTGGTTCTCGCCGCCATACTCCTGAAGATGGGGGGCTACGGCTTCTTGCGCTTCTCGCTGCCGATGTTCCCGGCGGCATCGGACCTCTTTGCCCCGCTTGTCTTCGGCATGTCGGTGATCGCCATTGTCTACACTTCCCTCGTTGCGCTGATGCAGGAGGATATGAAGAAGCTGATCGCCTACTCCTCGGTGGCCCATATGGGCTTTGTCACCATGGGCATCTTCACCGGCACGGTGCAGGGCATTCAGGGCGGCATCTTCCAGATGGTTTCCCACGGCTTCATCTCCGGCGCGCTCTTCTTGTGTGTGGGCGTGGTCTACGACCGGATGCACACCCGCGAGATTGCCGCCTACGGGGGGCTGGTGAACCGAATGCCCATCTATGCGTTCACCTTCATGTTGTTCACGCTGGCCAATGTGGGCCTGCCGGGCACCAGCGGGTTTGTGGGCGAGTTCCTGACCCTGGCGGGCGCCTTCAAGACCAACACTTGGGTTGCCTTTTTTGCAACCACGGGTGTGATCCTTTCGGCCGGTTATGCGTTGTGGCTTTACAGGAAAGTGGTGTTCGGCGTGTTGGAGAAGGAGAATCTCAAAACCATCTCCGACATGAACAAGCGTGAGATCGCCATTTTGGCTCCGTTGATCGTGCTCACCGTGTTCTTCGGCTTTTATCCGGCTCCGATCATGGACGCCATGGACGCCTCGGTGACCCAGCTTATTGACCAATATCAGGCCTCGCTTGCCGCCCTTGAGAACGCGAGCCAGCTGGCCCAGGCACAGTGACGGGACTTGAGAAGATGACAAACATAACCCCCGATCTGATGACCATCCTGCCCGAGCTCGTGCTCGCCGGCGGGGCCATGGCCTTGTTGATGCTGGGCGTCTTCCGCAAAGGCGACAATTTCGATTTGATCAGTTCCCTTTGCCTGCTGCTCCTGGCAATTGCCGGTGGGCTCGTGGTGTTTTCCGGCCAAACCGCGGAAACCGCATTTGGCGGCCAGTTTGTGAACGATACCTTCGCCAGGTTCATGAAGGCGCTCACCCTGTTCGGGTCCGCGGTTACGGTGATGATGTCGGTTACCTTCATGAAGCGCCGTCAGATCCACCGCTTTGAGTATCCGGTGCTTGTGGTGCTGGCCACCCTCGGCATGTGTATGATGATCTCGGCCAATGATCTGGTCTCCCTATACATGGGTCTTGAGCTGCAATCGCTTGCCCTTTACGTGGTTGCCGCCATCAATCGCGACAGCGTGCGCTCATCGGAAGCCGGCCTCAAATACTTCGTTCTGGGCGCCCTCTCATCGGGCATGCTGCTCTATGGCGCCTCGCTCATCTACGGCTTCACCGGCGCCACCCAGTTTGGCGCCATTGCGGGCGTTGTTGCCAATGGAGAGGCCGGGCTGGGCCTCTTGTTCGGCATCGTGTTCATAGTTGCGGGCCTCGCCTTCAAGGTCTCCGCGGTGCCCTTCCACATGTGGACGCCGGATGTCTACGAAGGTGCCCCGACCCCGGTCACTGCGTTTTTTGCGGCCGCCCCGAAAGTTGCCGCCATGGCGATCTTCACACGTGTCTTGGTGGAGGCCTTTCCAGGCGTCACCAGCGACTGGCAGCAGATCATCGTCTTCATCTCGATTGCCTCCATGGTTTTGGGCGCGTTTGCCGCGATCGGGCAGAACAACATCAAGCGGCTCATGGCCTATTCGTCCATCGGCCACATGGGTTTTGCGCTGGTGGGCCTTGCTGCGGGCACCTCAGAAGGGGTGCGCGGTGTGATCATCTACATGGCCATCTATATGATCATGACCCTCGGCACATTCGCCTGCATCCTCGCCATGCGCAGCAAGGATGAAGGCCAGGTTGAGGACATTTCAGACCTTGCCGGCCTCGCGCGCAACGACAAGCTGATGGCGATGGTGCTGGCTCTCCTGCTGTTCTCCCTTGCCGGAATCCCGCCGCTGGCCGGGTTCTTTGGCAAGTTCTTCGTATTTGTGGCCGCCATCAAGGAAGGCCTCGTCGCCCTTGCGGTGATCGGCGTTTTGGCCAGTGTGGTGGGCGCGTTCTATTATCTCAGGATCATCAAGATCATGTATCTCGACGAGCCGGCCCAGGAATTTGAACAAACCCCGCGGGAGATCAGACTGGTGATCGCCATGTCGGGCGTCTTTGTTCTGGCATTCGTGGTGTTTGCCCGCCCGGTCATCACTGCAGCAGAGGCTGCGGCTGCATCCCTGTTTTAGCCTGGCAATGGAACCGCAAAGGCCCCAAATGCCGGCCGGCTACGATCTGGCGCGCTTTGATGAGGTGGATTCCACCAACTTGGAAGCCGGCCGCCGCGCTGCAGCCGGCGAGAACGGCCCTTTGTGGATCTGGTCCACACGGCAGACTGCAGGGCGGGGCCGTCTCGGGCGCTCCTGGGTATCTGAACCAGGTAACCTCTATGCCACATTGCTGCTTCGCCTGGAGCCGGGCGCGCGGGCACCTGACCTCTCGTTCATTGCAGCTCTAGCGGTGCATGGCGCCGCTGAGGCCTGCTTGCCTTCCGGGAGCGATGTTGAACTCAAGCTGAAATGGCCGAACGACCTGCAGCTGAACGGCGAAAAAAGCGCCGGTGTCCTGATCGAGCAGGCAGGTTCATCCAGCGTGGCCATCGGCTGCGGCCTCAATCTGGGCGCCGTGCCTGAGGACGGGTTGAGACGTCCGGCCACAGGGTTGGCATTGCACGGGGCCAACATCACACCGAAGGGGGCATTCGAGCAATTGGCGCGCAGCATGGATATTTGGCTTCAAGCCTGGCGCCGGGAAGGCTTCTCCGCGATCCGCACCGCTTGGCTGGAGCGGGCGGCCGGCGTTGGCGAAACCATCATCGCAAACCTTGAAACCAAATCACTTGAAGGCCGGTTCAGCGGGCTGGACGACAACGGCGCGCTTCTGCTGGAACAGGCCGATGGCGAGGTCACGCGCATTCTCGCCGCTGACATCGAATTGGCCGCATGACCTCATCGCCCACAAAACCCGGAAAGGAAGATCTCGTCTTTCTGCCCTTAGGTGGTGCAGGTGAGATTGGCATGAACCTCTATCTTTACGGCTACGGCCCGGCCCACAAACGCCGCTGGCTGATCGTCGACATGGGGGTGAAGTTCGGGGACGAACGCGATCCGGGCATTGATATCGTTCTGCCCGACATCAGCTTTCTGGAGAGCGAGCGCAAGAACATCGATGCTCTGGTGCTAACCCATGCCCACGAGGACCATTTCGGCGGTGTGCCCTGGCTTTGGCCTGATCTGAAATGCCCGGTCTATGCAACACCGTTCACCGCAGAGCTGCTGCGCGGCAAGCTGATCGAGCATGGTCTCGATGAAGATTTCCCTCTAAACGAGGTCCCGCTTGGCGGGCGGTTTTCAGCTGGCCCGTTCGATGTTGAACTGGTGGACGTCACTCATTCCATTCCAGAGCCAAATGCCCTGGCCATCAGAACACCTGCCGGCCTGGTTGTGCATACGGGCGACTGGAAGATCGATGATGATCCGGTTCTGGGCCGTTCCTTCGACAAGGAAAAGTTCCAGGCGTTAGGCGCGGAGGGGTGCCTGGCCCTGATCTGCGATTCCACCAACGCCTTGCGCGACGGCCATTCGCCGACGGAAACCGAGGTCTCCAACAGCCTGGCACAGATCATCTCGCAAGCTGAGGGCAGGGTAGCCGTCACCACCTTTGCGTCCAATGCAGGACGGGTGGAGGCCGTGGCCAAAGCCGCCCATGCCGCCGGGCGCCATCTGATCGTCGCTGGCCGGTCCTTGGACAGGGTGATCGCGGCAGCTCGGGCCACAGGCTATCTGAAAGACGTGCACGAAGTGCTGGCGCCCGAAGAGTTCGGCTATTTGCCGCCCGACAAGGTGGTGTGCCTATGCACCGGCTCACAAGGCGAGCCGCGGGCCGCATTGGCGCGCATTGCCGATGACACCCACCCGCACATCACTCTGGAGCAGGGCGACACGGTGATCTTCTCCTCCAAGACCATTCCGGGCAACGAGAAGGCGGTCTCCCACGTGGCTAACCTCTTGGCCGGTCAGGGCGTGGAGATCATCGATGCCGACGACACTCTGGTCCATGTCACCGGGCATCCGCGCAAAGAGGAACTGCGCCAGCTTTACCGCTGGCTGAAGCCGGACCTGCTTGTCCCCATGCACGGCGAAATGCGCCATATGACGGAGCAGGCGCGCTTTGCGAAGGATTGCGGCGTTCCGGATGCTGCCGTGGCCGCCAATGGGGACATGCTCCGCCTTGTGCCCAGGCCGGGCGAACTCATCGACGAGGTGCCTGCGGGCCGCACCCATATTGACGGTCGCTTGTTCGTATCGTCTGTGGACGGCCCGGCACGCCAGCGGCGGCGGATCTCCTTTGCCGGTGTGGCGGCGGTGAGCATCGTGATGAACGACCGGCACCAGATGGTGACACAGCCGCAAGTGCGCCTGTTTGGGGTGCCGGAGGAAGATGCCTACGGTGTCTTGCTGGAAGATGCCATTCTGGATGCGGTTGAGGATGCGTTTGAAGACTTGCCCAAGGCACGGCGCAAATCGGATGAGCATGTTGCCGAGATGCTGCGGCGGGCGGTGCGTCGCGAATGCACGGCAAAGTGGGGCAAGAAGCCCATCACCGAAGTCATGGTGCAAAGGGTTTGAAACCGGCCTGAAGAAGGGGCCTGATCAAAAGCCCGTTTGGCAAGAAATTCGCCTTAAGATCAGCAGCTTATATGCAAATGGTTTCGTTTCGCAGAAATGCGGTTTTCGATGGAAATCCGCCGCTGAACCTGCGTAAGCCACCTATGGTGGCAATCTCGAACACAGCTTATTAGTGGCAAAAAGTGCGCGCCAGGATCAGCTTTTCGGCAGGTTCAATCTGATGTGCAGCTCGCGCAACTGCGCTGCCGACACATCTGACGGGGCCCCCATCAACAGGTCTTCGGCCTGCTGGTTCATGGGGAACATGGTCACCTCGCGCAGGTTCTCCTCGCCGCAGAGCAGCATGACGATCCGGTCAATGCCAGGCGCGATACCGCCGTGGGGCGGGGCGCCATATTGCAGGGCGCGCAGCATGCCGCCGAACTTGTCTTCCAGGATCTGCCGGTCATAGCCGGCAATGGCGAACGCCCGCTCCATGATTTCCGGGATGTGGTTCCGGATGGCGCCAGACGAAAGCTCCACCCCGTTGCATACGATGTCATACTGGTAGGCGAGAACTTCCAGCGGGTCTTTGCTGTCAAGCGCCTGAAGGCCGCCCTGGGGCATGGAGAACGGGTTGTGGGAGAAATCCACGCGCTTCTCATCGTCGTTCCATTCGAACATGGGATAATCGACAATCCAGCAGAAGGCGAACTGGTCCTCGTCCACCAGTTCAAGCTCTTCGCCCGCCCGCGTGCGCGCCGCACCGGCAAAACCGGCAAACACATCCGGCTTGCCGCAGACGAAGAACACTGCATCGCCGTCTTCAAGCCCAAGTTGCTCACGTACCGCGGCGGTGCGCTCTTCGCCGATATTCTTGGCAATGGGGCCGGCGCCTTCGCCATCGCGGAAAAAGATGTAGCCAAGCCCCGGCTGGCCCTGTTTTTGCGCCCAACCGTTCATGCGGTCGCAAAACGCTCTGCTTCCACCTGTTTTGGCCGGAATGGCCCAAACCCGAACCTTGTCGTCAGCCTCAATCTGGCCGGCGAAGATCTTGAAGCCGGAACCTGCGAAGTGGGCGGTCACGTCTTCCATGACGATCGGATTGCGCAGGTCCGGTTTGTCGGAACCGTACTTGGCCATGGACTCCGCATAAGGAATGCGCGGAAACTCTGCGGTCACCCGTTTGCCGTCGGCAAACTCCACGAAGAGATCGCGCAGCACCGGCTCAACCGCATTGAACACATCGTCCTGGGTGACAAAGCTCATCTCGATGTCGAGCTGGTAGAACTCGCCCGGTGAACGGTCCGCCCGGGCGTCCTCGTCGCGGAAACAAGGCGCAATCTGGAAGTAGCGGTCGAAGCCGGACATCATGATGAGCTGCTTGAACTGCTGCGGCGCTTGGGGCAGGGCATAGAACTTGCCTGGATGGATGCGCGACGGCACCAGGAAGTCGCGGGCGCCTTCCGGCGAAGAGGCGGTCAAGATCGGTGTCTGAAACTCAAAGAACCCGGCCTCGGTCATGCGCCGGCGCACCGACGAAATGATTTGCGAGCGCTTCATGATGTTGCGGTGGAGTGTATCGCGGCGCAAGTCGATGAAGCGGTATTTCAGGCGGGTCTCTTCCGGATAGTCCAGCTCGCCGAACACCGGCAGCGGCAGCTCCTTGGCCGCGCTCAACACCTCCAGCTCGGATATGAAGATCTCCACCTCTCCGGTGGGCAGATTGGGGTTTATGGTCTCGTCGGTGCGGGCCTTCACCTCGCCGTCCACGCGGATCACCCATTCTGCGCGCACGCTCTCTGCCGCGCTGAACGCCGGCGAATCCGGATCGGCCACAACCTGGGTCATGCCGTAATGATCGCGAAGATCGATGAACAGCAATCCGCCATGGTCGCGCACCCGGTGAACCCAGCCAGACAGGCGCACGGTGCTGCCCACGTCCGCGGCGCGAAGGTCATTACAGGTGTGGGAACGATAAGCGTGCATCAGTCTGGCTTTCTGGGCTTGATTTGCTTGGAAGTTGGCGGATTTCTCGCCGCGCGGACAAGCGCACGGGCTGACCTGTTTGTCAAGATGGCCTTGAGAAAAAGCGCCGGTGGCAAATCATGTTCCTTTGTGTGTATTTGCCTCAACTAGCACTTGCGCGTGTGCTGCAAGGCCTGTGAAATCAAACGAGTGCGACTGGGGTAAGGATATAACGATGCCAGAACTCACCTTCATTGAGACCACAGATGTTGGGGCCACCCGTTGGCTGGAATTCAGTCGGCCGCCGGTCAATGCATTTACGCGTGAGATGGTGGAACAGGTGCGCAGCAGCGTGCGGTCCGCGCTTGAAGATCGGGCCGTGCGGGTGGTGGTGCTTGGCAGCAGACTCGATCGTTATTTCAGCGCCGGTGCCGATCTGAAGGAGTTTCAGGGCATGGGCGCGGCCGGCATGGCCGATTGGGTCTCCCTGTGCCATCAGATTGCCGAGCTTATGCGGGGAGCCTCAAAGCCGCTGCTGGCGGCTATTCACGGCACGGCAGTGGGCGGCGGCCTTGAGCTGACCCTCCATTGCGATGTGCGCTTTGCCAGCCGCAATGCCAGGCTGGGCCAGCCTGAGATCCAAATCGGTTTTATCCCTCCAATTGCAACGACCCAGGCCCTCGCCCGCCTGATCGGCAGGCCGAGAGCCATCCAATATCTCTATTCCGGCAAGATGATGGAGGCACCAGAGGCTCTTAAGTGGGGCCTGGTGGACGAGCTTGTGGAACCTGACGCTCTGCGCCAGCGCGTGCAGGCCTATGCTGACGATCTGGCCGGAAAATCGGCCACCGCGCTGGCGGCGATCCGGCGGTCCATTACGCTTGGCGCCGGGTTGAGCTTTCAAGAGGGCATGCGGCTGGAACGCGAGCTGGCTGTGGGCCTGGCGGACACTCATGACTTTAACGAAGGGGTGGACGCCTTTCTGGAGAAGCGGCCGCCGGAATGGGCTGGCGCCAAGCAGAAAGACTGAGATCCAGGCCTAGAGCGGCAGCTGATATTGCTTGTCCGGTGGCCATATACCTCCGCGCAGGGCGCCCGGTTCCACATGCCCGAACAAGACCTGATAGCATTCCGGCAGCAAGCGCGAATTGGGCATGGCCAGCCACAGGCGGAACAACAGGCGCTTTTTCCCTGGGTCCGGATCGTCCTGGAACGGATCGCGGGCATGATAGACCACATGATTGTTGAGAAGCTGGATGTCGCCCGGCTGCAGGGTCATCTCAAAACAAAGCTCGTTCGCCAGTTCGGCAAGCAGATCAAGTGCGTCTTCTTGGGTTCTGCGCAGTCGCGGGACCTTTGGATTGGACTGGGCCGCTTCAATATAGGTGCGTGAATAGTGGGTGGTGAACTTGCCGTCCTGCATGGCGAACACGGGAAGCATGTAATGCGCCGAGGCATCGCTCACCTCCTCGCCAAAACGGCTGCGGGGATAGGGGGTGAAGAGCTCATCGAGAAGATCGGGTCGCTGCTCCAGCATGGCATTGTGGATCGCGGCGGCGCTGGCAATCTTGGAATGACCACCGTGCACGGCCTGGCGCATGCATAGAAGCGAGACCACATCGCAGCGGTCGGTGTGAAAGCGCAAGCCACCGGTGGAGAAAGCCCGCGCGCGCGAGGAGCGGAACCCTTCTTCCGAGCCCCCCTGGTCCAGCACGCCATAGTCCTTGGACTTTGCCCCTTCATCTTCAATGTCCATCAGGCGCTGGCCGTTGATCGATTGAGACACCGGCTGGCCCACGTGCTCTCCGAAGACCAGATAGAACGCCCTGAGCATGTCCAGGCTGTGGCGTTCCACAGGCACACCACGCAGGCGAAACAGGCCGGTGCCCTCTTCAAGCTCATCGCGAATGCGCTCAAACAGGTCGTCAAGGCCGTTCAGCGGCAGATTGTGGCGGTCCGCTGCCTGCCAGGGCAGGCCGCTTCGCCTGAAAGCCGCCATGCCGGCTTCGATTTCAGCAACCTGGGCCTGGCTCGCCTGGCAGACCCAGGCATCGTCGTTGCGGATGTGCGCGCCTGTCCAAGCGGAGGGCCCTGGAATTGGCGATCGGGTTCGGGCGGGCATGGCGTTTCCTTTGGCTGCCGGTTGAGCTGCTCAGACCAGTATGGGCATCATGGGATTTTTCAGTCAATAAACCGATCCCAGAAAGGCCATTGCGAGGGGTGACCGCCAAACCGCTGTTTGATCGTGCGTGCTTCACAGCTTACTCTGCCTCTTCGCTTTATGTCTCCTAGGCCGAGTTTCAGAATTCATGTCGACCAAGCAAAACCGGTTCTGGCACCTGGCTGGCAATGTTCTTCTCAGCGCAGCTTCGGTGCTGCTGGCCTATGGCGTGGTTGGCGGGTTGTTGCTGGTCTATGGGCCGGCTATCGCCTGGAGGCCGATAAACAAGTTCCCCACCGCGGCCACCCTTGCCTGGCAACCCTCAGGCCCGAAGCGGAGCGATGATCCTTACATCGCCGTTCTCGGGGATTCCTATGCCGTTGGAATAGGAGATTGGAACGCCGGCCGGCGATCGCGGCATGATCCTTATTACTCCGGCGATGTTATCTCTGAACGTCTCGGGTTGCCGGTGCTTTCGTTCGGCAAGAATGGCGCGAGCAGCGTTGAGGCCCTGGTGACCAACCCTGGCCGCATCATGAATGCGGACAGTTGCTTTTTGCTGGACAGCCCGGCGCAACCTCAATCGCTCGTGGTCTATGTTTATGAGGGCAACGATTTCAACGACAATCTTCTGGACTTTGAGGACATCGCGACAAGCGATATTTCAAAGCGCGGTATCGCTGATTTCATCGAGCAGGAAAGCAAATCAGCTCGTGACGTGCCTTGTTACGTCTACATCAGCAAGTTGGCCGTAAATCTGATCAGTGGTTATGTCCGGGGGCTGTTTACTCGCGACGAAACCTTATCCGGCACGACCGGGCAGGCGGTTCAGCAAGCAGGCAGAACGGGCTACATCGCAAATCGGTTACAAGGGCCCGCGCTGGAGCTGGATGAACCCGCACTCGCCTCAAGCTTTGAGGTGCTGCGCCGGTCGCTGGATCACCTGATGCTGCGATTTCCTCGGATCCCGGTGCTGATTGTCGATGTGCCCTCCGTTCTGACGCCGTACAGGTTGTTGGCCGATAAGGTCACCACAGCAACTTATCATGGGGGTAAATCCGTCTGGGAAACAGGCTCCGTGCGCTCGCGCTCCGATGCGCTGTGCGCGCGTTTGCAGGCTCTGGCCAAGTCAAAAGGCGCACTCTTCCTGGACGCACGACCCATCTTGGCAAAGGCTGCCGAGCAGCGGATGATCCACGGTCCTCTGGATTGGAAACATCTCAATCAAGCAGGGCAGATCGCGCTCGGCACAGCCGTTGCCGACGCGCTGAAAGGCGGTTCGCACGATACTGGGTGCGCAAAACTGGCCTCATCATCCACTAACGTGGAATAGCGCTACGAGAACCTGTTGTTTCTGGGAAAGCCCTTCGGTGGCAGGCGTCCGGCTTGAGCCCTTTTGCCAATCCAGTCGCGCAGCTTGTCCACGGTCCAGGTGCGCCCGGCAGAATCCTTCCAGGTGAGCCCGTCAGCCAGCTTGAAGGTCTTGACGTCCGACAGGCCGCCATCCTTGTAGCTTTGCAGCTTGTTGCCGCGCCCTCGGGTCATTTCCGGCAGGTCCTCAAGCGGGAAAATCAGCAGTTTGCGGTTCTCCCCGATCACCGCCACATGGTCATCGCCTTCCTGAAGCCGCGAACACGATTGCGCTTCCTGAGGCATCTTCACATTGAGCACCTGCTTGCCCTTGCGGGTGTTGGCCACCACTTCGCGCTCAGGCACCACGAAGCCGCGCCCGTCGCTGGACGCCAAGATCAGCTTGGCGCCGGGCACATGGACCATCAGCGAGACGATCTCATCGCCCGCATCCATATCGGCCATCAGGCGAACCGGCTCGCCATGGCCGCGCCCGCCCGGCAGGCGGTCCGCGCCAATCGTGTAGAATTTGCCCGATGATGAGAACAGAACCAGCTTGTCCGTGGTTTCAGCATGGAACACGAAGCGGCCCTTGTCTCCATCCTTGTAGCTGAGGCTTGATGTATCGGTGAGATGGCCTTTCATGGCCCGGATCCAGCCCTTCTCCGAGCACACCACAGTCACCGGCTCTTTCTCGATCATGGCCGCTTCCAGATCGAAATCGCCCTCAGGCGCTTCGGCAAACTCGGTGCGACGTTTGCCCAGCTCGGTCTTTTTGCCAAATTTGCTGCGGGTTTCCCTGATCTCCTCTGAGATGCGCGACCATTGCGCGTCTTCTGAGGCCATCAGGGCTTTGAGTTCGGTCTGCTCGGCCGTCAGTTTCTCATGCTCGGTGCGGATTTCCATCTCTTCCAGTTTGCGCAAGGAGCGCAAGCGCATGTTCAAGATGGCCTCGGCCTGCACGTCGCTCAGACTGAACGTGGCCATCAGGCTGGCTTTTGCATCATCTTCTTCACGGATGATCCTGATCACTTCATCCAGATTTAGGTAAGCAATCAGGTAGCCGCCCAAAACTTCCAGCCGGTGGGCGATCTTGCCAAGCCGGTGCTCGGTGCGCCGCACAAGCACCTCTTTGCGGTGCTCCAGCCACTGAAGCAGCACATCGCGCAGCGACAACACGTTTGGCACCAGGCCGCGTGAGAGCACGTTCATGTTGAGGGATATCCGGGTCTCAAGGTCGGTGACCTTGAAGAGGGATTCCATCAGGACAACCGCGTCTACCGTGCGGCTGCGCGGCTCCAGCACGAGCCTGATGTCTTCGGCGCTCTCATCGCGGATATCGGCCAAAAGCGGCAGCTTGCGGGCCTGCATCAGTTCTGCGATTTTCTCGATCAGTCGGCCCTTCTGCACCTGGTAGGGCATCTCGGTGACCACAATGCACCAGGTGCCGCGCCCAAGGTCCTCAATTTCCCAGCGCGCACGCACGCGGAAGCTCCCGCGCCCGAGCTTGTAGGCCGCCTCAATGCTGGCCCGGTCATCGATAATGATGCCGCCGGTGGGAAAGTCGGGGCCCGGAACGAACTCCACCAGCTTTGCCGCAGTGGCGTTCGGGTGTTTGATCAGGTGCAGTGCGGCGTCACAAAGCTCGCCGGCATTGTGGGGCGGGATGTTGGTGGCCATGCCCACCGCAATGCCGCTTGAGCCGTTTGCCAGGAGGTTGGGGAAGGCGCCGGGCAGCACGATGGGTTCAGCATCCTCCCCGTCATAGGTTTCGCGGAAATCGACCGTGTTTTCATCAATCCCGTCCAGCAAGGCCATGGCCACTTCGGTGAGCCGGGCTTCGGTGTACCGCATGGCCGCGGCGTTATCGCCGTCGATGTTGCCGAAATTGCCCTGGCCATCCACCAGCGGGTAGCGCACGGCGAATTCTTGGGCGAGGCGCACCAGCGCGTCATAAACCGATTGATCGCCATGCGGGTGATACTTACCGATCACATCGCCCACCACGCGCGCGCATTTCTTGAAGCCGAGCTCCGGGTTCAGCTTCAACTGGCGCATGGCATAAAGCAGCCGCCTGTGCACGGGCTTCAGGCCGTCGCGCACATCGGGCAGGGCCCGGTGCATGATGGTGGACAAGGCATAGGCCAGATAGCGCTCTTCAAGCGCCTCGCGCAGATTGATGCTTTCTGCGCCGCCTTCGGGAGGTGGGGAAATGATCTCGCTCATGGGGCTTTATCTATCTGATTTGCTTGAGTCGGAAAACACGCTACCGTGGCCGAAAGGCCCTCTGAGTGCAGAGATATCAACAACTTGGAGCCAGAACATGGCAGCAAAAAACCTGCTGATCATCATGTCGGACGAACACTCGTTTGAAACGGCCGGATGCTACGGCCATCCCATCGTCAAAACCCCGAACATCGACCGCCTGGCAGCCCGGGGCACGCGCTTTACGAACGCATATACCCCGTCTCCCGTCTGTGTGCCCACCCGTGCCGCCATCCACACCGGGCGTCATGTGCACGAGATCAGGACTTGGGACAGTGCGACGCCCTACAACGGCGCGCCGCCGTCCTGGGGCCATGAGTTGTTGGCCGCCGGCCGCCGGTCGGTCTCCATCGGCAAGCTGCACTTTCGCAGCCGCGAGGATGATAACGGGTTTGAGCCGGAAATCTGCCCCATGCATGTGGTGAACGGCGTTGGCTGGATCAGCGGATTGTTGCGCGATGAATTGCCGCCCAACGCTGAACCGTCGCGCGAATATGCCGAGATGATCGGTCCGGGCGGATCGAGCTATGTGGATTATGATCGTGATGTGTGTGCGGCCGCCTGTGACTGGCTAGAGCGCGATGCAGGCGCATCCGGTGAGCCTTGGACCTGTTTCGTTTCCATGGTGGCGCCGCACTATCCGCTGACCCCGCCTAAACGCTTCTACGATCTCTATCCCCCGGACCAGATGGATGCACGCCGCGATCCTCTGGCTTATGAGCGTCATCCGTTCTTGAAGCAATTTCGCGAGTTTTGGAACTTTGAGGACTATTTCACGCCTGAAAGCCGCAACGTGGCCCGGGCAAGTTATTACGGGCTAATCTCCTATATGGACGATAATGTGGGCAAGATCCTGAACGCGCTGGAGGCATCAGGCATAGCCGGCGAGACCATCGTCATCTACACCTCAGACCACGGCGACATGATTGGAAATCATGGGTTCTGGGCCAAGTGCACCATGTACGAGGACTCTGCCGGCGTGCCGCTGATCCTGGCAGGGCCAGAGGTGGGCCAGGGCAAGTTGGTGGATGATCCGTGCACCCTGCTCGATATCTATCCAACGGTGTTGGACGTGGCCGGGCTTGAGCCGGCCCTGGACACAGCGCCTAGAGCAGGGGTGTCCCTACTGAAGGCAGCACGCGGGGAGGCCCCCGACCGCACGATCTTGAGCGAGTATCACGATGGCGGTTGCCAGAGCGGCTTCTACATGGTGCGCTGGGACAATTGGAAGTACATTCATTACATTAATTATCCACCACAGCTATTTGATTTAAAAGAAGATCCGTTGGAGCTCAATGACCTTGGTCAATCCGCCGACCATGGTCCACAACGTGACGAGGGACGCCGGCGTCTGGAGCTTATTCTTGACCCGGAAGCCACCAATGCCCAAGCCTTGCGTGAACAGGCTGCCCGAGTGGAGGAATATGGCGGACGCGATGCGCTTCTGAGCAGAGGCACATTCGGTTACACGCCCATCGAAGGGTCGACCTAGAGCAACCTCCGGTCAGACGGTTACGTCCGAGGGGCGGAATATGTCCTAGACGTCGAGCACTTCTTCGGCAAATTCGGCGTTTTCGGTGATGAAACGGAAGCGCTCTTCCGGCTTGTTCCCCATGAGGCGCTCCACGATCTTCGTCGTCGCCTTCTCCTCGCCATCCTCCACATGGATCTTCAGCAAGGTTCGCGAGCCAGGCTTCATGGTGGTTTCTTTGAGCTGAGCCGGAAGCATCTCGCCGAGGCCCTTGAAGCGGCTGATTTCAATCTTGCCGCGCCCGGTGAACTCCGTTTCCATGAGTTCATCCTTATGGGCATCGTCCCGGGCATAGAGCGTCTTGCCCCCTTGGGCGATCCGGTAGAGCGGCGGCACGGCCAGCCACAGGTGGCCGTTCTCGATCAGGTCGGGCATCTGCTGGAAGAAGAACGTGATGAGAAGAGAGGCGATGTGGGCCCCGTCCACGTCGGCGTCCGTCATGATGACGATCTTTTCATACCGCAGGTCGTTGTCCCGGTATTTGTCGGTGGTGCCGCAGCCCAGCGCCTGAATGAGGTCGGAAATCTGCTGGTTCTGCGCCATCTTCCCGGCACCGGCCGACGCCACGTTCAAGATCTTTCCGCGCAAGGGGAGCACCGCTTGGGTTTTCCGGTCGCGGGCCTGTTTGGCCGAACCTCCGGCGCTGTCGCCTTCCACGATGAAGAGTTCCGAACCGGCCGCGGAGTTCTGGCTGCAATCAGCCAGCTTGCCGGGCAGGCGCAGCTTGCGCACGGCGGTCTTGCGGTTGACTTCGCGCTCCTGGCGCTTGCGCAGGCGTTCTTCGGAGCGGTCCAGCACCCATTCCAACAGCTTGTTGGCCTGATTGGGATGGCCCGACAGCCAATGGTCGAAATGGTCGCGTACCGCGGTCTCGACAATGCGGGTGGCCTCAACCGTTGCCAGCTTCTCTTTGGTCTGGCCCTGGAATTCAGGCTCCCGGATGAACACCGACATCATGGCGCCCGATGAGGTCATGACGTCATCTGCCGTAATGATCGAGGCTTTCTTGTTGCCGGCCAGTTCCGCAAACGCCTTGAGCCCTTTTGTAAGGGCGGCGCGCAAGCCGGTCTCGTGGGTGCCGCCTTCGGACGTGGGCACGGTGTTGCAGTAGGAGTTCAAGAAGCCATCCGCCCCGCCGAACCAGGCCACGGCCCATTCCACGGAGCCATGGCCGCCTGGTTTCGTCACCTTGCCGGCGAACAGGTCGTTGGTGACGCGCGTGCGGCCTTCTATGGTGACCTCAAGATAGTCCTTCAGGCCGCCTGGGAAGTGGAATGTGTCTTTGTCCGGTGTCTTGCCGTCGGGCACCAGGGCAGGGTCGCATTGCCAGCGGATTTCCACCCCGCCGAACAGATAGGCCTTCGAGCGGGCCATCTTGTAGAGCGTTGCCGGTTTGAATTTGGCGGTTTTACCGAAAATCTCAGGATCAGGCTTGAACCGCACCCGGGTGCCGCGCCGGTTATGGACCTTCCCCAGGTCTTCAAGCTTGCCGTCAGGGATGCCGCGCGCAAAGCTCTGGCGATAAAGGGTTTGGCCGCGAGCCACCTCCACCTCCAGCACTTCGGCAAGCGCGTTGACCACCGACACGCCCACACCGTGCAGACCGCC
>CAJHYS010000150.1_pt1 | contig 17369 bp, 17 predicted proteins | sample 9198801 | NCBI WGS metagenome assembly CAJHYS01 (sample SAMEA7708368, study PRJEB35096) | sediment metagenome | biome: marine neritic benthic zone biome [ENVO:01000025]; feature: sediment [ENVO:00002007]; material: shallow marine sediment [ENVO:03000034] sea grass bed [ENVO_01000059] ...
AGGCATTGACGCCATCCGGATCCAGAAGACGCTACAGAAGATCGGCGCGCCCCGCGGTGTCCGGGACCGTGTTGTTGTCGGCGCCAAGCGCATGTTTTCGCCGGGCGAAGAGCAAAGGCGCGCAAAGCATCTCAGCCAGGTTCCGCTGCCCACAAGCGTTGATCTGGACACCCTCAAAAAGGTCGGAGGAGGCCTCTTCGACACAACCGACTGGCCGGAGGTGCACAGCGCCCTTGCGGCCGCCCAAAGCCATTTGGGGATGCTGAAAGCCGAGGGCAAAATTGAGAAGCCGGAGCAACATTTCAAGCGGGACTTCCTGGTCAATCTGGGAAACTACAAAGACCTTTTTGCAATACCTGCCGTAGCGGATCTGGCCCTGTCGGACGAAATGCTATCGGTCGCCAGCCATTACCTGGGCGAGGTTCCGCTGCTGACGCGGCTCGACATGTGGTGGTCGCCGGTCAACGACAAGGTGACCGAAAGCCAGCTTTATCACTATGACGGCGAGGACAAGACCCAGCTGAAATTCATTCTCTACCTCAACGATGTGGATGAGGGCACCGGGCCGTTTACCCTGATCTCCAAAGCACAGTCGGAAAAGGTCATCAGCACCAAGGTGTTCGCGCGGCGCCGCTCGGTGCGACTGGAAGATGCGGCTGTGGAGGGGGTTGTGGGCAAAGACGCGCCGTTGCACATCATGGGCCCGGCAGGCACCCTCGCCTGCTGCGACACCAGCCGCTGCCTGAACTATGGCAGCCGGGTCGAGCAGCGCGACCGCTTCATCATCATGATCCAGTTCACCCGTTTCCTGTGCCCCAAGGCCGAGCGGCCGGATTGGGACCTTCGGACCCCAGGACGAACCTTCAGCGAGCTGCAGAAGATGGTGCTTAACGCGGGCTGAGGCGGGCGGCCTCAATCTGGCTTCGGGCGAAGGCTTCGAAGGCCTGGCGCTCGGCGTCATCCTTGAACGCCGAAAACGGCAGCAGAACCACCATGACGGAGCTCAAGTGCAACGCCAAGGCTTCGCCAGACGTGTTGAGGGCCTCGAAGGCCGCCCATTTGTAAGCCGTCTTGCGCTTGGTGTGCTCAACGATCAGGCCCCCCTCATCGGCAGTCACCGTCATCGGCCCCACATTGACACCGTCAAAGCTCACCAGCCGGTTTACGCTTGATTTGATGAGCCTGTCGGGCCGGCCCCTCGCGCGGATCAGCGTAAACGCGAAATAGCCCACCAAGGCGGCAAGTATCCAATCCCCGATCCAGATGAAGGGATGCCCATGGATCATCCACTCGCCGTAGATCTGCCAGGCGCGGTGGCCGAAGAGCGCCAGCACCACCGCAAAGGCGAACCAGGTGACCCAGCCGCGCATGAAAATCGAGGTGGCACGGTAATGCTTGTCCAGCGTGCGCTCCACGATGGGGCCGGTGTGGGCCGCATGGTGGTCGAGCGTCAGCTCGGTATTCAGGGTGAAGCGGGCCATGGCTAGCCCCGCCTCTTGACGTGGGCGGAGACGATCCGGCGGGCCGCCTCATAATCGCCTGCCGCAACAAGCCCGCCTGAGGGCATGACCATGCCATTCGTTCGGTTGAACATCAGCATAATGCCGTTTGCAGCTTCACGGAAATGGGTGAAAGCCGACCAGCGGATCTCATCTGTGTCGAGCGGCATTTCAACGCGTATGCCCTGGTTCGACAGGGTGTAGCGGGCCGGCCCAAGATGCAGGCCTTCACGCAGGTCCATCTCGCCGATGTCGGGCTCGCGTTGAAACTTCCAAAAGAACCGCAAGGCGTTGCGCTTGTAGGCCATCACGAAGAGGGCCAACACGGTAAGCAGCAGCCCGGTGCCGATGAGGGCAAGGGTGGCAGGCTCGGCGACAACCCCGCTCAGCCCCTTCTTCAGGAGCACCACAATGACGGCATAGAAAAACACAGCCATCGCTCCAGCCAGGGCAATGCACACCGCCACAAGGACGATGCTGAAGGCCCACAGAGCCCATTTGGCGTTCAGCGGATTGGCCAGCCGAAGCAGCTCGCGGTAATGATCTGCCGTGATGTGATCGTTGAACGTCACTTGAGACCCCCTTCAAAAAGAAGGCTCAGGCTTAGCTCACAACCATGAACTTTCGGTCAATGGGCCCCTATTGGCCGCGTTTCATGGCCTCAAGCGTGCCCTCCAGCGCGGTGCCCACGCCGCCGAGATACCAGGCGCCGTCCACCGGAACCACCACGCCGCTCACATAGCTTGCCTCATCTGAGGACAGGAACATGCACATGTTGGCGATGTCGAGCGCCTTGCCGTTGCGCCGCAGCGGAACGGTGTCGCGCACCCGCTCCATGTCGCCTTCGCCGGGCGCCAGCCGGCGCATGCCTTCTGTATCCTCAATCGGACCGGGGATCACCGAATTGATGCGGATGCCCTCCGGTCCCCATTCCAGGGCGAGCACTTTGGTGATCATGTCCACACCGGCCTTGGCGGCGCACACATGCACCTGGGCGATCATGGGCACAACGGCCTGGGGGGCGGAAATGTTGATCACTGAGGCGCCGGGCTTCTTCAGATACGGATAGGCTGCCGTCATCACGTGGTGGGTGCCCAGAACGTCGATCTCCAGAACCGCGCGGAAGCCGTTGGAGGAGATCTGATTGGCCATGGCCGGGAAATTGCCGGCCGCGCCGGAGATCAGGATGTCGATCTCGCCGAAACGGTCGGCGCAGGCGGTCAAGGCCGCCTTCACCGCATCATGATCGCGCACATCCGTCGAGCGGCCATCGGCCGCTTCCGCGCCTGCCTCCAAGATCGAGGCCACCGCGGCATCCACCTTGTCCTGGCTGCGGCTGATGACGAACAGCTTCGCGCCGGCAGCGGCAAAGCCGTGGGCGATGCCCAGGTTTATGCCGCTGGTGCCGCCGGAGATGAAAACGGTTTTGCCGGCAAAATCAAAATTGACTGACATCGGGGGGACCTTTCCTCAAGCCACCTGGCGGGCAACATGGCCGAGCGCGTTCACCACGATGCGTGCCGCATTCAACGCGCCAATGGCGTTCACATCGCGCTCGGGCATGAACTCAACAACGGTGAACCCGGCAATGCGGGCCTTGGCGGCAACGCCTTCGATCATTTCAATCACCTGGTAGTAGGTCAGCCCGCCCGGGGCCGGGCCGATCACGCCGGGCACCAGCGAGGGGTCGAGCGCGTCCACGTCCACGCTGATCAGCACGTTGCTGCCGCGGTCGATCTGGTCGATGACCTGGGCCGTGCCGTCGCGGTGGATCTCATGGGCGCTGATGAACTTGGCGCCCCAGGCCACGGCATCCTCGTAATCGCTGGGCCGGGCAGAGCCGATGGCGCGTTGTCCGGCCTGGATGATCTTGGTGACATGGGGCGTTTCCGATGACCGGCGCATGGTGCTGGAGAGGCCCATCTGCACCCCGTTCACCTCCTCGCGCCAGTCGATGTGGGCATCAATCTGCAGGATGGTGAGATCTCCCCTGCCCTCGAACGACTGCATCACCGGGATGGGGATGGAATCATCGCCGCCCATGACGATGGGCACCGCGCCGCGGTCGAGGATCCAGCAGATGGAATCGCGAATGCGTTTGCGGTTGGCCCGGGGTTCGTTCTCGTCATAAGCCACGTCGCCGCAATCCACCGCACACACCTCGCCGTCCGGGAAGATCGTGCCGCCCAAGTCGAAGTCGATATGCTGAATATTGTCGCCGTAGTGGGACATAATCCCGCGTAGGGCGGCCGGGGCGCCGGCACAATAAGGGCCAACGGAGGGATAGGGCGTGGCGCAGGGCACTCCGATCAGGGCGATCTTCGCATCGATCTGGGTGACGTCGAAACAGGGCGGCAGGCCCATGAACGTATCCGCCCCGCCGGCGCCGAACATGGTGCCAATATCAATCTCGCTTCCCATCCGCTTGGCCTTTCGCTTTTAGAGCGACACCTTATGGGCGCGGCAGGTAAGTCTCAAGCGCCGAGGCGCAGATTCTATTGGGCGTCCATCAGTTTGACGAAGCGTTCAAACAGATAGAACGAATCCTGCGGGCCGGGCGAGGCCTCCGGATGGTGCTGGACGGAGAAGATCGGCTTGCCGTCCACCGCCAGGCCGCAATTGGTGCCGTCAAACAGGGATCTGTGGGTTTGCGAAACACCGCCCGGCAGGCTTTCGCCGTCCACCGCGAAGCCGTGGTTCATGGAGGTGATCTCCACTTTGCCCGTGGTGTGGTCCTGCACCGGATGGTTGGCGCCGTGATGGCCCTGGTGCATCTTCATGGTGCCGGCGCCAAGCGCCAGGGCCAGCATCTGGTGGCCGAGGCAGATGCCGAACATGGGCTTGCCGCTGTCGATCAGCTTGCGGATTTCCGGCACGGCATATTCGCCGGTTGCCGCCGGGTCGCCAGGGCCGTTGGACAGGAAGATGCCGTCCGGCTCCATGGCCAGAATGTCCTCGGCCTTGGCGGTGGCCGGCACCACCGTGACGGCGCAGCCCGCATCGGCCAGGCAGCGCAGGATGTTGCGCTTGGCGCCGAAATCAACGGCCACCACCTTGTGCTTGGGGCTTTTCAGCCGGCCAAAGCCCTTGTCCCACACCCAGCCCGTCTCGTCCCAGTCATAGCGCTGGGCGGTGGTGACGCCGGGCACCAGGTCCTCGCCTTCCATGGAGGGCAAGGCAGCGGCCCGGGCTTTCAGGGCCGGCAGATCGAATTTGCCTTGCGGGTCATGGGCGATCACAGCGTTGGGCATGCCGCCAACGCGCACCCGGGTGGTGAGCGCGCGCGTGTCGATGCCGCAAAGCGCAACGATGGAGCGCGCCTTCAGCCACTCATCCAGATGGCGCGATGCGCGATAGTTGGAGGGCTCGGTGATGTCGGCCTTCAATACCGCCCCGCGCACGTCGGATGATGCGGCCAGATTGGTGGTCTCGATGTCCTCGTCATTGGCCCCCACATTGCCGATATGAGGGAAGGTGAAGGTGATTATCTGGCCGGCATAGGAGGGGTCGGTGAGGATCTCCTGATAGCCGGTCATGGCGGTGTTGAAGCAGACCTCGCCGTCGGCCACCCCTTCGGCGCCGAGACCGAAGCCTTCGATCACCGTGCCGTCGGCCAGCACCAGAACGGCGGTGTGGAGCGGTTCGGCCCATGGCGCAGGCTGAGCGGGGGACGGGCGAGGCGAAGTGAGTGTGGGCATGACTTCAGGCTCCAGGGCGGTGAAAGCGCGGCAAGGTTTAGTGATTTTGCTACTGGCAACAAATGCTTAACGCAGAGATGGGCGCAAACTAGGCAGAGTCCGGGAAAAAATCAAGTTTGTCTCCACAAGAAATAATTTAGCAAAATCATACGCTTAGTGGCTGTTAAAAGATTTGATTTGGCACGGCAACCTGTTCTATGGTCCGCCCCGGCAGGGTAGAGGGGCGCCGTGAAGGCGTTGGAGGACCATGACAGCACCCGTTCGAGAAGCCATAAACAGTCAGCTCAAAGAAGCGACCAAGGCCCAGCAAAAGAGGCGCATGGCCACCTTGCGCCTGATGACGGCCGCCATCAAAGACCGCGGCATCCAAAACCGCACCGCCGGCAAGGGCGATGAGGTTGAGGAGAGCGAGGTGATGGAGATCCTCGCCAAGATGGTCAAACAACGCCGGGAATCGGCCGACACCTATGAAAGCGCAGGCCGCCTTGAGCTGGCCGAGCAGGAGCGCGAGGAAATCGTCATCATCGAGGAGTTCCTGCCCAGGCAATTGTCCGAAGACGACGTGGCCGCCGCGGTCAGCGAGGTCATCGAAGAGCTCGGCGCAGAGGGCCTGAAAGACATGGGCCGGACCATGGGGGCATTGAAGGAGCGCTATGCCGGGCAGATGGATTTCGGCAAGGCCAGCGCCATGGTGAAGGCGAAACTGGGCTGACCACCACGGGCTTGCCTGCTCGTCTCAACTGTCTCGCAATATTGAGGCAGTCAATCCCATTATTCGCTCATAATTTTCAAGAATAGTGACAAAACTCTCCCATTAAACTACCATTATCCGCAACCGGAAATACATACGGGATCAGCGGCTTGTCACGGATATTCTTAAGCCATTCGAGCGCCAACAATGCCGAAGCAATCGCGTTGCGCGACTGGATGGTGTCGTGCGGCTGGGATGACATCTTTCTTGATCTAGATCCCGAACGCGGCCTGAAAGCCGGCGAGCGCTGGCAGGAGGCCCTGAAACGGGCCGCGGAACGCTGCGAGTTGGTGATCTTCCTGGTCTCGCCGGTCTGGGCACAATCGAAATGGTGCCTGGCGGAGTTTCTGTTGGCCAAGAACCTCAACAAGCGCATTTTCGGCGCGCTGATCGAGCCCACGCCGTTCGAGGACCTTCCCACCGAGCTCACCGCAGAATGGCAGCTTGCGGACCTGACCGCCGGCAAACGCGACTTCAAAGCCACCGTCACCCCGCCGCCCGGTGACAAGAGCGCTGAGATCAGCTTCAGCACAGACGGCCTCAACCGGCTGCGCACCGGGCTGATGCAGTCTGATCTGGACCCGAAATATTTCGCCTGGCCGCCGGAGCACGACCCGGACCGCGCCCCTTACCGGGGCCTGCACCCGTTGGAGGAGGAAGATGCCGGCATCTTCTTCGGGCGCGACGGCCCCATAGTGATCGGGCTGGACATGCTGCGCGGCCTGCGCGACGGACCGGCGCCCAGACTGCTTGTCATTCTGGGCGCTTCGGGGGCCGGCAAGTCGTCCTACATGCGGGCCGGATTGCTGCCCCGCCTGGCCCGCGAAGACCACCATTTCCTGCCCCTGCCCGTTCTGCGCCCCGAACGCGCACCCGTCACCGGGGCCGCCGGGCTGATCAACTGCCTTGGAGAGGCCCTGAAGGCCGCCGGAGTGACGCACATCAGGGCCGAAATCACCGAGGCGGTGAACACCGGCGCTGAGGGCGTTGCAGCAATCCTCACCAAGCTGCTCGAGGCCCAGCCCAAATCGCAAAGCCTTGAGACGGCCGAGCCGATCAAGCCCCCCACCCTGATCTTGCCGATCGATCAGGCCGAGGAGCTGTTTCTCACCGAGGGCAGCAAGGAGGCCGATACCTTGCTGGCCTTGCTGCGCGACCTCAGCAGACAGGATGCGCCGGCGCTGATCACCCTGTTCACCATTAGATCCGACCGCTACGAACCCCTGCAAAGCGCCCCGCACCTGGCGGGGATGCGCCAGCGCACGCTCAGCCTGCCGCCGGTGCCAAAAGGGGCCTACGCGCAGATTATAAGAGGGCCTGCCGGACAGCTTGAGGGCACTCCCAGGGCCCTTTCCATTGAAGAGCCTCTGGTGGATGCCATCCTTGTAGATATCGAGAAGGGCGGCGCCAAGGATGCCCTGCCTCTGCTCGCGTTCACCCTGCAGCGCCTCTACCGGGAATATGGCGGCGATGGCGACCTGAAGCTTGCGGAGTACCACAAACTCGGCGGCATCAAGGGCTCCATAGAAGCGGCTGTGGAACGCGCGCTGAGCGCTGCAGACGGCAATGCGAAAATCCCACAGGACCGGCAGGCCAGGCTTGCGCTTCTTCGACGTGGCCTGATCCCGTGGCTTGCCGGCATAGACACCCAAACCGGCGCCCCGCGGCGCAACGCGGCGCGGCTCTCTGAAATCCCAGAGGAAGCCCGTCCGCTCATTGATTTGCTGATCGAACAACGTCTGCTCTCCACCGATGTGGACAAGGATACCGGCGAGGTGACCGTGGAGCCCTCTCATGATTCACTGCTGCGGCAATGGGGTCTGCTGCGCGGCTGGCTGGTGGAGGACACCGGGCTGTTGAGCGTGCTGGAAGGGGTGAAGCGTGCGGCCCGCGACTGGGCTGCAAATGGCAGCAAAACGGCGTGGCTGACACACGCAACGCACCGGCTTGAAGATGCCAACCGATTGCTCAAAGAAAGGCCCGACCTGTCTTCAAGCCTGGAGCAGACCGATCGGGACTACATTGCCGCATGCGACGAGCACGAGAGGGCCGGAATTCGCAGGACGCGGCGCGTCCAAATCGCATTCGGCGTTCTTGTATTTCTGCTTTTCACCGCAGGGGCCGCCTGGCTGAACCAGGACGTGCTGCGAAATGCCCATCAATGGCACACTATCATGAAGCCGTCTGTGCTGCCGGCGCATCGCGAAGAAGAGCTGGTGAAGACACCCGGCGGCGAATTCACAGAGTGCGAAGTCGGTTGCCCGACGATGGTGGTGGTGCCGGCGGGAACATTCATGATGGGCTCACCCGAGACCGAGGTGGGCAGGAGGAAGCGTGAAGGTCCGCAGCGCAAAGTCACCATCGCAAGGCCATTTGCGGTTTCCAAGTTCGAGATCACGTTCAAAGAGTGGAACGCTTGCAGCGCAGCAACCGAGGATTGCGTTGCCGACAACAAGGCAGGCAATCCGGACACCCACCCCGTCAACTCCGTTTCATGGAACGATGCCCAGAAATATGTGAAGTGGCTCTCCAGGCAGACCGGCAAAGACTACAGATTGCTCAGCGAGGCCGAATGGGAGTATGCGGCACGCGGTGGAAGCTCCACAATGTTCTCGTTTGGAGACGACCATCCAGGATTGATCGACCACGCCTGGCACCGCCACACGGAACTGGCCGATCATGCATGGTACCGCAACAATGCGGGAGGAACTGCCCGGCCGGTCGGCCAAAAACAGCCAAACGGCTATGGTCTTCACGATATGCACGGAAATCTTTGGGAGTGGGTGGAAGACTGCTTTGCGAGCAGACGGAAATATGAAGGTGCGCCCACGGATGGCAGTGCGATGATCCTGGAACCTTGCGAAAAACGAGGCCTTCGAGGCGGTTCCTGGTACTATCCGCATCGCTTCTTGCGCTCGGCGAACAGGAACGGTTCGTTTCCCAGCTATCCCGACAAGATATTCGGCTTTCGCATTGCGCGGACCCTCTCGGCCGACTGATGGCAGGGCGGGCCCGAAATGGGTCTGCCGGCGCTATTTCAGGCCGCAATACTCCGCGATGCCGGAGGCCACGGCCTCAACGATGCGGGCACGATAGCCGTCTGTGCTGAGCTTCAGTTCCTCCTGGCGGTTGACGATGAGCCCCGCCTCAATCAACACGGCGGGAATGGCGGTGCGTCTCAACACGGCCAGCAGCGGGAAGTCGTAGAGGCCGAGGTCCTTGTCAACGAACTTACGGTTTTCGCCCTTTATGGGCTCGTTGTGGTGGAGGGTCGGCACCAATCCTGCGGCGCGCAAGGCGCGGCCAACCTTTTTTCCCAGCTCGGCGCTCTTCTTGAATTGCGGCGACCGCGAGGAGACGAACAGCGAGTGCCCGCTGAACACGTCCGAATAACGCAGGCGCTTGCCTCTGAACGTCCAGGTCTTGAAGTATTTCAGTTGTGCAGAATCATGATGGACCGAAATCATCATGCCCCGCTTCAGAGAGCGGATCTTGGCCAGGCGCTGGCGCATGGGCTGATTGGCGCCCTTCTCGTTCATGACCGACACGGTCAGGCCGGGAACACGCCCTAGAGCCTCCGCAAGCTCAAGCGCCAAACGCCGGTTGTAGTGATATTCGCCAACCCCCCGGGCGCTCACGGCACCTGCGCGCGCCGGCGTGTGGCCAATGTCGATCCACACCAGCGGCGGCGAGCCGCAAGCTGAACCGGCGGCCGCAGCGGGCCCTGCAGGCACCGCAAAGATCACAAGGACGGATGCACAGAACAGTGCAATTTTCAAATATCGACCAGGCCCGCAGTGCCTCATCTTGCTCTAATCCTCAAACGGATCCTTCATCAAAATCGTGTCGTCGCGCTCCGGCGAGGTGGAGACCAGGGCCACCGGGGTCTCGATGAGCTCTTCGATCTGACGCACATATTTGACCGCCTGGGCCGGAAGGTCGTTCCAGCTGCGCGCGCCGGCTGTGGAGCCGGACCAGCCTTCAAAGCTCTCATACACCGGCTTGACCCGAGCCTGCGCGCCCTGGGCCGACGGCAGATAGTCGATCCGGTTGCCGTCCAGCTCATAGCCGGTGCACACCTTGATTTCCTCAAAGCCGTCCAGAATGTCGAGCTTGGTGAGCGCGATGCCGCTGACGCCGGAGGTTTTGAGCGCCTGGCGCACCAGAACCGCATCAAACCAGCCGCAGCGGCGTTGGCGCCCGGTCACGGTGCCGAACTCGTGGCCCCGTTCGCCCAAGGTCTGGCCGATCTCGTTCTCCTGTTCGGTGGGGAACGGCCCGGAGCCGACCCGCGTTGTGTAGGCTTTGACGATGCCCAGGACATAGCCCAGCTTGTCGGGCCCGATGCCGCAGCCGGTGGCCGCTTGCGCTGCAACCGTGTTGGAGGAGGTCACAAACGGATAGGTGCCGTGGTCAATGTCCAAAAGCGTGCCTTGGGCGCCTTCAAACAGGATGCGCTTGCCTGCGCGCGACTGCTCGTCGAGCAATTGCCAGACCGAATCCATGAACGGCAGCACCGTGGGGGCAATCTCGGCCAGTTGGCGGTGCAGCTCTTCACCTGAAACTTCAGGCTCGCCGAGGCCGCGCCGCAAGGCGTTGTGATGGGCCAGCATGCGCTCGATCTTGGGGCCCAGGGTATTGAGGTTCTGCAGGTCCATCACCCTGATCGCCCGGCGGCCGACCTTGTCCTCATAAGCCGGGCCGATGCCGCGCCCGGTGGTGCCGATCTTGCCCTTGCCGGCGGCGGCCTCGCGAATGCCGTCAAGCTCGCGGTGCAGGGGCAGAATGAGTGTGGCGTTCTCCGCAATGCGCAGGTTATCCCGGGTGATCGACACGCCTTGGCCCTCGATCCGCTCGATCTCATCGCCGAGCGCCCACGGGTCGATGACCACACCATTGCCCACGACGGACAGTTTGCCCTGGCGCATGATGCCCGACGGCAGCAGGGAGAGCTTGTAGGTGACCCCGTCAATCACCAGGGTGTGGCCGGCGTTGTGGCCTCCTTGAAAGCGCACGACCGTGTCGGCCCGCTCTGACAGCCAGTCGACAATCTTGCCTTTGCCCTCATCGCCCCACTGGGCGCCGACCACCACAACATTTGCCATTTGAACGTCCTTTAAAAAGCAAAACGCCCCTCAATCGAAAGGCCAGGGTTGGAATCGCCCGGCCTTGCTACGAAGGGCGCTTCCTTTCGCGTTATAGGGGGAAATAGCGCTAAGGCAATGGGCTGCTTGGCCGCACTATGGCGCCTTGCGCTCAAACCGAGCGGAAGGCGCCTCAGATTATCCTTATGGACGAGCAACTTATCTGCGCTCAGACGTTTCCGCCTGATCGAAGGTTGCTCTGGAAAACTCCGGGCCTGAACCTTACGTTCACATGGGTTTGACCGGTGGGACAATATAGGCATTGCACCGCGGCGATGCCTGGGATAGAGCGTTCGCTTTACCGAACCTTGCAAGCGGGGCAGCAATCCGGACCGTCCCCGCCCGTGGAGCAGATGAATGACCTACATCGTTGTTGAGAACTGCATTAAGTGCAAATTGCTCGACTGTGTTGAAGTGTGCCCTGTGGACTGTTTCTACGAGGGCGAGAACATGCTGGTGATCCATCCGGATGAATGTATCGACTGCGGCGTGTGCGAGCCGGAATGCCCTATCGAGGCGATCAAACCGGACACCGAGCCAGGGCTTGAGAAGTGGCTCGCCATCAACACCGAGTATGCCTCAAAGTGGCCCAACATCACCCAGTCGCGCGACGTGCCTGACGAAAACAAGAAGTTCGACGGCGAAGAGAACAAGTTCGAAAAATACTTCTCCGAAGAACCCGGCGAAGGCGACTGAGGGCGCAAAGCAACCCATTTGGGCATTCCGCGCGATTAACCATCGGCCGATTAAACGCCGATTTGCGCTAAATCAGTTTGAATTCAAGCGCTAAGGCCCTTTAAATTGGGCTGATTCTGTGCTATATATGGTTGTGTAATCACGATATTCATTCCAACTGGGAAAACCGGAGACCGGGCGCGTTGCCCGGATTATTTTTGCCGCAGATCAGAGGTGGAACGCTTTGACGTTCCGGTGGGTGACGGCGGCGAACACAAAAGAACCGAAGGCGCGGCAGTCAGGGCAACGGCATGGGGTCCTGGTTCAGTGTCTTTTACGGTTCATTCCAGGTTCCCGTGAGGAATGTCTGCATAGATTGAAACCAATTAGGCGAGGTATCGACCAGCATGGCTGCCGCTAAAAAAAGACTGAAGTTCAAGCCAAATGAATTCGTTGTTTATCCAGCTCATGGGGTGGGCCGGATTGTTGAGGTTGAAGAGCAAGAAATCGCTGGGATGAGCCTTGAGCTCTATGTCATCGACTTTGAAAAAGAGAAGATGACCCTGAAGGTGCCGCTGGCCAAGGTTGAAAGCGTCGGCATGCGCAAGCTGTCGGACAAGGACCTGGTGGAAAAGGGCTTGAAGGTGCTGAAAGGCCGCGCCCGCATCAAGCGCACCATGTGGTCCCGGCGCGCCCAGGAATATGAAGCGAAGATCAATTCAGGCGACCTGATTTCCATTGCCGAAGTTGTGCGCGACCTGTTCCGTTCGGCCCGTCAGCCCGAGCAGTCCTACTCTGAACGCCAGCTCTATGAGCAGGCGCTGGACCGCATGGCCCGCGAGATCGCGGCTGTGCGCAAGACCGACGATGCCGCTGCGGTGTCGGAAATCGAAGCTGTTCTGAACAGCTCGGCGCTGAAGGCGGAAAAAGCCGCCGAAGAGGCGCTCGCCAACGAAGCCAATGAAGCTGAGGACGCTGCAGCCTGATCACGCGGCGAAGAGCATTTTGACGAAAGGCCCGGACAGGCTTTGTCTGGGCCTTTTTCATTTGTCGGGCTCATCCAGAATTTCAAACTGTTCCGGCGCGCTCACCCGCACCATCGGGCCATTGGCATAGCGCACCCAGCCGCGCACGCGCACCCGCTTGCCCTTCAAACCGCTCAATGAAAAACCGTTCTTCTTGAACCGCCTGGCGGCACGGGCGCTGATGTTTGCGGTGAAATCGGTGCGCCAGTCCTTGCCGAAATTGACATAGGTGAAACGTTTGGTTTCAGCCACCGCCATCACCTCGCCTTCCACAATCTGGAAGCTGTTTTCCCGGGCGCGCAGCTTTCGCGTGGCCCAGGCTTCGAGCACCTCATATGCCGGCAGGGCCCAAGCCCCGGCCTTTTTTGCGCGGGCTTCGGCCTCCAGCGCCAACAGGTCCTTCGCGCAGGCTGAATGCCCTGCAGTGGGCCAGACCCGGGCATGGCCGGCCGCCACCATCGCCGCCTGCAGCCAAGCGGGGCCTGCACCGGATGCCGGGCTGGTGAAGAGTTGAGCCAGCTTTCGGCCATGCCGGTCGGTCTTGAAGCCCGGCACCGCCGCAACGCCGGCCCCCTTCAGGGCTTGGCGCAAGAAATCCTCCGCAGCGGCGGCGATTTTCAGAAGCTCGGCGTTTTTCCGATTGCGCGGCGCCGTTGGAACCACAAGACCGGCCAGGCGCAGCGTTGCGCCGCCCTCAACCGCAATCAACGGGCCGGCGGACACCTCCTTCACTGCGCCAAAGGCGTGGGTGGCTCGTGCGTTCAAGCTCTGGATACACTGATTGGGCGCCTGCGCTTGGGCCCGCTCAGCGGCCTGTTCATCCGCCTGTGCAGCGCTGACGAAGGCCCATGCGCAGAGAAATTGAATCAACTTGTAGCGGATTTTTCGCAACTTCCTTCACGCGCATCTGAGACCATTCAGGCTAGTTTTGCTGGGAGTTACAAAGCAATGGCCAATAATGGATATGGCAACGCGCTGGCCATGCAGGCGATGGCCTCAGATGCGCAGCTGGGTTTGATGCAGCGCCGCCGGCGGCGCAAAAAGGGCGCTTCGCGCCCCGTCATGGCGGCTGCAGCCTTATGTCTGGCCGTGCCGCTCGTGGGCCTGGCCATCGGCGCCGGCTCGGCGGTCGCCAACGCGGACAAAGGCGCAAGCGTAGAATTTCAGCGCTAAATCAGCCCGTTAACGCGCTGTTAACCGTGCTGGCTGACCATGACTTGGGGGGTGCTGTCATGGAACCGGCGATGGACCTGATTACACCGACTTCCTCTCAATCCTTCGACATCAGTGCAAAGGCTGTGATCTGCTTTGGCGGCCAGGTCTTGCTGCTGCGCCGTCCGAACGGCCTGTGGGACCTGCCCGGCGGCAGGGTGCGACGCCGCGAACAGATCGCAGATGGCCTCGTGCGCGAAGTGCACGAAGAGACGGGCCTGCGGCTCGCTGCCTATTACCGGCTTTCAACAATCGCGCGCAGACGGACCAACAGGCGCGCCCGCCTGATGGTGTGCTACCATTGCTGGGCCGAACATTCGCCGGGCGGTCCGAAGATCGAACTGAGCGGCGAACATGACGCCTACGGCTTCTTTGCCTTTGAGCAAATCGCCGCGTTGCGGCTAAAGGCCCATCAAAAACGGGCGCTTGATGCGGCCTCACAGTTTCTTCGCCTCGATCAGGCCGCCTAGGGCAAAGGCTTTTCACCGTCCGCCCTCACCCCGCGATAGCGCGGCAGGTCGTCGGCCATTTCCAGCCAGGTGAGCCGCTCGGTGTAGCGGGTGTGCTCTTCAGGCACGAAGCCTTCCGGATCGTCCAGCGTGCTGATGTGAAACTCGATGATCTCAGCGTTCGACGACTGGGTTGCACCCTCCCAGGTCAGCGAGGTTCCGCAACGCCCGCAGAAAGACCGCGCCACCCCAGGCGACGAGGCATAGAGGCTGCGCGCCTCGCCCACGAAGCGGACCTGGTCTGCGGCAAATCCCACATAGGCCACCACCGGCGCGCCGGTATGCCGGCGGCAGCTTCGGCAATGGCAATACCCGATGCCGAGGGGCACCGCGCCCGCCTCATAGCGCACCGCGCCGCACATGCAGCCGCCCGTGATGATGGTCTGCTCATCCGCCATTTTCCCGTCTCCCGTCAGATCACATGCCGCCGGCACACCAGCTGACATGCTTACACAGCCAGATGACGGCCGCATAGCGCCCGCTTTTGGCGATGGCCACCAGGCCCAGGAACAGCCAGAACGGAGTGCGGAAGATGCCGGCCACCACGGTCAGCGGATCAGCCCCCGGCGCCCAGGACAAGAGCAACGACCAGACCCCCCACTTGCCATACCAGGCACGGGCACGGGCCATTTGCTGGGGGCTTGCCGGAAACCACCTGCGCCCCTCGAAACGGTCGATCCACAAGCCCAGCCAATAATTGATCACCGCGCCCAGAGTGTTGCCCACGGAGGCCACAATGAACAACAGCCACAATGGCGCCATCCGGCTGGCCTGAAGGGCCCCCAAAACCACCTCCGACTGAAGCGGCAGAATGGTGGCGGCACCGAACGCGGCAAGAAACAGCCCGGCCAGCGCGGCAACTTGCTCAAAGGTCATGTCTGCCGATGCGCCCTCACTCAGCCGCGTCCGGCTGGATCGCCTGGACCGCGTGGGCCGCCAGGCTGCGGCCGGCTTCCTGCATGGTCAGATGGGTCTGATCGGCGCCGGCCTCGGTGATCCGCTCCACATGATCATCATAGAGCGCGTGACTGACAATGGGGCCCTCAAAGCCCTGTGCCCGCAAGGTGCGCGCGGCGATCAGCTTGGCCTCAATATCGTCCATGGCCAGAACCGCAGCCTCGATCTGGTTGAGGTTCACATTGCTCCAGAAATTATTGTCTTCCGCATCGGCAAAGATCACATTGCGCCCTGCCTCTGCATGGGCCGCCGCCTTGTACGTGTCCGCATCCAGCCCCACGGGCCTCAGGCCGTCCTCCCGCAACGCCTCATAGGCGGCAGAGCCCGTACGCCCCATGCCGAACACCATCACATTGGCATCGCCCAGTTCCTTGGGCGCCTCGTCCGGATGCCGGATCTGGCGCTCAAAGGGCTGGAGCTTGGCGCCATAACGCTCAAACAGCGGATGGGCAAACCGGTTGAGCGGCGCAGCGATGACGAACGACACTGAAACCGCGATGGCCAGCGGCACCAAAAAGCTTTCAGCCGCCGGGATGCCGGCCGCCACGATCAGTCCGAACTCGCTATAGGCGGTGAGCGACAAAGCCGCCAGGAAGGAGGAGCGCGCCCGGAGCTTGAACGCCACCAAGAGGAAGAAGAACAAGATACCCTTCAACGGCAGCAGGATCCCCAAAATGACGGCGAAGATGATGGCGTTCCAATCTGGCAATCCAGACATGCCGATGGAGAGGAAAAAGCCGATCAGGAAGACCTCTTTCAGCGACCATAAACTGTCCGAAAGCTCAGCCGCCCGCGGGTGGTTGGAGAGCAACAGGCCCATGACCAGGGCGCCAATCTCGCCCTTAAGACCGATCAGCTGGAACCCGACCCCGCCAATGATGAAGGCGAGCGCCATGCCGGTCAGCACCAGAACCTCGTCATGGCCCACCAGGTCCAGCATCTTGTAGAGAACCGGGCGGAGCAGCGGCATTGCGAATATCAGCAAGGCCCAGGGCCCCGGCAGCTTGCCGGCGAAGATGGCCAGAACCACCAGGGCGATAATGTCTTGGACGATCAGAATGCCGATGGCGGTGCGGCCATGGAAGATGCCGAGCTCGCGTTTGACCTCCAGCATCTTCGCCGCCAGCACGGTTGAGGAGAAGGCCAGCGCAATGGCCACCAGAAGGGCAACGGTCCAGTCGTCGGTGAAGAGCAGCCAGGCGATGGGGGTGAAGATCGCGATGGAGAGCAGGAAGTGCAACACCGCGCCGCCCACCACATGGGGCTCGCCGATCTGCCTGAGCTTGAGTTTGAGGCCGATGGTGAAGAGCAGCAGCAGCACGCCGAAATTTGCCAGGATCTCCAGGATCACACCGGTGTTGGAGGGCATGCCGAAGCGTGGCCCGATGGCGTTGATGAAGAACCCTGCCCCCAGAAAGCCCACAAGCGGCGGCAGGCCGATCTGCCGCGCGGCAATGCCGAAGATGAAGGCCGCCCCCACTGCAAAGACTTCAAACGCCATGTCGTTCCCCACACGTTCCCTGCGGCCATCGTCACCTGGCCTCATGGAGGGAGTATGACACAGCATTTATGCCGCGAACACCTCCCTGCTTTCACTGGGGGCGCGGGACATCTTCCTCCCTCATGCCTGCCTCCTTCTTCAATCTGCTGCCCTCGGGCTTGACCCGAGGGCCCAGGGACGCTGAGCTCTGAGCGTGCCGCCCTGGGTCCTCGGGTCAAGCCCGAGGACGACAGGGGTGGGAGGGAAGCGGCAATCGCGCCACCAATGGTGGGTTATTTTTCTTGAAAATAGTCCTTGACAGGGAGAGGCATGTTCCCTATACGTTCACCCACTGCCTTGTGCCCAGGGGACGTGTCCGGAAGCGTCGTTCGCGTGACAAGGCAGGCGGTGCTCAAGCC
>CAJHYS010000035.1_pt1 | contig 17301 bp, 18 predicted proteins | sample 9198801 | NCBI WGS metagenome assembly CAJHYS01 (sample SAMEA7708368, study PRJEB35096) | sediment metagenome | biome: marine neritic benthic zone biome [ENVO:01000025]; feature: sediment [ENVO:00002007]; material: shallow marine sediment [ENVO:03000034] sea grass bed [ENVO_01000059] ...
CAGCCCTTCATCATGTTGATGTCTTCAACCGCGATGGAGCCGCGGTTGCGGTGATAAGCCACCAGAATGGCGAGCCCGATCGCGGCTTCGCCGGCAGCCACCGTCAGCACAAGCAGCGCAAAGATCTGTCCCATCAAGTCCCCAAGATGGGTGGAAAACGCCACAAGGTTGATATTCACCGCCAGCAGCATCAACTCAATGGACATCAGGATGATGATCACGTTCTTCCGGTTCAAAAAGATGCCGAAAATGCCGATGGAAAAGATGATCGCCGCAACGGTCAGATAGTGTGACAAGCCCACTTCCATTAGGACAGCCCCTCCCCTGACTTGACTTTGCGCACTTCGATGGCCGTGGCCGGGGTGCGCGCAACCTGGCTTGGAATGCTCTGGCGTTTAACGCCTTCCTTGTGGTGCAAGGTGAGCACGATGGCTCCCACCATGGCGATGAGCAATACGATGCCGGCTGCTTGGAACAGATAGACATATTTGGTGTAAAGGATCCGGCCGATGGCTTCTGTGTTGGTCAGATCGCCTACCGCCGGCGCCTTGTCGGCTATCGTTGCGACCGCTTCAGGCGACAGAGCCCAGGAGCCAAGAACGAAAACCAGCTCAATCAGCAGGATCAAGCCGATCACCCCGCCGACGGGGAGATATTGCAGCATACCCTGGCGCAGTTCTGTGAAGTCGATGTCGAGCATCATCACCACGAACAGGAACAACACCGCTACGGCGCCCACATAGACCACAACCAGGATCATCGCCAGGAACTCCGCGCCCATCAGCACGAACAGTCCGGCAGAATTGAAGAAGGCCAAAATCAAGAACAGCACCGAGTGCACCGGGTTGCGCGCGGCAATCACCATGAAGGCCGCAGCCACGGTGATGGCTGAAAACAGATAGAAAAACAGTCCGGCAACCGCCATGTTCTCGTCCTTTGCTCTTCGCCGCCCTTAGATCACCGATACGGGGCGTCGAGCTTCATGTTCTGCGCAATCTCGCGCTCCCAGCGATCGCCGTTCGCCAGAAGCTTATCCTTGTCGAACAGCAGCTCTTCTCGGGTTTCGGTTGCAAACTCAAAGTTTGGTCCCTCAACGATGGCATCCACAGGGCAAGCCTCCTGGCAGAAGCCGCAATAGATGCATTTGGTCATGTCAATGTCATAGCGCGTGGTGCGCCGTGTGCCGTCATTGCGCCGCGGACCGGCCTCAATGGTGATGGCCTGGGCCGGACAGATGGCCTCGCACAGTTTGCAGGCAATGCAGCGCTCTTCCCCGTTGGGATAGCGGCGCAATGCATGTTCGCCCCGGAAGCGCGGGCTCACGGGACCCTTTTCAAACGGATAGTTCACCGTCGCCTTGGGCGCAAAGAAGTAGCGCATCGCAAGGAAAAACGCCGAGACGAACTCGGACAAGAACATCGATTTAGCCGCATTCCGGACGAGCATTGTTCTCTTCCTCCTTAGCCGGCCGTCAGAAAATTGAGCCCAGGACGAAATTGCCTGCGAGCAATCCGATCACTGGAAACACCAAGAAGCAGGCGACCGCCAGTATGCGGCGAATGCGCCCGTAGGTTTCGGTCTTCTCTCTCGAAACCGTGCCATCGCGCATGGCCTGCTGCTCTCCTTGTTTCAGCGCCCAATTCACCACCAAGTAATCCACCAGACCAATGGCCAGCATGATGGCTGCGCCCATCAAGCTGAACTTGGTCAATTCCATTCCGAACAGGCTCATAAGCACGCATCCTCAGCTCGATCCTGTACCGGCCAGCACATTGGCGATCACCAGACCGATGGCTGGGAGAACAAAAAAGGCCACCAGTTTCGCCAGCGCCAGAACCGTAGTTGGCTTGGCCGCCTTGAGACCGTTGGCTTTTGCTTCTTCGTGGCGCTGGCGCAGGCTTGGATAGGCGAAGCGCGATATGCATGCCACGGCTGCAAGCCCGATCAGCAAACCGGCGAAGACGCCCATAAGGCTCAAAGCGTTGATCTGGAGGACAGAGGGCATTCACTTACGATCCTCCCGGCGCCAAATCGAACGCAACCAAGACACCGGCCACGGCGGCCACATAGAACAGAGAGAGCGGCAGGAACACCTTCCAGCCAAGGCGCATCAACTGGTCATAGCGATAGCGCGGCACCATGGCCTTCACCATGGCGAACATGAAGAAGACAAAGCAGAGCTTGCCTAGGAACCAGAAGATGCCGGGCACCCAGGTGAACGGCGCAATGTCCAGCGGCGGCAGCCAGCCACCCATGAACAGGATGACGGTCATGGCGCACATTGCTGTGATGGAGACGTACTCGCCCAGCATGAACATCAGGTAGGGGGTGGAGGAATACTCCACCATGAAGCCCGCCACCAGTTCGGATTCAGCTTCCGGCAGATCGAACGGCGGCCGGTTGGTCTCCGCCAGTGCGGAAACGAAGAACACCACGAACATGGGCAGCAAGGGCAGCCAGTACCAGTTCAGGAACGTGAGCCAGGGCAGACCCAGCATGTCGGCAAGGCCGGTCTTCTGGGTCATCACAATGCCGGAAAGGTTCAAAGTGCCTGCGCAGAGCAGCACGGTGATGATCACAAAACCGATGGAGACCTCGTAGGAGACCATCTGCGCCGCAGAGCGCAGTGCGCCCAGGAAAGGATACTTGGAGTTTGACGCCCATCCGCCCATGATCACGCCGTAGACCCCGAGCGAGGAGATGGCGAAGAGGTAGAGGATGCCCACGTTGATGTCGGCAATCACCCAGTTTTCTGCAACCGGAATGACCGCCCAGCCTGCAAGGGCCAAGACGCATGTGACGAGCGGGGCCAGCAGGAACACGCCCTTGTTGGCGCCGTCCGGGATCACGACCTCCTTCAGGACGAACTTCAGGAGATCCGCGAAGGACTGGAACAAGCCCCAGGGCCCGACCACGTTGGGTCCGCGGCGCATTTGCACCGCCGCCCAGATCTTGCGGTCAGCCAGCAGCAGATAAGCAATGATGACGAGCAACGCCACCAAAAGCGCAACACTTTGGGCGACGATGATGGCGACTGTGATGGCAGCTTCGTACATTGCTCGTCCCTACTCCGCTGCAGCCAGTTTCCGCCCGCGCCGCAAGGCAGAGCATTCCGCCATGACGGCAGAGGCCCGAGCGATCGGATTTGTCAGATAGAAATCTTTCACCGCCTTGGTGAACGCTGAACTGTTCATGCGCCTGGCTTCTTTGGCCAGTTCGCCCAGGTCATCCGCATTGCCGGGCTCGCGCAGGTCGAGTGCAGCAAGCTGAGGTGCGGCTTCGTAGATCTTTGCGCGCAATTGATCGAGTGAGTTGTACTCCAGCGTATGGCCCAGCGCGTCGGACAACGCTCTGATGATCGTCCAGTCTTCGCGCGCTTCACCAGGCGGGAACACCGCGCGCGTGGTCATCTGCGTCCGGCCCTCGGTATTCACATAGGTGCCCGACTTCTCGGTGTATGTTGCGCCGGGCAGGATAACGTCCGCCCGATGCGCGCCCGCATCGCCATGACTGCCCTGATAGATCACGAATGCCTCGCCCAGAGCCTTCATGCGCAGCTCATCGGCGCCGAGCAGATAAACCACGTCCAGTTCGCCCTTGCCTGCCGCGGTGAGCATCTTGCGCGTATCGAGCCCACCCTCGGCGCCTGGAAGCACACACAGATCCAAGGCGGCAACGCGCGCCGCCGCGGTGTGGAGCACGGCAAATCCGTTCCAATCACCGGCGCCCACGGCACCGACATTCTGTGCCAAGGTCGCCAGGTTCCCGAGGACCGACAGGCCGTCACCGCGGGCAATGGCGCCCTGGCCGACGAGGATAAGCGGCCGTTCAGCCTCCTTCAGAGCCTTATGGAACTTGGTCTTGCCCTCAACCAGCGAGGCCAAGGTCTCCGGACCGGCGCCCAGGTGTTCGTAGTCGTAAGTCAGATCGGTCGCCTCGCCGATCACCGCCACGGGCACCCCATTGTTACGCCAGTGCTGGCGGATGCGGGCATTCAAAACAGGGGCTTCGAGGCGCGGGTTGGAGCCAACGATCAGGATTGCATCCGCCTCGTTGATGCCGGCGATGCCCGGGTTGAAGAGGTAGCCTGCACGATTGCCTTTCTCGCCCAAGGGTGTGCCATCCTGGCGGCAATCGACGTTCTTCACACCCAGCGCGGTCATCAGGTCTTTGAAGGCATAGAGCTCCTCGGCGGCGCAGAGGTCGCCGGCGATCGCCCCGATGCGGTCTGGCGTGGTGGCCTTGATCTTCTCTGCGATGGCCGCGAAGGCTTCTTTCCACGTGGCCGCCTCCAGCTTGCCGTTCTTGCGCACATAGGGCTGGTCCAGCCGCTGGGTCCGCAATCCGTCCCAGATGAAACGGGTCTTGTCTGAGATCCACTCCTCGTTCACCTCTTCGTTGAGGCGGGGCATGATGCGCATCACTTCGCGGTCGCGTGCATCCACCCGAATGGCCGAGCCAAGGGCATCCATCACGTCGATGCTCTCGGTTTTGCGCAGTTCCCAGGGCCGTGCCTGGAAGGCGTAGGGCCGTGAGGTCAGGGCGCCCACCGGGCAAAGGTCAATCACGTTGCCTTGAAGTTCCGACGTCATGGCGTTTTCAAGATAGGTGGTGATCTCGGCATCCTCGCCGCGCCCGGCCAGGCCAAGATCTTCAACGCCGCCAACTTCGGTGGAAAACCGCACACATCTGGTGCAGTGAATGCACCGGGTCATGATGGTCTTGACCAGCGGCCCGATATATTTGTCTTCCACCGCGCGCTTGTTTTCAGCAAAGCGGTTCTTGTCGATGCCGTAGGCCATGGCCTGGTCCTGCAGATCGCACTCGCCGCCCTGGTCGCAAATGGGGCAATCCAGCGGATGGTTGATCAGGAGGAACTCCATAACCCCTTCGCGGGCCTTCTTGACCATCGGGGTTTTGGTGAAGATTTCCGGCGGCTGGCCTTCCGGGCCGGGGCGCAGATCCCCTACCCCCAGCGCGCAGGAAGCCTGCGGCTTGGGTGGCCCGCCCTTGACCTCCACAAGGCACATGCGGCAGTTGCCGGCGATCGACAGCCGTTCGTGGTAGCAGAAGCGCGGCACTTCGGCGCCAGCTTCCTCGCAAGCCTGCAGGATCGTGTAGTGGGCAGGAACCTCAATTTCCTCGCCGTCGATCTTAACTGTGCGCATATCGCTCATGGCCCGCCCCTACTCCGCTGCCTGCAGGGACACCGCGCCATCCGGGTTCGGATTGGCGCTGTACTGATCGATGCGCTCTTCAATTTCGTGCCTGAAATGGCGGATCAACCCCTGCACGGGCCATGCGGCCGCATCGCCCAGGGCACAGATCGTGTGCCCTTCAATCTGGTAGGAGACATCCAACAGCATATCGATTTCGCGTTTTTCCGCCTGGCCGATGGCCATCCGCTCAAGCACACGCCACATCCAGCCGGTGCCTTCGCGGCATGGGGTGCATTGCCCACAGGATTCGTGTTTGTAGAAATAGGCCAATCTGGCGATAGCTCTGATCATGTCGGTGGATTTATCCATGACAATCACAGCCGCTGTGCCCAGGCCAGATTTCAAATCGCGCAAGGTATCGAAATCCATCGGCATGTCTTTGCAAGTGGATGCCGGAAGGCAAGGCACGGACGAGCCGCCCGGAATAACGGCCTTCAGGTTGTCCCAGCCGCCGCGCACGCCGCCGGCATGTTTTTCGATGAGATCCCGGAACGAGATGCCCATTTCCTCTTCAACATTGCACGGGGTTTCAACATGACCGGAGATGCAGAAGAGTTTGGTTCCGGTGTTGTTGGGACGGCCAAGGCCGGCGAACCAATCGGCGCCCCTGCGCAAGATTGTGGGCACAACGGCGATGCTCTCAACATTGTTCACCGTGCTGGGGGCACCATAGAGCCCAACATTGGCCGGGAACGGCGGTTTCAGGCGCGGCTGGCCTTTCTTGCCCTCCAGGCTTTCCAGGAGAGCGGTCTCCTCGCCACAGATGTAAGCGCCGGCACCATGGTGAACATAAAGATCAAAATCCCAGCCGTTCTTATTGTTTTTACCAATTAATTTGGCTTCGTAGGCTTCATCCACAGCAGCCTGCAAAGCTTCGCGCTCGCGAATGAACTCGCCGCGCACATAGATGTAGCCGGCGTTGGCGCCCATGGCGAAACCGGCGATCAAACAGCCCTCAACCAGCAAATGGGGGTCGTGGCGCATGATTTCCCGGTCTTTGCAGGTGCCGGGTTCGGATTCATCCGCATTGACGATGAGATAGTGCGGGCGGCCGTCGGAAACCTTCGGCATGAAGGACCATTTCAAACCTGTCGGAAAACCTGCGCCGCCGCGCCCTCGAAGGCCGGAGGCCTTCACCTGATCAATGATCCCGTCACGGCCAAGCTCGATCATCTGCTTGGTGCCGTCCCAGGCACCGCGCATCCTGGCGCCCCTCAAACCTGGCGATTTGAAGCCGTAGAGGTTCGTGAAGATGCGGTCTTTATCCTGAAGCATGCTCACCTACCTCGGTTTCTTGCCGAACACGCGGACATATTCATCAACCCCGCCTTTCGCCAAAGCACCGGCCTGCTTGATCCAGTCATCGCGTTCAATCCGGCCCTTGAAGCTCAGATAGTCATCAACCCAATCAATCTCGGCCTTGGTCCATTTGGCAATTTGAGAAAACTTATAGATGCCGAGCTCGTTGAGCGTGCCCTCCAGTTTGGGGCCCACCCCGGAAATGAGCTTGAGATCGTCAGGCACTTTCGGCGCCTTTACGCCTCTAGGCTTCTTGGTCTTGGTTGCCGCCGCTTTTGGCGCCGCTGCCTTGGCAGCTTTTTTTGGCGCTGCGGTCTTCGGTTTGGCTGCCGCTTTGGGTTGCGCGGTGGTTCGCTGAGGCGTGGTCAACAGGGTCAGTGCGCCGCCCAGTGGTTCAGACCGGTGCCGGCTGTTTTGAGGTCCCGGCTTCACCTCTTTGCCGGCCCGCAGATCAGCGAGAATCTGTTCCAAGATTTCCGGCGTCAGGTCCTCATAATAGTCCTTGTTGATCTGCACCATCGGCGCATTCACGCAAGCGCCCAAGCACTCGACTTCAACCCAGGAGAGCTTGCCGTCGGGCGTCACTTTCATCTGTTCGCCGATAACGCTGCGGCAAACGGTTTTCAGAGCCTCAGAGCCCCTCAGCATGCACGGTGTCGTGCCGCAAAGCTGCACATGAAACTTGCCCACGGGCTGCAGGTTGAACATGGTGTAGAACGTGGCGATCTCGTAGACCCGGATATAGGGCATCTGGAGATATTCAGCGGTCCAGCGGATGGCCGGTTCGGACACCCAGCCGTCATTCTGTTCCTGAACCCGCCACAACAGGGGGATCACGGCCGAGGCCTGTTTGCCCTCGGGGTATTTTTTCACTGCAGCTTTGGCGAACGCCGAGGTTTCCCGGTTTGGCGAAAAGCTCTCTGGCTGCACCTCTGCAAGGCGGCGCACACTCATCTGTCCACCTCCCCAAACACGATATCGAGCGAGCCCAGCACCGCCGAGACGTCCGCCAACATGTGCCCACGGCAGATGAAGTCCATGGCTTGAAGATGGGCAAATCCAGGAGCGCGAATCTTGCAGCGGTAAGGCTTGTTGGAACCATCGGAGACCAGATAGACCCCGAATTCGCCTTTCGGTGCCTCGACGGCCGCGTAAACCTCACCTGCCGGCACGTGGTAGCCCTCTGTGTAGAGTTTGAAGTGGTGGATCAGCGCTTCCATCGATTGCTTCATTTCCGGACGCTTGGGCGGCACGATCTTGCCGTCGGTGGACGAGACCGGGCCCTGGCCTTCAGGAGAATTGAGCATTTCGATGCATTGCTGCATGATCTTGACCGATTGGCGCATCTCTTCCATGCGGATCAAATAGCGGTCATAGCAATCGCCGTTCTTGCCGATGGGGATATCGAATTCCAGCTCGTCGTAGCACTCATAGGGCTGCGATTTGCGCAAATCCCACGCTGCCCCAGAGCCGCGCACCATGACCCCGGAAAAGCCCCAGGCAAAACACTCGTCCAACGAGACAACGCCAATATCCGCGTTGCGTTGCTTGAAGATGCGGTTGCCCGTGAGCAGGCCTTCAATATCGTCGAGCACCTTCGGGTGGTCATCGCAAAAGCCGGCAATATCGTCGATCAGCTGCTGCGGCAAATCCTGGTGCACGCCGCCGGGGCGCACATAGGCCGCATGCATGCGCGAACCCGATGCGCGCTCATAGAACACCATCAGCTTTTCGCGCTCCTCAAAGCCCCAAAGCGGCGGCGTCAGGGCGCCCACATCCATGGCCTGGGTGGTCACGTTCAAGAGGTGCGACAGGATTCGCCCGATTTCCGAATAAAGCACCCGGATCAACTGACCCCGTTTGGGCACCTCGATCTCAAGCAGTTTTTCCGTCGCCAGGGCAAAGGCGTGCTCCTGGTTCATGGGCGCCACATAGTCGAGCCTGTCGAAATATGGGATCGCCTGGAGATAGGTCTTTGTTTCGATCAGCTTCTCGGTGCCCCGATGCAGCAAACCGATATGCGGGTCGACACGCTCAACAACCTCTCCGTCAAGCTCGAGCACAAGTCTCAAAACACCATGAGCAGCAGGGTGTTGCGGCCCAAAGTTAATGTTGAAGTTCCGGATTTCCGCCTCGGCCATGCTCAGTTCGCCTTCTCATCGCCGGGCAGCACATAGTCGGTGCCTTCCCATGGGCTCAAATAATCGAACGAGCGGAATTCCTGAGCCAGGCTGACCGGCTCGTAAATCACCCGTTTTTGCTCGTCATCGTAGCGCACTTCCTTGTACCCCGTGGTCGGGAAGTCCTTGCGCAACGGATGACCGTCAAACCCATAATCGGTCAGAATACGCCTGAGATCCGGGTGGCCGGAGAACATGATGCCGTAAAGATCGTAGGTTTCCCGCTCAAACCAATCGGCCATGGGGAACAGACCGATGGCTGAAGGCACAGGTGTGTCTTCATCGGTTTCAAGCTTCACCCGGATGCGCTGGTTCTGATAGGGGCTTAGCAGGTGGTAGACCACGTCAAAGCGCTTCTCGCGCCCGGGATAGTCAACCCCGGTGATGTCGATGGGCACCACGAACCGGCAGGTCGGGTCGTCGCGCAAGAACTTCAGGACTTTGAGGATCTGGTCCGCGACCACTACCAGGTTCAGCTCGCCATAGGCGATCTCGCTGGACACAAGCTCGCTCTCAAGCTCAGCCGACACATGTTCGGCCAACTCGCGCAAGGCGTCCAGGGCATCCGCTTTAGTTTGATCGTTCATAGCCGAATGCTTTGTTTCTCAACGCTCAATTGTGCCGGTGCGGCGGATTTTCTTCTGCAGTTGCAAAACCCCGTACAGAAGCGCTTCTGCCGTGGGCGGACAGCCCGGAACGTAGATATCAATTGGGACAATGCGGTCGCATCCGCGGACCACAGAATAGGAATAGTGATAGTAGCCGCCCCCATTGGCGCACGAGCCCATGGAAATCACATAGCGCGGCTCAGGCATCTGGTCGTAGACCTTACGCAGTGCCGGCGCCATCTTGTTGGTGAGCGTGCCGGCGACGATCATGACGTCAGACTGGCGGGGCGAGGCCCTGGGCGCAAAGCCGAAGCGTTCAACGTCATAACGCGGCATGGAGGTGTGCATCATCTCCACTGCGCAGCAAGCGAGCCCAAATGTCATCCACATGAGCGAGCCCTGGCGCGCCCAGTTGATCAGGTCATCGGTGCTGGTGACCAGAAAGCCCTTGTCTGCCAGTTCGTCATTGATGTTCACATAGAACGGATCAGCGGTGGCGGGCGCAAGCTTCGGGGTCTCGATCAATCCCATTCGAGTGCTCCTTTACGCCATTCGTAGATGAAGCCGATGGTCAGCACCCCTAAGAACACCATCATGGACCAGAAGCCAAAGACCCCCACCTCCCCTAGCGAAATTGCCCAAGGGAAGAGGAACGCCACTTCCAGATCGAAAATGATGAACAAGATTGCAACCAGATAGAACCGCACGTCGAACTTCATGCGGGCATCATCGAAGGCCTCAAAGCCGCACTCGTAGGCGGAGAGTTTCTCAGGGTCGGGCCGCCGGATGGCCAGAATGAACGCCGACAGCAACAGGGCCAGGCCGATGGCCAAGCAAACCCCGATGAATATGACGATCGGCAGATAGTCTTGAAGCAAGTCTTCCATATCGCGCCGCGCTGTACCCCTGCTCTGCCGCCTGATACTCGTCGGCAGCTCCATCTCATGCCGCGCGTGTTACCCCACACCATGAAAACACGCAAGGCCAATGGGACCTTATCCCAATCAATGGCTGATGCGAAACAAGAATGCGCGCAAACGCCGCGTCAAATTGGGGTCTACTTTCGACTGATTCGCCCAATTGCGCCCTGTTTAAGGCTGCCGTCTAGTTGAATAGCGCGCCTTCCTGCATTTTCTCCTGCACGTAGAAGATGGAGCGCGAGGTGGCGCCGTCCTCAGGCGCCGGCGTGGGTTCGGGAAGCCGCACCGGATTGGCGACAATGCGCGGCTCGTTTGTCTCCTCGCCTCTCAGGATCCGGGCGTTGAATTCGGCCCAGTCGTAGCGGTGGAAGATCGGGAATGCGTCAACGGCCGCATAGTTGAACAGGCAGAGCGGCCGGTTCGTCGTGCTGCGGTTGGCCATGGAGGCATGCAGGGTGCGCACATGGTGGATGGATATGGAGCCTGCCGGTGCCGTCAAGGTCACCGTCTTGTCCAGCTCGGCGCCAAGATCCTCGGCCTTGGCCGCGCCGACGAACTCACCATTTTGATTATGGTCGTAAACCGGGCCGCGGTGGCTGCCCGGGATCACCATGAGTGGTCCATTGTCCAAGGTGCAGTCTTCGATCATCAGCCCGACGGCCAGCATGTCGTCGTTGGTTTGGGGATAGAACGCCCAGTCCTGGTGCCACTCCAGCGCAGCACCGCCTGACGGCGGCTTGAAATTGAGCTTGCCATGGTCAAAGCGCACGGTGCCGCCCAACAGGGTGGCCACGATGTCCAGCAGCGGCTCAAACCGCATGGCGGCATCGTAGGCCGAATGGACCGCCTCCGGGCTGGTGATGCGGCGCAGCTGTGTAATGCCTTGATTGTCGCGGATCGTATCAAACAGAGGGCCATCCAGCTCATCGCGCTGCGCCTTGGCCACATAGCTTTCGGTGACGCTTCGAAGGTGGGCCATCATGTCTGCGGGAAAGAGCTCCGGAACCACCAGATAGCCTTGTTCATCATATTGCGCTTTCAAAGAGGTCAATGACTGTGACATGGATCGCCCTTCCGGCAGGGTTGGTCAGATGACGCGAGGGTGAGCGCGATTGCGGGCGGGCGGCAAGGCAAAAAGATTCATCTTGCGGCCGGCGCGAGCAGGTGGACTTCGCACTGGAGGAAATGGCGGAGAGGAAGGGATTCGAACCCTCGAGACGCTTTTGGCGCCTACTCCCTTAGCAGGGGAGCGCCTTCGACCACTCGGCCACCTCTCCGCGTGCGGAGATACGCCAGTTTGCGCAGAGCGTCAACGCCTTCCGTGCACCGTGTTTCACCAGGCTTTGACAGAGCTTATTTGCAATTGACTTGCGCCGAATACCTAAAAGAGCGAAGTTGTAAGTCCGAATTGGGCGGACAAACGAAATAGGAGACAGACTTATGAAAACAATCAAACTGACCGCCCTCGCTTTTGCGGCCGTATTTTCCGGAGCCGCTGCCGCTGGAGCCGGCGAACTTGTGACGACAACACCCGAAGTCGCCAGCGTCCATGCACAAGCCTGGAACGTGAGCAAGCTCAGGACGCACTCCGTTAAGCGCTACCATAAGCGCAAAGTGGACAGGCGCCGGCACCAAGCCAAAATGCGGGCGATGATCCGCAAGCGCTATTGGGGCAGCTGGATCCAAACCTACGACCGGTTCGACGGCTTTGCCTTCCACGGCGACGGCTTCCGCACTTCCGGCCAATACCAATAGCGGGCGTTACAAACCCTCTTTCCCACGACCGCCGGCGCCCCGCGGAGCGCCTGCGTCATCTGCCGCTTCCGGCACATACCGTGAACTGTTGAACTCGCGGCCAACGCGTTTGCTCACCAATTGGCGGCCCAGGTTCTCGCCCAACAGCGCTTGCGCCGCATCAGGCGCGATCTGAGGGGCAAGCCAGTCGGCATATGCCTCCCGGGCAAGAATGATCGGCATGCGGTCATGAAGATGCGCAATCTCCTGTGCCGCCGCCGCGGTCAGTATCGTGCAACTGGTTATCCCCAATGCCTCATTGTGCGCCCACAAGCCGGCAAATGAGAAGGGTGTGTTGCCTGGCAAGTGAATAAGATGGGGATCCTTGCCGCCACTCTCGCCTTTGGTCCACTCATAGTAGCCAGTCGCCGGGATAAGGCAGCGCTTGTGCTTGAATGCGTCCCGGAACGACGGCTTCTTGCGGGCCTCTTCGCTGCGCGCATTGAACAGTGCATATTTCGGCAGCTCCCTGGCCCAATGGGGCACAAGCCACCAGCGGCCCATCTTGAGAACGCGCTTGCCCCCTTCCCACACAACGAACGGCACATCCTGGGTTGGCGCAATGTTGAGCCTGGCAGGAAAGTTCAGAGCCGGACCGGCATCGGTCAGCCCATAAAGTTCCACAATCTCAGTCCAACTTAAATGGTTGGTGTAGCGGCCGCACATGCTCTTCCTCCCGCTGGCTTACCCCCTTTCCGGTTGCAACAATCGTCCATCTACGCGGGATGCGACGTCTTGTTCTTGTATTGTTCTCATGCCAAAAAGCTGACATGAACTATCTCCGTAATGCCATATACACGTCCTTGCGAACAGCGCCGCGGACAATCGGCAGACTGTTCAAGTCAAGACGCCCTCAGGAAGGCGATGCGGCGGCACAGCAGCTCACATCACGCATTATGGAGGTGCTGGACGGCTATGAGGTGAAGCCGAAGAGCATCACGTCCGGTTGGATGCCGGATGACAGCGCGGAACACCAAGAAGGAAAAGACACCTGAAACAGCGCCGGATCGCGCAAGGCTCAGATGTCTAGGACACTCAAAATGCTCGTTGCGAGCGCCCGGGTGCCGGCACGTATTTCCGGCGTGTGGCGGCCGGCTGAATAGGCCAAGCAGGCCCGGTCGAGCAGGTCGCCAACCACGCCGTGTCCTGTTCCCTGGCTTAAGACGGTAACTGCGCGGCCGCACAGAACGTATTGATTTCTGCGACCTTCGCACGTCTTCACCAAATTTTCAGAGCTGATCCAATTGGTGCTGTGTTCAACGATCTTTCCGGCTTCTTCGCTCTCCAGATGCGCAATGATTGGGCCTAGCATGTTGCGGTCGTTCAACGGCGAAGGCAAAGGCACCCGATTGTAAAGATTACCCAGACTAACCGCGACAATCTCCAAAAACAGATCCTTTGGCTTCAACGCCCATGTCGGGTCCAGACCGTTGCCGGCGTGCGTAACCACCGGCGGGTTGTCTTCGAAGCCATGCAAAGCCTCAGAGAGACTTTCGGCGCTGCGGTAGAAAGGATCGATGGCAGTGTTCATGGCCGGTCAGTTGAGAAAATTGCATCAGGCCGCAGGCGAAACGGCCCAGAGGACCTTGCCTTGGCAGCCTCATCAGATCTAACAGCCCTGAGTTAGAACAAGATGAGGGCACCGGCTCAATTTGACGCAAATCGGATGTCCAATTCAGGACAGCCAGGCACGCAACCGCCGGACGGCCTCAACCATCTGAGCTTCCGAACCGGCAAACGACATCCGAATGTTGCTTTGCCCGCGTTCGGCATCGAAATCGGCACCGGGGGTTGTCGCCACGCCAATCTCCCTCAGCATCTTGCCGGCGAACGCGAAGCTGTCATTGGTGAAGCGGCTGACGTCTGCATAGAGATAGAAGGCCCCGTCAACGGGCGGAAACTCGCTGAATCCAATCGCAGGCAGCTCGTTCAGCAGCATCTGGCGATTGCGGGCATACATCTGTTTGCGCGCTTCCAGTTCCTCAACGGCGTCGAACGCGGCAAGCGCGCCATACTGTGACAGTGTGGGGGCGGAAATGAAGAGACTTTGCGCAAGGCATTCCACGGGCCGCAACAGCTCCTCGGGGACAATCATCCAGCCGATGCGCCAACCGGTCATGCAGAAGTACTTGGAGAAGGAGTTGATGATTATGGCGTCATCGGAATAGCTCAGCGCGCACGCCTGGTCCATGCCGTAAACAAGCCCATGATAGATCTCGTCGGATATGAACCATATCCCGGTGTCCTGGCAGGTTTGCGCCAGCTCCTTCAAGGCGGCAGGGCTTAGCATGGTGCCGGTCGGATTGGCCGGGCTTGCCACAAGCACGCCGGAAATCGCCCCCTCAGGAAGCGCCGCAAGACGGCGGACATCGTCCACATCGGGCGCCCAACGGGTGCGCGCCGAGGTTTCAAGCTCAACCAGCTCCAGATCGAGGGCGGCAAGAATGTTCTTGTAGGCAGGATAGCCGGGCATCGGCAGCGCAATCCGGGCGCCAGGTTCGAAGGCGGCCAGAAACGCCAGAATGAAGCCTGCGGAAGACCCTGTGGTCACGACAATCTGCTCCGACGGCACGGCGAGGTCATAAGTCTCGGCATAATGCCTTGCGATGCGTTCGCGCAATGCCGGCAGCCCGAGCGCATTGGTATAACCGATGCGGTCGACATCAAGCGCCGCCTTGGCGGCCTCGATCACCTGGCGCGGCGGGGCAGAGGACGGCTGGCCCACCTCCATATGAACAATGTCGCTTCCGGATGCTTCTAAGTGATTGGCCTCACGCATCATGTCCATGGCGATGAAGGGCGCAACGCGGGCCCCCCGGTCTGAGGCAGTTGGCTTGGGCATGTGTGGCTAACTCACGAACTTGTTGACGGCAGAAAGATGGGAGCATCTAGCGAATATGATCAGACTTTGATACTTGCTTGTAAGGGTCGACGAAAGGACAAAGTATAGCCGTAATTTCCGGCGTTATCTGCCCGGACAAGCTGTCCTGTTGCGCCAGATTGCGAGATCTGGCTACAAGCTGAACCAAATTGCCTCATCGCTCAACGCAGGTATCGGAATGAAATCAGCCACCGCCACCCGTTCGCTCCCGATGCTGCGGCGCTTGCTTATGTGCCTCAGCGTGCTGGTGCTCTCAAGTGGTCTGCTGGCAACATCACCGCAGATGGCGCGTGCGCAAATCGGCCTGATCCGGGATGCTGAAATTGAAGGCTTGCTGCGCTACTACGCTGTGCCACTGTTCAGGGTGGCCGGGCTTAATCCGAGTTCAGTTCGGGTCTTCCTGGTCAATTCCAACACACTCAACGCCTTTGTTTCCGGCGGTCAGCGCATCTTTGTGCACACGGGCCTGCTGACACGGGCGAAAAACCCCGGTGAACTCATTGGCGTGCTTGCGCACGAAACAGCGCACATTGCGGGCGGCCACCTGGCCTCGCTGGAGGGCGCGCTGGACCGTGCCAGCACCCAGGCGATCATCGGCATGCTTCTAGGCATGGCAGCGGTGGCGGGCGGCGCTGCGGCCGGCAGTGGAGATCTGGCCCAGGCCGGCGGCGGCGTTGCTGCGGCCGGCGGTGAATTCGCACGCCGGAACCTCCTGGGTTATGTGCGCGCCCAAGAATCGTCTGCCGACCAGGCAGCGGCAAAGTATCTGGAGAGAACCAAACAATCGGGCAAAGGCATGCTGACCCTGTTTAACCGGATGGCCGACCAATCGTTGGCATCTTTGCGGTATCAGGACCTGTATGCGCGATCTCACCCGTTTGAGCGGGCCCGCATGCGCGCATTGGAAACCAATGTCAAAAAGAGCCCCTACTACAACAAACCCGCGTCCCCGGCCGTCGTGCTGCGCCACAAGTTGATGCAGGCAAAGCTGCAAGGCTTCCTGCACACAAGGAGCGTCTACCGCAAATACCCCAAGACTGACCGCAGTTTGCCGGCACATTATGCCAGGGCCATTGCCTCGTTTCGCACCGGCGACATCAACAATGCCTTGAGAGAGATTGCCGTGCTTACCAAGGCCTTGCCCAAGAATCCGTTCTTCTGGGAGCTCAAGGGCCAAGCCTTGTTGAATGCCGGCAAGCCGCGCCAAGCTATCCCGCCGCTGGACCGGGCGGTGAAGCTTGCCCCCAATGCCGGACTGATCCGCATCTTGCTGGCGCAATCAATGCTGGCCACCGGAGACAAAAGGTTTGCGGGCAAGGCACTCACACATCTCCACAAGGCACGGCGTTCAGAAAACCGCTCCGCTCAATTGCACTTGGAATTTGCCAAGGCTTACGCCATGCAGGGCAAGATTGGCCAAGCGGACCTTTCAACCGCTGAGGCTGCTCTCAGGGCGGGCGATGTGAAGCTGGCCAAGTTGAAGGCCAACCATGCGCGCAAGCGGCTCAAACGCGGGACAGCGTCGTGGCGCCGGTCTGACGATATTTTGAACCTCAAGACGCCTAAGAAAAAGTAAGATTGTCCATGGGCTTGTAAATCCCGGCTTGGCGCTATAGGCCTGTCCAGTAGCGCGGCCCCGTAATCAGGAGCAACACTCAAATGTCTTTCAGTTCTCTTCTTCGTGCGGCATCCAAACTGGCGGCTGGAGCTGTTATTGCGGCATCGTTGAGTGTGGGAGCTTGGGCGGGAAGCTTCTCAGAAGCCCAGCAGAACGAGATCGGCGAACTCGTCAAAAAATACCTGTTGGCAAATCCGGAGATCCTGCGCGATGCGTTCGTGGAGCTGGAGCGCCGCGAGAATGCTGCAAAGGAGAAACTCGCGCAAAAGGGCATCTCCGACAATGCGGAAACGCTCTACCAGTCGAAGCTCTCCTACGTGGCCGGCAATGCCGAAGGCGACATCACGATGGTAGAGTTTTTCGACTACAATTGCGGCTTCTGCAAAAGGGCTTTCGGCGATGTGCTCTCCATACTGGACTCAGACCCCAAGCTCAGGCTCGTGGTCAAAGAGTTCCCGATTTTGGGGCCGGGCTCGGTTTTCGCTTCGCGTGCAGCAATTGCCTCCAAGGAACAGGGCAAGTATTGGGAGTTTCACGTGGCGCTGATGCAGGCGCGCGGGGCGTTGGATGAGGCGAAGGTGATCAAGATTGCCGAGAAGCTGGGGCTCGACGTGGCCAAGTTGCGCAAAGACATGGAGGCGCCGAGGGTCGCTGCGGAAATTGAGGAAACCTACGCGCTGGCCAACAAGCTTGGTGTCAACGGAACGCCTGCGTTCATCATCGATGACAAGTTGATTCCAGGCGCCATGGGCCTGCAAGCATTGCAGCAGCAGGTTGCTTCA
>CAJHYS010000272.1_pt1 | contig 17255 bp, 19 predicted proteins | sample 9198801 | NCBI WGS metagenome assembly CAJHYS01 (sample SAMEA7708368, study PRJEB35096) | sediment metagenome | biome: marine neritic benthic zone biome [ENVO:01000025]; feature: sediment [ENVO:00002007]; material: shallow marine sediment [ENVO:03000034] sea grass bed [ENVO_01000059] ...
AGCGCATAGTCGTCGTGCAGCGACCTCAGGCGGATAACATTGCTGGTATGACAATCTTTAAGCCCTCGTCTTCTTCGAAATGCGAGGGCTTTTAAGTTGTTGGGGTGCAAAATAAAGTTGGCATACGATTTTACGGTCAATATTTGAAGGCGACAGCAAAAGAAGTGGGGAAGATACATTACAATAATTTCATTATGGAATTTGATAAAACATGTATTGACGCGGATAAATACTTTCTTCGCACCTTTTATTATGATTCCGCATATCCCAGGTGAGTTGACAGATTCGGCTTGATGGATTCTGGTTTTTTGAGCCAGATCAATGCAATTAGGCAGCCTGTATGCTGGCATTAAAGCAATAGAAAATCCCATCTAGGCATGTCAGTATAGATAAGGAGGGCGTTTCAGTGAACGTTTTATGGCGCAGTATTTCTTTCGTGTTTGTTATCTTTATTGCTGCTATTTGCGGTGGTTGTGGTGATAATTTGACCATACACAATCCGAATGAGAAAACTTTCTTTCTTCCCAATGATGATGAGCCACTTGTAGTTCTGCTCAGTTTTCCAGATACGTGGGAACCAAACAGTGCGGTAATGATGATGCTTCTAAACGAAGATGGAGGCGTTGAGCGCACGCAAGGTACTATACCAATGCATGCTCCAGCTACCATTGAGCCTGGATCGATCGCGGGGCAAGCACGAAATTTTCATATTCCCGCAGGCACTGATCCCGGTTGGCATACTATAAGAGCAGTGGGATTTCGCAGGCTGGATGATGGATCAACCGAGACAATTCGTGCCGATAGTGAGCGTTTCTGGATTTCGAAAATTGACGACGACCTGGGTAATGCCGGTCTAATAGTGGTATTGGATGATCGTGATGGTCCACCAACAGTGCATCCGGGTGGCGAAATTGAGGTATATTCGTTTCCGTGGGGTGGTACGGAGGGGGTGCCCTCTGGTTTTAGTTGTCCTGATACTGCTCCACGCGTCATGTTGTTTAAGGGAGGGTCTCACGGGCGCTCTCATCAGCATTGGCAACTTGAGGGGGACATAAGGTACGAAATACCTGATGACGTTCCTCTTGGAACGCACTATTTCATCTGGGCCACCCAAGGGCCACAGTGCAATGGTGTAAGCAGTATCTTTCCAATAGTTGCGCGTTAATCAAGGCCGTACAGAATGAGGTGGATGCAATATTAAGCATAAACCACGGGGGTGGTGAACATGGAATTCCTTTTACCTTCAACTCCGGTGATCCGCGAGCCTGTATTTGCACGGCAGTGATTAGCGAAAACTCACCGTATCGCAGTTCTGGCCGAACTTCCGTAGCGGATCATCTATCACCGTCTCTATGCTCTTCAGCATACGGACAAAGCACCACCAAAACCGGATATCGATGTCCGCCTTGACCGCATACGTCTGCTAGCCCCTCAAATCAGACGTCAGAGCCTCGAACGTCCGCAGAACCTCCAACAAGTATTGTTGTCGGAAGCCGCTCAGAACAGGGAGAACGTACCATACGCGACAGGTATCCACGCCTCAATTTGATCTCAGTCAAGGACTCATCGATCTGCGCATACTTAGAATTTCCGTATTGAGTTGAGGTTCTCTCACTCAAATTATCTGTGCGGGATCGAGGCCGTTCTGCCTGTAGGGAGTTAATTCGATGACAGTTGTCTTTACAAGAACCGTAACCCCGAATTCTGGCCACTTAAGCGCCTCCCTGAAGTTCGCGAGGAAACGCATCAAGGCCATTAAGAAGGCCTATGGGCTGAAAATCTCTCTCAATGCCAGATTTGGGGGACCTGCAGGTCAGCTCATCATGGTTTCGTATCATGACAACATGGGAGACCTGGAAAAAGTCAGGCGCAAGATCATGAAGGGTGTGATGAGCGGCAAGATCCCACAGCCAAAACCCGGCATTGTCAAAAAAGTCGAAGACGCCGTTTGGATTGGGCTCTAGCAAATTCACTTACGGTCGCGTGTGATTGGTCAACGCTCCACCCATCGTTGACGGCAAGCTTGGATTGGGACATCCCAATTGCGCGCTGTGCGAGCTGCGGGCAGGAGTGCCTCCGTTATCTGCCGCAATTTGAAGTGGCTCAAAACCCCTTATGAGCGGACGCCCATACCTCACAGATTGAGCTGTTTTAGAAGCAGAAGAACGTCGCCTGTGTAGTATGGTTGGCAAGGGTGAAGACGTACTTTAGCCCGCGCGGCGACGTTATAGCCCGAACGTTCATAGAGACGAAACGCACCGGTGTTTTGCGAATACACCTGGATGCTCATTACCGGATAGCCAGCGGCAACGGCTTGAGTTTCGGCAGCGCTTAGCAGCTTGGTGCCTATGCCGGCGTCGCGTCCGCCGGCAAATACTGCCAAAGCGTTGATGAACCATGTCTCCACCGATCGCGCTTCGAGCTCGACAAAGGGAGCAACCGGGGCGGGAAGATCATCGGGATCGGCGGCTGGGGCTTCATCGATGGGATAGCTCAGAACCATGCCCATGACATCTCCATCCTTTTCGGCAACAAGTGCATTCTGGAACGAAAAACCGCCTGTTTCTCGAAGAGCGCGCTTCTCTCCCACATCCAGGGGCGTTTCCCCACTTTGGCACTTCTGACCCCATAACCAACTTGGGATACCCTCTCCGGCAATATCAATCAGTTTTGCAAGGTCGGCTGCATCGGCAGCCACGGCCTGGCGTACACTGGGAATGGATTGGAGATTCATTTCTCAGTTCTCTCTCTAAATGGTCCAACCAAAACAACGCCCAGGAGGATCTGGGCGTCGCCGATTTCTATGTTGACCATGAGATACGGCGCCGCTGTATCAGACAGATGCCTGAGAACCTGAAATTGTGTTTCATTTGTATCAGATGCCGTGTTCGACCAGATGACCGGTTAGGGTCATTTCCAGCCCTAGCGAGCGAGGTGGAGAGATGTCCGCTCTACCTCCAGCATCAACCGATAGGGCACGAAGAATCTGCTTGTGGATCCGACAGCAACCGCTCGTCAGGCCGTTGCCAACGGCATCATCTGCGTGCTGACCGATAGACAACACAGGCACCACCCGCATTCTGGAGCCGCGCGCAGAGTCTTCGGGCACCTTCCCGATCCTGCAGGCCGATCCGAACCGCATAGCGCTCCGCAGTGCCCATGCTGTGATTGGACAGACGAACAACCACGGGCGGTTTTCCAGACAGAACTTCAGGATATTTGCTTCGGATCGTGGAATATTGCTTCAGCGCCTTTCCTCGGGTCCAGCTGGCCGTGAGGTGGACGCTCCAGGCGAGCAGCTCGCCTGTCCCTTGTCCAACAGCGTGAGCGGATGTTTCCAAGCGTTGATCTTCTATCGAGGCCAGTTTCTCCACTTGAGGGCTGAATAGCGCCGCCGGCGCAGCTGAACCGGGGACCGAGCGCTGCGGAGCGTTCTCCGACTGAAACAACAACCGGTGTGGAAGTCGCACGCCCGATGACATCGACGCGGCGGCTCCGCTCGCCGGAGGATCAGTCTCCAAGGCCTGCTGCGTCAGAACATTGACACTAACAAGTGCCAAGACCGCGCCGGATACGCATGCACAAACATTCGATGTGAACGCAATGATATGGCTGCCGGTTCTGGCGTCTTTCGGCTTAACTTCGTTACCCATGCCCCACTCTCATCAACTTGCCCGGCAGTTGCCCACTTTAGACAGGTCAAATGTACAACTTGCACAAATAAAGAGGCAAATTTGTCTAAAGTTTAAGGTATTCAGGAGCAGCTCTTGCGCCCGAAGCGGTGGGCCACGCGGCTGCGTTGGGGCCACCCTGCCCAAGGATCAATTAAATGCCCGGCCAGTCCCTGGGATGATGCCTGACCGGGCATGAGCACGTCTGGTCAAAAGAACCGTGCGCGTGCCTGAGATTGTATTACTGAAGCCCGGATCCCGCTCATATGACCTGTGTCACTCTCGTCAATCAGGTCTGATGAGCCCCATGGCAGGCCTCACATGGAAACTCCTTCTGCAGGATCTGAGCCATGACGTGCCGTCTGGGTCACTTGCCGGCGGAACCGGTCCGCCGCGCGACGCCTGAGTACCGCCTTGCCATTCTTCGGCAGTGTGATAACGGACAAGGCCGTAAGTTGGATGAGGGCACTGCATTGAAACAATCCGAAATATCCCAAGACACCGCGTTCAGTTTCGGAACGCAGGTCCGAAAGTCCCCGTTCACGGATGCGGCCCTGAGATGGGGGGCGAAAGGGTTTTCGGTGTACAATCACATGTACATCCCCCGCGACTTCGGCGATCCGGTCCAAAATTTCTGGAATCTGGTGAACGACGCCATCCTGTGCGACGTGGCCGTGGAACGCCAGGTCGAGATCACCGGCCCCGATGCAGCCCGTTTCACCCAATTGCTGTGCCCGCGTGATCTGTCGGCGTGCGCGGTCGGGCAGTGCAAGTACGTCCTGCTGACCGACCAGGATGGAGGCATCGTCAATGACCCCATCCTGCTTCGTTTGGGCGAGAACCAGTTTTGGCTGTCCATTGCCGACAGCGACGTCATTTTGTGGGCGAAGGGCGTTGCGACCCATGCGGGGATGGACGTTCAGATCCGCGAACCGGACGTATCGCCCCTGCAGCTTCAGGGACCAAAGTCGCGAGAAATCCTTCAGGCCGCCTTCGGAGAGGAGCCTGCGGCCCTGAAATATTACCGGTTCATGCAGGTCGACTGGAACGGCGTGCCGCTCGTTATCTCCCGCACCGGTTGGTCGAGCGAGCTTGGATATGAGATTTTTCTGCGTGACGGGCGGGCCGGCGACCATCTGTGGCAACACTTGATGGAGGTCGGCGAACCGCTGGGCCTGCATCCCGGTCACACATCCAGCATTCGCCGGATCGAGGGTGCAATGCTGTCCTACCATGCAGACATGGACCTTTCGACCAATCCCCTGGAGCTCGGCATGGAGCGGCTGGTGGATTTGGATGGCGATGTGGACTTCATCGGAAAGGCCGCGCTGCTCCAAGTGCGTGACCTGGGTCCTGACAGACTGTCAGTGGGGTTTGAGATCGATGGTGCGCCGCTGGAAGGCTCGAACACCTCCCGATGGCCCGTCTTGAAAGGCAGCAGCCAGATAGGATATGTCAGTTCGGCTGTCCACTCACCGAGGCTGAACAAGAACATTGGCTTGGGACTGGTGGCAAGGGACCATTGCGCATTGGGGCAAACGGCAACAATCGAAACCGATGGCGGAACACGTTCGGCGACTGTGGTTCCCAAGCCTTTCTTCGACCCAAAGAAGGCACTCGCCACGGGATAGTTGAGTTTTATTCACCTGGATCAATGAGTTGACATGCGGCCGCGTGCTCACGCGCGGGAGCGACCGGTGGCCGGCCCTCGTTTCCAGCCCATACTGCGGCGAAAGCGGCGATGCCCGAACGGCAGCACATGTCCGGCGTTAGTTGGAGGCGCTTTCCCGTCTTACCAAATCACCTTTTTGGATGTTATGGACGAGGCGCGGATGTCCCAGGGGGAACGAGGGAGCAAGCATGCGGCCAGGAACCTTCTATGACACGGTGCGTTTTTACGCCGACGGGGTCAAAATCGTCGAGCAACACGGCTTGACCATCGAGCTGGGCGACGACTTTGAGGAGTTTGCCCGGATTTGCGGCAAGCTGAAGGGGAAAGTTTCCGAACACTTTGACCCCAGTTACATGGACTTGCTGTCGGAGCGCGCCGTGTGGATGGCGTGCTACACCGGCAAGGGCAAGGTTGCCGCCGTGCAGGCCATTCGCTGCGATGATCTGGGCTCGGCCACTCTTGAGAGGTTTCTGGAGAGCCAGCTGCCGAGACTCAACGGCGGCGTTCCCAAGGTTGTCGCCCCGGGGCCGAGGCGGATCACCGGGCGGGTGGTCTATCATGGTGAGCTGTTTTTGTCGGAAAGCATCCGCAAGACACAGCTGGGCCCGTGTCTCATCCGGTTGGCTCAAGCAGAGGCCATGCTCCGCTGGCAGCCGACGGCCATTTACGGGCTTACCAACAAGGAACTCGTCTTGAAGGGCTTCAACATGCGCAAGGCGTACGCGCATGGCCATCCCCACGCTATCGAGTGGGAGGAGCTGCCGCCGGGCTACAACCCCACTTATTTCCTGATTTGGAACGAGTGGGAAGATCTGGAGTGGATGGTCCGGGCAGGGCACGAAGCTTACGTTGCAGGTCTAGGAAAACAACAAAAGCCGGAAGTTGTGCGTCTTGCTCAACAGGCATGATAAGACGTTCATACTGGAGCCACCAGCCGCAGGTTTTCGCCCTGATCAGGTCCCTCGCCGGCCGGTTGGTGCAAGACACCTCCACATAGCGTGACGCAACGCTCCTGCCAAACTCCTGATCCGGCAACCCTCTTGTGCCGACAGCGGAATCCGCAAAGTGTCTGCCAAAGTACTCCGCTGCCAAGGTGCGCGTGCCGATGAACGAATAGGTCGGGTTTGAGGTGCCGTCGTCGGTGAAGACCTGCACATGGCTGCAGAACTCCGGCTCCATGAACGTGCCGACGGTTGCGCCACGAAATTTGAACCGATCGAGCGCCCTGTCCAGCAAAGCGCCTCTGGGGGCCGTCATTGCGACACGCTCAATCTTGGCCATCTGCCCGACCGCCGTTTATCACTCTGAACGCGAGCTCGACCGACTCTGCATTGCGCTTCTCCGCCTCAAGCTCAATGTTTTTGCGCGCTAACGTCAACAGGAACGTGAATAGAAAATCCAGTTCCGTTTCATCAAGGTCGCCAATTCTTTTCCCGGGAAATCGGTCATTCATCATTCCATCGCAGAACACTTGAACATTTCCGATCTCGCACAGAACTTCGATACATCCGGGCAGACGTTCAGCAGGAATTTCTTTTGACAGCGCAAGCAAAGTTATTATGCGCTCTTTCACATTTTCTTTCATGGAGTCCCCAAGATTGTCCTCAATAGTGAGCTTGTCACATATCCCGGGGCCCCGCAACACCCGCACGCCGCTCAGGTGAACTCGATTTTGCCTTCCGGCAGAAGGTAAAGGACAAGCGCCCTGCCGTTCGTCACCGTTGGGTGGTGGGCAGAGCCAGGCGCGTTGACGCACCAGCCCGCGGCGAAGCCATCGAATTTCGCGCCTTCCGTGACGGGCATGACCATGCACACCTCGCCTGTCGGGTGCCGGTGGTGAGGGCCGACAATATCGGTCAGATCAACCACATCAACGCTGAGCCCATCGGTGTCGGCCGACGGCTCCAACACACGGCCGAAGCGCCGCCCCTCGCCGCCTTGGGTGCACATCCATCCTGCGTCAATCGCCGCATGACAGGCTTTTTCTATCTTGCCGAATGTCTCGCTCGATGCAGGGTAGAGCGCATTCAGCTCCGCCTGGAGCGTCGTGTCGACCCCGGCCTTGGAAATCGCCGCGAATATGGGCTTCAAAAGGTCCGTGAAGGACTGCAGGTCCTGGTTCATCATTGCAACGGTCGCCTCCCCTGTTCGTCTATGCCGGTCATACGCCGGTCATACGCCGCTCATACGGTTTGCTGTTACATCGGCGCGCGTGGGCCATTATATGTGCATCTGGGAACCAAATCGACCAACTCAATGTGGAAGACACCATTATGATCCCGTCGCCCTCCGCCCGATCGCTGCTTGGCACGTGCTTTTTGGCGCTTGCAATGACCGCTCCGCCGGCATCGCCCTTGTCTGCTGAGGCCAAGAGGGATTTTGACGGACGCGCGCTGTTTGAGGCCAACTGTGCCGCATGCCACGGTTTGACCGGTGAGCGCGACGGGACCGTCGCTGCGACGCTGGGGAAGAAGTTTGAACCATTGGCGACATTGGCAAAGCGCAACGGCGGGGTGTTCCCGGAAGACCATGTTCGCCGCATCATCGATGGGCGCGAAGAGCTGAGAGCTCACCAGAAGGACGCCATGCCGGTCTGGGGCACGTACTTCCGCATGCGGCACGACGGCATAGCGCCGGACGCCTCAACAGAGACGATTATCCAGTTCCTCGTGGAATATGTGAAGTCGATACAGGTCGAATGACCTGATCGTTCAGCTGGGAGAGCAGACCTTGAAGGGGAACGCCAAGCAAGTCATCGCCGATGCCCTGGTCTGGGACCAGTTGTTTCCGGCCACCGAATATTGCGGCACATGGGCCGCGCATGCGGGTCTGCTCGATCAGATGAGGGCGGCCGGTTACGACGCGGTCTCCCTGACCGTGGCTTACGATCCGGAAGACACGATGACGGCGGTCCGGCGGATCTCCCATTGGCGCAAGTTTGTCCGCGACAACGATGACCGTTTTGCGCTTTTGACCACAGCGGGCGATGCGGAGCGGGCCAAGGCCCAAGGCAAACTGGCGCTTGGCTTCCATTTCCAGGGCACCACGCCGTTCGGCCGCGACCTCGGGCTGGTGGAGATGTTCTACACTCTGGGGGTCCGCCACGCCCTTTTGGCCTACAACCACAAAAACCATGTTGGCGACGGCATTCACGAGCGCACCGACAGCGGGCTTTCCAGCTTCGGGCAGGACCTGGTCGCAGAGATGCAGCGCGTCGGCATGCTTGTGGACTGCTCGCACACCGGGCACAGAACGGCCCTGGAGGCCTTGGAGATGGCCACAGCGCCGGTGATCTACTCCCACGCCAATCCGGTTAAAGTTTTTACCCACGACCGCAATCTCAGCGACGAGATGGCCCGGGCCTGCGCCGCAACGGGCGGAATGATCGGGCTGAACGGGGTCGGCATGTTCCTCGGCCCGGGCGATGATCTTGTGGAGCTGTTGTTCCGCCACGTTGACCATTGGTGCCAGGTTATCGGCGCGGCAAATGTGGGGCTGGGGCTCGATATTGTGACCGACGCTTCGATGACCCTGGCCGCATTGGCTGAAGATCCGGCCAGATGGCCGGCCGATCAGGGCTATCAGGCGGACGACCTGCCGGCGTGCGGGCCGGGTTGTCTGGAGGGCCTGACGGGGCGCCTGCTCGCCGCCGGATACAGCACGGAGGATTGCCGCGGTATTCTGGGAGAGAACTGGCTGCGCCTGGCACGGGAGGTTTGGAAGCCGCCGGTGTAGAGCTGGTCAGCGAGAACTCTGAGATAAATATCTCATTTAAACAATATTTTATACCAGTATTTTCATATTATAGTTGAAAATCGATGAAACTGGCCTACCTTCACCCGGGTAGATCTCCATCACGGCGTCTTCCCATAACCACCGGTCCAATCACGACAGTTCGCTCTTAAGCCAGGCGAGCAAAAGCGGGGTTTCGGCCCGTTGCCGCAGGCCGGCCGGCTGGTAGACGCACAGCCCGTCGGGAAGAAAGAGATGCTCCTCCAGCGGGCGCACCAGCGCGCCGGTGCTCAGGTAGCTCTCCACCGTGCGGTGCCAGCCAAGGGCGATCCCGTGGCCTTCAAGCGCGGCCTGGATCATCATGGGATAGCTGTCATAGACCGTGCCGGCATGTCCCAAGCGAAACCCGGCCCCGACCCTCTCCAGCCAACTGTCCCAGTCTATCCAGTCCTGGGGATCGACCTTGTGGTGCAGCAATTGATGGCGCGGCAGCTGCTCCAGGCTGAGCGGCTCCTCCAGATCTTCCAGATATTGCGGGCTGCACACCGGAAAGACCTCGTCTTCGGCCGCGTGCACGCGCTTTGCGGTCCCCGCATCCCGGCCGGCCGATTGCAAGGCCAGGTCAAAATTCTCCTCCGCCTCGGTGATCGGTTTGGTGGAGACCGACACCCTCACCGCGATGCTGGGGTGCTGCTGGTGAAACCTTGAGAGCCGGGGCATGAGCCAGTAAAGCCCCTCGCAAAGCTGCGAGCGCAGCACGATCTCGCCGGTTTTGTGCGTTTGCCGCAGATTTTCAGAGGACCGCCCGATCGCCTGAAGCGCCTCAGACACGACGCGCCCGAACTCGCGCCCCTCCCCGGTCAGGTAAACCGCCCGGTTGCGGCGCTCGAAAAGCGCTGTCCCCAGGTCCTTTTCAAGCGCACGGATCTGCTTGCTGATGGCCGCCTGGGTCAGGTTGAGCTCAGCGGCGGCCTTGGTCAGGCTGCCCAGCCGCGCCGTGGCTTCAAACGGCAGAAGGCTGGCGAGAGGGGGCAAGGCACGCCTGAGGTTATTCATAACTTTGGGTAATGGATACACGATGAGAAGTCAATTTACTCAGGGGACTCTTAGGCCAATATCATAATTCACAGTTACATAATCTCCGGACCATTCCCAATGCCCGTTTCCCACCCTTCGCCGGCAGACAACACCAAACTCGCCGTCACCGTGATCGTCTTCACCGTGCTGGCCCTGTCCTTTGGGGATGCCCTCATTAAGAAGGTCAGCGCCGATCTGGTGATCTGGCAGATCTTCGTGCTTCGCTCCGTGCTGGCCGTTCCGGTGCTTGTCGCCATCTTGCGCGTACGCTTCCCCGGGGTGCGCTTTCGGCCCGCCGCCCTGGGCTGGACCGGCGCGCGCAGCCTGATGCTGGTGCTCATGTGGATCGTCTATTACGCCGCCCTGCCCCACGTGCCGCTCTCAATCGCGGCCTCGGCCTATTACACCTTGCCGATCTTCATCACCCTGTTCTCCGCCCTTTTGGGGGGTGAAAAGGTCAGCCTGCCCGGCTGGGCCGCGGTCGGCCTTGGGTTTGGCGGTGTGGTTCTGATCCTGAGGCCCGCGGCCGCCGATTTCAACCTGTACGCCCTGTTGCCCCTGGTTTCGGCCATGCTCTATGCGCTCGCCATGATCCTGACGCGCACCAAGTGCCGCGATGAACATCCCTTGGTCTTGGCCGGAGCCCTCAATGTGGCGTTCATTCTGGTGGGCCTGCTTGCCCCCATGATGATCGATCTCAGCGCCCTGAGTGATGTCGTTCCGGCCTTTCTTTCCGGCACCTGGGGAGGCCTTGGCGGCAATGAGGTTCTGGCTGTGGGACTGCTGGCCATCGCCGTTCTGGTGGGCAGTGTGGGCACGGCGATCGCCTATCAGACCGGCGCCTCGTCGGTGGTGGCCACGTTTGACTTTGCCTATGTGGGGTTTGCGGTGGTCTGGGGGCTGTTGTTCTTCAGCGAAGTGCCGAACGCGCTCGCGCTCGCCGGCATGGTGATGATCGTCGCTGCGGGGATGGTCGCGGTGACCAGATAGCACGCCTTCCCCCAGGTTCGTCTGGTAATTGGCCCCAAAACGGTTAAGAGTTGCCGATCCCAAGGACCCATCTCCGGACCCGCCCCACCTTGCCCAAATTGGCCATACCCCTCAACGCAGCCTTGCTTGCGGTCTTCATCAACGTCCTGTGGGGCGGCAATCCGGTGGCGGTGAAGGTTGCGCTGGAGTGGTTGCCGCCGCTCTGGACCGGATTTTTCCGCTTCGTGCTGGGGATCCTCACCGTGGCGCTCTATGCCAGTTGGCGCGGCATCGCCATGTGGCCGACGCCGGCCGAATGGCGCCCGTTGTCGGTTCTGGCGGTGATGTTCGCGGTGCAGATCACCATCATGAATGTGGGCTATGACATGACCCCTGCCTCGGTCTCGGTGGTCATCCAGGCCACATTCCCGCTGTTTGTCGCATTGATGGCCCATTTCTATTTGGAGAACGACCGCCTGCAGCCGGTCAGGAGCCTGGGCCTGATCGTCGCCTTCACCGGGGTGGCGCTGATCATCCTGCGCGAAACCGGCATGGGCGGCGCAGGCTGGGTTGGGCTTGGGCCTCTGGTTGTGTTGCTTTCGTCCGTTTTGCTGGCCGGCCGCATCGTGTTTTCCGCCAAATTGGTCAAATCGATCGATCCGATCAGGGTCACCATCTGGCAGATGATCTTGTCCCTGCCCTATTTCCTGATCGGCGGCTTGGCGTTTGAAGAGATCCAATGGCAGAATTTCGGGCCAGGACCGCTTGCCGGCATTCTGTTCCAGGGGATCGTGATCGCCGGGTTCGGGTTCGTGGTCGCCATCACCTTGCCGAAATATTACAACCCCAGCCTGGTCACCAGCATTGGCTTCATCACCCCGGTGTCCGGTGTCTTGCTGGCCATGTGGCTGCTTGGCGATCCCATGACCTGGCAGTTGGCCCTGGGCACCCTCACGGTGGGTGTCGGCCTCTTTCTGATCGTGCGCCAGCCGCGGGAAAAGCGGACGTAGCGCAGTGTGATTTTAAGTGCGCGCTAGCCGTTCAATGCTGCACCCCCGATCATGCCGCCCTCGGGCCGCACTGCGTCAATCACCCTGGCCGCGTTCAACCTTCACGGCGGCTCCATAGGCCTTGAATTTGCCTGGTGCCGAAACAAGATGGGATTGGGGCGCCTTAGACCGGACAAACGGCCTCAATATGCGCCTCGGCTGCCAGAGCTGACGTTTTTCGCGATTTTCCGGGATCAATGACACATGAATCTTGCCGCGCGGTTTCTCAATCGGACGGTTTTGCTTGAGCTGGGTCCGACGGTCGTTTTCTTCTTTGCCAACGCCGCCTGGGGCCTGATGCCGGCCACTGCGGCGGTGATGGTGGCCACAATGGTGGCTGTGGGCCTTGGGCTGGCGCTGGACCGCCGGGTGCCGATGATTGCGGTGGCCACCTTGTGCATCGTGCTGGTGCTGGGCGGGGCGAGCCTCATCCTCAACGATGAAATGTTCATCAAGATCAGGCCCACCGTGGGCAACAGCCTGTTTGCGCTGGCGCTTGCCGTGGGCCTGTTTTTCAAGCCGAGCTTCCTGATGCGGGCCCTGGGCGACCACGTCAAGCTCACCACGGCCGGCTGGCGTGTCCTCACCTTTTGCTGGATCGTCTTTGCGCTCTCACTTGCAGGCCTCAATGAAATTGTCTGGCGCAGCGTCACGACCGACACCTGGGTGGCCTTCAAGACCGCCTTGGCCCCTGTCGCCCTTGCAGGCTATGTGATCATCACCAACATCGCGGCCCACATATATTGGGACGAAGAGGCCGAAGGGCGCTCCGAAGCCTGAACCGGACGAAGCGGCCCGGTTGAGGTCATAAACGTGCAGGCACGGTCATCTTCTGGCACACTGGGCGGCATCATCAAACGCCGGAGCGGGTGCGCCGGGCACGGCCAAGCCCCGTTTCCTTCGCCAGGAGCGGGCAATGTTGAATGAAACCCTGTTGATCGGCTTTGTGGCTGCTGCCCTGGTCGTTCTGCTCATTCCCGGACCGGGCGTGCTCTATGTGGTGGCGCGCAGCGTGAGCCAGGGCTTGCCCGCCGGTCTGGCCTCGGCCCTGGGGCTCTCGGCCGGGGCGCTTGTGCACGTTGTGGCCGCTGCAGGCGGTCTTTCGGCCCTTTTGCTCGCCTCGGCGACGGCTTTTGAGATCGTGAAGCTGCTGGGTGCCGGATATCTGATCTATCTGGGCCTGCGCACCCTGTTTGCGCGGGCGCCTTTGCCAGGCCTTCAAGCCCCCTCACCGCTGCCGGTGCGCCGTTTGTTTTTCGACGGTGTGATCGTGAGCGTTCTCAATCCCAAGATTGCCGTGTTCTTCTTGGCCTTCCTGCCACAATTTGTCGACCCAAGCGCCGGCCCCATCGGCGGGTAAATTCTGTTGCTCGGATTGGTCTATGCTGCTTTGGCGCTGGTGACGGACAGCGCCTATGCGCTGCTGGCGGGCACTGTGGGCCAGTGGCTGGGCGGCCGCTTCCTGCAAGGGCCCCTGCCCCGCCATTTCACCGGTTGGCTCTATATCGGGCTGGGCCTGAAGGCCGCGTTTTCCGATCGGCGGGTCTAGGGCATCTTGCGCTCAGACGTAACAGTCTGAGCGGAGGTTGCTCTAGCCTGGAGGGTGCGGATTGCTGGGCGCCGGAAGGCCGAATTTTGAGCGAATAAAACGAATGGTTGAACTTGTGTTTTCAACGAATTATGGCGCACCTTCTCACGTCAAACGATGTATGGCTTCTAACCCAAGACAAAATAAGTGTTTTTCTTCTCGTTTGGATTGGTATAGAATGCCATTTAAGTTCCTCAACGCTTGGGCTGAGGGGACTTAAACCGCGGTCTGCGGTGTACGCGTAGACCTGCTTCTTCCTTTATGGCGCCGGTGACCGGCCGCGCGTCGTATCACCGGGGGGAGGAGCGAATGATGAGTGAACAGACGCATGTGATCGTGTTGGGAAATGGATTGCATGCCATACCCACATTGTCGATTCTAAGCGGCAACACCCTTGGCGCGCTTTGCGCCGTGGCCACCATGTCGAGCGCCGGCATCTCCTCGCCGATCTCGATTACCTTCATTGTCGCCACCTATCTGCTGGCCTATCCGTTGCTGATCGCGGCCAACTGGCTGTATCTGCGCGAAGCGCGTTCTCAGGCCCTCACCGTGGTGCAAAGCGGATTGTTTGCGGCCATGTGTGTGTTGACCATGTGGACTGTGGATTTTGCGGCCTATAAAGCCTTTAGCGGAGCAGCCCTGGCGCCCCAGAAACTGGCCGGTGGGCCATTGCCGGTTCCGTCCCAAGGCTTCACGAGCCCGGCCGTCGCCAGTCAGCATGATCCGAAGGCGCCGGGGTCGACCCACTACCGAAAGAATGTCGAGCTGCCGCTGCCGATTGCTCCGGGGGCGGCCCGCACGGCCAGATCGGACCCATAGCCCCCCTGCCCTCTTGTTGGCTCTGCCTGCTCTAAGTGCCGGTCCGGTCTTGGGGAAACGCATGGACCTCAGCGCCCTCACCGCCTGGGACCGGATTTTCCCTTGCGTAGCGTTTGAAGAAGTTCAGGAACGCACCTTCCGGATTGTTCACCGGCTCGTTCTTGGTCGCCGCCCAATCGCGCCAGGCGCTCTCCACGGCGTAGACGTCATAGCGCGGGAACAGCTCTTTGGCGCGCTCGAAGATGCCGGTTGAGAGTGGCGGTATGTGGGTCTCGCCATCGTTCACGACCTCCTCGGCGCGGCCCTCAATGCGCGCCTGGCGCCCCACTTTCGGCTGATCGAGCTCGCGCTGGGTTGCCTGGGCGGCCCGTTCATCCTTGCGGCGCCATTTCAAGATCACATGGGTGATCTTGCGCCCTTGCTTGCGCACATCATAAGAGACGACATAATCGGACATGGCGCTGACTTCGCGAACGGCCGGATCGAGCGCCTTGTTGCGGAAATTGATCCAGGAGGTCAGGCGGCCGGGCTGGACCAGGATGTCGCGAAGCTCATCGACCTCGAAAGCCTGTTCGCGGATAAAGCGCTGATTTCCGCGCTTTTGGATCATCTCATAGAGCACCAGAGAGTATTTGCTGGAGAGCTGGTACATCACCTCGCGCTGCAGGCGGGCAAAGATCTGGCTGTCGCGGATGATCTCGCGCAGCTGCTTGGAGAAGGTGTAGCTGATGACCCCGTCCTTGCGGGTCTGCTCGGTGTTGGGGCCCAGAAGCTGCACGCGCAGGAATGCGGTTTCGCCATCCTGATTGATGCGCACCTTGGCCATGGCGCCCATGAGCCGCTCTATGCTCTCGCCGATCCGGTCATAGGACTTGTGCTTGGAATGGCCGAGCTCCTGCTTGGAGATCTCGTGGATCCGATCGTCGGTGATCGCGTCCCAGGCATTGTCGATGAGCATGTTGTAGATCCGCCGGTCGTTCATGGTCAGCTTCTTCAGCTCGACAATGTCCACCAGCTCGCCCGGCTTGATGACCGAGCTCGGGCTGCGCCGGACTTTCAGTGCGCGTAATCGGGAAACCATATGCATACCCTCCTCAGAATCAGGTATGCATACTTAGAACGCAACTTCAAGTATGTTTTGACTCCCCCAAAAAGTATGCATTTCCTATGGTTTATCCCATTGAAAATATTGAGTTAATTGGACCTTCCGCAAAAAGTATGCGATACCTGATGTCTGAGGAGACATCGCTTGGGCAGGAGAGTCGTAAAATTAGGTCGATTCTCCCACGCCCCCAAAAAGTATGCGTAAAATCTCTACAAGCCTTTGAAAACACGACCGTTTTCGCAGCGCCCCCAAAAAGTATGCGAATCAGGGTTCAGAATCAGCCAAAACCCCCCTGCCCCCAATTGGTAGGAATACGCATCCCAAAACGTATGTTTTCAGCCCCCCAAACGTATGGAAAACCGCCCCAAAAGGTATGTTCAAACCCCCAAAACGGATGAACATGGCTCCCAATAAGTATGCGTTACTCAAGCAACCCCATGATTCTACGGGGTAAAATCCCGCCGAACAGAACACACGAATCTAGAACATAAAAAAGAACAGAACCAAATATGGCGTTCGCCTGCGCTTTGCTCCGGCTCACAAGATCCCCCTCGCCGCCAAAGCGGCGACCCGGAACCCACCCGGTTAATGATCGCAAAGCGATCATCCCGCCAAAGGGCGTTCCACTCGCCTCCGGCGAGCGCAACACATCATGACCCACAAGCCCGCTTCGCGCCCTTGATCCACCCGAACGCCGCAAGCGGCGTAATGGCATTGAACCTTGCCAGAGTTCGCGGCGGTTCATGGCCTCTTCACGCAGGGTACAAGTGATGTTGGAAGCATGTTTTGGGTGAGTTTGAAGCGAGAATTTTTGCGTCCAATACAGCTTTTTTTGTGGCCCGGCTGTCGGTTGATTCTGTCTTCCAACACGCTCTCAACGCACCTCCAACATGCCCGTTTCACAAGCGCAGTCGTCTTGGGTTCATGCCTTTTCATGCCCCTGCCCGGTGCGTTTCATCCTCAAAACCTTAATTGAAAGCCCCCGCGAATCAGATTGCTCTGCTAATTGGGTTCCAGGAGCAATCCGGTTAGTGGTTCAACCCGGTTCAACTGGCAATCTGATTGTGCGCCAAATCGGGTTTCTTGCTTCACCCGGCCATCCGTGCCCAATGTCAACGATGGCGGGAACCTGCGGGGCCTGATGGTGAATGGATGTTTTCATTAACCGGATTGGTTCTGCAACCAGGTTATGTGTCCAATCTGGTTGGTTTGGTTACTCGGTCTGAAAGGCAATCCGGTTAGTGGTTTAATCCGGTTGAATTCTTAACTGGATATTAATGCACACCGGATAAATCTTCTCACCGGGTTAACCATTGTATCCGGTTAACGCGGACACCCGACAAAGGAGACGCCATGCCTGTCATCGTCATCGCCTCACCAAAAGGGGGAGCGGGGAAATCCACCACGGCCATCTTGCTCGCCACTGAGCTGGCTCTTGCCGGCGCCCGCACCGTGCTGTTCGACTGTGACCCCAACCGCTCGGTCAGCATCTGGGCCAGCTCGGTGGCGAGCAAGATGGCCGTGGTGGATTTCCCCGCTCCCCCTTTTGGTGAGGCGATGACGATGACAGGCA
>CAJHYS010000001.1_pt1 | contig 17045 bp, 18 predicted proteins | sample 9198801 | NCBI WGS metagenome assembly CAJHYS01 (sample SAMEA7708368, study PRJEB35096) | sediment metagenome | biome: marine neritic benthic zone biome [ENVO:01000025]; feature: sediment [ENVO:00002007]; material: shallow marine sediment [ENVO:03000034] sea grass bed [ENVO_01000059] ...
CCAGCACGTTGAGCCCGCCCAGGGCCTCGTCGGCGGCGCTCACGGCCTGTTCCCAGTCCTCAAGGCTGGTCACATCATGCTGCAGGCCGATGGCTTGGGCGCCGGTTTGCATTGCGATCTCTTCAGCTGCCACCTCGGCGCCCTCTCCGTTCAGATCGCTGAGCGCGACGCTGGCACCCTCGCGGGCCATCATTTCGGCCACCTTGCGCCCGATCCCGCCGGCCCCGCCGGTGATCAGCGCGCGCTTGCCGGCAAGCCGCCCTTTGCCCTCCGCGCCCATCAGCCGTGCCTCGGCAGCAACAGGCGCCGCATGATCGAGGCCATGATCCCGCGCGGGGCAAACCGTGTGCCCTCCGCCAGCACCGAGTTGGCGATGCCGGGGATGATGACCTTCTTCTTGTTCTTGAAACCGGCCCAAGCCGCCGCGGCGATGTCTTCAGCGCTGGCTTCCGGCATCACCTTGTTGGCCAGCGTGTCGGTCATGTCCGAGCGGGCTTGAAAGCCGGTGCTGGTGGGCCCGGGGCAAACGGCGGTGACCGTGACGCCTGTGCCGTCGAGCTCTGCGGCAATCGCTTGCGAAAACGAGAGCACATAGGCTTTCGTGGCGTAATACACCGACATGTAGGGACCGGGCATGAACGAGGCCAGCGAGGCCACGTTGATCACCCCGCCGCGCTCCATGTTCTGCATGTAGGGCAAAAAGCGCAATGTCAGGTCCGTCAGAGCGCGGGCATTGAGGTCGATCATCGCGATTTGTTCGTTGATGTTCATCTCAAGCGCCGAGCCGTTCATGCCGTAACCTGCGCAGTTGACCAGAACGTCGGGCACCAGCTTGCGTCTTCTCAGCTCGTCCTCAACCACGTCGCCTGCATCATGCTGGGTCAGGTCTACCGGCATGGCAAACACGGTGGCGTTGAGCTTGCTGGTCAGAATACCGGCCACCCGGTTCAGCTCGCCCTCCGCATCGGAGACCAGCACCAGAATGTATTGATCAGCGGCAATTTCATAGGCAAGCCGCTCCCCAATGCCGCTGGAGGCGCCTGTAATCAGGGCTACCGGTTGTCCGTCGACGTCCGCCATTCGTCACTCCGCTCAAACTCTTCAGGTCGAAAGACCGCCCTCAACCGCCTTGCGCGAGGCAATACGGTCGCGTGTTGTCACGCCGAGCAACTCGGCCACACGCCACATGTAATTAGCTTCATAGTCGGTCACGGCGCCGTCGGCCAGCACGATTTCCCACAGCATGCGGACGATCGACTTACGCCCCTCCTGATCAAACTTGCGCGTCAGCACCCGGGTGAACTGATAAAGGTCAACCGCGCCCTCATCCAACTCGGTTGCCTTGTCGGTCAAAGCGCGGAGTTCTTCGTCCGCCAGCTTGAACTTGTCCTTCAGCAACGCGTCGCGTTTGGCCCGTTCGCTTTCATCCTCGTGACCGTCGATCTTGGCGGCATGGATCAGCAGCACCGTGATGGCTTCACGAATGTCAACGTCAGAGGTTTCCGGCTCATCGGGCTCTGAGAGCAGGCTGGCGAGTTTGTTCCATAGCATTGTGGGATATTGGCTCTTTGGTAATGGATGTGAGGGGGATTGAGGTTCTTGTTCATTAGCCCATTTTCTCCACTTGGCAAAATGACAGATGGGCGATAGCGTGCGCCGCTTTTCAATGTGGGGAGTGACGGCCAGCAGGCCAAGAGCGAGATGAGAGAAGTGATGACGGGCGACAGGGCAAAAACCAAAGTCAATTCATGGAACGAATGGGATCCGCTAGAGCACGTGATTGTGGGCGTGGCGGACGGCTGCTGCATTCCGCCGCCCGAGCCGGCGCTGGATGCCAAAGTGCCGGAGGATTCCGACATGCGCGGCCAATGGGGCCCGCGCCCGCAGGAGACGGTGGACAAGGCCAACGAATGTCTCGACGGCTTTGCCAAGATCCTGGAAAGCCGGGGCGTGCGCGTTGACCGCCCGACGCCGATGGATTTCAACCAGCCGGTGTCCACCCCAGACTGGGAGACCGGTTCCATGTTCGGCTGCATGCCGCCACGGGACGTGATCTTGACCGTGGGCTCAGAGATGCTGGAGGCGACCATGTCGTACCGCTGCCGCTGGCATGAGTATCTCTGCTACCGCCCGCTGCTGCAGCAATATTATGACGAAGATCCCGACATGCGCCACGAGGCCGCGCCAAAGCCACGCCTTACAGATGCCGATTATCGGCCTGACTATCTGTCCGACAAGATAGGCGTTGAAAAGCGGCTGGAATGGGCCGCGGATAAGTTCTTCGTGACCACCGATGAGGAACCTCTATTCGATGCCGCGGACATTCTGAGGTTCGGCAAAGACCTGGTGGTTCAGCATGGCTTCACCACCAACATGAAGGGCATCGACTGGATCCGGCGGCATTTTCCGGACCACCGGGTGCACACTGTGAACTTCCCGGGCGACCCTTATCCGATCCATATCGATGCCACCTTCACGCCGCTGCGCCCCGGCCTGATCATCAACAACCCTGAACGCCGGCTGCCGGACGACCAGCGCAAGATGTTTGAAAAGAATGACTGGGAAATCATCGACGCGGCCCGGCCGGCCCATAACAGCCCGCCGCCCTTGTGCTATTCATCGGTTTGGCTGACCATGAACGTGCTGATGGTCGACGAAAAGACCGTCTGTGTTGAAGCCACCGAGGTGCATCAGATGGACCAGTTCGACAAGCTGGGCTTTGAGGTTCTTCCCGTGCCGTTCCGCGACGCCTATGCCTTCGGAGGGGCCCTGCATTGCGCCACCACCGATGTCTATCGCGAAGGCACTTGCCAGGACTACTTCCCACATCAGAACTGGTAGGACAGCCAGAACACCATTCCTGCTTGACCCACGGTCCCATTTGCCCGCTAGATAGGGCGCGGGTATTTCTGGGAAGGGACATTCCATGCAGCAACTGACCGAACTGAAGGGGATTGGGCCTGCGCTGGCGAATGCGCTTTCACAGCATGGGATCTCTTCTGCAGAAAAGCTCACAGCCGCCGGCGTGGAGGTGCTGACGGCCATTCCCGGGATCGGCGAGGCCCGGGCCAGAATGCTCATCGCCGCAGCCGGCGCTCTCGTGAAGTCGGCACCCCCTGCCGCTCCGGTGGCCGCGCCGGACAAGCCGAAAAAGAAGAAGGGCGGCGCAAAGAAGGGCAAGTCTGCCAAAAAGAAGAAAGCGAAGGCCAGCAAGCCGGCAAAGGCGGCTTCTAAAAGGACGAAAAAGTCTGAAAAGAAGAAAACTTCCAGGAAGGACAAGAAGGACGAAGGCAAAAAGGCCTCCAAAAAGAAGAAAAAGAAGTCCGGCAAATCAAAGAAGAAGAGCTAGCCCTTCTTCCAAAAACGCTCCACCGAATGCAGCGCCCGCAGAGTTGGACGCGCCTGATCCACACAGCGCAAGGCTCTTCGGCTCGACCAGGCGCGCAGCCCATCTACGCTCTCCGGCTGCAACCGGCCATGCTCAAGTTCCGACACCAAGGCACGGGCAACACGCGCGTCATTGGCAGCTCCCAGCCGGTCCTGAAGCGTCTCCACGGTTGATATGTAGGTTTGCGCAGCTTCCCCCTCAAACAGCGCGGCAAAGAACTCGCCGGCATAACGCGCCTTCTTGCCGCGGATTCGAACCTTGTGCATGTCTTCAATGGATCCGGGACGGGCCTTGTCTATCTGTTTGAGAAGGTCGCGGTGCGTTTTCGCCAACGTCTTGCGCGCAAACGGAACCACGGGGCCTTTCAGGGCCTTGTGGTTCTTAGCTTCAAACAGCTCGGCAGACCAGCGCCCGAACCGAAGCAACAGCCTTGTGTAGCGCCGGCTCTGGAGCAGTTCAGCAGCTTCGCGCGCGTGCATCTTGCCTTCCTGCGCCGCGAGTTTGCGCAGCACGGTCATTTCCTCAGGGCTCACATCACTTGGATTGAGCCTCGGCAAGGTCTCATCAACGAAGACATGCCAGTCTCGGGCCGGGCCGGTGCGCTGCTGGAACCACCGCAGTTCGCCGTTGAAGGCCTTGCGCCCCTCATAGGGCAGAACCGCCTTGAACGCCCGCAAGGCCGCGCGCAGCCGACGCATGGCAACGCGGGTCTGGTGAACGCCATTCGGATCACCCCGCAAGGCGGCGGTTTGGTTGCTGAGCAGGTGCGCAACGGTGCTCTGAAGGATAGCCTCCAACGCCTGCCCCACGGTTATATGCGCCTCAAGCTTCACCTTGCGCGCCTTGTGGTGCGGCTTCTGCAGGGAGCGGCTGGTGAGAGCAAAGCCCCGGCTCACCACCGTGTCGGGTTGGAAACGGGCATCGCCGGCCTCGGCCAGCTTGAGGGCAAAATCGAAAAGAGCCCTCTCGCTGCCCTTCACGGGCATCAGTTCAACCTCGCAGATCGGCTCGGCAACATACTTAAACACCGGTCCGGCAACTCGGATTTCGCCTATGCGCACGGTCAGAGCGAAGGCTGATTTCTTGCAAGCCATCTCAAAACTGCGTTGCCTGAAGTCTGCGCTGAAAACACGCCGGCTGGGAGGCGCCGTGTTTGGCTTGAGCCCCAGGTGTTGTGCCCACACATCGCTGAGCACGAGGGTCTGGCTGTGCGGGGACAATTCGGTTGTCCAGGCAGTTTGTGTCGCGTCCGCATGAACCTGCCGGACCACCTGAGTGTGGCCCCAGCCTTCCTTGCGCAGGCAAAACGTGATGCCCGTTTTGAAGAAGCTGTACCTGGGGGTATCGAAATAGGCGTCCGTTATCTTCCGGTCGGATGTCAGCTCTGCCGCCAGCCCGGCCCATGTGCCGCCCCGGCTCAGGTTTTCCGCTGTCTGAGGCGAGACTGTCAGCTTGAGGGCTTCACTAAATATCATGGTGTTCCGACGCCATATTCTATCTTCGACCTCAACTCGCCTGCTGCTCTGAGGCCACGTGAATGGTCAACAGCACGCGATCGTAGACTACCCTGATTGGGATGGCTTATGACAAGTCTATTACACTTTGATGTCGCCCGGCCGAGCAGCTCATGAGCACAATAACGCAAGATGCTCTTCCTTATGGTGCGACTTTGGTGTCGTTGCATTCGCGTCCCCAATCGCGCAGTATGTTGCCTGAGGGAAAGACGTCTTAAGACGCATTGGCGGTGAACCATTCCGGTCCGCACAGTGTCGAGGTTTTGGGTTCAAGGGAGCGGGGTCCTACGCTGTGCCGGTCGAGATTGAACGGAAGTTTTTGGTGGCGAGCGATGCGTGGAAACAAGCCGCCGAACCGGGCGTCAGAATTGTTCAAGGCTACATCATCAACGCCAACCATTGCAGCGTGCGCGTGCGCCAGTGCAGCAATGGCAAGTGCACGTTGACCACCAAACTGCCACGCCAAGGCATCAGCCGATATGAGTTCGAAAATCCCATAGAGCCGCGTGAGGCGGAAAACCTCATGGAGCTTTGCGGAGATGCGGTGATCGAAAAAGTGCGCTACCAGGTCGAAGTCGGTGGACTGATTTGGGAAGTCGACTGTTTTGAAGGCTTGAATGCAGGGCTGACGGTCGCCGAACTCGAGTTGGAGCGCGAAGACCAGGAGTTCACACGGCCTATCTGGCTGGGTGAGGAGGTGACCGGCCTGGAGCGCTACCAGAATTCAAAACTGGCCAGGCATCCCTTTCGTCAGTGGGGCGATGTCCAGGACGCGCCGGCCACGATGGCGCTCAACGATCTGGTCTGACCTTACCTACCGTCACCTCTTTTGCCTCTGCGTGCAGTAACGGCTTCTCCGTCGAAATCGGCTACGTTCTTGCTGAGCGCATAGCACGCCAGGCGTATATATTTGGGGATCTGCACGGCCTTCCCATCGCGCTCGCCGCTTTCGTAATATTGAATCATCCGCTTCTTCAGCCCCAGAAGCTCTGCCGCGTCCCGCTGCTTGAGGTCGAGCGATTTGCGCCATTTACGAAACTGTTTCGGATCCATTCTTTGCTCTCCTGCCAGCCCCCTCAACCGGTGACCTATCGTCTTTTTGTGTCAATCCGGCACAAGTCTGAGAACATTGCAAAATGCGCACCTAGTGCACCTCATAATTGACAGAAGCACGCTAGAGCACCCTCCGAGCAGACGGCTACGTCTGGCCGGAGATAAGTTGCTCGCCCGTAACTGGAATGTCCCGCAGTCGCCAAGCTGTGGACTGTGCGGAAATCGGAGACCGAGCGCTAGAGTAGACCACTCACCCGAAAGAGGACTTCTCGCGCAGGTCGCCTGCCTGCCAGATGTAGAACACCGTCAGCGGTTCTGTCGTGGTCCTAAAGCCATGGCGCCGCATGGAGGTCACATGCACCACGTCACCTGCCCGGCGGGTTTCGTACGGTCCCTCGTCGAGCATGAAGTCCGCGCTGCCGGCAAGCACAATGTAGACCTCTTCGGCGGCATGCTGGTGCGCCGGATAGTCGATGCCCGGGGCCCACACTCCAATACCGCTGCGCACCTTTGTGCTCACGAACGGGCCGAGCTTGCCAATCACTTCGGCAAAGCCATACCCGGACAACATGTCATCGCCCACAACCGCATCAGACTTTGAGTAACTTTGCTCCCACTTGCGAGTGGCTTTTTCGGCCTCAAACAGCTCCACCAACGGCCGGGTATGGTCGTTGGCCAAGGCAACCGTTTTGCCCAAGGTGTCGGCGGCGGGAAGATGGCGCGACGGCACGGGGCGCCACTCGCGCCCCCAGTTGGCCACGCCGTCCTTGAACCGGCCCACGGCCGGGTCGGGATGGTGCGCCACGAATGCCAAAACACCGTCCAAAAGACGTTGATCAGGAACATTGGCCACGGTCATGATCCTCATTGGTGTGAAAGGCGCCAAACACCATATCCAACAGATCGGAGGAGCGAAAGCCCACGTTATGGCTGACATTTCATCACGAGTGCGCGACCGTGGCAAACTGCCTATTCTGGTTTCTGCCCAGGCAGGTTACCACACGGTCTTCTGGGGTTCTTCAAACTGACCGGGCAAGACATGAGCGCATTGTTCTCTTCAATTCAAATCCGGGACGTGACGATTAAGAACCGCATCGCCGTCTCTCCCATGAGCCAATATCGCGCCAAGGACGGCCACGCCAATCAATGGCACATGGTTCATCTGGGCCGGTTCGCCCTGGGCGGCGCCGGGCTGGTGTTCGCCGAAGCCACGGCCGTGGAGCCGGACGGCCGGCGCACCCACGGCGACTTGGGATTGTGGAGCGATGCCCATGTTGGAGAGCTTCGCCCCATTTGCGCGTTCCTGGAGGCCGAAGGCGCCGTCCCCGGCATTCAGCTTGGCCATGCGGGGCGCAAGGCGTCTGAGCGCCGGCCCTGGCATGGCGAAACGCCGGTGGACGACGAAGACGTGACGCTGCGCGCTGAGGCACCATGGTCAAGCATCGCACCCTCCGCCCTGCCCTATGCAGACGGCTGGCCAACGCCGCAAGAGATGAGCGAAGCCGACATTGAGCGCGTCATCGCCGCTTTCGCCAGCGCGTCGGCGCGCGCCGTGGCGGCAGGCTTCAAGTTCATCGAAATCTATGCCGCCCATGGCTTTCTGGCGCACCAGTTCCTCTCGCCCCTTGCCAACCAGCGCACCGATGAATGGGGTGGCACGGCCGAAGGCCGCCGGCGCTTTGCCGTCGAGAGCGCAGAAGCCATCCGCAAGGCCATTCCGGACACCGTTCCCTTGTCCTTCCGCCTGTCGGCCACCGACTGGGTGGACGGCGGCCTGGAGGTGGAAGACACTATCGAAACCGCAAAGGCGTTGCGCCAGGCCGGTGTCGATATGATCGACTGTTCAACCGGCGGCATAGGCGGGCGCGAGCGGCCGCGGCGGATGAAGCTGGAACAGGGGTTTCAGGTGCCGTTCGCCGACCAGGTGAAACGCGGCGCAGCCATCAGCACTATGGCTGTGGGTTTCCTATGGGACCCCAAGGTGTGTGAAGACATCGTCCGTTCAGGCCAGGCGGATATGGTGGCGCTGGCCCGCGAGCTGCTGGCCGAACCGAATTGGCCGAACCAGGCCGCTGCCGCCCTAGGGGCCGACAGCGGGCATGAACTGTGGCCTCCCGAAGCCGGTTGGTGGCTGATGAAGCGCGAGCGCCTGTGCGAGAAGCTTGGCCTTCGCTAAGAGTGGCTGCCACAGGCAATCTCGTTCAGCGCATAGCTCCGGTATTCAACCTCACCGGCCTTGAGGGTCATCCGGCAAAAGGCCAGGCTGAGCTTGAGATTGGTGCCAGGTCCGTTGACCAGCCTTTCGATCCGGCCCAGGTCTTCGATCTCCACACGATGGGCAACGCCGTTGACCCGGCCATGGGCCTTCCGGTCACGATGCCATGAGCCGGGCTGCTCGGCCGTCAGCACGGTTCCGTTCGCCAGGGCCAGTTTGAAATAGTCGTACTTCGCCAAATCGAAGGCCGCTTCCGCCGTCCAAAGCCAGGATGCCTCCGGTCCCTCTCCCGCCGGTCCGGTGATGAACCGCCAATAGGTGTGCTGGGTGTCTTTTTCAAACGTATAGCGCTTGGCATAGCCGGTGCCCGTACAGGATTCGCCGCCATGGGAAACCGTGGCCTTGAGCAAGGGCTGATGGACAACAAGGTCGCCGAGCGGAACCCGCCAGACGCTTGAGATGGTTTCCTCCAGCACAACATCAAAATCGCCGTGCCCGAGCGAGGAAATGCGGATCCGTCCGCCGCCCGCACCCAGTTCGAAGGACAGGTTTTGATTATGCGCATAGAGGCCCGGACGGCCCGGATGCGTGTTCACGAGCGGCTCATAGCTTGCACAAAGATCGGCAGCGCCGCCATCAAACATCCAGGCTGAAACGAACTGACATGAGGGAAACGCCAAGGCTCGGACCGAAAGGAACCGGTCGGCAAAAAACAGCTCATATTGAAGGCTGTCGCAAGGTGCCTGCGCCCAGGCCGGCTGATGCACGTAGGGCGAGCCCCCGGCCGGATCATGGTTTTGAGAGGGTCTCAAGCCGTGTGGTTCCTTTCGATGCAATACACAGCCAAAACAGTATAGTGCCCTCCAACCAGAAGGAAGACATCATGGACCAGGTGACAATCCGGAACGCCAAACCGGCCGACCGCCGCCGCTGGGATGAGCTTTGGCAGGGCTATCTCACATTCTACGAGCATGAGCTTGCGCCCGAGATTACCGAAGCCACCTGGAACCGGCTCTTGTCGGAAGCGCCGGACACGGCATGCCTGATTGCGGCTGATGCCCAAGACCGTCCGCAAGGCTTTGCCCATATCGTGCTGCATCCTTCCACATGGAACAAGCAGCCATACTGCTATTTGGAGGATCTCTTCGTTGACCCTGAAGCGCGCGCCTCTGGCATAGGCCGCGCGCTTGTTGAAGAGATCTACCGCAGAGCAGACGAACAGGGCTGGCCCTATGTCTATTGGAAAACTCAGGAGAACAACTACCGCGCCCGGAGGCTCTATGATCAAATGGCAAACCGGGAGGCGTTCATGATCTATGCGCGCGCATGAGCCTGCCTTAACCTCGCTCTAACGTCATTCGCACTAAGACAGGGCCGTCGACCGCCTCGGAAACCATGCGATGCCTCACATCAAAATCGTTCTGATTGTGGATGACGACCCTGTCATCCATCAGCTCTTGGAGACCTATGTCAGGAGCATCGGGGCTGTGACGGTTCTGCACGCTGAAAACGGCAATGAAGCGACCCGCATTCTCGATCAGCAAGGGTCCGACATCGATCTGATCTTCTGCGATTTGGAAATGCCTGAAATGGACGGCATCGAAATCCTAAACCACCTGCAGGCCATCGGCTTCCAAGGCGCCATCGCAATCATCAGCGGCGCTCACTGGTCGGTGGTCGAAAGCGCTGCAAAACTGGCAACGCTGCATGGGCTCAACTATCTCGGCAGATTTACAAAGCCTCCCACCAGGGCAACACTGGATCAGCTCATTGCCGCCGCCACCTGAGTCAGCCCGTTTCGTTTGAACCTGGCCGCAACAATGCTTTAAGGTTGACCACCCCACCAACCGCACACCTTGAGGCACATGCCCAAAAACACCCCGAGAGCAAAGACACCTGACAGCCTGCGCAGCGCACGTTGGTTCGCCCCTGATGATCTGAGAAGCTTTGGCCACCGCTCCCGCGCCATGCAAATGGGCTATGACCGCCGCGATTGGGACGGCAAACCGATCATTGCCATCCTCAACACCTGGTCGGACATCAATCCCTGTCATGCTCACTTCCGCCAGCGTGCCGAAGACGTGAAGAAGGGGATCTTTCAGGCCGGCGGCTTTCCCATCGAACTGCCTGCACTCTCACTCTCTGAAAACTTCGTCAAGCCTACCACAATGCTCTACCGCAACATGCTGGCCATGGAAGCTGAAGAGCTGCTCCGCTCGCACCCGGTGGACGGCGCCGTGCTGATGGGCGGTTGCGACAAGACCACGCCGGGCCTGGTGATGGGTGCGGTCAGTGCCGGGCTGCCGTTCATCTTTATGCCCGCCGGCCCCATGCTGCGCGGCAACTGGCAGGGCCACACCCTGGGCAGCGGGTCCGACGCCTGGAAGTTCTGGGATGAGCGCCGCGCCGGCACCATCAGCGATGAGGATTGGGTGGGCGTTGAGGGCGGCATTGCCCGCTCGTACGGCCATTGCATGACCATGGGCACCGCCAGCACCATGACGGCGATTGCCGAAGCGTTGGGGCTGACCTTGCCTGGCGCGAGCTCCATTCCCGCACCGGACGCCAATCACATGCGCATGGCGGCCGAATGCGGCCGGCGCAGCGTTGCGATGGTGTGGGAGGACCTGACGCCTGACCAGATCCTCACCCCCTCCGCGGTGCAAAACGCCGTGTCGGTCGCCATGGCAACAGGCTGCTCCACCAACGCGGTCATTCACCTGATCGCCATAGCCCGGCGCGCCAGCATCGAGCTCTCGCTGGATGACCTGGACCAGGCCGGGCGCACCGTCCCGGTGATCGCCAACATCCGGCCCAGCGGCAAAGATTACCTGATGGAGGATTTCTACTATGCCGGCGGCCTGCGCGCGCTGATGAACAACATGGCGGGCAAGCTCGACAGCCAATGCCTTACCGTGAACGGCGCAACTTTGGGCGAGAACATCGAAGGGGCAAAGACCTTCAACGAAGATGTGATCCGCGCAGCAGACAACCCGGTCTACCCGGAAGGCTCGCTGGCGGTGCTCACGGGCAATCTGGCGCCTGATGGGGCGGTGATCAAACCCTGTGCGTGCGATCCGAAGTTCCTGCAGCACGAGGGCCCGGCCCTGGTGTTCGACAGCTATCCGGATATGAAGGCCGCGGTTGAGGATGAGGACCTGGAGGTGACACCAGACCATGTTCTGGTGTTCCGCGGTGCCGGGCCCATCGGCGGGCCGGGCATGCCCGAATGGGGCATGTTGCCGATCCCGGTAAAGCTCTTGAAGCAGGGGGTGCGCGACATGGTGCGCCTGTCGGATGCGCGCATGAGCGGCACCAGCTACGGCGCATGTGTTCTCCATGCGGCGCCGGAAGCCCACGTGGGCGGCCCCTTGGCGCTGCTGAAGACGGGAGACATCGTGAAGCTGGACGTACCGGCCCGCAGCCTCAACATGTTGGTGAGCGATGAGGAGTTGGAAGAGCGCCGGCGCCAGTGGACCCCGCCGGGCCCGAAAGCGGGGCGGGGCTATGGCTGGATGTTCGCCCAGCATATCTCGCAAGCCGACAAGGGCTGCGACTTCGACTTTCTTGAAACCGCGTTTGGCACATCGCCGGGTGAGCCGGAGATCTTCTAGCGCATATTGCGCAGCTGTGCCGGTGTCGTGCCCAGCTCGCGTTTGAACGTTGTCGTCATATGGCTCTGCGACGAGAACCCCGTGGCATAGGAAATATCCGCGATTGAGTGTTCGCCCGCGGCCAGAAGCTGCCGTGCCGCATCGATACGGCGCTGAAGAACATATTGGTGCGGCGATTGCCCGACCCGGCGCTTGAACGCCCGCGCGAACTGATGGGTCAGAACGCCGGCCAGTCTTGCAAGGCTCTCCATGGACAGATCGCCATCCAGATTGGACCCGATATATTTAAGGACGGCATCAAGCACATCTTTCTTCAACACTGTGCCTCTGCCGGTTGAGCGCTGTTTTGCCGGCAAACGCAGCATTTCCACAATCAGCAGGACACACAGTGCCCGCAAATACTCATCCGGCTGCCCATGGGCCATCATGTGTTTTCGAATGCGCTCGGCGAGCGCTGTGATGAAGGGTTTCGGGTTCCCGATGATGACCCTCGGCTCCAGGCGGTCCTCGGGCAGCTGCAAGGCCGACGCGATATCCGGGCGCATGATCTCCAGATCGAACACGATCACCAGAACCTCCGGCGCCGCGGTGGATTGCCCCCGCAGAGGAAACCCGGGGGGCGACACGATGTATTCATAGGGCCGGCGGTCGTAGCGGCGCAGTCTGTCGCCAGCCAGCGAACTGCGCCCCTCATCGCTGGAGAAGCTGATGCTGGCAAAACTGTCTTTGAGCCTGACATTGAAACTGCGTGGGCCGGCGGGCACCAGCTCGACGAAGAACTCGTTGAAATCGATGCGCTTGCCCCACTCAGGCAGCTCGCCCTTTGGCGGCGCGTCGATGCTCATCGTCTGTTTCATGACATCAAACCCTTGATGTCCGTTTGCGGTGCGTCTGCCATCTTGCGCAATTGGCGTCAGAATCTGAAACGAAAAAATCTGAAAGAGCCGACACGTCAGTCAGTGGCATCTTGGGGATAGACCTCAAGCCAGCCCCAATTGGCGGTGCTCGGGACCGTTCCGGGACCCTCACCCTCCCCGGCTCATTCGCCCCGATGAGCATCCCTCTCGACGGCCGACGCACCGCCACTTTTTTGGGAGTTCCAGCTTGAGAGGCCCCGCACTTGAGGAATACCTATGCTGACAAGAACTCATCAACAGCTGGCCGATGCTGCTCCTGCAGTGGATGCTGCGGAGACCTTCGGCGCCACATGGCCCTTTACGGCCCGTTACACCCGGGCGCCCGGTTTCAAGATGCATTATGTGGACGAAGGCCAGGGGGACGAAACGCTCCTGTTGCTCCATGGAGAGCCCACATGGGGCTATTTGTTCCGCCGGCAGATCAGGACCTGGGCAGACCACGCACGGGTGATCGCGCCGGACCATATGGGCTTCGGCAAAAGCGCGGCACCACAAAACCGCTCCTACTGGCTTCAGGATCACGTCGACAATTTGGAAGCGTTGGTCTTGGCGCTGGACCTGAATGACATCACCCTTGTGATGCACGATTTTGGCGGACCGGTGGGTATGGGACTTTCGGCGCGGCATCCCGGGCGGATCAAGCGCATTGTTTCCGTGAACGGCCCGACGCCCTTCGGGCAGGCCGACCTGATTGACCGTGTAACGGCAAATGCCGGCGCCTCGCCATGGTTCCGCTGGATATTGCAGGCAGAGCAAAATGGCATCCTGGAGGAGGTCCTAGGTCATCTGGACTACAACATCCTCTCCACGCTCAAGTTGAACGGCTTTGTGCGCAACGAGATCATTACCGACACCTGGATCGACGCCTACCGCGCACCCTTTCCCTCATCCGCACAGGCGGCCGGCGCCATAGGCTGGGCCAAGGGATTTGCCACAGGGGCGCACCAGTTTGCCGTTCCGGATGCGGCAACGAAGGCATCGGTCCAGGAAAAACCGGCTCTGGCGATCTGGGGAGAACAGGACCGCACGCTGCAGCCCGAGCACTTTCTGCCGCTGTTCACCCAACTGTTCCCGACCGCCCCTGTGATCACGTTGCCGTCCGCCGGGCACTACAGCCTGGAAGATGCGCCGGAGGAGATCTCAAAGCTCGTGATCGATTTCGTGATCAGGAGCTAGTGGAGGCCGGCAGCCGGCTCTGCAGCTCCTCAATGTAGCCTTGTACAAAGGTCATCCCCGGTGCACGGTCATAGCAGAACAGGGCAACGATGCGTTTACGCGCGCCCCTGACCGGCGTGACCCGGTGCAGCGACAAATCGCCCTTGAACACCGTGAGATTGCCGACCGCCATGGGCGGGCGCACCGCCAGGCGGTCCGGGTCGGCAATAACCGCCTCCACCGCATCGTAGCGCTCATCGGTTTCGCTGCGCAGATGCGGTGCATACTCAAACTCCCCGCCCGCCTCCGGCGCCTGCAGCAAGAGCGAGAACACCACGTCATTGGTGTCAAAATGCCAGCCGTCCGTGTCGCCGTCCCCGGCGATCTTGGAGGTGAGCGCAAGGTGCGGACAGTCGCTGCGGTAAAAGCTGTCATAGCCGCACAGCTTGCCGAGAAAGTCGGTCAGCGGTTGCCAATAGTAAATCCGGCGCAATGGGGATGCGTTGGAGATCTGATAGTTCAAGACCTGATGATAGGCGCAACTGTGCAGCTGGTTTCGCGGATGATCGTCCGCAAATGCAGGGTCTGGATCCAGATAGGCGATGCGTGGGCTGTCGTAGCGTGTGGCTTTCGCCGCCAGGCGCTCCATCTCCTGAGCCATGGGAGCGATCATCTCGGGGCGCACAAAACCCTCCAGGCTGAACAAGGCCTCGCGCTCCAGCGCCGACCTGCCGCGCGCCATCAGGCTTTTGAGGCGCGGGCTCTCGGGCTCATGGAACGGGTAGCGTTCCAGATCGATGATCTGGCCAATGTCGAGCGGCTGCATCACATCACCTCGCCTGTCCGATTTCAGATCTCAGGGCAGGGGAGGATTTCTGCCCCGCAAACGCAAGGCAAAAAATCTCAAGGATCAGCAATCCAGAGTGTTCTCGCGCTCCCACTCGGTGAGATGGCGGGTGAAGTCGAGCCACTGGTTGCCGCGCAGCTTCTGATAGGCGGTCATGAACTCTTCACCCAAGGCCGCCTTCAAAACACTCGACTTCTTCATCTCTCGCAATGCGTCCAGCATGTTGAGCGGCAGCTTCTTGGCGCCGCGCACCTTGTGGCCCTCGGTGTACATGTTGAGGTCGACCCGCTTGCCCGGATCGCGCTTGTTCTTCATGCCGTCGCGCCCTGCGGCCAGCAACACGGCCGGCATCAGGTAGGGGTTCACGGCCCCGTCTGCCAGGCGCACTTCAAAGCGGCCATCGTCCGGGATGCGCACCATGTGGGTGCGGTTGTTGCCGCCATAGGTCACCGTGTTGGGCGACCAGGTGGCGCCCGATGAGGTGACCGGCGCGTTGAGGCGCTTGTAGGAGTTCACCGTCGGGTTGGTGATCGCCGTCATCGACATGGCCGAATGCATGATGCCGCCGAGGAAGTGGTAGCCGGCTTCGGAAATGCCAAGCTCGCCGTTTGCGTCGTGAAAATGGTTGGTCCCGCCGGATTTGTCCCACAGCGAAACGTGGGCGTGGCAGCCATTGCCGGTGAGGTTGGAGAATGGTTTGGGCATGAAGGTTGCCCGAAGCCCATGTTTTTCGGCAATCGAGCGGGTCATGAACTTGAAAAACGAGTGCCGGTCCGCGGTCAGCAGGGCATCATTATAGTCCCAGTTCATCTCAAACTGGCCGTTGGCGTCTTCGTGGTCGTTCTGGTAGGGCCCCCAGCCGAGCTCCAGCATCACATCGCAGATCTCGGTGATGACGTCATAGCGGCGCATCAGGGCATGCTGGTCGTAACAGGGCTTGGATTGGATATCCAAGGCATCGGCGAGTTCCGTGCCGTCCGGACTGGTGATGTGAAACTCGCACTCCACCCCATGTTTGAGATACTGATTGTCGGCTTCCGCTTCGGCCAGCATCCGCTTCAAGACGTTGCGCGGGGCATGCTCCACCGGCTTGCCGTCGAGCCAGGGATCCGCCGCAAGCCAGCCCACATCGGGCTTCCAGGGCAACTGGATCAAGCTGTCAGGGTCTGGGATCGCAAACATGTCGCCGTCGGCCGGGGACATGTCGAGCCAGGAGGCGAATCCGGCAAAGCCTGCGCCCTCCTCGGCCATGCCGCCGATCGCCCGGGCCGGCACCAGCTTGGCCCGCATCACGCCGAACAGATCGACAAACGAAATCAGAAAATACTTGATACCCCGGGCCTTGGCTTCCTGCTCCAGATTTACCGCCATCCCCTATTCCTCCTCAAAAGATATTCTTGGTTGGTTGTCATTGGCGCTGATTATTCAGCCATTTTGTCCCGGAATCCACCCCGTTCCTGCCAGCGGCACCCCGGCCATGGCGGCGGCCTCCACCGTGAGGGCCGCCATGTCTTCCGGCTCCAGGTTGCGCACATCCGATTTGCCGTTGGCCCGCGCCAGGGTCTGCGCCTCCAGCGTGAGCACGCGCAGATAGTTGGCAAGCCGGTGGCCGCCCTTGATGGGATCGAGCCGGCTGGCCAGCTCAGGGTCTTGCGTGGTGATGCCGGCCGGATCGTTGCCGGCCTGGAAATCTTCATAGAACCCGGCGGCGGAGCCGACTTTGCGATACTCCTCTTCATATTCAGGATCATTGTCGCCAATGGCAATGAGGGCCGCCGTGCCGATCGAGACCGCATCGGCGCCCATGGCGAGCGCCTTGGCCACGTCGGCCCCTGAGCGGATGCCGCCGGCGATCACCAACTGCACCTTGCGGTGCATGTCGATCTCGCGCAGCGCCCGCACCGCCTCCCGCACCGCCGCCAGGGTGGGAATACCCACATGCTCAATGAACACATCCTGGGTGGCCGCCGTGCCGCCCTGCATGCCGTCCACCACCACCACATCGGCCCCGGCTTTCACCGCGAGCGTGGTGTCATAGAACGGCCGCGCGGCACCGACCTTCACGTAAATCGGCTTTTCCCAGGCGGTGATCTCGCGCAGTTCCTGGATCTTGATCTCCAGATCATCCGGCCCGGTCCAGTCCGGGTGCCGGCAGGCCGAGCGCTGGTCGATGCCTTCGGGCAGATTGCGCATTTCAGCCACCCGCTCGGTAATCTTCTGGCCCAGCAACATGCCACCGCCGCCGGGCTTGGCGCCCTGGCCCACCACAACCTCGATGGCATCGGCCTTGCGCAGATCGTCCGGGTTCATGCCGTAGCGGGACGGCAGATACTGATAGACGA
>CAJHYS010000212.1_pt1 | contig 16987 bp, 17 predicted proteins | sample 9198801 | NCBI WGS metagenome assembly CAJHYS01 (sample SAMEA7708368, study PRJEB35096) | sediment metagenome | biome: marine neritic benthic zone biome [ENVO:01000025]; feature: sediment [ENVO:00002007]; material: shallow marine sediment [ENVO:03000034] sea grass bed [ENVO_01000059] ...
ACCTGCGTCACAGGACTGTGTGCGGTTATGCGCTATCCCTGTGTCGGGCACTCCCACTGTCACTGCGACGCGTAGTGCTCGCGCCCGGTCGGTCCTAGTATCCCCCCGGTGAGGCCGGCCGGGCGTTGCTGGCTACGCAGCGTCTGTCTCACCAAGAATCGCGAATCAGTCAGTGCTGCGTGTGAGCAATCAGCACGCATGCAGCAGCATTCAATGTGAGGAAAAAATTGGTGGAGCCAATCGGAATCGAACCGACGACCTCTTGAATGCCATTCAAGCGCTCTCCCAACTGAGCTATGGCCCCATCCAGGTGCTCCAAGCAGGGGAGCTATGTATTCGGCCCGCCGCCTCTTCAATTGGAGGCGGGGCCCGTACGGCACGGGAACCTATTCGCAAGGGCGCGCAAGTTCAAGTGCCAATTACGGCTGTCTTTGCGTTTTTGCGCCTAAGCCTGCGCAGCCCTACGAATCGCTCGGCGTAACCGGGGCAACCCCGCCGATGATGCCGGAAACGTCGCCGCTTTCCTCGTCATCATCCTCAAGGAATTCGTCGCTGGCTTCATCGCTGCTGTCATCTTCGTCGATCTCCACGTCCGCAATCTCTGCGGCAGCAGCAACATCGGCGTCCTCGGTGTCCGAATCGCCTTCGTCGACATCTTCAAGGCTGACAACTTCCACGTCACCATCCGCATCAGCATCAGAATCAGCCTCTTCTTCCTCAACGGCGGCTTTCTCCGGCTCGGCGGGCGGCGGAGCGTCGTTCTTGGACGGCAGGATAGGCTCTGCCACGAAGGTCGCACTGCACGAAGGACACTCGATGGGATCTTTCAGAAGATCGTAAAACTTAATCGCGCACGACGGGCACACGCGCTTGGTACCAAGTTCCGGTTTGACCACGGTACTCTTCCTCTAGTTTGCATTTGGGCATGAATTGGGCCTCCCATGCCATGCTCAAAACGGCCTGTCAAAGGTAAAGTTGCCGCAAATTTCTGAAGTGCTGCGCTCTGAGGATGACGGCACCAATTGCCTGTGCTAGGCAACGGTGCTTACAACCGCTCCGGCCGCCCCTAAGCGCCGGAACAATCGAACGAACGCTGCGCTCCTGTGTCAAACTCTACACCGATCCCTTTGAAGGCCAGCCGATCAGATGGGCTGGACGGCACCTTTCAGGTGCCTGGAGACAAATCGATCTCCCACCGGGCCTTGATGCTCGGCGCAGTGTCGCTGGGCGAGACCAGCATTTCAGGATTGCTGGAATCAGCCGACGTTCACGGAACCGCGCGGGCCATGGCGGCCTTCGGCGCGCGGGTTGAGCGGCACCGCGATGGGCGCTGGACCGTGGGTGGTCTGGGCACAGGCGGATTGCTGGAGCCCAAGCAAACGATTGATTTCGGCAACGCCGGAACCGGCGTGCGCCTCGCCATTGGGCTTGCCTCAACCTCACCCATCACTGCAAGCTTCACGGGCGATCAGTCGTTGTGCAAACGGCCCATGGGCCGCATCATCGAGCCCCTAAAGCAGTTTGGCGCACAGTTTGAGGCGACCGCCGGCGACCGGTTGCCCTTGCAGATGACGGGAGCCGCCGCGCCAATCCCCATGGAATACACCTTGCCGGTGGCGTCGGCTCAAGTGAAATCGGCCATCCTTTTGGGCGCCCTCAACGTGCCCGGCCGCACCACCGTGATAGAGAGCGTACCAACCCGCGATCACACTGAGCGCATGTTGTCAGCGTTCGGGGCCGAGCTGGAAATCGTTCACACCGAACGCGGCCGGGAGATCACTCTGGCGGGCCCGGCAGAGTTGAGCGCTCAGAATGTCACGGTTCCGGCAGATCCCTCATCGGCGGCCTTTCCGCTGGTGGCGGCGCTCATCACCGAAGGCTCCGATCTGACGCTGCCGAACATGATGATGAACGAGACCCGCACCGGATTGTTGGGCGTGCTGCAAGAAATGGGCGGCAATATTGAAGTGTTGAACAGCCGCGAGACGGGCGGTGAAACCCTGGCCGACGTGCGGGTGCGCTCAAGCCGGTTGAAGGGCGTTAGCGTCGATCCGGAGATTGCGCCCTCAATGATTGACGAATATCCGGTCCTCGCGGTTGCCGCGTCCTGCGCGCAAGGCACGACGGAAATGCGTGGGTTGGGCGAGCTGCGCGTGAAGGAGAGCGACAGGTTGGCAGCCGTCGTCGAGGGCCTGGAAAAAAATGGCGTGAATGTCCAGTCCGGGGAAGATTGGCTGATCGTTGAAGGGGTTGGTGCCGGCAAGCCGCCCGGAGGCGGCACCGTGGCCACATACATGGATCACCGCATTGCCATGGCCTTCCTTGTGTTGGGATTGGTCGCCGAAAAGCCTGTTACCGTGGATGATGGCGGGATGATCGCCACCAGCTTTCCTGATTTCGTAGAGCTGATGCAGGCTGCCGGCGCACGCATTGAGCCGCTTGAAGAAACCTCATGATTATCGCGATTGACGGCCCCGCAGCCTCGGGCAAGGGCACCTTGGCGCGCAAACTGGCTGAGCACTTCAACCTAGCCTACCTGGACACGGGCTCGTTGTACCGGGCTGTTGCACTGAAGCTGGTGCTTGAGAGCAAAGACCCTCATGATGTGCAAGCCTCCACGCAAGCCGCCCGTGACCTGGATGCCGCCTTGCTGGATGACCCGCGCTTGCGCTCCGGCGGGGTCGGGGAAGCTGCCTCTGTCGTCGCGGCAATTCCTGAGGTTCGCAGCGAGATGTTGGAGTTTCAAAGGCGCTATGCCTCGGCACCTGGCGGCGCGGTGCTGGACGGGCGGGACATCGGCACAATCGTCTGTCCGAATGCCGATGTGAAGATCTTTGTGGTTGCAAATCCCGAGGTGCGCGCGAAGCGCCGATTTGCAGAATTGCAAGTGCGCGGCGAGCCGGTCACTTATGAATCCGTGATGGCCGACCTTAGGGCTCGCGATGCGCGCGATCAGGAGCGCGCCATCGCACCATTGAAGCCGGCAGACGATGCGCTCTTGCTCGATACGAGTGAATTGGATATAGAAACGGCGTTCAACGCGGCAGTTTCGATGATTGAAGGCCGAATGAACGCTGAATGAAGGGCGGACTGCATCTCCATGAGGGAGCTGCGGGGATCGTTCCTTTAACCCCTGAAAACCCGGCACTTGAGGTCCTGGTGTCCATGACGGTTCGCATAGCGGGCCTGAGATATGCAAGGAAATCCTGCCGGTCAAGTTGTTGGTTCGCCCGCTGTCACGCGAACATCCGATACCCTGAACAAAACCTGGTTGACGCTCGAATGTGATGTGGGATGCCCTGCGACCTATAATCGTGGGCCAACTTCTGTTTTTAAAATTGAGTTTGAAAGAGGACTGAATGTCTGCAGAGACACAAACGCTTAACCCGACGCGCGAAGACTTCGCAGCAATGCTTGATGAATCCTTCGGCGGCGGAGATCTTGGCGAAGGTACCGTAATCAAAGGCCGCGTGGTGGCCGTGGAAAACGATCTTGCCGTGATCGATGTTGGCCTGAAAACCGAAGGCCGCGTTCCGTTGAAAGAATTTGCCGCCCCCGGCCAGAAAGCAGAACTGGCCCCGGGCGATGAAGTTGAAGTGTTCCTGGAGCGCATTGAGAATGCCCTGGGCGAAGCCGTTCTGTCCCGTGACAAAGCCAAGCGCGAAGAAGCTTGGGTGCGGCTGGAAAAATCGTTCGAAGCCAACGAGCGCGTTGAAGGACACATTTTTGGCCGCGTCAAAGGCGGGTTCACCGTCGATCTGGGCGGCGCCGTGGCCTTTCTTCCCGGCAGCCAGGTGGATGTGCGCCCGATCCGCGACGTTTCTCCGCTGATGAACATCCCGCAGCCGTTCCAGGTCCTCAAGATGGACAAGCGGCGCGGGAACATTGTTGTGTCGCGCCGTGCGGTTCTGGAAGAAACCAGATCCGAACAGCGCGCCGAACTGGTGCAGAACCTTGCCGAAGGCCAGGTTGTGGAAGGCGTGGTCAAGAACATCACCGATTACGGTGCGTTCGTTGATCTGGGCGGCATCGACGGCCTCCTCCACGTCACCGACATCGCCTGGAAGCGCGTCAACCATCCGACCGATGTGTTGAGCGTCGGCCAATCCGTCAACGTGCAGATCATCAAGATCAACCCGGAAACCCAGCGCATCTCGCTCGGCATGAAGCAGCTGGAGAGCGATCCGTGGGAAGGCGTTGCCGCCAAGTACCTGGTGGATTCGCTGGTCAAGGGCGTGGTCACGAACATCACCGACTATGGTGCGTTCGTTGAGCTGGAAGACGGCATCGAAGGCCTGGTCCACGTCTCGGAAATGAGCTGGACGAAGAAAAACGTCCATCCGGGCAAGATCGTCTCCACCTCTGAAGAGGTTGAGGTCAAGGTTCTTGAGGTGGATCCTGCCAAGCGCCGCATTTCGCTTGGCCTGAAACAGACCACCGACAACCCCTGGCTCACCTTTGCCGACAAATACCCGGTCAACACCGAAGTTGAAGGCGAGATCAAGAACATCACCGAATTTGGGCTGTTCATTGGTCTCGACAATGACGTTGACGGCATGGTGCACCTGTCCGACCTGGACTGGAACCGCACCGGCGAGGAAGCCATTCAGGACTACCAAAAAGGCCAGGTCGTCGAAGCTGTGGTGCTGGACGTTGATACGGAAAAAGAGCGTATCTCGCTGGGCATCAAACAGCGTGGCGCCGATCCCATGAAGGCCGTTACCGGCATGAAGAAGGGCGCGGCCGTCACCTGTGAAGTCATCGGCGTTCAGGACAATGGAATTGACGTCAAACTGGCCGATTCCGACTTTGCGGCCTTCATTCGCCGTTCGGACCTGTCGCGTGACCGTTCCGAGCAGCGTCCGGAGCGTTTTGCCGTCGGTGACAAGGTGGATGCACGCATCACCCAGATCGACACCAAGGCGCGGAAAGTCGGCGTTTCGATCAAGGCGCATGAAATCGCTGAAGAGAAGGAAGCCGTCAAGCAATACGGTTCTTCGGACAGCGGTGCATCGCTCGGTGATATCCTGGGTGCTGCCATGGCGGCCAAGGGTGCTGACGCCGAAGAAGAAAAGACCGAAGACTAGGGCTTAAAGGAGTGGGCTGAGCTTGCGGCCATTCGTCCAATCCGGGCGGCATGGCCGGGGTTTTTGCCCACTCCGGCCCATAGCTATGGTAACTTAGGCTCATGAGTTTAACCGCTGAAGCAATTGCGGACAGGCGCCGACTGAAGCGCCGCGTCACCAAGTGGCGGGTGATCGCGATCCTTGCTCTGGTGATTGCGCTCGCCGGTGTGGGCTTTATGGCGCTTTCCGCCGATGGCGTGTCAGGGTTTTCCGACCATGTGGCGCGCATGCGCGTTGACGGGATGATCACCGGAAAGCGCAAGCAAATTGAACTCATCAAGAAATTGGCGAAGACCAAACGGGTCAAAGCTGTCTTGATCACCATCGACAGCCCGGGCGGCACCACAGCCGGCTCTGAGGCGCTTTACGAAGAAATTCGAAAACTTGCTGCCAAGAAGCCGGTGGTGTCGGTGCTGGAATCGACCGCCACATCAGGTGGTTACATCACGGCGATTGCCGGTGATTACATCGTGGCCCGCGGCAACACACTGACCGGCTCCATCGGGGTTATCTTTCAATGGCCCCAGGTTCAGGAGCTTTTGACCAAACTTGGCGTCCAGATGCGCGAAATGAAGAGCGACCCGCTGAAAGCCAGCCCTTCGCCCTTCGTTGAGCCGACCGGAGAGGCCCTGGCGGTGATGCGGAGTTTGATTGCAGATTCCCACCAATGGTTCTTGAAACTGGTGGCTGAACGCCGGAAGCTTGCTGAAATTGAAGCCAGAACCTTGGGAGATGGCCGCGTTTACACGGGCCGCCAGGCCTTGAGCGCGAAACTGATCGATAAGATCGGCGGCGAAGACGATGCAATGTCCTGGCTGAAGGAAAATAAGAAAATTGCCTCCAATCTCAAGGTGGTTGAATGGGCACCCAGCGTGGCCGACAACCTGTCGCTGCCCGGAGTGTGGGCCCGGAAGATTGGGCGTTTCTTGGGAATGTCGTTCGTCGAGGGCGTGTTTGAAGCGACAGAAAAAACGCTTACTCCTGAACGACTTAAGCTTGACGGACTGATCTCCGTTTGGCAGCCTAGGAATTGAAGTCTCAAAGAGAAGTGCGGAGCAACGCACCGCTTTGCGGTATCGAGAGAGGGAACGGGAAGCGGCACATGATTAAGTCAGAACTCATCCAGAAGATCGCGCAGGAAAATCCACACCTGTATCACCGGGACGTGGAGCGCATCATCAACACCATATTCGGTGAAATCACTTCGGCACTGGCCCGCGGGGACAGAGTCGAACTGCGCGGTTTCGGCGCTTTTTCCGTCAAAGAACGCGACGCCCGCACGGGCCGCAACCCGCGCACCGGTGAGCCGGTTTATGTGGAATCCAAACGCGTTCCGTTTTTCAAAACCGGCAAGGAATTGCGGGAGCATTTGAACGAACACGGGTCCGGCGGATAGAGCGACCCCGCACCGCAGACCCGCGCGAGGATTGAAGGGAGCTTGGCAGCGGTGGCTAAATTCGTATCCTGGTTTCTTGGACTGCCCATTGCCATTATCATTATTGCTCTATCGGTGGCGAACCGCCATTCGGTGCGCTTTTCATTTGATCCCATAAACACCTCTTCTCCTTTGTTTGCGTTTGAGATCCCGCTGTATCTGCTGCTCCTGCTGACCATCATCCTCGGCATTGTCATCGGCGGGGCCAGCTCGTGGCTGAACCAGTCGAAATGGCGTAAGGCGGCGCGCGAAGCTCGCCATGAGATGAGCGAACTGCGCTCTGAATCCCTTGCCTTGAAACAGAAGGCGGCGACTTCGGAAACCCAGCTTGTGCCGCGGAATTCCTAGTAAAATGGGCCCGCTCCGCCAATCTCGGGCTTGGGGCCGACTGGTCCTCACCGCGTTGGCGGCAATGGTGTCCGGCGCAGTGGCACTGGCTCAAGACAAACAGTCCACCGCCTTGATCGGCGTCACGCCGGAAGGCCAGACCTGCTTCATCGGAGGTGCGATGCGCGGCATCATCGCCGAGCCCGATGCCATCGTGCAAAACCTTAAACACAAAGACCCCTACACCCTGGTGCGCCTGGACAAGACCCGGGGTGAGGTTTGGGCCGTGGGCGCACCGGAGCGGATTGAAGATGGCGGCGACTGTGAATCCAGTTACTTGCAGGATCTCACATTCACCAACGATCAACTCGGGCTTTTCCAGATCGCCCTTAAGGGCAAGCCGGAAGAGGTCCGCGCCAAGCTGCCGGCAAACTTCATTCGCCTGCCCAGCAAGGATGAAGACTACCAAAAACTCCTGGAACGCCATCTGACCGACAAGGGCTTGGAGAACCCCAAAGTTGCGATCAAGCAGCTCCTCGCTGCCGACATTGACGGCGACGGCAACCAGGAAACCTTCATCAACGCCATGAATTCTGAACGTGGTGATGAGAAGCGCGGAGAATACTCCATCATCCTCATGCAGCGTCAAACCGCCGGCAAGCAGGAATTGGTCGAGGTGCGCAGTTCCATCTCCATGAAAAATGAAGAGGCACCTTCGCTGCTGGTTGAACACACCATCGTCGCCGTCATGGACGTGGACGGTGACGGCACTGCAGAACTGATCGTCTACGGCGCCTTCGCCTTTGGCGAGGGCTGGGAAGTGCTCAGAATAAAAGGCAAGTCCGCCGAGCAGGTTCTGGTCTGTGGATGTGGTTGACGCAACCCACAAAAACCTGCTCCACAGAACAATCTGACCTGCTATAAGAGCCTCCGCTCCCGGAGACCATTGCCCATGCCGTTCCTTGCGAACCCGATCTTCTGCGCTCTCGACACCACGGATGCCGACTATGCGGCAGCCTTGGCGCGCGCGCTTGCAGGCCATGTGGGCGGGGTGAAAATCGGGCTTGAGTTCTTCTACGCCCATGGCCGCGCTGGCTATGAGGCAGTGGCGGCGGCGGAGTTGCCGATCTTCCTTGATCTGAAGCTGCACGATATTCCCAACACCGTCGCAGGCGGGTTCACCTCCCTGATGACGCTTGATCCGGCGCCGGCGCTGGTCACGGTGCACACGGGCGGCGGGGCGGACATGATGCGTGCGGCGGTCGAAGCGGTGGCCGGGCGCAGCAAGGTTGTGGGGGTCACCGTGCTCACCAGCCTCAACGATGCCGATCTGGGCGAAATCGGTTTCACGGCTGACAAAGACACAAGGGCTCATGCGGTGTGCCTGGCTGAGCTCGCCCGCCAGTCGGGTCTCGACGGGGTGGTCTGCTCCAGCCTGGATATTGAAAGCATCAAGGCCGCAACCGCGCCTGAGTTCCTGACCATCGTGCCCGGCATTCGGCCCGCAGGGGCAGATGTGGGCGACCAGAAGCGCATTGCCACGCCGGCTTCGGCCACCAAATCGGGCGCCGATGTCCTGGTGATCGGCCGCCCCATCACCCAGGCCCCTTCGCCGGCAGAGGCCGCAAGCGCCATCCTTCAAGAGGTGGAGGCGGCCCGTGGTTAAGGTCAAGATATGCGGGCTGTCCGAGCCGGAAACCCTGGGGGCGGCGCTTGATGCCGGCGCCGACTATGTGGGCTTCATGTTCTACGAGCCGAGCCCGCGGAACATCGATTTTGCACGGGCCCGCGCCCTCTCCGACCAGGTGGGCGACCGCGCCAGGAAAGTCGCCGTCACCGTGAATGCGGACGATGCAAAGATCGAGCAGATCATGCAGGCGGCTGAGCCCGACTACATTCAGGTGCATGGCTCTGAAACTCCAGAACGCATCAGGACGCTGCATGAGATGACCGGCGTTCCGGTCATCAAGGCCATAAAGGTGAGGGAGGCAAGCGACATTGCCGCCGCAGAGCAATATGCCGATGCCGCCGAGCTCATCTTGTTCGATTCCAAAGCACCCGAAACCCTCAAAGACGCCCTGCCGGGCGGCAACGGCATCACCTTCGACTGGGGTCTGATGGGGGGCGAGACAAAGCGCCCCCGGTTCATGCTGTCTGGTGGACTCCACAAAGACAATCTGCGAGAAGCAATTAGAATTACGAAGGCACCGATCATCGACGTCTCCTCCGGGGTGGAACGTTCACCCGGCGTGAAGGACGTGGACCTGATCAAAGCCTTCATGGACGCGGCCAGAATGGCGTGAGCGCCGGCCACTGGCCATTGAAGGAGCCCTTTATTGTGAACACGAGCGTACCCAACACTTATCGGTCCGGGCCCGACGAGCGCGGACATTTCGGCATCTATGGCGGCCGCTTTGTTGCGGAAACCCTGATGCCGCTGATCCTGGATCTGCAACAGGCGTATGAAGAGGCCAAGGACGATCCTGAGTTCCATGCCGAGCTCACCGCCCTCAACACCCACTATACCGGCCGGCCGAGCCCGCTCTATTTCGCGGCGCGCCTGACGGAACATTTCGGCGGCGCCAAGATCTACTTCAAGCGCGACGAGCTCAACCACACCGGCTCCCACAAGATCAACAACTGCCTGGGCCAGATGCAGCTTGCCCGCCGCATGGGCAAAACCCGCATCATCGCTGAAACCGGCGCCGGCCAGCACGGCGTGGCCGTCGCCACGGTCTGTGCCCGCTTCGGTCTTCCGTGCGTGGTCTACATGGGCGAAACAGACATTGAGCGCCAGAAGCCGAACGTTTTCCGCATGCGCCTCTTGGGTGCGGAGATCGTGCCCGTCACATCGGGCACCGGAACCTTGAAGGACGCCATGAACGATGCCTTGCGCGACTGGGTGGCGAACGTTGAAAACACCTTCTACATCATCGGAACCGCGGCTGGCCCGCATCCCTATCCGGAGATGGTGCGCGACTTCCAATCGGTCATAGGCGCCGAAACCAAGGAACAGATGCAAGAGGCCGAAGGGCGCCTGCCGGATGCCCTGGTGGCCTGCATCGGCGGCGGCTCCAACGCCATCGGCCTTTTCCATCCTTTCCTCGACGACAAGGAGGTGGAAATCTTCGGCGTGGAAGCGGGCGGCCACGGCATCCCGTCGGGCGAGCATGCAGCGTCGCTCAACGGCGGCGAGCCGGGCGTGCTGCATGGCAACCGCACTTATCTTTTGCAGAACGAAGATGGCCAGATCACCGATGCCCACTCCATTTCCGCCGGGCTCGACTATCCGGGCATCGGGCCGGAACATGCCTGGCTGCGCGACATGGGCCGGGTGAACTATGTCTCGATCACCGACGCCGAAGCGCTGGACGCGTTCCAGCTCTGCACCCAGCAAGAGGGCATCATCCCCGCCCTGGAGCCCAGCCATGCGCTGGCCTATGTGGGCAAGATTGCGCCGGATATGGACAAGGACAAGATCATCGTGATGAACATGTGCGGACGCGGCGACAAAGATGTGTTCGCCGTGGCAGAGCACCTCGGCGTGGAGATGTAGACAATGTCCACACGCATCGAAAAACGTTTCACAAACCTCAGCGGCGAAGGCCGCCGCGCCCTGGTGGCCTTCATCACCGCGGGCGACCCGGACACCGAAACCTCCCTGAAGATCCTCAAAGGCCTGCCGGGCGCCGGCGCTGATGTGATCGAACTGGGCATGCCGTTTTCCGATCCCATGGCTGACGGGCCGTCCATCCAGGCCTCCTCGCAGCGGGCGCTGGGCGCCGGCCAGAACATGATCAAAACCCTGCAAATGGTGCGCGACTTCAGGGCCGAAGACCAGGACACTCCCATCGTGCTCATGGGCTATTACAACCCGATCTACATCTACGGGGTCGAGCGTTTTCTCGTCGATGCCAAGGAGGCGGGTGTGGATGGCTTGATCGTGGTGGATCTGCCGCCTGAATGCGATGACGAGCTGTGCATTCCGTCCATGAGGGCGGGCATCAATTTCATCCGCCTGGCCACCCCCACCACCGATGACAAGCGCCTGCCGGCCGTTCTCGCCAACACATCCGGTTTTGTGTATTATGTCTCCATTACGGGAATCACAGGCACGGCCGCGCCCAAACAGGACGATGTTCGTGCCCATGTGGGGCGAATCAAGGGGCAAACGGATTTGCCGGTTGCCATCGGATTCGGTGTGAAAACGCCGGAACAGGCCAGTGCGTTGGCCGAATGTGGCGATGGTGTGGTTGTGGGTTCGGTCTTTGTGGACGCTGTGAAGGCCTCTTTGGACGAGGCCGGGAAGGCCACCGAGCAAACCGTACCCGCCGTGCTTGAATTGGCGTCCGCCCTTGCACAAGGGGTGCGCGGTGCCAATGTATAGGCTGAAAACTGCCTGAGAGTTGAGGGCCGGACAGTCCGGAAAGGAATGCAAACGTGAACTGGATCACCAACGTCGTCAGACCCAAGATCAACAGTTTTCTCCGCCGCGAGATGCCGGACAATAAATGGGTCAAGGACCCTGAATCCGGCCAGATGGTCTATCTGCGCGATCTGGAGGCCAACCAGTTTGTGGTCCCAGGCTCCGGCTATCACATGCGCATGGGCGGCGAGGCCCGCCTGAAGAGCCTGTTTGACGGCGGCGAATACACCACCCTTGAGTTTCCGAAAGTGGCGTCCGATCCGCTGAATTTCCGGGATGAGAAGAGATATTCTGAAAAGATCAAGCAGGCCCGCGCCAAAACCGGCCGCGATGATTCCATTCTGGCCGGCGAGGGCTCGCTCGACGGCCTGCAGGTTGTCTCGGCCGTTCAGGATTTCGACTTCATGGGCGGCTCGCTCGGCATGGCCGCCGGTGAAGCCATCATCACCGCCATGCGGCGCGCCGTTGAACTGCGCAGCCCCTTCATCTTCTTCGTGGCCTCCGGCGGCGCCCGCATGCAGGAGGGCGTCATGTCGCTGATGCAGATGCCGCGCACCACGGTGGCGGTCCAGGAACTGCGCGAAGCCCGCCTGCCCTACATTGTGGTGCTCACCAACCCCACCACCGGCGGGGTCACGGCCTCTTACGCCATGCTGGGCGACATCCAGATTGCCGAGCCGGGCGCCTTGATCGGCTTTGCCGGCCAGCGGGTGATCGAGCAGACCATCCGCGAAAAGCTGCCGGAAGGTTTCCAGAAGTCCGAATACCTTCTGGAGCACGGCATGGTGGACATGGTGGTGCACCGCCACGAGTTGCGCGACACGTTGAGCAAGATCACCCACCTGCTGATGCGGGCCCCCGCCGTTGAAAGCGCGGCGGAGGGGGTCAAGGACGCGGCCCCTGCAGTTGCAGGAGCCGAAGTGATCGAAGGCAGCTTCGGCGCCGGCGAGGAGGCCGCAGAGGCCGAAGCGGCGGTTGAAACCCTGCCTGAGCATGAAGAGGAGCTCAAGGCGGCTGAACGCACCGTCCATGAGCCGGAAGAGACCAAGCCCAAGAAGGCGAAGAAAAAGTCCGGCAAGTCGGTTGCCGATACGGCAGGCGACTGGGCCGACGACATTCTCGGCGACGGCGCCGCCAAGCCTTCGGTGCCGTAGGCAGCCCGGCGACCCCATAGCGTCAAGACGCATTGAACCAGGACAGCGATGGCACGCAGTGATGCTATTCTGAGGCGGCTGCTTCAGCTTCACCCCAAAATCATGGATCTGTCCCTGGACCGGATGCTGCGCATTCTTGAGCAGCTGGGCAATCCGCACTTGCGCATTCCTCCGGTGGTCCACATTGCCGGGACCAACGGCAAGGGTTCCACGCTGACCTATCTGCGCGGTGGCCTGGAGGCGGCCGGCTATGCGGTGCACGCCTACACCTCGCCCCATCTGATCCGCTTTCACGAACGGGTCTATCTCGGTCAGCCCGGTCAGGGCGAACTGATCGGCGAAGACGAACTGTGCGACGTCCTGCTGGAGTGCGAGGCGGCCAATGATGGCGCGCCGATCACCTTCTTTGAGATCACCACCGCGGCGGCCTTCCTGATCTTTTCGCGCCGCAAGGCCGACATCTGCCTGCTCGAAGTGGGCCTTGGCGGACGGCTTGATGCAACCAATGTGATTGCCGCGCCCGCGCTCACGGTGATCACTCCGGTTGACCTCGACCACCAGGCCTATTTGGGCGACACCATTGCGTCCATCGCCGCGGAAAAGGCCGGCATCATGAAGCGCCAGGTGCCGTGCATCCTCGGCCCGCAATCTGATGCCGGGCGCGAGGTCATGGAAGCCCGGGCCCATAAGGTGCATGCCCCGTTGGTGATCGCCAATCAGGATTTTCAGGCCTATGAGGAACATGGCCGGCTGATCTACCAGGACGATGCCGGCCTCTTGGACTTGCCCCTGCCCAATCTGGCGGGCCGCTTCCAGATTGAAAATGCGGGCACCGCGATTGCGGCGCTGAGGGCGCTGGACGGCTTCACCTTCACAGAAAAGCACATTGAACAGGCGGTCGCCGGGGCCACCTGGCCGGCCAGAATGCAGCTTCTTGACGAAGGGCCGATGGCCGCCTTGCTGCCTGAAGGCTCGGAGATCTGGGTTGACGGCGGCCACAACGCCTCGGCGGGCCGGGTGATCGCGTCCAGCCTGGCGGACCTGGAGGACCGCGTATCGCGGCCCACGGTGCTGGTGCTGGGCATGCTGGCCTCGCGCGTGCCGCGGGACTTTGTGAAATCGTTCGAAGGCCTGGTGTCGACCATCATCGCCACGCCGATCTCCGATGAACCCAACGCCATGAGCGCAGAAGACCTGGCGGCGGCCTGCGCCGAGTTCGACATCGACGTGAAGGTGGCCGGCGGGGTCGAGCAGGCCATCAGCCTGGCCGGCGCGGCGGGCCAGCCGGTGCGGGTCATGGTTTCCGGCTCGCTCTATCTGGCGGGCCATGTTCTTGCCCTTAATTCCGGCATGGCCAAGGTGGGTCCTTCCGGCGCGCCCATCAAACCAGAGCGCTGATGGTTTTCAAAAGCCGCTCAATCTCCGTCTGCGATGAAAGCCGGTGATCGCCGCCCTTGATCAGGGTGAACGTGATGTCGTCTCCCGCCAGGTGGTCATAGAGCTTGTGGCCATGTTGCCAGGGCACATCCGGATCGAGCTCCCCATGGAGGATCCGCACCGGGCAGGTCATTGCCGTGGTCGCGCCCAAGATGAGGTGCGAGCGGCCGTCCTCGATCAGGGCTTTGGTGATGGCATAGTCCCCATCATCATAGGCGGATGGGCGCTGCCACACGCCGGTCTCCTCGATGGTGCGCCGGATCTCCGGCGAGAACTTCTGCCACATGAGGTCTTCGACCATATCGGCCGCCGGGGCGATCAGCACCAGGGCACGGGACCGCTCGGCCTCACCCAACCTCGCCAGGTGCCGGTAGAGCAGCATGGCCAGCCAGCCGCCCATGGACGAACCGATGATGATCTGAGGCCCGTCCGTGAATTCATCGAACACCGCAACGCTTTCAGCCAGCCAGGCCGATATGGTGCCGTCTTCAAACGCCCCGTCCGAAGCGCCATGGCCGGAATAGTCGAACCGGGTGCAAGCCAGGCCCTTGCCGGCGGCCCAGGTGGCCAGCGCGGAAGCTTTGGTGCCGTCCATGGCCGATTTGAAGCCGCCCAGCCAGAACAGGCCGGGCGCGTTGCGGTTACCTCCGGCTGCCACTTGTGATTGAACGGCGATGCGCGTTTCTTGGCCATTTGGGACAAAATAGTCGGTTTTAGGGGGCATAATGTGCCGTTTTCTCTGTCAAAAGGTTAGGCAATAGTGTTCTCAAGTCTTGACTTGGAGGGGCAGTTAAGGCGTTTATAGAGCCGCTTTTCTGAAGCAGATTGTTCAACCAGCGTCCGCACCAGCTTATTCGGGCCGACGCAACAGGAGATATAGACATAGGCCGCAGACCATACAGGGCTGCGCCGGCCAGAGATACGGGCCCGCGCGCCAACGAGAAGATCACCGCCGAGAAGGTGCTTGTGATTGATGCAGAAGGGGAAATGCAAGGGGTGATGAGCCCCGAGGATGGAATGGCAATCGCCGAGGAGGCAGGTCTCGACCTGGTCGAAGTCTCGCCCAATGCCAGTCCGCCGGTCTGCAAGGTGCTTGATCTGGGCAAGTTCAAATACGAAGCCCAGAAGAAAGCCAACGAAGCCAAGAAAAAGCAGAAGGTCATCGAGGTCAAAGAGATCAAGATGCGCCCGAACATCGACACGCACGATTACAACGTGAAGCTTCGGGCGATGCAGAAGTTTTTCGACAATGGCGACAAGGTGAAGGTGACCTTGCGGTTCCGCGGGCGCGAGATGGCCCACCAGCAGCTTGGCCGCGACCTGCTCTTGCGGGTCAAGGACGATGCTGAGGAGTTTGCCAAAGTCGAGGCGGACCCGAAAATGGAAGGCCGCCAGATGATTATGGTGATGGCCCCCAAATAGGCGGCCGGCATCGGTGAGTTGAGAGGCGATCGGAGGATATCCGGTCGCCTTTTTCATGGCCCCTCGGCAATGACGCCGTCCCGGCGCAGTTTCCTGATGCCGTGGAGATACCACACCAGCGAGAGAAGCTGGAGGCCGAGGAACACACCGAACCCGGTCTGGAAGCCTTGCGGGTCGTAGCTCCCGTCGGCGCCCTTGGGATAAAGGTCGATGATCACCCCGATGAGATATTGCACCGCGAAGGCCGAGGCGAAGATGAAGAGGTTCATGGCGGTGTTGGCCCGCCCTGAGAGCGCGGCGCCATAGTGGGAGCTGAGCCAGGGGTAGGCCAGGATGGCCACCTGGCCGAGCATGCCGAAGACCAGCCAGAAGAACCACATGCCCGGCAGCCAGTGGGTGATGATGCCCGCTTGCGCCACGAAGAAGACGAGCGCAAAGCCCAGCATGACGTTGAGGATGCTGACCCCGCGCCGGCCCAGCCAGTCGGTCACCGCGCCGGTGAAGAGGATGCCGACGAAGAAGGCCGCGGCGGTCATGAAGAGATATTGCGCAACCCCGGTGCGGTCGAGCCCCGCCACGTCGCGGAACCAGGGCCCGGCCCAAAGCGTCTGGATGGCGATATGGGTGCCGGCCGATGAGCCGAGGATGGGCGCCAGGACCCAGAAGGTGCGCGACTTCAGGATGGAGCCGAGCGAGATGATGGACTGGGTGAGGCTCTCGCCCGATCCGGCCGGGCCGTCATGGGTCTTGGGCACCACGGTGAGGATGATCGCCGCCACGATGGCGGTGATGCCGGCAAGCCACCAGAACACCATGCGCCAGCCGATCGCCTGCACCGCAAACTCCATGGGCACGGTGGCCACCAGCAGCCCCAGCGCCCCCAGCGACATGACGCAGGCATTGGCCAGCGCCCGGCGCGCCTCGGGCACCCAGAGGACCACGGCCTTGAAGCCGCTCATCAGCCCGCCGGCAAAGCCCATGCCGATGATGGCCCGGGCGATGGTCAGCGTGGTGACGTCCTCGCCCACGGCAAACAGCACCGAGCCCACGGCGGCCCAGCCCACCAGCGCGGCCTGCACCCGGCGCGGGCCGTAGCGGTCGAGCAGCAGCCCGAGGGGAAGCTGGAAGAGGGCGAAGGCCAGAAGATAGGCGGCGGTGAGAAGGCCGAGGCCTGCGGCATCCAGCTCGATGTCGCGCACCAGGTCTGGCGCCACCACCGCGTTCACGGCGCGGTAGAGATAGGAGAGGAAATAGCCCAGCGAGAAGGGCACCAGGGCGAGCAGGGCGATGCGCGCGGTGAGCCCGCCGGTGCTTGTGTCCGGGGCGACGGTGCTCATCGGGACCGCTCAAATTGGCGCCCGCTGGTGACGGCAATGAATTCGGCCGCGTCTTGTGGCTCGCTGCTCATGTTGCTTTCAGCGCCTCTAGGGCAAGTTCTGCTCAAGGTGAGCAGAACATGCCCCAGATTATGATTACGGGCGAGCAACTTTTCTCCGGCCAGACGTAACCGTCTGCTCGAAGGTTGCTCTAGGTCCAATCGACATTCATGATTCACGAAGCAGTGTTTCTGTGATTCATGGGTCTCCATCTGAATTTCAGCTGGAGATGGATCGATGGTCAAGCGTTATGAACTCACAGATGAACAATGGGCGCTGATTGG
>CAJHYS010000144.1_pt1 | contig 16686 bp, 16 predicted proteins | sample 9198801 | NCBI WGS metagenome assembly CAJHYS01 (sample SAMEA7708368, study PRJEB35096) | sediment metagenome | biome: marine neritic benthic zone biome [ENVO:01000025]; feature: sediment [ENVO:00002007]; material: shallow marine sediment [ENVO:03000034] sea grass bed [ENVO_01000059] ...
CGGATCATAGACCACATCGGCGCCTTTGCCGCCGGTCATCTCCTTCAGGGCCTCCTTCAAGCTGACTTCGCTATAGTTGAGGGTGTCATCGGCCCCAAGCTTGCGGCAAAAAGCCAGCTTCTCCTCGGACGAGGCGCAGGCGATGACCCGGGCCCCCATGGCCTTGCCGATCTCCACCGCCGCCTGGCCCACGCCGCCGGCGGCCCCCAGCACGGCAAGGGTTTCGCCGGCCTGCAGATTGGCCCGGTCGCGCAGGCCATGGATCGTGGTGCCGTAGGTAACGGTCAGGCCCGCGGCGGCATCGGAGCTGATGCTGTCCGGCAGGCCGATCACCTTACTGGCATCCACCGCCATCTTTTCCCGGCAGGCATCCCAGCCCGAGTAGGCCATGACCCGCTGGCCGATCTCAAAGCCGCTCACATCGGACCCCAGCGCCTCGATGGTGCCGGCAAACTCGGCACCCGGCGAAAACGGGCGCTCCGGCTTGTACTGATACTTGTCCTCGATGATCAGCGTGTCGAAGAAATTGAGCGCGGCCGATTCAACGGCAATCACCACGTCGCCCGGCGCCGGTGCCGGATCGTCTACATCTTCCAGAACCAACGTTTCCGGCGGCCCTGGCTGTTTACTGATGATCGCTTTCATTGGTGTTGGTGCTCCCTGCAGCTGTTCAACCAGAGCCCTACTCCAAACCCGCAGGAAAATGCAATGGCGCAAGGCCGTCATCTTCTCCTGAACAGGTCCGCGACTTCAAGATGTTGATGCTGCCAAACACAGATTGTCCATTCTGGGACAATGACAGGGAACAACATTCTGACGATCGTGGAGCAGGTAATCGCAGAACATGGACTTCAGCGGTTTCCATTGTGCGCAAAAGGATCGGATGCCAGGCACTCACATGCGCCGCCACCTAATCGTCATTGCCTATGCTTTGTCTGCCTTGGTCTCCCTCATGGCATTTGCAGCGGCCATCCTTCTCGGCCACTTCGTTTACGCCTATTACGGCAGCGATGAATTCTTCCGCTCCGGAACAACGATTGCCTTGGTCGCTGCGTCAATTCCGTTGCTGCTGGCTTTCATCGTGAGCGGATTGGCGCTCGTAAGGCACGTCCAATCGCAGCCCCCGTTGAAGGCCCACAACAAGATTTGCGGCATCTGCGGCGTGTTCGTAGCCCTATCCGCCGTGCCCTGGGCTGTTATAGACCATGACTGGCATTTTTCTGCCGCGGTGATCACAGCCGGCCTCGGTGTCGCTGCACCCTGGTTTGCGGGGCGTTGAGGACAGCCGCTCGGCCTCTCCATAGCTCTGTCGACCTCCGGTTGCCCATTCTCAGGTGATCTGCCATGGTCCGCAACGGCGTCCTTTTATGTCCGGCAATACAACAGGACCAATTGATGGGCTAAGACAAATGCGCGGCTATTTCGCCATAGGGGTTGAAGGAATTTCCAAGCCAATGAACGTGGGCAACCTGGTGCGTTCGGCCCATGCCTTCGGCGCCAGCTTCGTGTTCACCGTGGCCGCCGACCCCCGGGCCGGCCGGGCGCCGTCCGACACCTCAAAGACCCACAGCCAGCTTCCGTTCTACCAATGGCCCTCGGTTGCGGAGATGGTGCTGCCCAAAGACTGTGTTCTGGTGGGGGTTGAGCTGTTGGACGAGGCGGTGGATCTGCCGAGTTTCCGCCACCCGGCCAAAGCCGCCTACGTGTTCGGCCCCGAACGCGGCAGCCTGTCGCCGGCCATGCTGGCGCGCTGCAAACACACCATCAAAATCCCAACCGCGTTTTGCATCAACGTGGCCACCGCCGGCTCGATCGTCATGTATGACCGCATCACCAGCCTTGGCAGTTTCCCCCGCCGGCCCACCATGCCCGGCCAAACCCCTGAAACCCCAAAAGCACATGTGCGCGGCGCTCCGAAGCAACGCCGCAAGGACCCGCGCGCTTGACACGAAGGCCGGCGGCATCCACATCCCCTTAACCTGTTGTTGACCATAATTGAGCACCGCTCTAAGACAATTGCCAAACTTTCGCCCTGATCGGGGGACAGGGGTGTTCACCGGGCGAACCGAGGCAAGACTGGCGGACAAATCAGTTGACAGCATATAGGTTTAGCTGTGCAACCGAGATGTTCAGCCGATCCTGAGGACCAAATGAAGACATTGCCAAAACTGCACCTCGCATCCCTTGCAGCCCTCGGCGGGCTGATCGCGTTCAGCACATCGACCTTGGCCCAAGAGCCGCAATCCATCGGCACCTTTGGGAAGTGGACGGCATATTCCCTCAAAGGCAAAAACGGCACCGAATGCTACATCGCGTCCCAACCGATAGAAACCCAACCGAAAAATGTCCGGCGCGACCCGGTGCATTTTCTGGTGACCCACAAGAGCATGGTGAACACCATAATCGGCTATAACTTCAAGAAAGACAGCGAAGCCAACCTCACCATCGATTCCTCCCGGTTTAAAATGATCACCGATGGCGACGGCGCCTGGCTCGATACCACCAACAAAGACCGCCAAGCGGTTGTGGCCATGAAGCGCGGCAACAAGATGATCGTGCAGGGCACCTCCTGGCGCGGCACCAAAACCCGAGACACCTACTCACTGGACGGCGTGACGGCGGCCATGAAGGCCATTGCCGACACCTGCAAATAGAACAAGCCCTTGGCGGGTTGCGTTTGCGCATCTGCTGCCGATCTGGGATAATCGGCCCTTAAACCTCAGGACCAAACCAAATGGCCGCAAGCCTCGACATTGCCCGTGCCAATCCCAATGCGCCGCCTGTGGCCCGCACGCCTGAGGTGGCCGATGCGCGCGCACCCTTGATCGGCCTGACCCGGACCGAAATGGGCAATGAATTCCGCAACGTGGGCATTGCTGAGCGCGAAGTGCGCATGCGCACAAGCCAAATCTGGCGCTGGATCTACAATAAGGGCGCCTCCGGCTTCGATGAGATGACCAACGTGTCCAAGGCGCTGCGCGAACAGCTTGCCGAGTGCTTCACCCTGGCGCGCCCTGAGGTTGTCACCGAACAGATCTCGGTGGACGGCACCCGCAAATGGCTGCTGCGCCTGGCGCCCGATGCCTGGGGCGCGCGCCACGAGGTGGAGACCGTCTACATTCCCGAAGAGAACCGCGGAACTTTGTGCGTCTCAAGTCAGGTGGGCTGCACGCTCACCTGCTCGTTCTGCCACACCGGCACCCAAACCCTGGTGCGCAACCTGACGGCAGAGGAAATTGTCCAGCAGATTATGGTGGCCCGCGATGCATTGGGCGAGTGGCCGGCCGCATTGGCTGAAAACCCCGATGCCCCGGCAGGCGGGCGCTACATCACCAACATGGTGCTGATGGGCATGGGCGAGCCGCTCTATAATTTCGACAATGTGAAAGATGCCATGGAGATCGTCAGCGACAATGAAGGCCTGTCGCTCTCCAAGCGGCGCATCACCTTGTCCACCTCCGGCGTGGTGCCCATGATCGAGCGCTGCGGTGAGGAAATCGGCGTGATGCTGGCGATCTCCCTGCACGCCACCCGCGATGAGATCCGCAACCATCTGGTGCCGCTCAACAAGAAGTATCCCATCAAGCAGCTGCTTGATGCCTGCCGCGCTTATCCGGGCCTCTCCAATGCGCGCCGCATCACCTTTGAGTATGTCATGTTGAAAGGCGTCAACGACAATCCGAAACACGCCAAGGAACTGGTGCAGCTGTTGAAGGGCATTCCGGCCAAGGTCAATCTCATCCCCTACAATCCCTGGCCGGGCTCGCCCCATGAATGCTCCGACTGGGAGGCCATTGAGGCGTTTGCGGAGATCGTCAACCGGGCGGGCTATTCCAGCCCGGTGCGCACCCCGCGCGGGCGCGACATCATGGCCGCCTGCGGCCAGCTGAAATCAGCCTCTGAACGCCTCAAGGCCAAAGCCCGCGCCGCGCTGGAACGCGAAGCCGGATAAGGGGCGATGAAGCCGATCCTGCTCAGGCTCAGGCGCATTCTTGTGGGATATGTGGTTGCGGCGTTTGCCACCGGCGCCTGCGTGCTTGGCGGGGCCTCCATGCTGGCGCTGGTGCAAAAGGCCATGACGGGGTCAGGCGAGCTTGCGCCCATTACTCACTCCGTCGCCTCTCTGCTGTTTCTTTCGGTTCTGCTGATGGTTTTGGGCGCGCTGCCGGCCCTGGCCGTGGGCTTGATTGCCGAGAGCATGACGATCCGCCACTGGCTCTATTATGTGCTGGGCGGCATGCTGATCTGCCTGGTCATGTGGCGCGGCCTGCCATTCCAGGGCACGGGAGATTTTCAGTTCTTCCTGTTTGCCGGCGCGCTGGGCGGCGCCGTCTACTGGCGCATTGCCGGACGCCATGCCGGCGGTTGGGTGCCCGCCGACACTGAAGAAGAGCCCGCCGCCGACGCAGAACCGGAGCCTGCATCTCAACACACCGATATTCTGGAGCTGCCGACCCGGCCGCCGGAGGACAGCCCGCCCGCGGCCGAAGGTCCGCACGAGGCGCCCCAGCGCCCGGAGCATTGGGTCAGATCAAGATGAGCCCTCGGTCTTTTTGGCCTTGGACTTTTTCTTGGTTGTGCTTTTCTTCTTGGCGGTCGATTTTTTCGCCGTGCTCTTCTTGGTGCTGGACTTCTTGGCCGTAGCCTTCTTCTTGGTGCTGGACTTCTTCGCCGTAGCCTTCTTTTTGGTGCTGGATTTCTTCGCCGTAGCCTTCTTCTTGGTGCTGGATTTCTTGGCTGTAGCCTTCTTCTTGGTGCTGGACTTCTTCGCCGATGAGGACGATCCGTTGCCACCCTTGTTGCGGCAATAGGCGTTGACCTTCACCCCGTCAGACCGGGTGTAGCTGGCCACGTGCACACAAGATTTGTCGCGATCGCACGCCGACTTTGTCTTGCCTTTACACTCAGCCGCGAAGGCTGCGCCGCTGTGCGAGATCGCAAAAACCAACGCGGCGACGAGAATACCGAGAAGTTTGGTCATGGTTCGTCCTAACCTGATTTGAGGGCCCTGTGGAAAGAGAACCTAGCGGATTCGCTGCCCCGGCGCCATTGTCCGTTCAATGACGGTTATCCCGCCATCTTGTCCATCATCTTTGCAAGCTTGACGTCCAGAGACGACAGGCCCCCAACATCATGGGTGGCCAGGGTCACCTCAACGGTCTTGTAGACATTGAACCATTCAGGATGATGATCCATCTTCTCCGCCACCATGGCCACCCGGCTCATCCAGCCGAAGGCTTCGTTGAAGTTCTTGAAGGTGAACGTTTTGCTGATCGCGTCACGCCCGTCCACCAGGCTCCAGCCGTCCAGCTCGGCCAGCACGGCCTGACGTTCATCTCCGCTCAACTTTTGTGCACTCATCACTTTGCTCCGCATCGCCAGTTTGGCATAAGACTGGCCTGAATCTCGCCGCTTGCCAACCGGAATGGCCTTACCCATGCAAATCTTGTTCGTCTGCCTTGGAAACATCTGCCGCTCACCCATGGCCGAAGGCCTGTTCCGCCACGTGGCCGAAGATCGGGGGCTTGAGGTGGGGGTCGACTCAGCCGGCACCGGCGGCTGGCACGTGGGCGATGAGCCCGATGCCCGCGGCCAAGCGACCTTGCGCGCCCGCGGCATCGATATTTCCAGCCTCAAGGCCCGCCAGGTTGAAGAGGCCGATTTTGAGCGTTTCGACCTGGTTCTGGCCATGGACCGGCGCAATCATGGTCATCTGACCCAACTGGCCGGACCCGACCAGGCACACAAGGTGAAGCTGTTCTTAGAGTTTGCCTCAGGGCTTGCAGAACAAGAGATCCCCGACCCCTACTATGGCGGGGAGGACGGCTTTGAACGTGTGTTCGCCCTGCTGCACCATGCCAGCGACGGCCTGGCCGACCACATTCAGCGCAGCCAGTAGGTGTGCTCTTCCACATATGGCCCGCCGCCGCGTGACGGGCGCGACGAATAGAGGCCGATGGCCTGAACCTCGAAGGGCCGGCTTTTGAACCCGGCGTTGCGCGCCACGAAATGCTCGGTCTCCATCACCGACACTTTGCCCTTAAGGCGCGCCAGCGTCACGTGCGGGGTGTATTTGCGCTGCTCCGGCGCCAGGCCCAATTGCTGGCACAGGCGCTCCTGGCGCGCCTGCAACTGCTCAAGATCCTCAGGGGCCCGGACCCCGGCCCACAAGGCCCGCGGCTTGGCGCCGCCGAAATAGCCGGCACCGGCAATCTCGATCTCAAAGCGCGGCGGGGTGATCGCCTCCAAGGCCTCCACAAGCTCATTGGCGGCGCCGTTCTGGATATCGCCGATGAAGCGGAGGGTGAGGTGGTAGTTTTCCCGGTCGATCCAGCGGGCACCGTGGATGCCGCCGGCCAGAAACGACAAGCCCAGCGCGACATCTTCAGGCAACGCTATGGCGGTGAACAGGCGTGGCATGGGACGAACTCAATCTCGGCAGCTGGACGCTACTTGCTCTTGCGCTTCACTATAAGCGATTCGACGTGGGGGAGAATGTTGCGAACAATCACATCAACCCCCTTGCGGTTCGGGTGCATACCGTCGGCCAGGTTCAGCTCAGGCTGGGCGGCAACCCCCTCCAGAAAAAACGGGTAGAGCGCCACCTTGTGCGCTTCGGCCAGCTCCGCATACATGGGATTGAACTCAGCAGCATAGGCCTCGCCCATATTGGGCGGCGCAATCATGCCGGCCAGCAGGGTCTCGGCGCCCCGTTGATTCAGCCGCTGCAGCATCTTGTCCAACGCTTCGCGGGTGTTTGCCGGGTCCACCCCGCGCAAGGCATCATTGGCGCCCAACTCAACGATCACAATATCAGCGCTTTCCGGTACCGCCCAATCGAAACGGGTCAAGGCCCCGGTAGACGTGTCGCCGGAGACGCCTGCATTGAGCACCGAGACATTGTGTCCGCGCGCCTTGAGTTCGGCTTCCAGGCGCACCGGAAAGGCATCCGCCGGCGCCAGCTGATAGCCCGCGGTCAGGCTGTCGCCCAGCGCCACAATCTCAATCTTTTCCGCAAACGCGGCCCGGGAGCTCAGCCCCGCGCACAAAAAGATGAGGAGGCAAACGACGGTTTGCTTGATATTCATACGTCTTGATCCATATCCAGCAGAAATGCGTAGCATAGTCCCAACCCTCACCACCAACGGTTCAGGTCCCTCTTGTGTCTGATTCGGTAGCATCTCTTCGTGACGTTCACCTGACCCTCCCGTCCAAGGCCGGCAGTGTCGACATCCTTCGCGGCATCGATCTGGAGGTCGGGCGCGGCGAAGCCCTCGGCCTTGTAGGGCCCTCCGGGTCCGGCAAAACCACCCTTCTCATGGTGTTGGCCGGGCTTGAGCGCGCCAGTTCCGGTGTGGTGAATGTGGCCGGTCATGATCTGAGCTCCCAGGACGAAGATGAGTTGGCGCTGTTCCGCCGTGATCATGTAGGCATCATCTTCCAGGCTTTCCACCTCATTCCCACCATGACCGCGTTGGAAAACGTCGCCATTCCGCTGGAGTTCAAGGGTGACGAAGGGGCATTTGCCATTGCCGAAGAGCGCTTGAAGCGGGTTGAGCTGGGTCATCGCCTGCACCACTATCCAGGTCAGCTTTCCGGCGGCGAGCAGCAGCGCGTGGCTTTGGCCCGCGCCCTTGCGGCCGGCGCCAGCATGATCCTGGCCGATGAGCCCACGGGCAATCTGGACCAGGGCACGGGCAGCCGCATTATCGAACTTCTGTTCACAACCCAGCGTGAAACCGGGTCCACGCTCATTCTGGTCACACACGATCCTGATCTGGCCGCGCGCTGTGACCGCATCGCCCATATTGCAGACGGGCAGATCAGCTCAATCGAAACCCCGGCCCACAGCCGGCGCAAAAGCGCATGACCATCACGGAAACCAGCCCCGCAGGCGGGTTTGCCGCAAGCCCCGCGAAAACACGGCTGAACGGGCTTGGTTCGCTGCGGCTCAGTTTCAAAATCGCCCTGCGCGAACTGCGCTCCGGCCTTCAGGGCTTTTACATTTTCCTCAGCTGCCTGACCCTCGGGGTTGCGGCCATTGCGGCCATCGGCTCATTCTCGTCGGCCATCGAGTCGGGCCTCAGCGACCAGGGCAGATCCATTCTGGGCGGCGATGTGGAGCTGCGTCTGGCGCATCGCCGCATGGAGGCCGAAAAGCTTGCCTGGCTGCGCAACCAGGGCAGCGTCATCGAGGTGGCAACCTTAAGGGCGATGGTCGCAACGGCCGGAAACGCAGACCGCGCCCTGGTCGAGCTCAAAGCCAGCGGTGATGATTATCCCCTGTTCGGCGAAGTGGAGCTGACGAACGAGCGGCCCTTGCCGTCTGCCCTGGCCCAGCAAAACGGCCAATGGGGCCTGGTGGCCGATCCGGCCCTGGCTGAACGGCTGGGGGTTAAGGTCGGCGATCAGCTCTCCCTAGGCAAACTCACACTCCAGCTGCGCGGCCTGATCAAACGCGAGCCGGACCGGGTTTCGGGCGGATTTTTCTTCGGGCCCCGGGTGATGCTCACCAAACAGGCGCTCCTGCAAACCGAACTGGTGCAGCCGGGCTCTCTGGTCTACTGGCACTACAAGATCAAGCTCGACGACAATGCCACATCCGCTCAGATCAAGGCGTTTCAAGACCGCCTGGAGGCCCAGTTTCCCGATGAAGGCTGGCGCTTCCGCTCGCGCGACAATGCGGCTCCCGGCACCAAGCGGTTCATTGACCGGCTGGTCCTGTTCCTGTCCCTGGTGGGCTTGACGGCCCTGATCGTGGGTGGCCTCGGGATTGGCAATGCGGTCAACAACTTCCTGGAAGCGCGGCGCCGCAACATTGCCATGCTCAAATGCATCGGCGCCCCGGCCCAATCGATCTTCCAGATCTATATGATCCAGGTGTTGCTGCTGGCCGCGATCGGCATTTCGGTGGGTCTCACCTTGGGCCTGGTGTTCCCCATCATCTTAACCAGCATATTGAACGATGTATTGCCGTTGAAACTGTCAGCCGGGCTCTATGGCTTGCCGCTTATCACCGCCACGGCCTTCGGATTTCTCATCACGCTTGCGTTCGCACTCTGGCCCTTGTCCACGGCCCGCAGCCTGCCGGCCACGGCCTTGTTCCGCTCCAACATTCAACCGGCGGGCACCGGGCTCCGGGGCCTATACCTGATCGCATTCATCGCCGCCTTCCTCGCCATTGCATTGCTGGCCCTGGCAAGCTTTCCCGAACCCAGGTTCACCCTGATCTATTTCGCCGGTGTGATCGTCAGCTTTGCCATTCTGTATGGCTTGGGCCGGGCGCTGGTGGCGGTTGCGCGCCGCCTACCCCGCGCACGCCAGGCCGCACTGCGTCTTGCGGTGATCAATCTGCACCGGCCCGGCGCGCCCACGGTAAGCGTGGTCCTTTCGCTCGGGATCGGGCTGGCCCTGTTTGTGACCCTGGCGCTTCTCGATGCGAACCTGACCCGGGAACTGCGCAAAAACCTGCCTGAAAAGGCACCCGCCTTCTTCTTCATGGACATCCAGCCGGGCGAGCTTGAGGGTTTCAAATCGGCCGCCCTTTCAGCCGCGGGCGTGGAGAGCATCGACACCGTTCCCATGCTGCGCGGACGCATCAAGGTGGTGAACGGCGTCGCTGCGAAAGATGTGACGCCATCGCAGGATGCCGCCTGGGCCCTGCGCGGAGACCGTGGCCTGACCTATGCCGAAATGCCGCCCACCGGATCAAAGGTTGTGGCCGGAGAATGGTGGCCGGCCGGCTATGACGGGCCGCCTCTGGTCTCGTTCACCAAAGACATTGCCGACGGCCTGGGCCTCACGCTTGGCGACACGGTGACGGTCAATGTTCTGGGACGCGATATCCGCGCCACCATTGGGTCGTTGCGCGAGGTGGAATGGGAATCCCTCGGCATCAATTTCGTCATGGTGTTCTCACCCAATGCGCTGAAGGCGGCGCCGCACACCCATTTGGCCACGATTGTCATGAGCCCAGAGCATGAATCGGCGCTTCTGGGCAGTCTCACCAAGACATACCCCACCGTCACCGCCGTGCGCGTGCGCGATGCGCTTGATGCGGTGAGTGATTTGCTGGGCAAATTGCTGTTTGCGGTGCGCGGCTCCAACGGCATCACCTTGCTGGTGGGCATTCTGGTGCTGGCCGGCGCCATGGCGACGGGCCTGAAGAGCCGGATCTATGATTCGGTGATCCTCAAGACGCTCGGCGCCACCCGGCGCCAGCTGGTCTCGGCCCATGCCCTGGAATATGCCCTTTTGGGGGCATTAACGTCGATTTTCGCAGTCATTGCCGGTGCGGCGTCCTCCTGGGGGATCGTGCGCTTCGTCATGGGCTTCGATTGGCAGTTTGAGCCGCTCACAGCCGCCGGAACCGTCATTTTCGCCTCTGCAATCACCGTTATTGCCGGATTTGCGGCCACTTGGCGGGCCCTCACTGCGAAAGTTGCGCCAATCTTAAGGGTTGACTGACAAAAGAATCAGCAAGATTGGGTTTACTTTTGCACGGTGAAAACCTTGCAAAGCCTATGAAAAATATCCATATTCCACTCAAATCGCATCTCATCCGGAGGAAAGGGAAAAAGCAGATGGCAGATTATGATCGCAACTACGCTCAAGTGCAGACGGGTGCCCGCACTGGCACTGAGGCAATAGATGCCGGTCTGCGCTCATATATGTTGAGCGTTTACAATCTGATGGCCCTCGGCGTTGCCGTAACCGCCATCATCACCCTGTTCATGGCCAACAATCCTGCATTGATGGCAACGATTGCACTTGGCCCCATGAAATGGGTGCTGTTTGCTGGCGTGCTTGGCATGGGCTTTTTTGCCCCCAAACTGATCTTTTCCGGCAGCAAGGCCATGGCCCATGGTGCCTTCTGGCTCTATGCCGGCCTTTGGGGACTGCTGATTTCCCCCATGGTGGCCTTCTATCTGGCCAAGGATCCGGGCATTGTCGTCCAGGCCCTGGGCATCACCTCGGTCACCTTCGGTGCAACCAGCCTTTACGGCTATGTGACGAAGCGCGACCTGTCGGCCTTCCGCACGTTCTTCGTGATGGCCTCAATCGGCCTGTTGCTGGCGATTATCGTCAACATCTTCCTGCAGAGCACCCTGTTTAGCCTGATCACCTCGATCGGCGTGGTTCTGGTGTTTGCCGGCATAACCGCTTGGGAAACCCAGTCCATCAAGGAAATGTACCAGGCAGGCGATGACGAAGCGACCGCGCGGTCGAAGGGCATTTTCGGCGCTTTCCTGCTCTATGGCAGCTTCATCACCATGTTCATTCACATCCTGAACATTCTCGGGATCATGCGCGGCGAATAAGCCGGACGCTTCAAAGACCAATCAAAAACCCCGGAGCGGCTACCGTTCCGGGGTTTTCTTTTGCCTGCAATTTGAAGTGGACCGTGCTAAACGGCCACAAGACGGGGTTTTCGGTCAATGATCCGCAGCACCTGTTTCAAATCCTGACCTCTGCGCATGATCCGACCTCCGGCTGCGACCACGCTGTAGATGCCCTGTTTGCGCGCCAGGTCCGGCCGTTTCTCCACTGTGTAGAGCGGCATTTCGCTGGATCGTCGGAAAATGGAGAAAATTGCGGTGTCGCTGCCATGGTAGATGGCGTAATCGCGCCACTCTCCCGCAGCCACCTGCCGGCCATAGACCGACAGAATGGAATTCAACTCTTGGCGGTTGAATGTGGTTCTTGGCACAGGGGCCGTGGTTTTTGCCCCGCTCCAATTTGCGTTCTTCTGGTTGAACGACTGCCCTTGGCTCTTCCGGGACGAACTTGGGCTCAAGCTCGCCCCGAACATTGCTATGGGTTCGGTTTCGCTCATGCGCCTCCCTCTTAAGTTACTAACGCTACTGCGGCATCTTCCGCTCAGACGTACCCGTCTGAGCGGAAATTGCTCTAGCACCCCACAGTTGTGCTGAACCCATCATGACCAAGCAAAAGGCCTTTGGCAAGGCCGGACAAGCTCCCAACGAATGCACCACTTGGGCAAAGGTGCACTCTAATATAAGAGCAGCCTCATCATCACATGTTCAACAAACCATCATTTTCTTGCCCAAATTCGAACACTATGCGGGGGCATCTTCTGATCGTTGCCTCTAGAGGCCCGGTTCGAAAAGACGTTGGAATTCTCAGCCCCCCAGCCCCCCAACGTCTTTACAGCGAGCCGGGCCATTTTTTTTGCCCACCCCGAAGCAATCCGCAGAAGGCTTTGCCCGATCACAAATTTCGGCGCAAAACCCTTGATATTCCTGGCTTGTTGAACAATATCAGCCCCGGCTGAGCTTCAGCTTTTTGAAACTGACGAGGTTAGAGGGCGCGAGAATGGCAACGAAAACGCAGGAAAAGTCCACCGAAGAAAAGCACGAGTTTCAGGCCGAAGTGGCAAAACTCCTGCACCTTATGGTGCACTCGGTCTATTCGGAACGAGACGTATTTCTGCGCGAATTGATATCCAATGCAGCTGATGCGTGTGATAAATTACGGTATGAGGCCATATCGAAACCTAAAATTTTCTCAGGCGACACCGAGCTTGAAATAACCTTAACGGCAGACAAAAAGGCAAAGACCCTCACAATTGCAGATAACGGCATCGGCATGAACCGGGATGAACTGATTGACAATCTCGGCACCATCGCGCGTTCCGGCACCAAGGCCTTCATGGATGCGGTTGCGGCCGGCAAGGACAAGTCAGGCGATGTGAACCTGATCGGCCAGTTTGGCGTCGGCTTCTATTCCGCCTTCATGGTGGCCGACACTGTTGAGGTGCGCTCGCGCCGGGCCGGCGAAAAGAGCGGCTGGCTGTGGACCTCCGATGGTTCGGGCTCGTTCACCGTCACCGAGGACGAGGCGGCGCCGGCCCGCGGCACCGCCATCACCTTGAACATCAAGAAGGACGACAAGGAGTTTCTCGAAGCCTTCCGGATCGAGAAGATCGTTCGCGACTACTCAGACCATGTGGCCATTCCCATCAAGCTGGTTGAGATTGAGAAAGGCAAACCCGGCGAGCCGCGCCAGGTCAACGAGGCCAGCGCCCTTTGGACCCGGCCGAAGAAGGACATCACCAAGGAACAGTATCGCGAGTTCTTTGGGCACGTGTCCGGCGGCCTATTCGGCGAGCCCGCCGTCACCATTCACTACCGCGCAGAAGGCCGCCACGAATATCAGGTGCTGCTGTTCGTGCCCTCAGAGAAACCCTATGACCTCTATGACCCGGAACGGCGCGGGCGGCAGAAGCTCTATGTGCGCAAAGTGTTCATCAGCGAGGATGCCGAAATCCTGCCGCCTTGGCTGAGGTTCGTGCGCGGGGTGATCGATTCTGAAGACATGCCACTTAATATTTCCCGCGAAATGCTGCAGAACAACCCGATCGTCGGGCAGATCCGCAAAGCGGTGACCAAACGTGTGCTGACCGAGCTGAAGAAATACGCCAAAAAAGATTCCGAAGCATATGCCGGCGTCTGGAACTCGGTCGGGCCGGTTCTCAAAGAAGGCATCTATGAGGATATGGAGCGGCGCGACGAGTTGTTCGAGCTCGCCCGCTTCACCACCACAGCCAGCACTGCTGAGGCGCCCATGCGCACGCTGGCCGACTATGTGGAGGGCATGAAGGACAATCAGACGGCGATCTACTACATCACCGGCGAGGATGCGGACGCCATCAGCGCCAGTCCCCACCTTGAAGGCTTCCGCGCCCGCGGCGTCGAGGTCTTGTTGTTGTCCGATCCCATTGACAGCTTCTGGACCGCCAATGCGCTCGGCTATGAGGGGAAACCCTTCCGCTCCATCACCCAAGGCATCGCCGATCTGGACGACATCGAACCGGACGCCAAACAAGACAAAAAAGACAAGGCCTCAAAATCCGACGAGGAGGCCACCGGCGCATTGATCGCGGCCATGAAGACGGCGCTGGGCGACAAAGTCTCTGATGTGCGCGAATCCAAGCGCCTCACCGACAGTCCGGTGTGCCTGATCGCGGGCGATGGCGGACTTGACCGCAATCTGGAAAAGCTGCTCTCCCGGCAGCAGGCCCCCGGCGTGCAGAAATCCGCGCCGATTCTGGAAATCAACCCCACCCACGGGCTCGTCCAGGTTCTGGCCGGGCAGGCCAAAAAGGGCGCCGACAGCGCGCTGGTGCACGATGCCGCCCAGCTGCTGCTGGATCAGGCCTTTATCCTGGACGGCGAGCCGGTCGGCGATCCGACCGATTTTGCCAAACGCATGACCAACATCATGCAGCGGGCGTTCGCCGGCTAGAGGTCACTGGAGATTTTGGAAGAGGCTGCGCTGACGCCCTAAAGCAATATGAGGTCAAATTGCTTTAGTTGGTGGACGCGGTCTGCGCGAGGTTCTTCAGCATGCTTGCACCGATGATGGGTCCCGTGCCGTCCACCTGCAGCACCGCCACGCAATCATGCACACCTTCGGCCATCAGGCTGGATTTGGGCAAAGTGACCTGCATCGCCTTACCTTTCCACATGCCCACGGGCATCATTTTTCGCACCACATTGTAGTAGGCAATCTTGCGGCCGCGGTTTTCGCCGCGCTTGATTTTCTGCTCAACCTTGCGGCTGACCATCATCAGCCAGATGGTGGCATCCTTGGCGCCAACCTCGGCACCGGCATCGCCCACATTGATCGTCACCTGACCGTTCTGCGTGGTCACATCCACCGGCACGAAGGCGCTGTCGGGTTTGGCAAGAACAGACTGGATTTCGGAAACGACGCGGTTTTTGTAGCTGCCCACCACATGGTTCTGTCCGGCCACCACCATTTGCGGCGTGTACACCCGCCCATCGCCCCGGCGGACAGCATATTCGCGCTGGCGGCGCGAGTGTTCCGGAGAGCCAAGCGTGTCTTTCCAACCCAGATAATCCCAATAGTCCACATTGAGCGATAGAGCGAGCACATTGGGCTCACCGGCAATTTCGCCTAGGATCCTATCGGCAGGCGGGCACGAACTGCATCCCTGACTTGTGAACAACTCAACCACAGCCACACGGGGATTATCAGCGCTTTGAGCCAGCACCGGTGTCGCCGCCCACATGAAAACCAAAAGCGCCCACGCCGCCGCGGTCTTCACTCTCTCCACAAAACCAATCATGGCATCCTAAATAGGCGCCTCGGCGGTCACTAGCGAGTAACGATGGAGTGAGAGCATTGCCCTCACTCCAAGGACACTTTAGGCCGCCCGGGCCAGGTTGCGGAGCACATAGTGCAGAATTCCGCCATTTTTGTAATACTCCAGCTCATCCAGAGTATCGATCCTGCAGAGCAGTTTAAGAACCTTTGATTTACCATCCGTGTAAGTAATCTTGGCCTTAACCTCCATCCCGGGCGCCATGCCGGCTTCCAGGCCGGACAGGCTGACCTGCTCTTCGCCGGTCAGTTTCAGCTTTTTCCACGATTGGTTGCCCTGGAACTGCAGGGGCAGAATGCCCATGCCGATCAGGTTGGAACGGTGGATCCGTTCAAAGGATTCGGTGATCACCGCTTTCACCCCCAACAGCCGGGTGCCCTTGGCCGCCCAGTCGCGAGATGAGCCGGTGCCATATTCCTTGCCGCCAAACACCACCAACGGCACCCCGTCATCCTTGTAGCGCATGGCCGCATCGTAGATGGACATTTGCTCACCCGACGGATGGTGCACAGTCACGCCGCCTTCCACGCCTGGCACCATCTGGTTCTTGATGCGGATGTTGGCAAAGGTGCCGCGCATCATCACCTCATGGTTGCCGCGCCGCGAACCGTAGGAGTTGAACTCGATCGGCCGGATCTGATGATCGCGCAGATAATGGCCGGCAGGGCCCTCCTGCTTGATCGCTCCAGCCGGCGAAATGTGGTCTGTGGTGATGGAATCGCCCAACAGAGCCAAAATACGGGCATCGCTCACATCGCTCACCGGGTCCGGCTCCATGGATATGTCGTCGAAATAGGGCGGGTTGCGCACATAGGTGGATTCCGGCTGCCAGTCATAGGTCAGGCCGCCCTCAACCTTGATCTTGCGCCAGGCCGCATCGCCCTTGAACACATCTGCATAGCGCTCACGGAACATCTTGCGGGTCACGCTCTTGCGCACCACCTCGGCAATCTCCTTTGAGCTCGGCCAGATGTCTTTCAGGTAGACGGGATTTCCCTTCTTATCCGTGCCCAGTGGATCTTTGCTCAGATCAATGTTCATGTTGCCGGCCAGCGCATAGGCCACCACCAGGGGCGGCGAGGCCAGATAGTTGGCCTTCACATCCGGATTGACCCGGCCTTCAAAGTTGCGGTTGCCGGACAGAACGGCCGCGGCCACCAGGTCGTTTGTGTGAATGGTGTCCGAAATCGGCTCGGCCAGCGGGCCCGAATTGCCGATACAGCTTGTGCAGCCATAGCCCACAAGGTCAAAGCCCAGCTTGTTCAGCGAGCGTTGCAGGCCGGCCTGTTTCAGATAGTCGGTCACCACCTGAGAGCCCGGCGCCAGGGAGGTCTTCACCCACGGCTTGACCTGAAGCCCCTTCTCCACCGCATTGCGCGCCAACAGGCCTGCGCCCAGCATTACGGACGGGTTGGAGGTGTTGGTGCATGAGGTGATCGCGGCGATCACCACATCGCCTTGGGTCAGGTCATAATTGGCCACGTCCACCGCATAGCGTTTGCCGGTGTCGCCGGTCTTCTTGAACTCGCTCTTCA
>CAJHYS010000423.1_pt1 | contig 16558 bp, 14 predicted proteins | sample 9198801 | NCBI WGS metagenome assembly CAJHYS01 (sample SAMEA7708368, study PRJEB35096) | sediment metagenome | biome: marine neritic benthic zone biome [ENVO:01000025]; feature: sediment [ENVO:00002007]; material: shallow marine sediment [ENVO:03000034] sea grass bed [ENVO_01000059] ...
GAGATGAAGCGCCAAGCACCAGGGACAAACACCGCCCCGCGCCCAGCCAATGCCTCCAAAGACCGAAAAGAACAGATCGCCTGACAAGCTCCGAGGGGCGTTTTTGAGACCATCCACCATGAAGCAAATTCTGCAAAACCTCTCCAACGGCGAAACCGAAGTGCGCGATGTGCCTGCGCCAATGGTGCGCCCGGCCCATGTCCAGATCGCCACCACGGTGAGCCTGGTGTCACCCGGCACGGAACGGATGCTGGTGGATTTCGGCCGCGGTTCGCTGATCTCCAAGGCACGCCAACAGCCGGACAAAGTTAGGCAGGCCCTGGAGAAGATCGGCACCGACGGGTTGGCGGCCACCCTCGATGCGGTGCGCAGCAAGCTCGATCAACCCCTGGCGCTCGGCTATTGCAATGTGGGCCGCGTGATCACCGCCGGCGACGGATGCACAGACTTTGCCCCCGGCGAGCGGGTCGTGTCGAACGGCAGACATGCCGAGGTGGTGGTCTCTCCAAAGAACCTGTGCACCAAGGTGCCGGAAGGCGTCAGCAATGAGATGGCGAGCTTCACCGTGATCGGCGCCATCGCGCTGCAAGGGGTGCGCCTTGCCCAGCCCAACTTAGGCGAAACCGTTGCCGTGCTGGGCTTAGGCCTGGTGGGGCTGTTGACCGTGCAGTTGTTGCGCGCCAATGGCTGCCGGGTGCTCGGCTTGGACTTTGATCGCTCCCGCCTGGACCTGGCAGAGAGCTTTGGCGCTGAGACGGTAGACCTTTCGACTTCAGCCGATCCGGTCAAGACCGCCCTTGCCTTCAGCCAGGGCCGGGGCATGGACGCGGTGTTGCTGACCGCATCCACCCAGAGCAGCGATCCGGTCGCGCAGGCTGCCCAGATGAGCCGCAAGCGAGGCCGCGTGGTGCTCGTGGGTGTCACGGGACTGGAGCTCTCGCGGGCCGATTTCTTCGAAAAGGAACTCACCTTCCAGGTCTCCTGCTCCTACGGGCCGGGGCGATATGACCCGGCTTACGAGGAGAAGGGCCAGGACTATCCGGTGGGTTTTGTACGCTGGACCCAGCAGCGCAATTTTGAGGCGGTCCTCGATCTCATGGAGCGCGGTGAGATTGATGTTGCGCCTTTGATCAGCCACCGCTTTGCCATCAGCGAGGCCGCAGACGCCTATGACATTCTGGCCTCCGCTTCGCCGTCGCTGGGCATCCTGATCGGCTACCCCGCCGCACAGGCTGAAACCCAGCCGCTCAACGAGCTTTTGAACCGGGTCGTCGCCTTCGCCGAAGAGCGCTCCAGCCCCAAGGCAGCCGCCGGCCGCACAGGGTTCATCGGTGCCGGCAACTACGGTGGCCGCGTCCTCATCTCCGCCTTCAAAGAGGCCGGCGCTGATCTCCACACCATCGCCAGTGCAAGCGGGGTTTCGGCGGTGCACTACGGCAGAAAGTTCAAGTTCCGGCACGCCAGCTCAGATGCCGCTGAGATCCTCAGCGACGGCGACATCGACACAGTGTGCATCTGCAGCCGCCATGACAGCCACAAAAGCTATGTGGTGGCGGGCCTCGCCGCCCGCAAATCGGTGTTCGTGGAAAAGCCCTTGTGCCTCACGCTTGCAGAGCTGGAGGAGATTGAAGCCACCTGGCGGCAATATCCCGACGCGCAGCTCATGGTGGGTTATAACCGGCGCTTTTCTGATCATGTGATCAAGATGAAACGCCTTCTCAACGGGCAGACCGCACCGAAAATGGTGACCATCACGGTGAATGCCGGCCCGGTGCCGGCCTCTCACTGGACGCAGGACCCGGCCGTCGGCGGCGGGCGCATCATTGGCGAGGGCTGCCATTTCATCGATCTGGCACGGCACGTGGTGGGCACGCCCATCACGGCCTGCACCGCGGCCCGGCTCGGGTCCGGCGACGACGCACATCCTGCCGACAGCGCGTCCATCAGGTTGCAGTTTGAAGACGGCTCGATGGCCGTCGTCAACTACCTGGCCAACGGCCACAGGAGCTTCGCCAAGGAACGGGTGGAGGTCTTTTGCGACGGCAAGATCCTGCAGCTTGACAACTTCCGCAAGCTCACCGGGCACGGATGGAAGAGCTTCCGCGGCGCAAAATCCTGGCGTCAGGACAAGGGCCAAAGGGCGTGTGCGGCCGCGTTCATGACCGCCGTTCGGTCGGGCGCCCCCTCCCCGATCCCGGCTTCGGAACTGTTCGAAGTCGCCCGGGTCACCCTTGCCGCTGCGGAGCAGGTGTCGTGATCGACCAGGCCCGCCTGTTCCTGGAAACCGTGCGGCACCTAAAGCCGGAACAGATCTATGGACGCGCGCTTCACAAGCTTGCCCGGCCCCAGCCGGACCTGCGGCCGGCGCCATCCCTGCGCGCGCCCACCGCCGCCTGGGCCGAACCAGCCCTGAAGCGCCAGAGCCTGACCGGCCCGAACTGCTTCCGGTTTCTCAATCACAGCGGCGCCGTTCAAAGCGCGGCGGACTGGAACCGCGAGGGCGAGGACAAGCTGTGGCTCTATAACCTGCATTATTTTGACGATCTGAATGCGGTCAACGCCAAGAGCCGGCAGAGCTGGCACCGGGTCTTGGTTGACCGCTGGATCAACGAGAACCCGCCCGGCACAGGCAACGGTTGGGAGGCCTATCCGGTTTCGCTGCGTCTGGTGAACTGGATCAAATGGGCGCTCAGCGGCGTGAAGCCGGACGCGGCCTGGCATCACAGTCTGGCGGTGCAGGCCAGATGGCTGGCCAAGTCCATCGAGCGCCATTTGCTGGGCAATCATCTTTTCGCCAATGCCAAGGCGCTTGTGTTTGCTGGCTGCTACTTCGCCGGAGATGAGGCTGAAAACTGGCGGCATACGGGGCTCAAGATCCTCACCAGCGAACTCGCCGAGCAGGTGCTCGCAGACGGCGGCCATTTTGAGCGCTCGCCCATGTATCACGCGACCATCCTGGAAGATGTTCTGGACCTCATCAACCTGTGCATGGCCTACCCGGAAACCCTCGCCTCTGACACGCTCGAGCATCTGCGCACCACCGCAACCGGGATGCTGGGGTGGCTGGACGGCATGTGCCATCCTGACGGGCGGATCTCCTTCTTCAATGACGCAGCCTTCGCCATCGCGCCGGGACGCGAGGCACTGCGCGCCTATGCCGGCCGCTGCCATGTGGCCCTGCCGCCACCGCCCGCACCCGGCCTCGTCTGCCTTTCAGACAGCGGCTACATCAGGCTGGCGCAGGACGATTGCGTTGCCCTGCTCGACACCGCGCCGGTGGGGCCTGACTATCTGCCCGGGCACGCCCATGCGGACACCCTGTCGTTTGAGCTCTCCTTGTTCGGCCGCCGGGTGATCGTCAATGGGGGCACATCGCTTTACGGCATCAGCGCAGAGCGCCAGCGTCAGCGCAGCACCGCAGCGCACAGCACCGTGGAAATCGACGGCGAGCCTTCGTCGGAGGTCTGGTCGGGGTTCCGGGTGGCGCGCCGGGCGCGGCCCATGGACTTGTGCCAGAACGAAGAGGATGGCGTCATCAGCGTGTCCTGCGCCCATGACGGCTATCACCGGCTGAAGGGCAAGCCGACCCATCACAGGACCTGGCGGTTGGACCGCGGCCGGTTAAACGTGCGCGACCGCATTGCCGGCGCCTACGGTCAGGCCGTGGCGCGCTTCCCGCTCGCTCCTGACTGCCTCGCGCAGCTTTCGCCTGGCGAAAGCGCCCGTGAGGGCACCATCCAGATGGGCGAGGAGCATATTTTGAGCTGGCGGGCCAATGCGCCGGCCAGCATCGTTGAGACCACCTGGCACCCCGAATTCGGCCTCAGCGTGCCGAACAGCACCCTGGTCTTTCCGGTGCCTGAGGGCGAGCTGATGTTTGAGCTGAACTGGTAAGGCCTCCTCCCCGTGCACATTCTGTTCCTGACCGACAATTTCCCCCCTGAAGTCAACGCGCCGGCCTCGCGCACGTTTGAGCATTGCCGGCAATGGGTGCGCGAAGGCCATCAGGTCACCGTGATCACCTGCGCCCCGAACTTTCCCAAAGGCAAGGTGTTTGCAGGCTACCGCAACCGGCTTTGGCAGGCCGAAGAGATTGACGGCATCCGGGTCATCCGCGTGTGGTCCTACATCACCGCAAACGAGGGCTTCCTGCGCCGCACGCTGGACTATATGAGCTACATGGCGAGCGCCACGCTGGCTGCGCCATTTGTCCGCAAGGTGGACATCGTGGTGGGCACCTCGCCGCAAATCTTCACCGCGTGCGCGGCCTGGGCCACCGCAGTGCTGAAGCGCAAGCCTTTCGTGTTCGAGGTGCGCGATCTGTGGCCGGAATCCATCCGTGCCGTGGGCGCCGTTGGGTCCGAGGCGATCCTGAGCACATTGGAGAGGCTTGAACTGTTCCTCTACAAACGCGCGGCCGGCATCGTGACCGTAACCCATGCCTTCAAGCAGAACCTGGAAACACGCGGCATCGACGGCGCCAAGATCTCCGTTGTCACCAATGGCGTTGATGCCAGCCGGTTCAGCGTCCGGAAGAAGGACCCTGCGCTGCTCGGCGACTTGGGGCTGGAGGGCAAATTCGTCGCCGGCTACGTGGGCACCCATGGCATGGCCCACGGGCTGGGCACCCTTCTGGACGCCGCAGAGAAGCTGAAGGCACAGCGCGAAGGCCGCAACATTCATCTCCTGCTTCTGGGCGACGGCGCTGAGAAGCAAAAGCTCCTCAAGTCCGCTCAAGAGCGTGGGCTGAGCAACGTCACCCTGCTGGACACGGTGCCCAAGGACGAGGTGGCGCGATATTGGTCGCTGCTGGATGTCTCCATCATCCACCTGCGCCGCACCGATCTCTTCAAGACGGTTATTCCCTCAAAGCTGTTTGAGTGCATGGCCATGGGCCTGCCTGTGCTGCATGGCGTGGAGGGAGAATCCGCCCAGATCGTCGAAATCAATAGAATTGGTTTACCATTCGAACCGGAAAACAGTGTCGAACTCACAGATAAGCTCCTGAAACTCAACCAAAATAGAGAATTACGCAACCAATTGCGGGCAAACTGCCTCAAAGCCGCGCCACTTTATGACCGGACCCGTCTGGCGCGCAAAATGTTGGCAACATTGGGTCAGTGCGTTGCGTTGAGTGCGAAGGAAGCTGGGGACAATGAAAATACTGTGCGTGGTCGGCGCGCGGCCAAACTTCATGAAGGTCGCGCCCATCATTAAGGCGTTCCGCGCCTATGGGGCGGCGTTTGAGCAGATTCTGGTGCACACCGGCCAGCACTATGACGAGCAGCTGAGCGCCTCTTTCTTCCGCGATCTGGGACTTCGCGCGCCGGACGTCAATCTGGAAGTGGGTTCCGGCACACAAGCTGAACAGACCGCCAGGGTGATGCTGGGCTTTGAGCCGGTGTGCCGCAACTTTGCCCCTGATCTGGTGATTGTGGTGGGCGATGTGAACTCATCACTGGCCTGTGCGCTGACCGCCAAGAAGCTCGGCATCGACGTGGCCCATGTGGAGGCAGGCTTGCGCTCCGGCGACATGACCATGCCGGAAGAAATTAACCGGCGCTGCATCGACACCATTTCAGACCATCTCTTCACAACCGACCGCATGGCCGACGGCAACCTGGCAAGCGAAGGGGTGCCTGAGGGCAAGATCCACTTTGTGGGCAATGTGATGATCGACACCTTGCTCATGTTCAAGGAACAGGCCGCCCAGTTGCGGTATCACGAGCAGTTGGGCCTGGAAGCCGGCGCCTACGCCACGCTGACCATGCACCGGCCCTCCAACGTGGACGATCTGGCCACCTTGAACCGCATCCTCAGAACCATGAAGTGCATCTCCGGCAACCTGCCGATCGTGTTTCCGGCCCATCCCAGAACCCGGGCCAAGATTGAAGAGTTCGGCTTTGCCTCCTACTTCCAAAGCGGCCGGATCAAGATGATCGACCCGCTGGGCTATCTGGAATTCCTCAGCCTCAACAGCAGCGCCCAAGCGGTGTTCACCGACAGCGGCGGCTTGCAGGAAGAGACCACGATTTTGGGCGTGCCCTGCATCACCTTGCGCGAGAACACCGAGCGGCCCATCACCGTGCTGGAAGGCACCAACCAGTTGGTGGGCAGTGATCCGAACGCCATCTTCGAGGCCTTCAACAAGGTGCACGGCAAGACGCGCACGGCGCCGGTTTCACCGGAAAAGTGGGACGGCCGCGCGGCCGAACGCATCGCCGCGCGGTTTGCCGGCGGCCTGCCGCTGCAGGCAGACGTGCGGCAGGCGTCATAAGGGATCGGCTTTTCCCGCGTTCCTGCGAAAGCGGGAACCCAAGCAAGCTAACTGCACGCACAGAGCTATGGGCCCCTGCTTTCGCAGGGGCGCGGGGATTGCGCAGGGTTTTACGCGCTGGCGCGGTCGGTGGAGGAGAGCACCTGGGAGAGCACCTTGTCGAGGCGGCCCACCGTGCGGTCCACATTGCCCAGCTTGTCCAGGCCGAAGAGGCCAAGACGGAAGCTCTTGAAGTCTTCCGGCTCATCACACTGCAGCGGCACACCGGCGGCAATCTGCATGCCTTGCGCGGCAAACACCTTGCCGGTCTGGAAGCCGGCATCACTGGTGTAGGAGACCACCACGCCCGGAGCCTGGAAGCCTTCGGCCGCCACGCTGGCAATGCCCTTGGCCTCCAGCAAGGCGCGCACCTTGCGGCCCAACTCCCATTGCGCCTCGGACGCCTTGGCCAGACCGAACGCTTCGGTTTCCTGCATCGCGCCGTAGAACTTCACCAGACCATCCGTGGGCATGGTGGCGTGATAGGCGTGGCCGCCGCCTTCATAGGCCGCCATGATCTGATGCCATTTCAAAAGATCGCAGGCGAAGCTGGAGCTTGTGGTGGCCTCCACCTGAGCCTTGCCGGCTTCGCTGAGCATCACCAGCCCGGCACAGGGCGAGGCGCTCCAGCCCTTTTGCGGCGCGCTGATCAAAACATCCACACCGACCGCCTTCATGTCGACCCACACGGTGCCCGCCGCAATGCAGTCGAGCACGAAAAGGCCGCCCACGGCGTGCACCGCATCGGCCACAGCCTTCATGTAATCATCCGGCAGGATCATGCCCGATGAGGTTTCCACATGGGGGGCAAACACAAGGTCGGGCTTTTGCGCGGCAATGGCGGCGACCACCTCGTCGACCGGCGCCGGCGCAAACGGGGCCTGCGCGCCGCTCCCCACCTGACGCGCCTTGAGCACGGTCTCTTCGGCCGGGATGTTGCCCATCTGAAAGATTTGCGACCAGCGGAAGCTGAACCAGCCGTTGCGGATCACCAGGCACTTCTTGCCGTGGGCCAACTGGCGGGCCACCGCTTCCATGGCATAGGTGCCGCCGCCGGGCACAACCACGGCCGCCTCGGCGCCGTAAACCGACTTAAGGCCGGAAGAGATGCCACGCATCACCCCTTGGAACGACTGAGACATGTGATTGAGGGAGCGGTCTGTGAAGACCACCGAATACTCCAGAAGGCCGTCCGGATCGATTTCAGAATGTGAGCCAGTCATGTGCTTAAGTTCCCGTTTGAATGCCGCTGTTTTGAGCCGAAGGCTTACGTAAGGTCCGCGAAGGCCCAGAGCAATGCGCGTTTGGCCCCTGCGTCAGTCTATCTCGCCCTGTTATGGGGCGGTAGGGGCAAGCTGCCGGGCGCGCACGTTTCGGGGCGCTGCGCCGAATTCGCGCTTAAAGGCATGGGTCAGCGCTTCGGCGCTGGAATAGCCGAGCTTGCGGGCCACAGACTGCACCTGCGAGCCCCCTTCCATGTCGCGCCGCGCCAGGGTGAGGCGCCATTTGCGCAAGTAGGCCTGGGGCGACAGGCCCACCTTCAGGGGAAACAGCTCGGCAAACCGGCTGAGGGAGAGATGGGACAGATCCGCCAGCTCCCGGTTGTTCCAGCGCCGGCCCGGATCATTGTGCATGGCCACGATGGCCCTGCTGAGGCGCTTGTCGGACAAGCCGGCGACCAGGCCCGGCGAGGCGCTGCCGCGCTCGATCTCGCGGCGCATCATGTGGATGATCATCACCTCGCACAATCGCGACAGGGCCCCGTCTGAGCCGCAGCGCCCGGCGCGCGCCTCCTCAACCAGAATCTCAGAGAGGCGGCGCACCTGACCGTCATCGGCCAGCTCTATGCGCAGGGTGGGCGGCAAGGCGGCAATCAGCGGATTGGCGCGGCCGCCCCAGTCGGCCCGCATTTCCAGGATCGGATCGCGCCGCCTGGTTGCGCCCAATGGCCAGAACTCAACCCGCGCCGGCGCCCCCGCCTCACCATCGCCATAGACCGCAATATTGCCCTGGCCGGCCTCCACCGGGCGCACCCGCATCTCGAAATTGGCCATCAGAGACGAGAGCCGGTCGTAGTGGATCTCGCCGTTTTCGGAGTCTTGATCAGATATATCGGATTTATCGTTCATAAAATCTGATATACCGAACACCCCACCCAAAAGCAAATGATGAGGAGTTGCCCCATGCTGATGCCCCGCCAGAAAACCCCAGACCTTACGCTGCCGCTCTTAGGCGGCGGTCAATTCGACCTTGCCTCCGAAGGTTCCGAACGCGGCACGGTGATCTGTTTCTACCGCGGCCTGCACTGCCCGATCTGCGCCAACTATCTGACGGAGCTGGAAAAGAAGACCCCGGAATTCGCCGAACGCGGCGTCACCACGATCGCCGTATCGTCCGACGGTGAAGAGCGTGCCGCTGAAATGGCCAAGAACATCAACGCCAAAAACCTGCGCTTCGCCTATGACCTGCCGCTCGACAAAGCCAAGGAGTGGGGCCTTTATATCTCCACCTCCCGCGGCAAGACCTCAATCGGCATCATGGAGCCGGATCTCTTCTCCGAGCCCGGCCTCTTCATGGTGACGCCGGAACAGAGCCTCTATTACGGCTCCGTTCAGACCATGCCGTTCGTGCGCCCGCACTTCTCCGAGCTGGTCGGCGCGCTCGATTTCGCCATCAAGAACGAATACCCCGCCCGCGGCGAGTATTCCGGCGCCGTCTAGGCCCGTTGCGACGGTTTGCGCCAGCCGGCGGGCGAACATGGCAATTGCGTAAACCCGGCATTTGAGTCCATAAGCCGCTCAATCCAGTCCAACGGCATGGTTTGAAGGCGAAGGGCTCATGCGCAAACCCAACTTGTTGATCTTGGGGGCTGGTGGCGTCGGCGGCGTCACCGCCCACAAAGCCGCTCAGAATGCCGATGCGTTCGGCACCATCACGCTGGCCAGCCGCACGCTGGCCAAGGCCGAGGCCATCGCGGCCGATGTGGCCCGGCGCGGCCACGGCACCATTGAGGCGCGCCAGGTGGACGCCCAGAACCAGGCCGAACTGGAAGCCCTGATCGGCGAGCTCGACGCGGCCATCGTGGTGAACGTGGCCACCCCTTACGTGAACGTTGCCACCATGGACGCCTGCATTGCCGCAGGCGCCCATTATCTGGACACGGCCGTTGCAGAGGACGAGTTCGTGGAGAACGTTCCGGCGCCGTGGTATGCAAACTTTGAGTGGCCCCGCAAGCCCGCCTTTGAGGCCAAGGCGCTGAACGCGGTGCTGGGCATCGGCTTTGATCCCGGCGTGGTCAACGTGTTCTGCGCCCATGCCAAGAAGCACCTTCTGGACAGCATTGAGACGATCGACATCATCGATGTGAACGGCGGTGACCACGGGCGCTACTTTGCCACCAACTTCGACCCGGACACCAACCTGCGCGAGATTTCAGAAGACGTGATCTATTGGGAGGACGGGGCGTTCAAGACCATCCCACACCATTCCAAGCAGATGTCGGTGAGCCTGCCTGTGGTGGGCACCCATGATGTCTATTCCATGGGCCATGATGAGCTACACTCCCTGCCGCGGGCCTTTCCGGAGGCCAAGCGCATTGAGTTCTGGATGGGCTTCGGCGAGCACTATCTGAAGGTCTTCAATGTTCTGAACACCTTAGGCCTGCTCTCCAGCATTCCGGTTGAGGTGGATGGCGTTGAGCTTGCCCCGGTGCGCATGGTCAAAGCGGTGCTGCCCGACCCAGCGACCCTGGCAGAAGGCTATAGCGGCGAATGCTGCATCGGCTGCGATATTGTGGGGCTCAAGGACGGTAAGAAGCGACGGGTCTTCATCTATTCCACCTGCGATCATGCGGCCTGCTATCAAGAGGTGGGCAGCCAGGCGATCTCCTACACCACTGGGGTGCCGGTGATGACGGCCGCCATGCTGGTGGCGCGCGGCACCTGGGACCCGCAAACCATGGTGAATGTGGAGGAGCTTGATCCGGACCCCTTCCTGGCCCTGATGCCGGAGCTTGGGATTTCCTGGTCGGTGATGGATCTGCCGTTGGACGGCAGCTGGCCCAGTGGCTGAGCCTGCCGGAACATTCGCCAGGTTCGATCCGGCGCGGGTGCCCTCGCCCTGCTTCGTGCTGGACGTGGCGAGGCTTGAAGCCAATCTGAAGATCCTGAAGCAGATCGCCGATGCCAGCGGCGCCAAGGTGCTGCTGGCCCTGAAGGCCTTTTCCTGCTTTGCGGTGGCCGACCTGATCGGCGCCTATCTTCACGGCACGGCGGCCAGCGGCCTGTGGGAGGCCCGGTTGGGGCGCACCCGGTTCGGCGGCGAGGTGCACACCTTCGCGCCGGGCCTGAAGGCGGCCGAACTGGACGAACTGGTCGCCCTGTCTGACCATCTGATCTTCAACTCGCTTGGCCAATGGGCGCGCTTCGGCGGCCGGCCGGGATGCGCGGCGGGCCTGCGCATCAACCCGCGCCACAGCGAGGTGGAGACCCCGCTCTATGACCCGTGCGCGCCCTGGTCGCGCCTTGGGGTGACGGCCGATGAGCTCGGGGACCGATTGCCGGAGGGCATCAGCGGGCTGCATGTGCACGCGTTGTGCGACCAGGGCTATGAGCCGTTCGACCGTCTCCTGGCGGCCACGGAGGCCAAGTTCTCCAACCATTTCGATCGGATCGATTGGCTCAATCTGGGCGGCGGGCAGTTGCTCACCGCGCCGGACTATCCGGTGGAGCGCCTGGTTGAGCGCCTGAAGGATTTGCGGGCGCGCACGGGCCTTGAGCTTTATCTGGAACCCGGCACGGCGGTGGCGCTCAACGCCGGGGTGCTGGTGAGCGAGGTTCTGGACACCGGGCGGGCGGAAGGCCATTTCGCGGTGACCGACGCTTCTGCCACCTGTCACATGCCCGACGTGATCGAGGCGCCTTACACGCCGGAGATCTTCGGGGCTGAAGTTGTGGAGGCGCCGGGCCGGGCGGAGAGCGAAGACCCTTGTGTGATCCGCCTTGGCGGGCCGACGTGTCTGGCCGGGGACGTGATCGGCACCTACCGGTTTGCCGGCCCACTCAAAATTGGCGAACGGCTGATGATCGCCGATCAGGCCTACTACACGATGGTCAAGGCCTCCACCTTCAACGGAACCCCCCTGCCCGCGATCGCCCTTTGGGACTCCGAGAGCGATGCTTTGGAAATGGTTCGCGCGTTTAGCTACGAGACCTTCGAGGACCGCTTGAGCTAGAGGCGGAGGTCCTGGCGTTATCTTCCCCCAACCCCCCGCACGACAGAGAGGGGCGGCCTCTTGGCGACACCTACATTAAAGTGGCAATACACAGGAGAGCGTCAACCAGGCATATGCCCCAAAGACAGGAAGGACTGCGATGACCAACGATGTCCAACCTGGCCGCGCAGCCCCGGGCATAGCGTCCCCGTCAAAACCGTTTCCGTTTGAGACATCGCCCCCGCCTGCCCATCGGCCCTCGAAAGGCCGGCGCTTCATCGTGCTCGGATCGCTCATCATGGTCGCGGCCACGCTGGCGCCGACGATCGCAGCTTACGCGCTGGATCTGTCTTACCGGTCGGAGGATGAGCTTCTCCCGCTCATTTTGCTCGGGTCCCTGGTTGTCTATGCTGCCTTTCTTTGGGGCGTGCGGCTGATCTCCATAGGCCGCAGGATGCGGGCGCCGCCGGCCCAGGACGTGCTCGGCGCGGACCCGCGGGGCCCGGTGTTGTTCTTGCGTTCGTTTGAAGATGACGACCTGATCGACCCGACACCCCTGATGGTGCCGATGGGCGACATGTTCCAGAGGCGTTACGAGGAGACCCTGTGCAAACCCCTCTCGACAATCGGCCCGGTGATCAGCGTGGGACGGCCCGGCAACGAGTTGCCCATGCTGGGCGGGGCGCGCCTGTTTGTGCCGCACCACGCCTGGAAATCGGCAGTCGAATTCCTGCGCGGGCAAGCTGCGGGCGTCATTTTGATGGTGGGCCGAACGGAGGGCGTGTGGTGGGAGATCACCTCTTCGATCCAATCGGTGCCGCTAGAGCGCATCCTCTTCTTCTTTCCCTATGTTGAGAACGCCAGGTTACGGCGCTCCGTGTGGCAGCGCCTTCTTCATTTCATCCCGGCCCGAATGCCCCTGTCGACCAAAGCCTACCGGCGCATGGAAGCCGAACGGCAAGCGCGGTACGCCCTGTTCCGCGAGCGCGTTCAACCTTTGCTGCCGGCGCCTTTGCCTGAAGAGCTTGGACGCAGTCAATTTATCGACTTTTTGCCGGACGGCACCCCGCGCCGGCTTGGTACCGTGCGGCCATGGTGGTGGCCGATCGCGGTTATGGCGCCATCGACAGCCAAAATGGCGATCAACCTGCGCCGCACGCTGGCGCCTTTTGTGAGTAAGATCGCCGGCGTGGAAAGCTCAAGGCGGCGGGCGCTGCAGTGAACTTCACGGAATTCTTGAGATCTGCAGCTACAAGCCCTCCTCCGCCCGCAGCCGCCCTGCGGCAAACTCCACAAACACCCGGATCTTCGCCGCCGCCTGGCGCCCCTCCGGATAGAGCAGCGAGATCGGCATTTCCTCGCTTTCCCACGCGCTCAGAACCTCCACCAGGCGGCCGTCGGCCAGGGCATCGGCCACCTGATAGGACAGCGCCCGGGTCAGGCCCCAGCCAGCGATGGCAGCATCGATGGCGGCCGTCATGGTGGAAACCGACAAGGTGGGCCTGAGCCGGGCGGGGACCGGTTTGCCGCCGGCCCGGAAAACCCATTCCTCGCGGCTGAACAGGCCCTCCGGATTGACCGTCTGATGCGCCGCCAGATCTGCCGGGTGGACGGGCGTTCCCCGGGCGGCAAGATAGGCCGGGGCGGCAACAACCACCCGGCGCGCCGTGCCCACACGGGTGGCATAGAGCGAGGTGTCCTCAAGCTGCCCGATGCGCAAGGCCACGTCGAAGCCTTCGTCCAGAACGTGCACCGTCCGGTCGAGGAACGCGGCGGACACCGACACCTCGCGATAGGCATCCAGAAAATCGCGCACAATGGGCATCAGATAGCGCTGGCCGAACAGCACGGGCGCGGTGATGCGCAGCATGCCGCGCGGCATCTGATGGGCGCCCGCCGCCATGGCCTCGGCCTGCTCGACCTCTTCCAATATGCGCCCGGCTTCGCCATAGAGCCGGCGGCCCGCATCGGTCAGGCTCACCCGGCGGGTGGTGCGGGTGAAGAGCCGCGCCCCGATGCGCTCTTCCATGGCATTGATCAGCCGGGTGACGCCGGACGGTGACACCTTCAGGCGCCGGGCCGCCGCATTGAAGGCCTCCTCTTCGGCAACCGCCACAAAGGCGGAGAGTTCGCGGAACTGGTTCATGCGCCGGGCACCTTCCCACACGCCTATATAATTGCATATTTCGCAATAATATATCGCATATTTTCCATATTAAACTTTTTTATTGAATTATCTACCTTCTCCTCAAGACGCAACGAACACCCGCCGCCCCGGCAGCCCTTGAAGGAGACACATCATGGCCCTCGCATTCGCAGATATCGCCTTTACCCCCAGCGTCCGCGCCGCGCAGGAAGCCCAGGGCTCGGCCGCAGCCTATGCCAAGTTTCTGAGCGCCGAGGCCGAAGGCGGCGACCGGCTGACCGAACGCGAGGCGGCCTTCATCTCCCAGCGCGATGGTTTCTATCAGTCTACGGTGTCGGAAACCGGCTGGCCTTATGTGCAGTTCCGCGGGGGCCCCCAAGGCTTCCTCAAAGTGCGCGACGGCAAGACGATCGCCTATGCGGACTTCCGCGGCAACCGGCAATATCTCAGCGTCGGCAACCTGGCCGTCAACGACCGGGTCTCGCTCATTCTGATGGACTATCCCAACCGCCAGCGCCTCAAGATCTGGGGCCGGGTGAAGCTTGTGGATGGCGATGAGGACCCCGGCCTGATTGCCGAGCTGCATGACGAGACCTACCGCGCCCGGCCCGAGCGGGCGGTGGTGATCACCATCGAAGCGTTCGACTGGAACTGCCCGCAACACATCCCACGCCGCTTCACGCTGGACGAGTTTGAACAGAACTTCACCGACTTGCGCGAAGAGATCACGCAGCTTCGCGCCGAGAACAAGCGCCTGAAGAGCGCCGCGACGCTTGCGTAACCCCCGCCCCCAAACATTGGAGAGAAACCATGACCCACGAATCCAACAGCCTAACCCGCCGCCTGTTTCTGGCCGCCGCGATCAGCCTGACCGCCCTCACCGCCACCGCGCCGGCTACCCTGGCCGGGCCGGTGGTCGAGGTCCGCGAATCCATCACGGACGTGAAGTACCGCAGCGCCAGGATCCAAGGCATCAACATCGCCTACCGCGAGGCGGGCAACCCGGCGCGGCCGACCATCGTGTTGCTGCACGGCTTTCCCACCTCAAGCCACATGTTCCGCGAGCTCCTGCCAAAGCTCGCGGCGCGGTATCATGTGGTCGCACCGGACTATCCGGGCTATGGCGCCAGCGACCAGCCGGCACTGGCTGCGTTCGACTACTCCTTCGCCAATTTCGCCACGGTCGTCGACACCCTGTTGCAGAACAAGAAGATCGACCGTTATGCGCTCTACGTGATGGACTATGGCGCCCCGGTGGGCTTCCGCCTGTTTGCCAGGCATCCCGAACGTGTCACCGGCTTCGTGGTGCAGAACGGCAATGCCTACGAGGAAGGCCTGAAGGCCTTTTGGGACCCGCTGAAAGCGTTCTGGAAAGAGCCGAGCAAGGAGAACGGCGACAAGCTGCGCCCGTTCTTTGAGCTCGAGGCCACCAAGTGGCAATGGACCCACGGGGTGCCCAAGGACAAGGTGCATCTGATCTCGCCGGACAACTGGACCCACGACCAGGCCCTGCTCGACCGCCCGGGCAACAAGGACATCCAGCTTGAGATGTTCAAGAGCTACGGCACGAACGTGGGCGAGTATGCCAAATGGCAGGCCCTGTTCCGCAAGCACCAGCCGCCAGCGCTGATCGTCTGGGGCAAGAACGACCACATCTTCCCGGCCGACGGCGCACACCCTTATGAGCGCGACCTAAACAGGGTGGAAAAGCACATTCTGGACACAGGCCACTTTGCCCTGGAAACCCATCTGGAGTTCATTTCCGGCAAGATCCTTAAGTTCCTGGACCGCACGGCCGGGTCATAACACCGACGCAACCACCGGATCTGTGCCGCCCTTGGGATGCTCCGGGGGCGGCCTTTGCGGGCCGCGTTCCGGCCGTAGATGAAGGTTTGCCCCTCGGCATCTCTGCCGAATGTCATCAATGGGATATCGATCCAAGGACACCGATGTGTAAGCGTTCGCGGGCCCACCTTGTGCTTGTGGGCCTTACAGAACATCACAGCGAAGCGGGCAATCATGCAAGACAATGTGCTTAGGTACACCCTGACTTTGGCCGATTATCAAGTTTACTGTCGCGAGCAAGGCAGTTGCACACGTATGGCCACTTACTGCTTTTCCGGCGCGCTCATCTTGGCGCTTTTGCTGATCTTGTACGGGTATGGAACCGGGAACGATAAACTCTTCGAGTTCAGCGTTCTCTTTTTGCCGGCCATCGTTATCGCCTGGATAATTTTCGCCTGGCTGTATTGGCCTTGGTCCACAAAACGCTATTTCGAAAAGCAAAGAGGCGCCAACAGTCAAATCGTCATCAAAGTCGGCGACACCGGATTTGAGATTCAAGACGCCCACATGCAGGCCACTTTGGATTGGGGCTTCGTCAAGTCGCTCAGCGAAACGGAAGCACACTTCATCCTCTGGCAGGATGACATCATAGGCATTACCGTCCCAAAGCGGTCGTTCCAACACCAGGAAGACATTAGAAAATTCGCCGATCTGGTGCGGGACAAGATTGCGCCGAACGGAGATAAGCGCGAGTGACCGAGGGTCGGCGCGCCACCAATGGTGGGTTATTTTTCTTGAAAATAGTCCTTGACAGATGAGGGCATGTTCCCTATACGTTCACTCACTGCCTTGTGCCCAGGGGACGTGTCCGGAAGCGTCGTTCGCGTGACAAGGCAGGCGGTGCTCAAGCCGGAGCTGTCATGACGCGCCAGCAAAAGCTTGGGAGGTCACCGGGAACGCCCCATCTGCCGGCAAGCCAGAGGCGGCAGGCAGGTGCGCCTTAAGTGGCAAAGTGGTTACTCACAAGTGTGTTCCCGGTAACATTGGGCTGCTACAGTTGACGATGCAGCTGACGGCAATCCCGCGGTGTGTCTTAAGC
>CAJHYS010000077.1_pt1 | contig 16521 bp, 15 predicted proteins | sample 9198801 | NCBI WGS metagenome assembly CAJHYS01 (sample SAMEA7708368, study PRJEB35096) | sediment metagenome | biome: marine neritic benthic zone biome [ENVO:01000025]; feature: sediment [ENVO:00002007]; material: shallow marine sediment [ENVO:03000034] sea grass bed [ENVO_01000059] ...
CTGTTGTGGAAGTCTTATAATCACAACAATAAATCCATACCGTCTGCACATATGAGACGATATTGAACGCAATGATCTATGTCTTAAGACGCACCTTCCGCACGCTGATCTGGAGCGCCGTTCTGCTCATTGCCCTGCCGCTTTCGGCCGGCGCGGTCTGGTATTCCTCGCAAGGCTGGCCCGGCAGCTGGCATGAGGCCGAGTGGCATTCCACCGGCACCGCGCCCGATCCCGCCTTCACGCCCGAAGCGATGGTGCGCATCTATTCGGCCCGAACCGGGCGTTGGAAATCGATCTTTGCGGTGCATTCCTGGATCGCGCTCAAACCGGCCGGCGCCAATAGTTGGACCCGGTTTGAGGTGGTGGGCTGGGGCCGCCCGGTGCGCCAGAACGCCTATCCGGTGGATGCACTTTGGTATTCCAACCCGCCAGTGCTGAGTTACGAGTTGCGGGGCGAGGAGGCCAGCCGCGCCATTCCGAAGATCGTTGCCGCCGTGGTCAACTATCCCCACCAGGCGCGTGGCAGCTACACCATCTGGCCGGGCCCCAACTCAAACACCTTCGTGGCCCATGTGGTGCGCCAGGTGCACGAGCTCAAAGCTGAGCTTCCCGCCCGTGCCATGGGCAAGGACTATCTGGGCGAAGGCCTGCAGTTCGCCCCCACGCCGAGCCACACCGGCTGGCAGATCTCGTGGAATGGCGTGGCCGGCCTGGCGCTCGCCTGGGAAGAGGGGCTGGAGTTCCATGTTCTGGGCACCACCATCGGCGTCGACCCGCTGGATCTCGCCATCAAGCTGCCGTCGTTCGGGCGGCTGGCGCTGTTGCGTTAGCGGCGGTCTAGGGCAACTTATCTCCGCTCAGACGTAACCGTCTGATCGGAGGTTGTTCTAAGTGACCGCCGCACGCACCGCGAACTTCGGCTCGCGCCACACGCCGGTCTCCATGATGTCCTTCAGGATCGCCACGGCGTCCCACACATCTTCATGGGAGATATAGAGCGGGGCAAAGCCGAAGCGCAGGATGTTGGGCATGCGGAAATCGCCCACCACCCCGTGCGAGATCAGGGCCTGCATGATGGCATAGCCCTGCCCATGGGTCAGCGCCACCTGGCTGCCGCGCCTGGCCGCCCCGCGCGGGCTGAAATGTCCGAAGCCATGGCCGGCGCACTCCTGGTCCACCAGGGCCATGAAGAGATCGGTGAGCTGAATGCTTTTGGCCCTGACCTGGGCCAGGTCCACGCCGTCCATCACATCCAACGCGGCACTTAGCGCCCGCATGCCCAAAATCGCCTGCGAGCCGCAACAAAAGGCCTTGATGCCGGGTTCCGGCCGGTAGGCTTGTTCAAACTCAAAGGGTGCGGCATGGCCCCACCAGCCCGAAAGCGGCTGGCGGATCTGGCCGTGATGGCGCTCGGCGGCATATACCCACGATTGCGAGCCCGGGCCGCCGTTGAGATACTTGTAGGTGCAGCCCACCGCCAGATCCACGTTGCACTCATCCAGGGCCACCGGAACGATGCCCGCGCTGTGGCAGAGATCCCAGATCATGATGGCGCCGGCCTCCTGAACCTGGCGGGTGATCCCGGCCATGTCGAACAGCTCTCCGCTGCGGTAGTCCACATGAGATAGCAGCACCACGGCCACCTCATCATCCAGCAGGTCTTCAAGCGTTGCCCCGTTTTCGCCCAGCAAGCGCCGGCTAAGCTTCGTGTTGGCCTGCATGGCACCTTCGGTAATGTAGAGATCGGTGGGAAAGCCACCGGCTTCGGTGATAATCACCGAACGCTCAGGCCTCAGCGCAAGGCCCGCGTGCACGGTCTTGTATATGTTCACCGAGGTGGAATCGCTCACCACCACCTGTCCGTCGGCGGCCCCGAGCAGGGGGCTGAGCTTGCGGCCGAGGGCAAGCGGCAGGTCCCACCAGCCGGCATCGTTCCAGCTTTTGATCAGCCCCTGGCCCCATTCCTCGCTCACCGCGCGGGCCATTTCGGCGGGTATGGACCTGGCCATTGGCCCCAGCGAATTGCCGTCCAGATAGATCATCCCCTCCGGCAGGTCGAAGCGGCCTTTGAGAGCGGCGAGAGGATCGGTCCCGTCCAGGGCGCGTACACTGTCCAGCGTTATGGTGTTCATGGGGCAGGGGCCTTTCCCGGTTTGGCGAAGACAACCATTTGTGTTCTGTGCTTAAACAATCGCTCAGCAGACAACAAGAGAGGCGCGTGTGAGGATGGACCAAGCGGCAATGAAACAGGAGATCTCCAACCGCTTCGGCTCGCCATGCGTGGTGGTCGATCTGGACCGGGTGGAGGCCAACATCGCCAAGCTCCAGCGCCAATGCGAAGCCGCCGACGTGGCCAACCGGCCCCATGTAAAGACCCACAAGAGCCCGGAGCTCGCCAAGATGCAGATCGCTGCCGGCGCCTCGGGCATCACCTGCCAGAAGCTTGGGGAGGCCGAGGTGATGGTGAATGGCGGGCTCGACAACATCCTGATCAGCTACAACCTTCTGGGCGCAGAAAAGATGCAGCGATTGGGCGCGCTCAGCAAGCGGGCGAACATCTCGGTTGTGGCCGACAATCCGGTGGTGGTGGAGGCCTTGAGCGAGGCGGGCCGCGTGGCCGGCCGGCCCATCAACGTGCTGGTGGAGTGCGACACCGGCCAGAAGCGCGCCGGGGTGGAAACCTCCGGCGAGGCCGTCACCCTGGCCAAAGACATCGCCGCGCGGCCCGAACTGGCGTTCAAGGGCCTGATGTTTTATCCGCCCGTTGAGGGCTGGCCGGTCACGCAGACCTTCTTCGATGAAGCCCGGGCCGGGCTGGCCGATGCAGGGCTCAGCGCTGAAATCGTCTCCACCGGCGGCACACCGAACCTGGTCAATCTCGGCCAGCTTGAAGGCGCCACCGAGCACCGCTCGGGCACCAGCATCTTCAATGACCGCATGATGATGGACTGCGGCGCGGCCACGCTTGAGACCTGCGCCCTACATGTCTACGCCACGGTGGTGAGCCGCGCCGGGCCTGAACGGGGCATTCTGGATTCCGGCTCCAAGACGCTCACCTCCGATCCTGGCGGGCTCGACGGCTATGGCTATATCCTGGAGCATCCGGATGCCCGCATTAAGGGCTTTTCTGAGGAGCATGGCTTTCTTGATCTCAGCGCCTGCGGAACCAAACCGGAGGTCGGCGAGATTGTTCGCGTGGTGCCCAACCATGTCTGCGTGGTGGTCAACATGGTGGACCGGCTGGTGACCGTGCGCGGGGGCCAGATTATCGGAGAGCTGCCCGTCGCGGCCCGGGGGAAGATTTCCTGAAGCTCACCGGAACCTCCAGCTCCTTCTTCAGCTTCTTGTGCATGGCGCGGGCAAAGTCTGAGTAGTTGGCCGCGGTGATCACGAAGGCGCCGGGCCCGGCGATGACGTTTTCCTCGTAATACTTGTCAAGGATCGCCAGATCGGTGCGGACCGCCAGTCCGTTCACCGAGATGCCGAGCTCAGCGGCAATCGCCCCGGAGGCTTTCGGCGGAGGCCCGGCATTGTTCACCCCATCGCCCGAAACGTCGATCTTGCGCAGCTTGCCTTCATACTCATTTTCCACGATGGATTTCACCGCCGCCCCCACCGCGGTGCCAATGGCGGTGAAGTAGCCCACGTTCTCCCGCTTGATCTCGTCCACCTGGCGGGCGAACGCCAGCACCGAGGCCCGCGATTTCAACACCTGCCAGGGAATGGTGTGCTTTTCGCTGGTCCACCCGCCCCACTGGATCAGCGACACGGCCACCCCGTCATAGAGCCCGATCAGGTCGATGATGTCGTCAGCCCGGAAGGCCTGGGCGATGCCGCGCATCTGCAGCGCATATTCTTCATTGTTGACGCTCAGCGAGGTGTCCACCGCCAGCACCAGTTCAATGGAAACCGGGGTCTGCGCCGCGGCGGGGCTTTCGGCCCACAGCATCATCAGGGCGCCCGAAATCGCCATCTTCACCGGTTGCTTCACGGCAAAACCCCTTTCGCACCGCAGGCCGTTCATCGTACACGCTATTGGGCCGGGGACAAAAACCCATTGGCGACGGTCTGGCAGGCCGCTATGTTCCAGGTTCAATGCAAAGCGCATCCAGAAATCTGAAGAAGCTCTCCTGGCGCCTTCTAAGTGGCGTTGCCCTCGGGCTTGCCGTCTTCGCCGCGCCTGAGGTTGCAGCTTCAGAGTGCAAGCAACCCGAGAAGGTCTGTGATGCGCGCGATGCGGTATTCCGGATATCCGCTTTTGATCCTGTGGGAAGCGCCGTGCGCATCGGGCCGAAGCGCCTGATCACCTCCCGCCACATCGTGGCCGACCGGAAGACCGTGGACCTGTTTTTGCCCGACGGCACCAAGCTGAACGCGACGGTGCAGCCCAGCGGCTATGCCGGCGATGCCATCATGCTCACGGCCGAGGGCCTGCCGCAGGGCCCGCATTTAAGCGTGGCGTCCGCGCAGAAGGATGCGCCGGTGTTCACCGTGGGCGCCGACATCTCCAAGCGCCGCATCCGGGCCTATGCGCCGGGCCAGATTCACCTGTTGCCGGCCAAGGGCAAGCCTTTGGCGCGCATTCATCATTCGGCCTACACCCAGCAGGGCAACAGCGGCGGGGCGCTGGTCAACGGTGCAGGTGAGCTTGTGGGCATTGTTGCATCCGGCGGGGAAGGGCGGTTTGAGGCGGTGCCGGCCTCGGCGATTGTGGCGCTGGAGGCTGCGGGGCGCGCTGAAGATGCTGATAAGGGCGCGGAAATCGGCCATGCCATCAAGGTGTGCACCCTCAATCTGGAGCAGCTCCACGGCCAACGCGGGCCGTTGGCGGACGAAACGGCAAAGGCGCTTGCCACCTCGTGCAGGCGCACCGGCAACCGGCAATATTATGACCTGGCGGGCCAGATCCTCAGCCAGCGCCGGCGGATTGAGGCCGCGCTGGAATTGTTCGAGGCCTCCGTGGCGCAAGACCCCCATGCGGTGAACAGCCGCCTCAATCTCATCATCACCTATCACATTGCCCGCCAGTACGAGCGCGAGGTGTCCCATTTGCAATGGCTGATGGAGCATGCCGGCGACAATCTGCAAGTGCTGCGCTTTGCCATTCAGGTGGGGGTGTGGACCGGTGACAAGGCCATGGCCGAGCGGGCTTTGGCAAGGCTCAAGCAGGTCAATCCGAACGCCGCCCCGGCGGCTGAACGCTTCCTGGCCTCCCCGCCGCCGCGCCCCGCGCCGCTTTAGCCGTCATCTGCAGGATTTGGGATCCAGCCCCAGAGCACCTTTGGCCCTGAGCGCTCAAAGCTGGGGCCGGCGAGGTTCTGAATGGCTGCCTTCAACTCTGAAGCCGTCCAGTCCGGGTTCTGCGCCAACAGCCGCGCGGCAAGCGCGGCCACCCGGGGCACCGCGTAGCTGGAGCCCGAGGCCCGGCCCCTGGCGCCGCGATGGTCGGTGACCTCAACCCGCTCCGCCGGCACCATCAGGTCCACGCTCCGAGGCCCCCAGTTTGAGCCTGAGGCAAGGCGGCCGGAGATCGTGGACGATGTGACCACCAGCAGGTTCTCCAAACCATAGGCCGCCGGGTAGACCGGCTCTTCGTCGATATTGCGGCCATTGTTTCCGGCAGAGACGATGAACAGCAGGCCTGAATGCTTGGCGGCGGCGCCTTTGAATGCGGTCCATTGAGCCTTCGTGTTGCCGCCCAGCGGCATGGCCACGATCTTTGCCCCGCTGGCTGCCGCATGGTCCAGAAGCTCAGCCATGCGGCGCATATCCGGTCGCGGATAGCGGTAGGGGATGAGCCGGAGGTCGGGCGCCTCGCGCACAAGAATGCTGGCCACCAATGTGCCATGGTGCAGCGGGAAGAAAGGCGAGCGCGCCGCATCCACGTCAAACGGCCGCTCATCCATGTCCCAGAAGTCATAGCCCAGAGGCTTGCCGTCCGGCGCGCGCGCAAGCCGGGCCGCAATGGCCGGCAATGTGTAGTTCACCCCGCAGTCGATATGCGCCACCGTGATGCCGCCCGGGTCCGTCCCGTCGGGAATGGCCGGGTTGAGTGGTTCGCGCCGGCCGTCCGGCTGAAGCTTTTCGTTCAGATGCACCAGCCGTTGCGCCCGCCCGGCCTCGTCCCGTTCGATCAGGCGGCCTTGCGCGACGGTGCAGGTGGCGCCTGTGCGCACCGAGAGAACGGGCTGCAGGGCGCCATCGAACTGTTCCGAAGCAGACAGGCTGGCGCGGCGCACCTCACCGTTCAGCAGCGACAGCAGGATGGACACCGAGACGCCGGACCCATCGCTGTAGGTCATCTGTCGCTGCCCCCTTGCGGTTTCCGATAGCGACACCTCGTGTCCGATGAGACGGCTCAGATTCTCCGCTGAAGCGTCTGGGCTTTGGCACACGGACTGCAGCGCTTTCACCAACCTTTCGGTTTCGAGGGCCCACGCGCCTTGCGCGCAAGTCATGAGCGCCAGAAAAAGCGCCCATACCCTCACAGCGGCACCGAGGACCGGATCTCCGGATCGCGCACCTCAATGAACGAGGGACCGTCCGCCGCCAGGGCCGTCTTGATCTCCTCAGCCAGCGCCTCCAGGCTCGCCGCATGGGCCGTGTTCCAGCGATAGGCCTTGGCGAGGCCCTGAAAGTCCGGGTTCTTCTGCACCACGCCCACTTTGGTGATGCCGGCATCGCTCATATCGTCGGCGATCTGCTGCAGCGCCTCGTTGTTCCACATGATCACGATCAGCGGCACGCCGAGCTCTTCGGCGAGGCCCATTTCCTGGAGCGTGTACTGGAAGCCCGCATCGCCGATCAGCGCCACAACGGCGCGCTCCGGCTCGGCCAGCTTGGCGCCCAGGGCGGCGGGCAGCCCATAGCCAAGCGTGCCGTAGCCGATGGGATGGAACCAGTTTCCGAACATGGAGCTGGCATAGGCCACATTGCCGGTATAGGCGATCTGGGTCATGTCGGTGAAGACGCTTGCGTCCTCCGGCAGGCTGTCCCGGATGGTCTCCAGCACGGCCCGGTGGACCTGCGCGGTCTCAGAGCCAACATCCTTTGCATTGGCGGCACGCACGGTGTCACACTCGGCCGCCAGCGGATTGGCCTCCCGGCGCTTCGCCATGGTGGCCAGTTTGCGCGCCGTATCGGCCGCATCCGCCTTGATGCCCAAAGAGGAGGCGTCCTGGCGCTCAAGCAGCTTTTCGTCAAGGTTCACCACCAGCTTGCGGTCCGGCAAAGGCAGGGATTCGGACCAGTAGTCGGTGTTCGCCAGCTCGCTGCCGAGTGCGATGACAAGGTCGCAAGATGCCAGCAGGTCCTGGGTTGCCGGCGTGGTGAGGCTGGTGCCCAGATAGAGCGCATGGTCGAGCGGCAGAACGCCCTTGGCGTTGGTGGTGGAAACCACCGGAATGTTGAGGCTCTCCGCGATGGTGGCCACCGCATCGGCAGACCGCACGATGCCGCCCCCGGCAATGATGATCGGGCGTTCGGCGCCGTCAATCATCTCGGCCGCCGCGGCCAGATCCTCCTCTTCCGCCTGGGGTGGGCCTGGAATGTTGCGCACCGCCCATGAGCCGGTGGCCTTTTCGGTGAACAGCGGCAGGGGTACATGAATGTGCACAGGCCCGGGCCGCTCGCTGGCAAACACGGTGAAGGCCTCTGAGATGAGGTCCTTCAGGGCCTCCTGATCGCTGGCCAGCTCGCTGAATACGGCAAGGTCGCGGGTCACCGCGGCCTGGTCTGCAATCTCATGCAGCCGGCCGACATTGTGGCCGTTCTCCGCGGGCGGGTTGACCGGCGAAATCACCAGCATCGGCGTTGAATCCGAATAGGCCTGGCCCATGGCGGTGGCCAGGTTGGTGACGCCCGCACCGGTGATCACGAAGCAGGCGGCCGGCCGGCCCGACAGTCTTGCATAGCCGTCCGCCATGAAGCCGCCGCCCTGTTCGTGACGCGGCGAGATGTGGCGGATCTTGGATGTGGCGAGGCCCCTGTAAAGCTCAATGCTGTGGGTTCCGGGGATGCCGAACACCGTATCGATGCCGTAGCCCTCCAACAGCTCAACGATCGCTTCACCAACCGTCTTGTGATCTGAATCCGACATGGTTAAATGCTCCACCGCCAATGTTCGTTTCGGCGCATATGATCCCGGATCGGGGGGCGGGTAAAGCTGAATTCTTGTGAAATACATGACCGGCATCTTGCTGCTTCGGTTCTCCAAAGGATGTGTTGAGATGGAAATGAGTGATTTCACCGGCCTGGCGACGCGGGTGAGCGGGAAGGGCGCCGATGCCTGGGAGGTGCACCGCATCGCCCAGGAGCGCAAAGCCGCCGGCGCGGACATTCTGATCTTGAGCATTGGCGAAGATGTGGCCGCCCGCACCCCGGACCATGTGGTGGAGGCTTGCGTGGAGAGCCTCAACAACGGCCGCCACCACTATTCCCACATGGTCGGCCAGCCCGATTTGCGCCAGGCCGTGGTGGATCACCACCGCGCGCTCACCGGTCAGGACCTCTCAATAGACAATTGCGTGATCTTCGCCGGGGCTCAGAACGCCCTCTTCGCGGTCTCGGCCTGCCTGTTGGAGGCGGGCGACGAGGTGATCGTGATTGAGCCCTATTACTCCACCTATCCGGCCACCTTCACCGCCAATGGCGCCAAGATGCTAACCATCGTGGCCCGCGCCGAGAACGGCTTTCAGCCCGATCTTGCCGAGATCACAGCGGCCATCACCCCGCGCACCAAGGCGCTGGTGATCAACAGCCCGGCCAACCCGTCGGGTGCGGTGTTTGAGGCCGGCCTGGATGAACAGATTTCCGACCTGGCGCGCGCGCGGGGTCTCTGGCTGATCAGCGATGAGGTCTATTCCGATTTCGTGTTCGAGGGGCGCCATGTGAGCCCGGCCAGCACCATGGGTGTTGAGGAAAAATGCGTGGTGGTCTCCAGCCTCTCCAAGTCCCACCGCATGGCGGGCTGGCGCGTGGGCTGGGCCATCGGGCCGGAGCTTTTGTGCGAGGCCTTCGAGCGTCTGGCGCTGTGCATGATGTACGGCATGCCCATGTTCACCCAGGATGCCGCCACGGTGGCCCTCACCGGGCCGCAGACCGAAACCAAGGCCATGGTGGCTGACTATGGCGCGCGCGCCAAGCTGGCGGTGGAGGCACTCTCAAATCTGCCCCGCTTCAGAGTGGGGGCGCCGAAAGCGGGCATGTTCGTGATGCTCGATGTGCGTGATCTGGGCACGGACGGCACTCAGTTTGCGTTGCGCCTTTTGGACCGGTCGGGCATCGCCACCTTGCCGTGCGGCAGTTTCGGTGAACATTTCGACGGCTTTGTGCGCATGAGCCTGTGCGCCCCGCAGGAAAAGCTGAAATGGGCCTGCGGCGAGATCGCTAAGCTGGTGAAGAGCTGGGATTAGGGCCTGCCCGCACCCCGGGAGTGCGCGGCCCTGGGTCATCGGGTCAAGCCCGAGGACGACATTTGCCGGGCCCCCTAAAGCCCGTAGCGGGCCCACACGGCGCGGTCTTCCAGGGACGAGATCAGTTCATCGCCCAAGCCGGCGGAAAACCGGTCGGCAATCGCCCCGGCATCGGCCCGTTCTTCCGCGGCGCCCGGGATCAGGCGGGACAGCAGGCCCTTTTTGGGTGCGGAAATGGGCTTGAGCTCGGCATCCTTCCCGAACTTGGCCTTCAGAACCGCATGCATGTTGCCCACATCGTCCACCAGGCCCAGCGCCTTGGCCTGACCGCCGGACCAGAAGGCGCCGGAAAACAGATCCTTGTCGGCTTCGTCCAGCTTACCGACGCGGCGCTCGCGCACCATGTCCTTGAAGGCTTCATGCACCTCCAACTGCAACTTCTTCAGCCGCTCCACGTCGGCCTTCTTGGTGGGCAGAAAGGGGTCCAGGATCGACTTGTTCTCGCCCGCAGTGTGCACACGGCGCTCGACGCCAAGCTTTTTCAGCGCATCGACAAAGCCGAACCCGGCCGAGACAACACCGATTGAGCCCACGATGGAGCTGACATCCGCATAGATTTCATCCCCCGCCAAGGCCAGCATATAGCCGCCTGAAGCGCCCACATCCTCGATGAACACCAGAACCTGCTTGTCTTTCTCATCTGCCAGTTGGCGGATGCGGTGAAAGATCTGAGCTGACTGAACAGGCGAACCGCCCGGCGAGTTGATCAGGATGGCAATGGTCTTGGCCCGTTTCACGCCAAAGGCCTTTTCCAGAACCGGATCAACATGTTGCAGGGTCAGGCCGGGCCTGAGCGGCGTCACCGCGCCGATCGTGCCATGGAGCCGCAGCACCGGGATCACCGGTGGGCGCTTTTTTCCTGACAACAGTCTTTTGAAGAATTTGAACATTGGAGTGCAGAAATAGGCACGCCCAATGCCCGGTGCAAGCCTTTTAGTTGCTGCTGGTTAGCGCAAGGCGTAGGCCACCCCGTCGCGCAATATGGCTTGCGCTGCCGGCGTGAAGGAATTGCTGTCATCGTGCAGCACCAGCCCGCGCAGGATCTGCAAGGGCGCCTTGGAGGCTTTGATGCCCTGAACCACAACCCGGGAGGCCGGATAGCCTTCGCGCGCAAACAGAGGCGCCACATGGATGCCGCCGATTTTGGCCGCGGTGAAGGCGGCCAGGATGCGCGCCAGGGAATCTGCCCGGTGCACCATGGTCACCGTGCCGCGCGGCACCGCCATGGAGGCCATGACCTTGACCCAGACCTCAAGGTCTTCCGGGCCGAAGCTGCGCGCCGTGGACCGCATCTCCACAGGCGATTTGGTCACCTTGTCTTCGTCGAAATAGGGCGGGTTGGCGAACACGTGGTTGAACGAGTTGGCCGGCGGCCAGATCGTCAGATCCTTGCGCATGGCCTCCTTCACATCCCCGGTGATCACCTGAATGTTGCCGGCAAAATTGTTCCGGCGGATATTCTCTTCGGCCAGCATGGAATAGCGCGAGGCGATTTCCACGCCGGTAATGTGCACCCCTGCCACTCGTGCGGCCAGGCACAACGACACCACCCCGACGCCGTAACCGGCCTCAAACGCGGTTTGCCCCGGTTCCATGGGAATGGTCGCGGCCAGGAACACAGCATCAATGCCTGCCCGGTAGCCACGCTCAGGTTGCAGAATTTTAACGCGCCCGCCTAAGAAGCCGTCCTCGGTCAAGGACCGCGGAATGGCGGACGTGGACGCATCGTCCTGCTTAAGTGCTGCCTGTTGAACCATCAATTCGGCATTACCCCTGCATCATGCATAAGCGCGTGGGCATCGTCATATCGATCCGGGTCCACCATAAGCCGGCGCGGCAGAACCCCGATACTTCCTTCGACCACACTCATATTGCCGTCAAACAATGTGTGCCTGATCCCGGCATCGCGCAACAGCGCTGTTGCGTAGGAAATCAGTACGGCGTCATTGGTGTTTAGCAGCTCTCTCATAGTAAAATATTAACGCAGATACAAAGAAGTGGGCACCCCGCAAGAGGCGTCCTAACGCGATTGTGCTGAGACACTTGGACACTTTGCGCCGCGAAGTGCTTGACCCTATGCCCTCCAACACTATCTTCTAATTGATAAATTTGCTGTGAGGAGTTCCCGTGGGTGTCGTTGTTCCGTTAAGTGGCCAAGAGGCCGGACAGGCCAGTATTGAGCCGCTGCTAGAGCTGACGTCGAAAGACATGGGCCTGGTGAACGAGGTTATTCTGTCCCACGCGTCCTCCTATGTGGATATGATCCCGGAGCTCGCCAACCATCTGATCAATTCCGGCGGCAAGCGGCTCAGGCCCATGGTGACCGTCGCGGCAAGCCGCATGTGTGGCCCCTGCGAGGGCGATGCCCATGTGCTTTTGGCGGCCGCCGTTGAGTTCATGCACACCGCAACCTTGCTGCATGATGATGTGGTGGATGAAAGCGATCTGAGGCGCGGCAAGCCGGCCGCCCGCATGATCTGGGGCAACCAGGCCAGCGTGCTGGTGGGCGACTATCTGCTGGGCCAGGCCTTCAAGATGATGGTCAACACCAAGTCATTGGAATGTTTACGCATTTTGTCCAATGCCGCGTCCGTCATCGCAGAAGGCGAGGTGATGCAGCTGGCGGCGCAAAAGGACATCACCACCACCGAAGATGCCTATATGAAGATCATCGACGCCAAGACCGCAGCCCTGTTTTCCGCCGCCGCCGAGGTGGGCGCCGCCATTGCCGAGCGCCCCAATGAAGAGCAGGCTGCGTTGGAATCCTTCGGGCGCAACCTGGGCGTGGCCTTCCAACTGGTCGATGACGGACTGGATTATTCCGGCAAACAGGCCCTCTTGGGCAAGGAAACCGGGGACGATTTCCGCGAGGGAAAGATCACCCTGCCGGTCATCCTGTCGTACCGGCGCGGCAGCGACCAGGACCGCGAGTTCTGGAAGGCCAAGCTGCAGGAAGGCCAACAGGAAGACGGCGATCTGGAACATGCCATCAGCCTGATGGAAACCTATGGCGCCATTGAAGACACCATCGCAAGGGCCCGCCACTATGGCGCCATCGCCCGCGACGCCCTTGCCATCTTCCCGGACAGCGACTTGAAATCTGCGATGATCAGCGCCGTGGATTTCTCCATCCAGCGGGCTCACTAAATCCCTATCGCAGGACGGTTGAGACCACCCACCACTCCGGTTGGCTTTGAGAAACGGCTGTTGCGCACGCCTCGGCCTTATCCTGGCTGTCGAACAGGCCAAAGCAGGTCGCCCCTGATCCCGACATGCGCGCTAGGCGGCAGTTTTCCTCAGCGTTGAGGGCATCCAGCACCTCGCCCACTTGGGGGGCAAGGGCCAGGGCCGGTCCTTGCAGATCGTTGCGCTGGCCGGTGAGCCAGTGAACCACGTCGCCGGATGACCTGAAGTCTTGCTGCATCAGATCGGGCAGGCCCGATCCCCCCGTGGCGGGCCGGCCCAGCCCCAAGGCTTTGAAGACAGGGCCGGTGGGCACGGCCACACCGGGATTGACCAGAACGGCCGGCAGAGGTGGAAAACCCTGAATTCTCTCAATTTTCTCGCCAATTCCGGCCATCCGCAAGGCCTTCGACCTTAAGCAGGCGGGCACGTCGGCCCCAAGCGCCAGGGCCAGCGCATCCAACGGGCCCGGCGCCGGTTCATCAAGCTCGTAGAGCGCCATAAGCCCTCTCAAGGTGGCCGCGGCATCGGCGGAGCCGCCGCCAATTCCGGCCGCCACCGGTAGGTCCTTGCGCAGAGACACCGCAGCACCAGGCACCCGCTTGCCCAGTTGGGCGGCCGCCTTGAAGATCAGATTGTCCCGATCCGGTTCCAACGCCTGGGCAAAAGGACCGGCAATCTCAAGAGACAGGGTGTCTGCGCGGGCAAAGTCCAGCGTATCGCCCACGTCTGCGAAGACAACCAGGCTGTCCAGCAGATGGTAACCGTCTTCCCGGCGCCCGGTCACATGCAGGCACAAGTTGACTTTCGCGGGCGCAAACGCGCGCACGTCGCCGCCGGAGAGGCCTTCACCGTCAACATGAGCCATGGGGCAGGGGGCTTTAGGTCTTGTTCTCGGCCGGCGCCTGCTTCACCGTCTCCGGGGCGGACGGCAGCGGGGTCAATCCGTGCCTCAGCTTCTTCATGACCTTTTCCAGCACATCGGGCTCTGGCTTATTGTCGCGAGAGCGCTGCCATTGGAACTTGGCTTCCAGCTTGCGCCCGACGCGCCAATAGGCATCGCCCAGATGGTCATTGATCACCGGATCCTGAGGCTTCAGTTCAACGGCGCGTTCGAGATACTTTGTCGCCAGCTCCCAGTTCTTCAGTTTGTAGTGGGCCCAGCCCAGGCTGTCGACGATGTAGCCGTCATTGGGCCGAAGCTCGACCGCGCGCTCGATCATGGCAAGCGCCTCTTTGAGGTTGAGGCCCTTTTCAATCCAGCTATATCCCAGATAGTTCAAAACCAGCGGTTGCTCGGGCCTGAGCTTCAGCGCCTGGCGGAAATCGGCCTCGGCCAACGGCCACTGCTTGGAGCGTTCGTAGCAAATGCCGCGGAAGTAGAATATTGTCCAATGCTTGGGTTCCACCTTGTCCAGCTTGGCAAGGGCCGCGGTGTAGTAGGACGCAGCTTCTGAAAATTTTTCGTGCCCGCGCAATAGGTTACCCAGATTAAGCGCCGGTTGGTAGGCTTTGTCGTCGGCGGCAATCTGCGCTTTCATGCGCTTTTCAGCCTCTTTGAAATTGCCGACGCGGTCGTAGTTGATGGCAATCCTGATTTCCGCATTGGGGCGCAACGGTGAGGTTTCAGGGACCTTTTTGTAGGCGTCAATTGCGTTCTGATAGCGCTTTGTGTCTTCGTAAATGTCCCCGAGCAGGGTTTGCGCGACGGCAAACTTGGGCCTGACTTCAAGCGCCGACTGGGCGTAAAGCAGGGCAAGATCAACGCCGGACTGGTCTGCCAGGGCCGAAGACAGGCTGAACAGAGCCTCTGCGGCGCCATTAATGCCGCTGGTGATGAATTGGGGTGCCTTCTCGCCTTTGCGAACCCGCGTCAGAGCATGGTTAACAAGCGGATGCCCGGAGGTTGACGTGTCGAACTTTTCATAGACTTTGAGCGCCTCGTCCCGTTTGCCCTGGCGTTCCAGGAAGTTGCCGTAGGCCTGAACCACCCGCAATGAGGTGCCCGCATCGTCGTATGTGCGCTCGAAAAACTTCGCGGCACGCTTAGGCTGATTGAGGAAGGCAGCAATCAGGCCGGAGTGGAACGTCTTGTAAACGCCGAACGATTCGGTGCTGTCGAGTTTCTTAAGCGCCCTGATCGCCTTTTCCATCTTGCCTTCAGCGGCCCAGCTCCAGCCCGTCAGGAGCGCCGATGTGAGCTGACCGATGGGGGTGTAGGCGGCCTGGTCAAGATGGGCCCTGGCCTTGCTGTGCCGTCCGGCCTGAAAATCTTCCAGGGCCAGAACCAGACGCGCCACCCGGTGGCGCTTTTCGTTCCCCACCACGCGTTTTGCCAATGCGCGCGCGCGCTTGGTGTTGCCGCGCCCGAGCTCAAGCATAAAGGCCCGCGCGATCAGCTCCGGATCGTCGGGATCCTTCTGCAAGGCGCGCGAAATGTAGGTCGCGGCCGCTTCGGTATCGCGTGCTTTGCCGGCCTGAATGCCGGCAAGATAGGACCCGGAAAGCGAAGTGGAACCTGCATACTGGGCCGTCGCCGGGGCCTGCATGAGCCACATGCCGGTGCTCATGGAGACGAGAAAAGTGGCTACGGAAAGGGATTTAGGTGTCATGCGCACAACGATTTTCCTCATGGTCGCGGGTTCCGCGGAACCGAATTTGTGTTGGCGTCAGTCAATAAACAGCTGGTTTATAGACTTTCTTTGAGTTTGTGGCTCCCAAAAAATCTGCACCGCATAAAGGTGCTTTCCCACCTGGATAGCGCCGCTAGAGATAAAACGATACTCAGTTTTTATCAAATTGCGGCGATGACGCCCACTTTTCAGCCATTGCGCAAAAAGGCGCCTGGCCTGGGCTTTTGCCGAGGGGCCGCCCTTGCGGTCCCGGGCGGCGTTTTCGCCGCGCAAATCCTCAAATTCCGGCATATAGGCCCGCACACGGTCGCCAAAGTCAAATCCGCCGCGCGTGTGATGGCCGACGAAATTGCCCAATATCATCTCCGCTGCCTGCGCGCGCGCCGCTTTTCGCAATGTGGCTGAGGCTTTGAGGGGCTTGCGCCCGGCCCGCCGGCGCTCCGCATTCGCCAACTGGTTCAGATAGGCTTCCAAATCAGGCCGCACCTTGGAGGAGGCCGGCAATGACCGCATGAGCTTTGCAGCGTACGCTTTGTAACGGATATCTGCGTGGGCCTGGAGGGGGGCCATCGCGGCCATGAGCAACAGGCCGCCCAAAACAACCCTTGGGCCAAGTGCCCCGGTCAGCTTGAGTTTTCCGGTCAGGTCCATTCGGCCTCCGGCAATGGTGGGATGGAAAACAGATGCATTATTCTGCTCCCGTGCTAGGTTCGCCTGAAGAGGTAGCAAACCACCCGTAAACAAACACTTCAACGTGCCGATGTCAGTTCGCGTAGCGCCCGTCTTAAGTAAAGTTGCGTTCATTTGCGCATGCAGTGCACTGATGTTGAGCACGCCTGCCGCCGCTGCCGAGGTGGGTATTCTTAAGTGCCGTTTCAACGGTGTGGATGCTGCAATCCACTTCGGGGCCAAAAGAACGATGGAGTGCAGCTTCCGGCAAAAAGCCAGCAGGCGCATAGACCGCTATCTTGGCAAGGTTGAGAAATACGGCATTGAAGTGGGCATCGTCGGAAGGCGCCAAATGGTGTGGCGCGTCACCTCCCAGAACGAAAGGCGGTTGCGGCGCGGCGCGCTGGCCGGGCGCTACTCAGGCGTTACCGCAGAGGCCAGTGTTGGGGCCGGCTTTGCGGCCAGCATTCTGACGGGCGGACCCAGCAAGTCGTTTCACTTTCATCCCCTCTCCATTCAAAAGGTGGAAGGGCTGAACGTTACGGCAGGCGTGTTGATCCTGA
>CAJHYS010000202.1_pt1 | contig 16508 bp, 14 predicted proteins | sample 9198801 | NCBI WGS metagenome assembly CAJHYS01 (sample SAMEA7708368, study PRJEB35096) | sediment metagenome | biome: marine neritic benthic zone biome [ENVO:01000025]; feature: sediment [ENVO:00002007]; material: shallow marine sediment [ENVO:03000034] sea grass bed [ENVO_01000059] ...
CACTATGTGCACCACCAGCCGGACGGTGCGCCCTATGACAACCTGGCGGAGATGGCCCACCGGATTGAGGCCGCGGCGGAACAAACCGGCATCGCCCTCACCCTGTTGCCGGTGTTCTACGCCAATGGCGGCTTCGGCGGCCGGCTCGCCAGCGGCGCACAAGCCAGATTCGCCAACGACCCGGAGCGCTTCGGCAAGCTTGTGCAGGCCTGCAGCTCGGGCGGGCGCAACGTGATCGGCATCGCCCCGCATTCCTTGCGCGCCGTAACGCCGGAGAGCCTGGCCCAAGTCGTGGACGCCGCGCCGCCCGGGCCGATCCACATCCACATTGCCGAGCAGGTCAAAGAGGTGGAGGACTGCATTGCCTGGTCGGGCCAGCGCCCGGTGGACTGGCTGCTGCACCACCAGGCGCTGGATCGGCGCTGGTGCCTGATCCACGCCACCCACATGAGCGACGACGAGACCAGGGGCGCCGCCACGGCAGGCGCCATTGCCGGCCTTTGCCCCATCACCGAGGCCAACCTCGGCGATGGAACCTTCAACGCAGTTGTGTTCGAGGAGGCCGGCGGGCGCTGGGGTGTGGGCTCCGACAGCCACATCCGGATCGACCTTGCCGAAGAGCTCCGCTCGCTGGAATACAGCCAGCGCCTGCGCGATCTGGGGCGCAACCGGCTGGCCGCAAACGGCAGCGCCAACGGGCGCTCCCTGTTCGACGCCGCTGCTGAAGGCGGAGCCCGGGCGCTGCACCAGCCCACTGGCGCGCTTCAGCCCGGCCAGGCCTGCGATGTCGTCGCCCTGGACGCGGCGCACCCGGTGCTCATCGGGCGAAGCGACGATGACTGGCTGAACAGCTGGATCTTCGCCGGCGACAGCGGGTGCGTGCGCGATGTCTGGGTTTCCGGCGCACATGTGGTTGCCGAGGGCCGGCATCTGAAGCGCGAGACCGTCCGGTCCCGGTTCGCCAAAACCATGGAGCATCTTCTTGACTGACCTTGCCCTCAAGCTCGACGGTGACGGGCCGCTCTACGAGCAGATCCGCCGTGCCATCGCCCAGAAGATCACCCGGCGCCAATGGCGCCCCGGTGACCGCATCCCCTTTGAGAGCGAGCTCTCAGCCGCGCTCAACACCTCGCGCATGACCGTCAACAAGGCGCTGCAGTCGCTGGCCGATGACGGCCTCATCGTGCGCCGCCGCAAGGCCGGCAGCTTCGTCGCCACCCAGCAATCGGTTCAGGCGCCGCTGACCATCGCCAAGATCGAGGACGAGGTGGCCGCCGACGGCAAGGTCTACGGCTATGAGTTGCTTTCGCGCAGACCTGTGAGGGCGCAAGGCAAGCTGACCATTGGCGGCATCTTCCCGCGCGGGCTCGACGTGGTGCACATCCAATGCCGCCACCTGGCGGACGGGCGCCCGGTGATGTTCGAGGACCGCTACATCAGCCTGAAGGCGGTGCCGGCGGCGGCCGACGAGCCGTTCGACGAGGTGCCGCCCGGCTCCTGGCTTCTGGAACATGTTCCGTGGACGGAGGCAGAACACGCCATTTGCGCGGTCAGCGCCGATCCGGATCTGGCCCGGCATTTGGGGATCGGTGTGGCGACGGCCTGCTTGCGCATCGAACGGCGCACCTGGGACGAAGACGAGACGGTCACCTTCGTGCACCTCACCTATCCGGGCCACCACCGCACCCTGGTCGGTCGCTTCCAGCCCGGCCAGCGCGCGGGTTGATCCAACACGCTGTCGTCCTCGGGCGACATCAGGCAAGAGGTGCTCCAAGCGGCTTGCCCGCGCCTCACCTGGTTCGTCATCCCCGCGAAAGCGGGGATCCATAGTTCGGAACAAGCAACATGCTCAGAGCCATGGGCCCCTGCTTTCGCAGGGCCGCGGGGGTGGGTGGCACGAGTGCGGGGCATCGCAGCCCACAAGGTGAACTTTATTCGCCTTGCCAAATCCCGCCGTTCCCCCATTCTGAACCCCATTACCAACCGACCGCCCAAGGAAGCCCCCATGCGCCCCTTTGAAGGTATCAAGGTCCTCGACCTGACCCACGTCCTCGCCGGCCCCTTCAGCACCTATCAGCTTGCCGTGCTGGGCGCCGATGTGATCAAGATCGAGCCGCCGGGAGGGCCCGACATGACCCGCGACGAAGGGGTCATCCAAGCCTTGAGCGATGACTATCTCGGCACCTACTTCATGGCCCAGAGCGCCGGCAAGCGGGCCATCACGCTCGATCTGAAGGTGGAGCAGGGCAGAGACATACTGCGCAAGCTGGCGGCCGGCGCGGACGTGCTGGTGGAGAACTACAGATCCGGCAAAATGGCCGAGCTCGGCCTCGGCTACGAGGCCCTTTCCGCCATCAACCCAAACCTGATCTACTGCTCCATGACCGGCTTCGGCCAGACCGGACCGAAAGCCAAGCACCCGGCCTACGATGTGGTCATCCAGGCCTATTCCGGCCTGATGGTGGCCAATGGCGAGACGGACAGCCCGCCGGTGCGCGTGGGCCCGCCGGTGGTGGACTACGGCACGGGCGCGCAGGCCGCGCTGGCCATCTCGGCCGCCCTCTTCCAACGCGGCCAGACCGGCAAGGGCCAGCGCATCGATGTGGCCATGCTGGATGCCGCCCTCATGCTCATGAGCTCGCCGGTCACCGACACCCTCAGCGCAGGCACCGCGCCCGCCGCCCACGGCAACGCCCATCCCAAATATGCCGGCTATTCGGCCTACGACACAAAAGACGGCCTGCTGATGATCGGCGCCTACACCACACGGCAGGTGGCCAACCTCTTTTGCGCCATCGGAGAAGATGAGGTCGGCGAGGAGATCGGCGCCATGTCGCGCGATGAGATCCGGGCCTCCAGAAACCGGCTGGCAGACATCCTGACCCCGATCATGCTGACCCGCAGCGCCCAGGAGTGGGAGGACATCATCAACGAGGCGGGCGTTCCCGCCGCAAGGGTGCGCAGCCTGGACGAGACCCTTGCCGAAGACCAGGTCACATCGCGCAGCGTGCTTCAGGAGTATGGCACTCTCGCCGGCGCCGGCGAAACCAGCCACCTGCCGGTGGCCGCCTTCTCCTATGCCCATGGCGGGCCCAAACTCGACCGCCCGCCGCCGCGCCTGGGCGAGCATACCGGCGAGGTTCTGGCCGAGCTGGGGCTCGACGCAGAACAGATATCGGAGTTGCGGTCCGCAGGTGTCGTCTAAGCTGCCCCGGCTGAAATTGGATGTTTAAGTTGTCAGACACCTGTTGCAACTTGCCGCCCGATGGCCTCTATTACGCCCAGACCGGCTCAAAATAGGGGCTGGCAACAAAAGAATTGCAAGGCAGCAGAACAGGGAGAATGAGTATGCTGAAGAAAGTACTGGCGATCAGTGTCGCGGCTTTGGGTCTGACGGCCACCACATCGGCCATCGCCGACAACCACAGTTGCACCAACGACACCTGGAAGAAGGTGATGGAACGCGGAAAGATGGTGGTTGGCGTGAAGGCCGACTACAAGCCTTGGGGCTTCCGTGATTCAGACGGCAACATCGTGGGCATGGAAGCGGACATGGCCAAGATGGCCGCCGATGCCATGGGCGTGGAGTTGGAGATGGTTGCCGTGCAATCGTCCAACCGCATGCAGTTTCTGGAACAGGGCAAGATCGACATGATGATCGCCACCATGTCCGACCGCCCCGACCGGCGCAAGATCGTCGGCATCACCCAGCCCAACTACTACACCTCGGGCACCAACATCATGGCGCCCAAGGCCTTGGGCTTCAAGAAGTGGGAGGACCTTAAAGGCAAGCCGGTGTGCGGCAAGCAAGGCGCCTTCTACAACAAGGTGGTGACCGAGCGCTATGGCGTGAAAGTCGTTGCCTTCACCGGCAACGCGGAAGCAAAACAGGCCCTGCGCGACAAGAAGTGCGTGGCCTGGGTTTATGATGACAGCTCCATCGGGTCCGACCTGGCGTCGGGCAATTTCGACAATTTCGAAATGCCGTTGAATTCAGAAGACGACAACCCCTGGGGTCTGGCCGTTCCGCTGAAGGAAAAGGACTGCATCTTCGGCAACTTCATGTCGGGCCTCACCTTCAACATGCACCAGTCCGGCAAGCTGATCGAGCTAGAGAAGAAGTGGGGCATCAAGCCCACCGCCTATCTGGCCGCGAAGAACAAGGCCTTCGCCGACTGGCTGGCCGGCAAGAAGTAAGTCTTCACGCTAATCAAACGCCAGCGGGGCAACGGGGCAGTTGCCCCGCTGGCTTTCTGTTCTTACCTGAGGGAGGGGCTGGATGCTTGAAGCATTTGCGGAATTCTTCCGCCAGTTGGCCGAGGAATATCCACGCTGGAACTTCATTTTCTTTCATGACGAGCGCCAATGGTGGCGCGTGGTCAGCGGCTTCAAGTATACGGTCATCCTCTCCATTGCCTGTGTCATCTTCTCGGTGGTCATCGGCGTTGTGGGGGCCTGGCTGCAGGGCTCTCCCTTAAAATGGGCGCGCCGGCTGGTGCAGGGCTACATCCAGTTCTTCCGCAACACCCCGCCCTTTGTGCAGCTCCTGTTCTTCTACTTCGCGCTTGGCCAGTTCACCCCCACCATCACCGGGCCGGACGGCTGGACCGAGGTTCCACTGATCTCCAATGTGGGCTGGGCCATCATCTCGCTGTCGTTCTTTGCCGGCGCCTTCAATGTGGAGATCTTCCGCGCCGGCATTGAGGCCGTGCCGGAATCCACCACCGAGGCGGCCGAGGCCTTGGGCTTCTCGCGCCTTCAAACCTACAAGGAAGTGGTTTTGCCGCTCTCCTTCCGGGTCTGCCTTCCGGCGCTCAACAACAACCTCGTCAATCTGGTGAAGACCACCACCCAGGCCGTGGGCATTGCGGTGCCCGAACTGCTCTATGAGTGTCTCGGCATCTGGAACGATTATCCGAGCGCGCTCTATCCCACCATGCTGTTCCTGTTCGTCTCGTTCATCGTTTTGGTGGGCATTCTGGTCTACGGCATGCATCGCTGGGAAAAGGCGATGAAGATCCCCGGGTATGGAGGCTAGAGGATGAGCGCCAAATCCATCCCCGGCGTCAACGCCAAACCCAGCACCGACCTTCCGGTTCTGTTGCCGCTCAACAAGAAGGCCATGATGGTCACCGACCAGGTGGGCTTCTCGCGCTGGGTCTCCGGTCTGCCCTTGTGGGTGTGGCCGGCCATGGTGGTCGTCATCACCTTGTGGCCCGCCGCCGCCCTGGCCCAGTCCAACTACACCTACGCCCAGGCCATGGCCGCGCTCGTCAAATGGCTGCCCTATCTGGTCACCAGCGGCTTCTTCTTCAACGTGATCATCTCCTTGCTCACCATGGTGCTCGGCACCGCGGCTGGCGTGGTGCTCGGGCTCATGCAGGTCTCGCCGCGCGGCATCATCAACTGGCCGGCCAAGTTCCTCACCCAGGCGTTCCGGAACTCCCCCTGGCTGGTGCTGCTCTTTATCGTGCTGCTCGCCCTGCCGTTCGAGATCAAGATCGGCAGCGTGATCATCGTGGTTCCCGACTGGATGAAAGCGGTCTTCGGGCTCTCCCTGCCGATTATGGCCAACATCTCCGAGGTGGTGCGCGGCGCCATCCGGTCGGTGCCCAACGGGCAGTGGGAGGCAGCCGAGTCCCTTGCCTACTCCCGCCATCAAACCCTGTGGCGCATCATCCTGCCCCAGTGTTTCAAGCGCATGATCCCGCCCTGGATGAACTGGTACGCCATTCTCACCATGGCCACGCCGCTCTGTTCCCTGCTTGGCGTTGAAGAGCTGATCACCCTCAGCCGCCAGGCCATTGAGGCTGAAGACAATCATCCCGAACTGCTGGTGCCGTTCTACACCTTCGCCCTGATGATCTTCTTTGCCTATTGCTACCCGATTGCCCGGTTCACCATCGCGCTTGAGAGAAGGTTCGCGGTGAAGCTATGAGGATGCCCCAATGAACACAGAAGATTGGACGCCCGACCAACCCATCGTTTCCATCAAGGAAGTGCACAAGTCCTTCGGCGACCTGGAGGTCTTGAAAGGGGTCACGCTGGATGTGATGAAGGGCGAGGTGATCTGCATCATCGGCCCGTCCGGCTCGGGAAAATCCACGCTGATCCGCTGCGTCAACGCGCTCAACGACATCCAGTCCGGCTCCATCCAGGTGGAGGGCCAGGAGGTGCACGACCCCAAGCTCGACAAGCTGGCCCTGCGCCAGAAGGTCGGCATGGTGTTCCAGCAATATAACCTGTTCCCCCACAAGACCGCCCTTGAGAACATCATGATGGCGCCGGTGCTTGTGCTCAAGGAGAACAAGGACGAGGTGGAGAAACGCGCCCGGTCGCTGATCGCGAAGGTGCGCCTTGAGGGCAAGGAGGAGAGCTATCCAGGCGAGCTTTCCGGCGGCCAGCAGCAGCGCGTGGCGATCGCCCGCTCGCTCGCCATGCAGCCTGATGTGATGCTGTTCGACGAGGTCACCGCGGCGCTGGACCCCGTAACGGTGAAGGAGGTTCTGGTCACCATCAAGGAGCTGGCGCAGGACGGCATGACCTGCATTCTGGTGACCCACGAAATGGGCTTTGCCCGCGAGGTGGCCGACCATATCTACTTCACCGACCGCGGCGTGATCGTGGAACACGGGCCGCCGGACACCTTCTTCGACAGTGCCGAAGATCCCAGGACCAAGGAGTTCCTGAGCCAGATCCTTTAGGGGGCTCCCTCCCCTTGCAGCCCTCGGGCTTGACCCGAGGGCCCATGCTGAGGAGACCTGAGCGCGCCGCCCTGGGTCCTCGGGTCAAGCCCGAGGACGGCAACAAAGACGAAACGCCAACCTCACTCCGCAAACGACGCTTCGGTCATCCCCGGCCGGGTCATGGAGAAGGTGTTGTCTTCGCGCACCACCGAGTAGTCGTGGTAGCCGCCGCGGGCGATGGGCATCGCCTTGGCCGTGTCGAACAGGCCCTGATCGGTGATGTACTCATCGCGGATATGAATGCCCACGACTTTGCCGATGATGATGGCATAGGCATGCGGCCCGCCATCGGCGTCCTCCAAGGGCACGGTCTGGAAATGGGTGCACTCAAACACCGCCGGGCTTTCGGCCACCATGGGCGGCTTGACCATCTTCGACGGCGCAGAGGTCAGGCCCGCCAGCTCAAGCTCGTCCACCCCGTGGGGCACGTTGGCCGACGTGGTGTTCATCTCCTCGCGCAGCGCCCAGGTGGAGAGGTTGCAGACGAACTCGCCGGTGGCCTCGATATTGCGCCAGGTGTCCTTCATGCCGCCCGAGCCGAAACACACATAGTGCGGATTGGAGGCCATGGCGTTGAAGAAGCTGTAGGGCGCCAGATTGACCACGCCATCCGCGCTCAATGAGGTGATCCAGCCGATCGGGCGCGGCGCAACCAGCGCCTTGAACGGATCGTGAGGCAGGCCGTGGTCGTTCTTGACGGCGTCATAAAACATTGTCGTTCCCTCTCCTTCAGGCCGCGCGGCCCGCGTTCAATTCATCCAAATGGGCCGGCAGCTGGTCAATGTGATCCAGCACAATATCGGCAAGCGGCGCCAGATCCGCTTTGGTGCCGGTGCCGGTCAACACACCAACCTTATGACCCACCCCGCCCGCAAGGCCCATTTCCAGATCGTGGGCATTGTCGCCCACAACGGCCACCTCGGCAGGCTGCAGCCGCACCGAGGCACAAAAGGCAAACACCATGTCGCCGGCCGGCTTGGGCACCGGCACACCGTCATATCCGGTGATGAAGTCGAACAGCGGGCTGAGGCCGGCCGATTTGGCAAAGTCTTCAGCCGACACCGTAACGTCGTTGGTGGCGATGCCGAGCCGCAGGTCCTGGGCGCGCAGCAGACCCAGCACATGGGTCAAATCGGTGAGCGGCACCGAGGCTTCCGCCGATGCTGAAGCATAATAGGCGTCGTACTCCAAAACTTTCTGCGCCAGCGCTTCGCCGCCCAGCTCCGGGTGCCAGGCTTCGGCCAGCTCGGCGTTCGTGCCAGCCGCAAAGATGGATCCTGGCAGAAACCGCCCGGAGGCCTCATCATACCCCACCGCCCGCATCAGCTGGGCCATCGTCTCAACATCGCCCTCAGCGATCTCTGCCACCAGCCTGGCCACAACCGGATGCCAGGTCTTGTCGAAGTCGATGAGGGTTCCGTCCTTGTCAAACAGCACGCCGCGGATCTTCATGGCGCCCCCTCCGGCGGCCAGTGGCTGATGCGCTCGTCCAGACCGGGCCGCGTCCGCTCGGTCAGCTCGCCGGCGCGCGAGGCGACATAGACAAAACCGGCCATGCGCTCATGGGCGGCAAGACCGAGCGCACCTGCAATCTTCTCGTCAAACGAATACCATTCGGTGAGCCACTGGGCGGCAAAACCCATGGCGGTGGCCGCGATTAGCAGGTTCTGGCACACCGCGCCGGCGGAAAGCTGCTGCTCCCATTCAGGGATCTTTTGATGCGGGCCGGCCGCGGAAACCACCCCGATCACCAGCGGCGCCCGCTCAAAGCGCGCCGCCTCATAGGCAATCAGGTCTTCACCGGTGGTGGGGTGCAGCTCCTTGTAGCGCGCCGCCAGCAGCGCGCCGAACCTGGTGCGTGCCTCCCCCTCAAACAGGATGAAGCGCCAGGGCGCCAGCTTGCCGTGATCGGGCACCCGGGCAGCGATTTCCAGAAGCTCTCGGGTCTGCTCGGCGTTCGGCCCCGGCGGCACCATTTCCTTGGCCACCGTGGAGCGCCTGGTTCTCAAAAGGCTCAACGTGTCTGTGGTGTCGTTCAGAACGGTCATGCCGGACCACTACCCTTCATCGCCAGAACACAAGACACGCGTTCTACCCAAATGGGCCGCGCTTGTCATTGGGGGAATTTAAGTGCTGGGCCTCAAGGATCGAAGCCGGGCTCATCCAACGCCGCATCGATCATGCGCTGCCAGTCTTCGACATTGTCTGAATAGTCCAAATGCCCCTCAAACGCGCGTTCCAGCATGGCGTTTGTCGGCTCGCGCAGCTCGGCAAGAAGCGCGCGGGCAACCGGCACATAGGAGGCAACGGTGCCTTCCGGCATCTCAGCGGCAATCCGGGCGGCCAGGCGCCGGATCATGTCAGCCCTCTTGCGGGTGTCGAGGGGCGTGGGCGCGTCGGGCTGCTTTTTCTTGCGCGCCGGCTTGCCCTTCGGCTTGAGGCCGGCCTCCGCCTTTTCAGGCGCAGCTTCGCCATAGGCTTCATAGAGCTTTTTGCGCGCTTCACCGAGCGGGTTCATCCGATCCAAAACCTTTACCACTTAAGACCGCGCGCCATCTTAGGCAGCAACCCAAAACAAAAAGTTACCCCGCAACTGGGCCTAAACCTGCAGCAACCTTAGGCTGTTAACCTTCAATTAAGGATTGGCTTGAGTTGATCGCTAAAATTCGATTCAATACGTGAATAACAGGGCGGAATGGGACGTTGATCGGGCATCATCGATGCAGGCGTTTAGAGTATTCAAAGACATACACAGCACCAAAGCCGCTGCGGCCCTCCTTACCGCAGCGGCTCTTTTCTCTGTGTCTGCAGATGCCCGGGTTCCTGAGGTTTCAAACAGCATCATAAAGCTCCCGGCAGCCGCCAAGAAGCTGCCCGCGTCCATCGACGCAAAACCAGAGTATGAGATCACGACCGTTCCCTCCCCCAAGGCAACCGGAATGGAGCTGGCGGCAAAGCTGGCTGCAGACGGGGGGACGATTTTGCGGCCGGTTCACTGGATCGTCTACGGTGAACCGGCAGATGCCCCTGGCACATGGAAGAAGGTCGCCGAGAAAGAAGAACCTTCCCCGCGCCTGGATCTGCCGGCCGGCCGCTACGTGGTCCAGACGATTTACGACAAAGCCCGCGCCGCGCGGCGCATCGAAGTGGTTGAAGACAAAACCACGGTGATGACGGTCACGCTGAATGTTGGCGCACTGCGCATGCTCTCCAGGCTGGGCACCAAGGCCGAGCCCAGAAAGAGCGCCGAACATCTGGTCTATCGCCTCGAGGGCCTTGGGTCAGAGCCCAAGCTCATCGGCAAATCAGACACCCCCGGCGCCCTCATGCGGGTCTCGGCCGGCACCTACAAGATCGTCAGCCGCTATCTGCCGGGCAACTCTGTGGCCGAGGCCACGGCCCGGGTGCAGCCCGGCCTGATTTCCCCGGTCGAGATCGATCACAATGCAGGCATCGCCAGCCTCTTCGCCGTTCACGCGGTGGCCGAAAAGCCGGTCAACTGGGTGGTGACGGATGAAGAGGGCCAGGTTGTCGCCATGACCGACAAGCGCCGCCCCTCACTGGTGCTGCGTTCGGGCACCTACACGGCCACCGCCACGGCGGCCGGCATCGGCAAGTTCCGCAAGTTCGAGGTCAAGCCCGGCGACACCCTGAAGATCGAAGTGGGCGGCTAAAGCAAGACCCTGTGCTCCACACTGCAGTCCTCGGGCGAGATCTCGCCTAACCGGCCTCTAGAGCAACCTTCGATCAGACGGTTACGTCTGAGCGGAGATAAGTTGCTCGCCCGTAACGATAATCTCGGACATCTTCTGCTCAGTTTGAGCGGAAGATGTCCTAGCCTACTGGCTTTGGCCGCAAATCAGCCCGGCATTGCCCACCTGAATGCAGTTGCGGCACCATTTCACAGCATATTCCTGCTCAGACTGCTGCAAGCTCGCAGGCGATGTGCCGGGCGGAATCGGAACGCACGCTTCTCCACACACCTGAAGTTTGGTCTTTTTGCCAGCAATCTTGGACAATGACTTGTGCAGGCTCTTGGAGACACAGAGCACGTCGGCATAGCCGGCCGCCCTGGCCCCGCCCTCTGCCGGTTCGGTTTTGGCCGCGGCCTCCTTGGGCTTGTCCTCTGACTTGGGGGCATCGGCGGTTTCAGTGTCCTTGGCGTCACACGCCTGGAACAGGCGTTCCAGGGTCTTGGTATCGTTGAAATTGCGGACCGGGCCGCCAAGGCCCTTGTCTTCGCGAAAATCGTTCCAGGCGCCGCGGGTGCGCTGGCCGGGCCGGCCGTCCACGGCGCCCGCCTTGTAGCCGAGATCGTTGAGGCAGGCTTGGATTTCCGCCAGATCCGGCCCGGCGTTCGCGGCCAGAACCGTCCGCACGCACTTGGCCGCCTTGCGCTCGTAGCCGCCGCGGCAGACGCAGGCATCCTTCGACCGGGACCACACTTCGCCGCGCCCGCAGCGCGCATCATCCACCACGGGAAACACACAGCGCTTCTGCTTGACCGACCAGATGCGCGGGTTACGGCATTTCACACGGGTCTTCACGAACGGATTGACGCAACGCTGGCGCTTCTTGGACCAAACCTGGGGCGGCACACAGAAGGTCAGCTGCGCCAACTGAGGTTCCGCCGACTGTGCCGCAGCACCGGACGGAAACAGCAGCACAAGTGCCGCCAACAACCCAAACCCAAGCGTCCAGATACGCAACCCCATTTACGCTCTCCTCCTAATTCGTTCTGCCCTGGCCATCTTGACGCTAGCATACGTCGGCAATGGGGCAAGCCATTGCCTATTTGCCGCCCGGTCGACTATGTGTTGGCAAACACCAACACGAAGAGGCGCACCCCATGAAGAACCCGGCAACAGATCTCCTCACCATCGGCGTCGTGGGCGCCGGCGCCATGGGCCAGGGCATCGTTCAAGTGGCCCTCACCGGAGGCCTGAACGCGGTGATCCATGACGCCAAACCGGGCGGCGGAGAGGCCGGCCGCGACCAGGTGTTCGCACGCCTCGACAGGCTGGTGGAGAAAGGCACGCTGGAGGGCGCGGATGCGGACGCCATGAAGCAGTCCGTGAGCATCGCAGACAGTCTGGAGGGATTGGCCGACTGCGATGCGGTGGTTGAGGCGGTGTTTGAGGACGCCGATCTGAAGCGCAAGATTTTCGCCGAGCTTGAGGCCGTGGTAAGCGACGATTGCGTTCTGGCCAGCAACACCTCGTCCATCCTGATTGCCTCCATCGCCCGGGACTGCCGGGTGAAGGCCCGCGTTGCGGGCATGCACTTCTTCAATCCTGTGCCCCTGATGAAGCTGGTGGAAGTGGTTGAGGGGGCAGACACCGGCGCGGAGACGGTGGCGTTCCTCAGGACCCTGGGCGAGCGCATGGGCCGCACGCCGGTGACCGTGCGCGACGCGCCGGGCTTCTTGGTGAACCTGGGCGGGCGGGCCTACACCACCGAGGCCATGCGCCTTGTGCACGAGCGCAGCGCCACCCCCAGCCAGATCGATGCCATCATGCGCGACTGCTGCGGCTTCCGCTTAGGCCCCCTGGAGCTTGCAGACCTCACCGGGGTTGACGTGAACTACCCGGTGAGCCAGATCGTTTATGACGGCTACAACCAGGATCCGCGCCTGAAGACCTCGTTCCCCCACCGCGCGCTCTATGAGGCCGGCCGGCTGGGGCGCAAGACCGGCCTCGGCAACTATGCTTATGAGAAGGGCAAGCCGGTGGACGTGCCGAGCCCTGACCATGTGAGCGATGCCGCTCCGGCAGCAGCGGTCATGCTGGTGGAGCCGGACGACCGCTTGGAGGCCTTCGCCGCCGAGGTGGGCTGGCAGCTTCTGGAGGAGGATGACGGCGCCGCGCCGCTCATCGGCTTTCCCCTTGGCGAGGATGCCACCGCCTTCTCTCTGTGGACCGGGGCGGACCCGGCCCGCCTGGTCTGTGTGGACCTTTCCGTGGAGACCCATTCGCGCGTCACGCTCATGGCCCCGCCGGGGGCGGATGGCGCGCTGGTGGATGCGGTGGCGGCATCGATCACCACGCCGGCCCGGGCGGTTACCCTGATCAAGGACAGCGCCGGCTTCGTGGCCCAGCGCATCCGCGGCATGATCGCCAATCTGGGCTGCGAGATGGCGCAGATCGGCGTGGCCGCGCCTGCCGAGATTGATCTGGCCATGAAGCTTGGCCTGAACTACCCGCAAGGGCCGTTGGAGATGGCCGAACTCATGGGGCTCGATGACACGCTGAGCGTGATGGAGAACCTCCAGGCCATCACCGGCGACGACCGCTACCGCCCCAGCCAGTGGCTGCGCCGCCGGGCGTTGCTGGATTTGGAGATCGATACGGCCGATTAGGGCCTTCCTCTTCGTCATCCCCGCAAAGGCAGGGCGGTCGGTTTCGGAGCTCTGCGGCCCTGGCTCCCGGATACTTTGCTGGCGCAAAATTCCGGGATGACGGTGCAAGGCTAGCCCGCCTTCGCCTTAAGCAGCTCATAGTAAGGCAAGTGCTGGTCCAGCAGCCGCTGCAGCTTGGGCGCACCCGCCGCCGCTTCGGCGAACTTCGCCGCCAGATCCGCATCGCCCTCCGGCGGCCGGATGCCGGTGGCCGCGCTCACATCCTGATGCCAGCCGCGCACCGACTTCCAGTCGTCAGGAACGTTCTCAACCTGCCAGTCGAACGCCGCCGGGCAATCTGCCAGGCCGATGCGCTGCCAGACGGCGCGCACAACCCGGCGTGGATCGGCCTGGATCGCCTCGGCCTCGATCACCACCGGCGACTGCTTCATGGCATTCACCAGCCAGCTATAGTGCTGCCACAGCGCCTCAAGGCCGATCTCCACCGCGCTCACCTCCGGGTCCAGCTTGTAATAGGACAAGATCGAGCGCCGGGGATCGCGGATCAGGAACAGGTTCACCAGCCGCTCGGCCAGCTCCATATCGTCATAGATCTGGGGCAGATGGTAGTAGCTCATATCCTTGAAGAACACCGGGCCGGCCTCGGCGGCCTCCAAGATCATGGCGCGGGTTTCTGCATAGTTCACCCGCTGATCCGCACTCGGCTCGAACTTGGGCATCATGCGCGGCGAGCGGTTGAGATAGTAGTCATACATGAACGGCTCGTGGAAACAGGCAAGGTCGCCGCGCTCGCGCATAATCCGCTCCACCGCGGTGGACATGGAGCGCGGATGCACCCACAAGGCTATGATCTGATGCTGTGCCATTGGCCGCGTAGCTTAAGCACTTGCAGGGCCTGAAGCTTCATTAATTTTGCTAATGCGTGAAGGCAAACATTGCACGCCGGGCCGCTTTGCCTGTTAGTCTCCGGTGTGGACTTCAGCGGGGCCAGGGCATGGCGCAACTTCCCGGATCGGCAGAGATCATCATCATCGGCGGCGGGGCCATTGGGCTGGCCTGCGCCTATCATCTCGCCAAGCTGGGCGCAGACGACGTGCTTCTTCTGGAGCGCCATCAGCTCACCAGCGGCACCTCCTGGCATGCAGCCGGCATCATCGGCCCGTTGCGCGCTTCTGCAAACCTCACCAAGCTTGCAGTCTATGCCACCGAGCTTCTGCCGGCCCTTGCAGAAGAAACCGGCCAGGACACCGGCTACAAGCAAACCGGCGGCTTCTGGCTGGCGCAAACTGTAGAGCGCATGACCGAGCTCAGGCGCATTGCCGACATCGGCCGGATGGCCGGCCTCACGCCGGAGATCCTGGCACCTGCTGCCATCGCCGAACGCCTGGACCTGCTTAAGACCTCCGACATTGCCGGCGGCATGTGGGTGGCCGAAGACGGCCAGGCCAATCCGGTCGATCTCTGCATGGCCTACGCCAAGGGCGCCCGCACGGGCGGGGTGCGCATTGTGGAGGATGTGGGCGTTGCGTCGGTCGACACCAGAAACGGCGCGGTGCACAGCGTTGAAACCACCGGCGGGCAGACCATCGCGTGCAAGAAGGTCATCAATTGCGCCGGCGCCTGGGCCCACGCGCTGGGCAAGAGCTCCGGCGTCACCATCCCCTTGCAGGCGGTGGAGCACATGTATGTGGTCACCGAACCGATTGCCGACCTGCCCCAGCCCTTCCCGATCCTCCGCGATCTTGAAGGGCGCATCTACATCAAGGAGGATGCCGGCAAGCTGGTGCTCGGCGGCTTTGAGGCGGACGCGAAAGTCTGGCGGCCCGACAGCGCGGGGCCGGACGCTCCGTTCCTTGAGCTGCCGGAAGACTGGGAGCAGTTCGGCCCGTTCATGGAGGCCGGCCTGAACCGCATCCCCGCCCTGGAAACGGCGGGCATCCAACATTTCATGGTGGGCCCGGAGAGCTTCACGCCGGACACCAAGCAGGCGATGGGCGAAGCGCCGGCCTGCAAGAACTATTTCGTCGCCGCCGGGTTCAACTCCATCGGCATCATGTCGTCTGCCGGTGTGGGCAAGGTGATGGCCGATTGGGTGATGGAGGGCGCGGCGCCCATGGACCTGTGGGACCTGGACATTGCCCGCTTTGAACCCCGCCACAACACGGCCGGCTTCCTTGAGGCCCGGGTGCCTGAAGCGGTGGCCAGCCAGTTCGAAATGCACTGGCCCTATAAGCAGATGAAAACCGGCCGCGGCCTGAAGCACTCGCCCTTCCATGAGGCCTTCGCGCGGGCCGGCGCAGTGTTCGGCGCCCCCACCGGCTGGGAGCGCCCGCTGTTCTTTGCCCCCGGCGCGGCCGAAGCCGGCATCCGTTACAGCTACGGCGAACAGTCCTGGTGGCCCTGGGCGGCCCGCGAGGTTCAGGCCATGAGCGAGCGCGCCGCCCTCTTGGAGCTCAGCCCCTTCGGCAAGTTCTCCGTTGAGGGGCCGGATGCCACGGCGTTCCTGCAGCGCCTGTGTGCCGGCAATGTGGATGTGGCGGCAGGCCAGATCGTCTACACCCCGATGTTGAACCCCAAAGGCGGCATGGAGGCCGACCTCACGGTGACGCGCCTGGACGAGACCCGCTACATGGTGGTGAGCGGGGCCGCCACCCGCCTGAAGGATCTCACCTGGATGCGCCGCGCGCTGGGGCCCGCTGAACAGGTGGAGATCCGCGATGTCACCTCGTCCTTCGCCGTGCTCGGCCTTATGGGCCCGGAGGCGCGGGGCATTCTGGCGGGCTTATGCTCAGAAGACCTTTCCAATGAAGCCTTCCCGCTGGCCACCTCCCAGATCATCCGGCTGGGCGGTCATCCGCTGCGCGCCTCGCGGCTCTCCTATGTGGGCGAGCTGGGATTTGAGCTCTACATCCCCACCGCACATGCGGCCGAGGTGCTGAGCACCCTGGCGCCCGCACAGCTTCAGCCCATGGGGATCTTCGCCATCGACAGCTGCCGCATGGAGAAGGGCTTCCGCCACTGGGGCCACGATCTCGGCCCGGAGGACACGCCGCTTGAGGCCGGCCTCGGCTTCACCATCGCCTGGGAAAAGCCGGGCGGGTTCACCGGGCTTGAAGCCCTGCGCAAGCAAAGGCAAGAGGGCGCGGCGCGCCGCGTCCTGTTGTTCGAGGCAGACGCTGGACCCCTGTTGCTGCATGAAGAGCCGGTGCTGCGGGACGGGCGCTATGCCGGCCGCACCACCTCCGGCGCCCGGGGCTTCAGGACAGGCAAGAACCTCTGCTTTGCCAATGTGGCGGTGCCGCGGAACGAGCCCTTGAGCGAGACCCTGAAGGCCGGTTACGAGATCATCGTGGCCGGCGAACGCCATCCCTTGCGCCCGCTGGCGAGAGCGCCGTTCGATCCTG
>CAJHYS010000119.1_pt1 | contig 16436 bp, 15 predicted proteins | sample 9198801 | NCBI WGS metagenome assembly CAJHYS01 (sample SAMEA7708368, study PRJEB35096) | sediment metagenome | biome: marine neritic benthic zone biome [ENVO:01000025]; feature: sediment [ENVO:00002007]; material: shallow marine sediment [ENVO:03000034] sea grass bed [ENVO_01000059] ...
GCCGACGACGTGCACGCCGTGGTCTTCACCTCAAACGGCGGCAATTTCTGTTCCGGCGGCGATGTGCACGACATTATCGGGCCGCTGGTTGAGATGGACATGAAGGGCCTTTTGGCCTTCACCCGCATGACCGGCGATCTGGTGAAGGCCATCCTGGGTTGCGGCAAGCCGATCCTTGCCGCCGTGGACGGCATTTGCGTGGGCGCCGGCGCCATCATCGCCATGGCCTCCGACATGCGCTACGCCACTTCAGAGGCCAAGACCGCCTTCCTCTTCACCCGCGTCGGCCTGGCCGGTTGCGACATGGGCGCCTGCGCCATTCTCCCGCGCATCATCGGCCAGGGCCGGGCGGCCGAGCTTCTCTATTCCGGCCGCGCCATGAGCGCCGAGGAGGGCCACGCCTGGGGCTTCTTCAACCGGCTGCTGCCCGCGGAGGAGTTGGAGACGGAGGCGATCGCCTTTGCGCAGAAGCTGGCTTCCGGGCCCACCTTCGCGCACGGCATCACCAAGACCCAGATCAACCAGGAATGGTCCATGGGCCTGGAGCAGGCCATCGAGGCGGAAGCCCAGGCCCAGGCGATCTGCATGCAGACAACAGACTTCGAGCGCGCCTACAAGGCGTTCGTCGCCAAGGAAAAACCGGTGTTTGAGGGCAACTGATGGCAGACAAGAGCTTCCTCACCTGGCCCTTCTTTGAAGAGGCGCATCGCACCCTGCAGATGGAGCTGGAAGGATGGTGCGAGGACAACCTGCCCGCCGACCACGCCGATGTGGACCAAGCCTGCATCGACCTGGTGGCCAAACTGGGGGCCGATGGCTGGCTGACCCACAGCGCGGTGGACCCGGACGGCGGCGCGCCGCTGGACGTGCGCACCCTCTGCCTCATACGCGAGACCTTGGCGCGCCACGACGGCCTGGCCGATTTCGCCTTCGCCATGCAAGGGCTCGGCACCGGGGCCATCAGCCTGTTCGGGAGCCCTGTGCAGAAAGAGTGGCTGCGCAAGAGCCGCGCTGGCGAAGTGCTCACGGCCTTTGCCCTGTCGGAACCCAAATCCGGCTCCGATGTGGCCAATATCGAAACCACCGCCGAGGCCGACGGCAACGGCTACCGGTTGAACGGCGAGAAAACCTGGATCTCCAATGGCGGCATCGCCGGGCTCTACGTGGTGTTCGCCAGAACGGCCGAGGCGCCCGGCGCCAAAGGTCTCTCCGCATTCCTGGTTCCTGCTGACACAGAAGGTTTCGAAATAGCAGAAAGACTGGATGTCATTGCGCCGCATCCGCTTGCCCGCCTGCGCTTCGCCGACATGAAACTGCCCGCCGATGCCATGATCGGGGCACCCAGCGAGGGCTTCAAGATCGCCATGTCGGTGCTTGACGTGTTCCGCTCCACTGTGGGCGCTGCGGCGTTGGGCTTTGCCCGCCGGGCCCTGGAGGAAAGCCTCACCCGCGCCCAGGAGCGCGAGCTGTTCGGCGCGCCTTTGGCCGAGCTCCAGATGGTGCAGGGGCATCTGGCCGATATGGCGCTCAACGTGGATGCCGCCGCCCTCCTCGTCTACCGCGCCGCCTGGACGAAGGATTCCGGCGCCCCGCGGGTCAGCCGCGAGGCGGCCATGGCCAAGCTCTTTGCCACCGACCAGGCGCAGGACGTGATCGACCGCGCCGTGCAGATCCATGGCGGCGACGGGGTCCGCTCCGGCCACATCGTTGAGAGCCTTTACCGGGAGATCAGGGCGCTCAGGATCTACGAGGGCGCCTCGGACGTTCAACGCACCATCATCGCCAGACAGGCACTTGCAGGAGGCTAACATGCTCGGACCTTCAGCCCATGAAGACACCTTTGCGCGGGACAACCTGCCGCCGGAAGACCAACGGCCCGACTTCCTGTTGGAGGATTACGACTATCCCGACTACATCAACGCAGGAGTGGAGCTCACCGACCGCATGGTGGGCCGCGGCTTCGGTGACCACACGGCCCTCATCGGCAACGGCCGCCGGCGCACCTATAAGGAGCTCGCCGACTGGACCAACCGCATCGCCCATGCCCTGGTGGAAGATTATGGCGTGAAGCCCGGCAACCGGGTGCTCATCCGTTCAGCCAACAACCCGGCCATGGTGGCTTGCTGGCTGGCCGCCACCAAGGCCGGTGCGGTGGTGGTCAACACCATGCCAATGCTGCGCGCCATGGAGCTCGCCAAGATCGTCGACAAGGCCGAGATCAACCTGGCGCTGTGCGACACCAGGCTGATGGATGAGCTGGTGCTCTGCGCCAAGGATTCACAGCACCTTACCAAGGTGATCGGCTTTGACGGCACGGCAAACCATGATGCCGAGCTCGACCGCATCGCCCTCAACAAGCCGGTCATGTTCGAGGCCGTGCAGACCGGCCGCGATGATGTCGCTCTTCTGGGCTTCACCTCCGGCACCACCGGTTCGCCCAAGGCCACCATGCACTTTCACCGGGATCTCCTCATCGTGGCCGACGGCTATGCCAAGGAGGTTCTGAACGTCACCGAGGAGGATATCTTCGTGGGCTCTCCGCCGCTGGCCTTCACCTTCGGGCTGGGCGGGCTTGCCATCTTCCCCTTGCGCTTCGGCGCGGCCGCCACCTTGCTGGAGAACGCCTCGCCCCCCAACATGGTGGAGATCATCCAGACCTACAAAGCCACCATCAGCTTCACCGCCCCCACCGCCTACCGGGCCATGCTTGCAGCCATGGATGAAGGGGCTGATCTGTCTTCCCTGCGCTGCGCGGTTTCCGCCGGCGAAACCCTGCCTGCCCCGGTCTACGAAGACTGGCTGAAAAAGACCGGCAAGCCCATGCTGGATGGCATTGGGGCCACAGAGCTCTTGCATATCTTCATCTCCAACCGCTTCGGCGATTCAGCGCCGGCGTGCACCGGCAAACCGGTCACCGGCTATGAGGCCAAGATCGTGGACGAGGAGATGAACGAGGTGCCCCGCGGCACCGTGGGCAAGCTTGCCGTACGCGGTCCCACCGGCTGCCGCTATCTGGCCGACAAGCGCCAGGCGTCTTACGTGCGCGACGGCTGGAACCTCACCGGCGATGCCTTCGCCCAAGATGAAGACGGCTATTTCCACTTCGCCGCCCGCACCGACGATATGATCATCTCATCGGGCTACAACATTGCCGGCCCGGAAGTTGAGGCCGCCCTTCTGGCCCACCCGGACGTGGCCGAATGCGGCGTCATCGGCGCGCCGCACGACGAGCGTGGGCAGATCGTGGAAGCCCATGTGGTTCTGAACGACGGCGTTGCCGCCGACGATGAAACCGCCAAGCGCCTGCAGGACCATGTGAAGGCCACCATCGCGCCATACAAATACCCCCGCGCGGTGAAGTTCATCAAATCCCTGCCCAAGACCCAGACCGGCAAGGTGCAGCGCTTCAAGCTGCGCGAAGGAGCCGGCTGATGGCCAGCCCCTACAACCCGGCCGAAGACGGCGCCCAGATGGAGCATGACGGGCGCATGGATTATGGCGACTACCTGAAGCTCGGCGCCGTGCTCGGCGCCCAGGCGCCCATCTCCGATGCCCACGACGAGCTTCTCTTCATCATCCAGCACCAGACATCTGAACTTTGGATGAAGCTTGCCATCCACGAGATCCGGGCCGCCCAGAACGCCATCGCCGGCGGCGACCTTCAGCCCGCCTTCAAGATGCTCTCGCGCGTGGCGCGGATCTTTGAACAGCTCAACAATGCCTGGGATGTGCTGCGCACCATGACCCCCAGCGAGTACACCCAGTTCCGCAAGACCCTCGGCCAGTCGTCCGGCTTCCAGTCCTACCAGTACCGCGAGATCGAGTTCCTGGCCGGCAACCGCAACGAGGCCATGCTGCGGCCCCACGCGCACAACGCTGAGGTGAAAGCACGCCTTGAGGCCACCCTCGCCGCCCCCAGCCTCTATGACGAAGCTCTGCTGCTGCTCGGCCGCGAGGGCTTCGCCCTGGCGCCCGAAGACAAGAAGCGCGACTGGCGCGTGCCCCATCAGGACAACGCGCAAGCCCTCGCCGCCTGGAGGTCAGTCTATGAGGACCCGGAGCGCTATTGGAGCCTTTACAACCTTGCGGAAAAGCTCACCGACTTTGAAGACTATTTCCGCCGCTGGCGCTTCAACCATGTGACCACGGTGGAGCGCATCATCGGCCTCAAACGCGGCACAGGCGGCACCTCGGGCGTCTCTTACCTGAGGCGCATGCTGGAGGTGGTGCTGTTTCCTGAACTGTGGAAAGTGAGAACCCAATTATGAGCTTCACGTTTTTGCATCCCGACGGTTGGAAGCCGGCCAAGGGCTATGCCAACGGCATTCTGGCCGAAGGCCGCATGGTGTTCACCGGCGGGCAGATCGGCTGGAACGCCAACCAGGAGTTTGAGACCGACGATTTTGCCGGCCAGGCCGCCCAGACCCTGCAGAACATCGTGGACATTCTGGCCGAAGCGGGCGCGGGGCCTGAACATCTTGTGCGCCTGACCTGGTATGTGACCGACAAACAGGAGTATCTCGCCTGCCAGCGCGAACTGGGCGAAGCCTACAAGCGCATCATCGGCCGCCATTTCCCGGCCATGGCCCTGGTTCAGGTGGTGGCCCTGGTGGAAGACCGCGCCAAGGTGGAGATTGAGGCGACGGCGGTGTTGCCGGCGCAGTAGGTCTCAAAAATCCTTCAGACGCCTCGTTGTTTCAGGATCAAGGAACCCGGCGACTGTCGCCTCGGTCTCCAACTGCAGCGCGCGCTCCAGGTCGCTCGCGGAGCACTGGTTCAAAACGCGCTTCATCGCGCGCACGGACAATGACGGCAGACCAGCCAGCTTCTCTGCCACAGCCTGCGCCTCATCCTGCAACTCACCATCCCCCACCACGCGCCAGGCAAGCCCCATTTCCAAAAACGCTTCAGCCGAGTAACGCTCGCCCAGGAACAATAGCTCGCGCGCCCTGTTAAGCCCCACAAGCGCCGGCAACAGAGACGTCAAAGCACCGGTAACGAAGAGGTTCAGGGAGACTTCCGGGAAGAACCCTTTGGCGCTCCTGGCCCAAATGGGAAAATCGCAATTGATCGCCCATTCCAAACCGCCCCCGACCGCCCAGCCATTGATGGCCCCGACCACGGGCTTTTCTCCAAACACGATTGCCCGCGTGGCGCGCTGAATGGCCTCCACCAGGTCACGGGCCTCGGCATCGTTTTCCGGATGCACATGATCTTTGCGGTCATCACCGGCACAAAAGGCACGCCCCCGGCCGGTGAAGACGATGGCGCGGGTGGCAGCGTCTGCATTTGCCTCGTCAAAGGCCTGGGCAACATCGTCAATCAGTTGCCGGTTCATGGCATTGAGGCTGTCCGGACGGTTGAGCGCAATCGTGCGCACCCCTTTGTCGTCAAGGGAACTCAGCACGGTGTCATAGGCAAAGTGGCTCATGTGTAAGTCCTCAGCACACGTCTGGTTTTCCCCTCGGTCACCGGAAAGCTGCCCGTTGGCCGCACGTTCACTTTGGCGGTGGCCCCAAGATTGGTCTTAAGCGCCGAGGCGACACGCTCTGCAAGGTCGCCCGCGTCGGCGCACCCCTTGGCAATCTCCACGTGCACCGGCAGAGCGTCATACGGCGGCTTGGTGTCCAGCACGATGCGATAGTCGCCGGTCAGTTCCGGAAATCCGGTGAGCACCTTTGAAATCATGGTTGGAAACATGTTGAGCCCGCGCACCACGATCATGTCATCGCTGCGCCCGATCACGCGGAACCGCATGCCTGTGCGGCCACACGCGCAAGGTTCAGTCGCATCGACCGCTATGATATCGCCCGTGCGAAACCGCACCAGCGGCTGGCAATCGCGCACCAGATGGGTCAACACCAATTCGCCCTCCCGTCCGGGTTCCATATCCAGCGGTTGCCCGCTCTCCTGATCGATCAATTCAGGATAGAGCACGTCGGAGGCGAGAAAATGCAGCCGAGTATCCTCTTCGCACTGGGCGGCAAAATTCGAAAACACATCTGAGACCCCGTAGTTGGCATTGCGGGGCTCCATGCCCCACACGTGGCGAATGCGTTCGCGCAAAGCCGGGTCATCGAGCCCGGGCTCGCCGCCAAACAGCCCAAGCTTCAAACCGAGATCCCGTGGGGAGAGGTCAGGAAACCGTTCAGCCAAAACCCGTTCCAGAACGGCCGGGTATGAAGGCGTGCAGGAAATCGCCGTGACCCCGATCTCCCGGATCGTGCGGATCAAAAGCTCCGTGTTGCCCACACCGAACGGCACGACCATGGCGCCGGTGCGTTCCAAGGTCATGTGGTCGGTCACCCCGCCCATCCACATTTGATAGTTGAGACAGTGCACCACCACATGATCCGGCGTCAGGCCGGCGGCCCTCTGGCTGCGCCCTCCAACGATTTCGGTAATGTCACAATCGCGCGCCGACATTGCCAGGTTCATGGCCTGGCCTGTGGTTCCCGAGGTCCGGTGCAAGCGGGTGGCGGCCGAGACCGGCGCCGCCAGATAGGTCCCGAAAGGCGGATGCTCAGCTTGTGAGATCCGTAGCTGCGCCTTGTCCGACAGCGGCAGTTCAGGAAGGTCACGCAGGTTCCTCGGCGGCGGCCGTCCGTGCCAGAGCGCGCGGTAGAAGTCTGAGTTCTCGGCCACATGCTGACGCTGAAGCTGCCAGGCAGCCTGCTGATGGCGCTCAAGCTCAAGGGCGGACAGTCTTTCACCATCGGATAGCAAGGTCGATCCTTCTTTGCTCATTGACAGGTTATGACAGAGTTGTTTGTGGCAGCTCGCCGGGCTGCGGACAATATGAAAGTCATCTGGCCGCAGGAAAGCCGGGCCGTCCCCTAGAATGCCAGCCGCCCGCGCAACTCCTCAAACGGAACCATCACTGCTTGCTGATAGGCCGGACGCGCGCTCAGTGTCTCATACCACCGCCGCACATGCACAAGCGCTGGCCGTTCGATGGGCATCTCAAAATAGCGGTAGAGCGTGGCGCCGGCGATGATGTCAGCCATGGTGAGCCCCTCGCCGCACAGATAGGCACTGCCCTCAAGCTGTGCATCCAGCAGCGCCATATGATCGTTCAGCAGCTCGATGCCCGCGGCAATCTTGTCTGCATCCTGGTCGGCCTCCGGTGTGCGGATCAGTCTCCAGAACAAGCGGTTTGCTACCGGATAGAGCCGGCTTTGGGCCCAGTCCATCCATTTGTCCACCCCTGCCCGCTCACGCGCATCCTCAGGCCACACCGTGCCCGCACAATATGCCGACGCCAGATAGCGGATGATGGCGCTGCTTTCCCAAACCACCAGATCACCATCCACCAGCACAGGCACGCGGCCATGCGGGTTCAGTTTCAAAAATTCCGGCTCGTCCAGGCCTCCAAACTTTCCACCCAGCTCAATATGCTCATGCGGACGGCCGGTCTCCAGCAGCATCCAAAGGGTCTTCTGCACATTGTCCGAAGACTTCCGCCCGTAGAAGGTGATCATGCCAATCCCTCATTCAGAGTAGAGCTTTAAGCGCCGCCGCTTTAGGGGCATAGTAGCGGGCCTTAAGGAGACCCGGCAATGCAGCAAACCCTCCCGGTTATCGATATGTCGCCACTACAGAACGGCAGCGAAGAGGCGCTCGATGAGGTGGCCGCAGAAATCTCGTCGGCGTGTGCGCTCAGCGGGTTTTTCTACGTGAAAGGTCACGGCATCCAGGCCGAAACCATCGAGGCTCTCAGGCAATCCTCGCGGCAGTTCTTTGCGCAGTCCGACGCGCAAAAGCGCCGGATCGCCATCAACCAGCACAATCGCGGCTATCTCGGCCCCGGCGAAGCGCGCATGCACGGAGCGGCGAACACCGATATGAAGGAGGTGTTTTTCTGGGGCCGCGACCTTGCCGCCGACGACCCGGACGTTCTGGCCGGCATCCCCTTGTGCGGCCCCAACCAATGGCCCGCAGCCCCGGCCGGCTTTCGCGATCATGTGGTGGCCTATGCGCAAGCCGTGGGCCGCACGGGCGATCTGCTGCTTCAGGCCTTTGCCGTCTCGCTTGGGGCCGAACGCGGCTTTTTTGCCCCGCGCTATGAGCGCCCCATGCTGCGCGGCCAGTTGATCCACTATCCGCCCCTGCCGGAAGACGCCCCTGCCGACCAGTTCGGCGTGGCGCCGCATTCCGACTTTGGCTGCATCACCCTTTTATTGCAGCAAACCGCGGGGCTGGAGGTAATGGCCAGGAATGAAGAATGGATCGCCGCCCCGCCGCTGCCCGGAACCCTGGTGATCAACATTGGCGACCTTTTGGAGCGCTGGTCCAACAACCGGTTGCCGTCGACCCGTCACCGGGTGCGCAACCAGAGCCGGGAGGGGCGCTATTCCATCGCCATGTTCTATGACCCAAGCCCGAGGGCGGTGGTGGACCCGCGCGACCTGGGGGCGCCCGAGCCCGCCGCCTTTGCTCCCATCGAAGCGGCTGAATACGTGCTGGGGCGCAACAAGGGCGCCTTCGCCCATTACGACCCGGCAATCAAGGAGCCTGCCTGATGAACGCCGGGCGCCCGAAGCTGTCCCTCAGCCTGGATGCGCTTGAAACGCTTGCGTTTGACGCCCTGAAGGCCACCGGGCTCAGTGATGAGGACGCCGCCATCATCAAGGATGTGCTGCTCTATGCCGAGCTGCGCGACAATTCCCAAGGCCTGGTGAAGATCGTGGAGGGGGTCGTTGCGCCCGTGCCCGGCGCCGGGCCCATCGAGGTGGAGCAAAAGGCGCCCGGCATGGTGCGCATCAACGGCAACCAGAATGTGGGCATGGTGGTCGCCACCCGCGCCGCCCGGGAGGCGGCCGCGCTGGCCAGGGCAAACGGCATCGGCGTGGCCGGCACCTGGAACGTCTCCACCTCCACAGGGGCCATCGGATGTTATGCGGAAAAGATGGCCAGCGAGGGGCTGATCGGCATCGTCATGTGCGGCTCGCCCAAGGTGATGGCCATGGCCGGCGGCATCGATCCGGTGTTCGGCACCAACCCGGTCGCCATCGCCGCGCCCACCGGCGCAGAGCCCATTGTGCTGGACATGGCGACGTCGGCCATCACCTTCTTTGAGATCGTCAATGCCGCCCGGCAAGGCACGCAGATCCCGGATGGCGCCGCCTTCGATCCGGCCGGCCAGCCCACCAACGATCCTGAAGCGGCCCTGGCGGGCGCCATGCGCACCTTTGACGGCTACAAGGCCGCAGGCCTCGCGCTGATGCTGGAAATCATGACGGCCCCGCTGACGGGCGCGGGCGTCGTGGGCGATGACGATCAGGCCAGCAACCGCGGCACCCTGTTCATCGCCATCGATCCTGACGCGATGATCGGCCGCGAGGCTTATCTCGCAGCGGTGGACCGGATGGCAGACCGCATCCGCGCCGGGCGGCCGGAGGTTTCAGGCCAGGCCATAACCCTGCCCGGCGAGCGCGGCCGGGCCCGCGTGGCGGCCAAACGGGAAGCCGGCACCATTGAACTCGATCAGGGCCTGGTTGAGGAATTGCAGGCGCTTGCCACGGAAGAATGACGCCCCCTAAACGTCATCCCGGAATTTGCGCAAGCAAACATCCCGGACCCAGGGGCGGACACCTTCGGACTTGCTGCACTGGGTCCCCGCTTTCGCGGGGGAGACGATGGGCGAGACGCGGAGGGAAAGACCTGCCGCCCGTCCGTTACCCCGCCCCCGCCACGGCTTGCGACGCAGCGGGCTTCGCCGGCGCGCAGGCCTCGCCGTCCATCAGCTGCAGGCTTGCAAGGCGCGCATAGAGCCCGCCCTTCTTCACCAGCTCATCGTGGCTGCCCTCGTCCACCACCTTGCCGCCGTCGATCACCAGGATGCGGTCGGCATTGCGCACGGTCGAGAGCCGGTGGGCGATCACCAGTGTGGTGCGGCCCTTCATGAGATGGTCCAAGGCCGCTTGCACCTTGATCTCCGCTTCGGCATCCAAGGCGCTGGTGGCCTCATCGAGCAACAGGATGGGCGCGTCGCGCAAAATCGCCCGGGCAATGGCAATGCGCTGGCGCTGGCCGCCCGACAGGGTCATGCCGCGCTCGCCCACCCGGGTCGCATAGCCCTCCGGCATGGTGGAGACGAAGTCATGCGCCAGCGCGGCATTTGCGGCATCCTCAATCTCCCGGCGCGACGCATTGGGTTTGCCGTAGCCGATATTCTCGCCCACGGACGATGAAAAGATCACCGTGTCCTGGGGCACCAGCGCCATGCGCTCGCGCACGGCCACCGGGTCGGCGGTTTTCACGTCCACACCGTCCACCGACACGGTGCCGCTTGCCGGGTCGTAGAAGCGCAGGAGCAGGTTGAACAAGGTGCTCTTGCCGGCCCCCGACGGGCCGACGATGGCGACGGTTTCCCCGGGCCGAACGGTGAGGTTGAGGCCGCTCAATGCCTGCTGGTCAGGCCGGGTGGGGTAGGTGAAGCTGACATTCTGAAAGGCGATCTCGCCGCGCGGCGGGTCGGGCAGGGCCTGAGGCGAGGCGGGCGGCGCGATGACCGGGTCGGTTTCCAACAGCTCGTCCAGGCGTTCCGCCGCGCCGGCCGCGAGCTGCACCTCGCCCCACACTTGCGAAAGCGCGCTCATGGCGCCTGCCGCAAAGGTGGCGTAGAGCACGAACTGGGTGAGCACGCCGCCGGTCATGGTGCCGCTCATCACGTTCTGGGCGCCGTACCACAGAACCCCCACAATGGCCCCCATGGCCACGAATATGATGGTGGCGGTGAGCACGGATCGGGCAAGCGCGCGGCCTCTGGCGGCCACAAAGGAAAGCTCGCTGGCCTCATCGAACTCTGTGCGCGCGAATTTTTCCGCCGTGAAGGCCTGCACCGTGGAGATGGCCAGAAGGTTTTCCGACGCCATGGCCGCGGTGCCGGCCAGAGTGTCTTGCGCATCGCGCGACAGCCGGCGCACCCAGCGCCCGAACAAGACCAGCGGCAGCACAATGGCCGGGATCGCCATCAGCACCAGGCCCGACAGCTCCACGCTGGTCAGCACCATCATCGCCACCGCGCCGACCAGCAGAAACAGGTTGCGCAAGGCGATGGACGCCGACACCCCGAAAGCCGACTTGATCTGGGTGGTGTCGGCGGTGAGCCGCGACAACACCTCGCCCGTGCGTGTGATTTCGTAGAAGGACTGCGACAATAAGGTCAGGTGGGCAAAGACCGCGGTGCGCAGGTCCACCACCACCCGCTCGCCAAGCCAGGTGACCAGATAGAACCGCGCCGAACTGGCCACCGCCAGCGCCAGCACCACCGCCATCATGGCCAGGAAGTAATTGTCGACCATGGCGGCATTGTCGCGCGAGAAGCCCTCATCGATCACCCGGCGGATGGCGATCGGCACCGCCAAAGTCACCGCCGCGGCCACGGTGAGGGCGATAAAAGCCAGGAACATCACGGCCTTGTACTTCAGGACAAACGGCAGCAGCCGCAACAGCGGGCGCATCGATTTACCCTTCGGGCGCCGCTTGGCCTGGTCCTCAAGCGATAGATGATCGGTGCTTGAAGCCGATTGTGAACTCTCTTGCTGCGACACGGGTCCGTTGCACCCCTTCAGTTTCGTTTAATGGCCGTCGATCGAGCCTTGCCACAGCCACCCAGGTCCTGTATATGGCGCGCCAACGCTAGACGGGCAATGCCCAGACCAGCCATAGCTGGTGTTGCAAGAATTTGCGAGATATCCAATGAAAAAAGATACCCATCCCGACTACCACACCATCACGGTGGCCATGACCAACGGGGCCACGTTCCAAACCCGCTCCACCTATGGTTCTGAGGGCGACACCCTGACGCTGGACATCGATCCGGACACCCATCCGGCCTGGACCGGCGGCAACACCCAGCTGGTGGACCGCGCAGGCCGTGTATCCAAGTTCAACGAGAAGTTCAGCTTCCTCGGCAAGAAATAGCTTCGCCTGCTCCAACGCAGGTCAACGACAAAAAGCCCGGCCTTGACGCCGGGCTTTTTCTTTTCGCCCGGTCAATCCCTACCCGGCCACGAAAGCCACCGCCTCGATTTCCACCAGCATGGTGTCTTCGGCCAACGGCGTCTGCACCGTGGTCCGCGCCGGGGGATCGGTTGGGAAGACCTTGGCGAACTCCGCGTTCATGACCTGAAAATCGGCCATGTCCTTCAGGTAGACATTGCACTTCACCACATCGTCCCAGGTGGCCCCGCCCTCGGCCAGCACCGCCTCCACATTGGCCAGGGTCTGTATGGTCTGGGCGCGCACATCGCCGATGCCGGTCACCTCGCCGCTGGCATCCCAGGCCACCTGGCCGGCGGTGTAGATCATGCCGCCTGCCATTGCGCCTGGCGAATAGGGGTAGGTGGGGCGCGGCTGGAAATCCAAACTGGCGGGCTTCAGAACGGTGCGGGGCATTGGGCGGTCTCCTTTGCGTGCGTGCCGGGCGGGCAAGGGGAAAAACTTTCACCATCCCCTGACCGGCGCCTTTGCTAGAGTAGTTCTTTGTCCCCCGCAATGCGATCCGTAATGAGCACAAGTCAAAGCACCGTTGCCCCCGACACTGCCTCTCAGCTCACTGGCATTCTTCTGGTCATCGCCGGTGTTTCCCTGGGCGCGGTCAACGGAGCCCTGTTCAAGGCGCTGACGCCGCTTCTGCCGGAAGTGCTGATCACCTTCGGGCGCTATGTGGTCTATCTCGCCATCATGCTTCCGGTGGCCCTGTGGCGCCGCGGGCCGGCCGTGTTCTGGCCGCCGCGCCCGGGCCTGCAGATCGTGCGCGGGGTGATCCAATGCCTCGGCACCCTGGCCTTCGTGGCTGCCGCCGTGGGCATGCCGGTAGCCGACGCCATTGCCCTGCTCTATGTCTATCCCTTCCTGGTGACCGCCTTTGCGCCCTTCGCCTTGGGCGAGAAGGTGCCCGCCATCGCCTGGGTGGGCGTGGCCGGCGGCTTTGCCGGCGTGCTGATCATCATGAAGCCGGGCTTTGACGGGGTGAACGCCTATGCCCTTTGGGCGGTGCTCTGCGGCTGCTGCGTGGCCGCCCAGCTGATGATCAGCCGCAAGCTGGCGCCGGTCTCCGGCGTCATCACCACCTCAACCTTCGGGGCCCTGGTAGGCACCATCGTTTTGGGGCTGGGCGTTCCCTTCTTCTGGCAGGCGGTGAGCCTTGAGGCGGTGGCCCTTATCCTGGTTCTAGGCGTGGTGACCGCCCTCAACCAATCGCTGCTGCTGGCCGCGTTCGTGCGCGCCGAGGCCTCGACGCTCGCCCCCTTCGGCTACTTTGAGATCGTTGCCGCCGTGGTTGTGGGCTTTCTATGGTTTGGCGACTTTCCCGACCATGTGGCCTGGACCGGCATCGCCATCATCATCGTCAGCGGCGTTCTGGTGGCCCGCTCGCAGGTCACCGCACGCAGCCTGATCGGCCGGCGCAGAGGCCGGCCGGTGTGAACCCCGGCGTTAAAAGACCTTATCGCTCCGAGCAACTTGCTTCTTACTGCCGTCCTCGGGCTTGACCCCAGGGCAGCACAAACAACCGCTCGCATCTGAGCTCAACTCGCTCTGGCGGGCCGGAAGAGACTGCTAGAATTGGCTGCAATGGGTTCACGAACTTTCAACCGGCTTGGTGTAGGCCTATTTGCTTGCGTGTTTGTTGGCGGTTCCGGGAGGCGGGGAAATGGCAGATTCAGATTTTGCGCTGGAGGTTTCCGGGCTTGAGAAGAGCTTCGACCGGCCGGCCGTGAGCGGTCTTGACCTGAAGGTGAAAGCCGGCGAATTCTATGCCCTTTTGGGCCCGAACGGGGCCGGCAAAACCACCACCCTGCGCATGGTCTCGGGCCTGTTGATGCCCGATCAGGGCGCAATCTCGGTGTTCGGCATCGACGTGAAGAAGAACCCGGTGGAGGCCAAGAAGATCACCGCCTGGGTCTCCGACGAACCGATGATCTACGACAAGCTGACCCCTTATGAGTATCTGGAGTTCGTGGCCGGCTTATGGGAAATCGGCGCCAAGGACGCCGAGCACCGGGCCACCGAATTGCTGGAATGGCTGGAGCTCGCCCCCCATGCGCACGAGCGCTGTGGCGGCTTTTCCAAGGGCATGCGCCAGAAGGTGGCGCTGGCCGGCGCTCTGGTGCACGACCCCAAACTCATCATCCTGGACGAGCCGCTCACCGGGCTGGACGCCGGCTCGGCGCGCCTGGTGAAGGATGTGTTGCTGGGCCGGGTGCGCAGCGGGGTGACGGTCATCATGACCACCCACATTCTGGAGGTGGCCGAACGCATGGCCGAGCGCATCGGTGTGATTGCCGAAGGCCGCCTGATTGCCGAAGGCACGCTTAACGAACTGCGCGCCCGGGCGGGCCGCGACGGCTCCAGCCTGGAGGATGTCTTCCTCAACCTGGTGGCCGAACACGCCGAGGCCGCCTGATGGCGCATCCCACTTCGCTGACCTGGTTTGCCCGCCACGAATTCGGGCTGTTCTGGCGCGACTGGCTGTCTATGATGACGGCCGGAAAGCGCGGAAAAGAGCTGATCCTGGCCGCCGTGCTGGCCGCCATGGCGCTTGGAGCCCACTGGATTGCCGGCACGATCGTGGGCACCTGGGCGGCCGGTGGGGTGGCCGCAACCAAGGCCAATCTGATCCTGCTCACCGGCGGCGGCTTTCTGTTTTTCACGCTCATGTTGTCTCAGGCCATGGAATCGGTCACCCGGGCCTACTATGCGCGTTCCGACCTTGATCTGATCTTGTCGTCGCCGGCCTCGTCGCGGCGCCTGTTCGCCATCCGCACTGCGGCCATCGGCCTGTCCACCCTGATGCTGTCGGGGCTCATTGCCGCGCCCTTCATCAACATGCTGGCCTTGCGCGACGGCTGGCATTGGCTTGCCGCCTATGGGGTGATGGCCAGTTTTGCCGCGCTCGCCACGGCGCTGGCCGTGCTCGGCGTGCTCACGCTTTTTCGCTTCGTGGGCCCCAAGCGCACCCGGCTGATCTCCCAGATCATCGCGGCCATTGTGGGAGCGGGCTTCATCATTGGCATCCAGGCCGTGGCGATTATCTACTATGGCAGCCTGTCGCGCCTGTCCGTTCTGCAATCGCCGGAAGTCATCGCCATGGCGCCGGAGGCCTCAAGCTGGCTCTGGCTGCCGGCGCGCGCCGCCATGGGCGACGGCGCGGCGCTGGCGGGCCTTGCGGCGGCCTCGGTTGTTCTGTTCGGCTTTGTGATCTCATTAAGCTCGGCAAGCTTCGGCCATCATGCGGTCTCCGCCGCCGGGGTTTCGGAGGCGCGCCACAGCGAGACCCGGCGGAAGGCCGGGTTCAGGTCCATGACGCCGCGCCGGGCCCTGCGCCATAAGGAATGGGTGCTGTTGAAGCGCGATCCCTGGCTGATCTCCCAAACCCTGATGCAGATTCTCTATCTCCTGCCGCCGGCCATGATGCTGTGGCTCTACTATGGCGAGAGCGCCGGGGTTCTGGTGATCATCATCACCGTGCTGGTCATGGCCTCCGGCCAGCTTGCCGGCGGCCTCGCCTGGCTCGCCATATCGGGCGAGGACGCGCACGATCTGGTGGCCACGGCGCCCGTTTCCGAACGGGCCATCATCTGGGCCAAGGTGGAAGCGGTGATGAGCATCATCGCCGCAATTGTGGCGCCCTTCATACTGGCCATGGCCTTCGTATCCTCGCATCAGGCCACCGTGGCGGCTCTCGGCATCTTGCTCTCTGCCGCCTCGGCCACCGCCATTCAGCTCTGGTTCCGCGTCCAGGCCAAGCGCACTTTGTTCCGGCGCCGGCAGATCTCCTCGCGCACCGCCACACTGGGCGAGGCCTTCGCCTCCATCATGTGGGCCGGCACCGCAGGCCTTGCGGCCGGCGGCTCATGGCTGGCGGTGATCCCGGCCTTTCTCGCTCTGTGCGTGCTGGTGGCCATGAAGCTGGTGGCGCCGAAAGCGGGCTGAGGGGCGCAGGAGGGGGCGCCAGCGTCCCGCGCACGGCAAAACCCCGGACGAACTCCCGCGCTCTCCGGATATCTTCAACAAGAATCCCACCTAGAGGGGGGGCGGACGCCGGGTTGGTGCGTCACACGTTATCGTAGTTAAAGGCACCGCACTGGCGCCCGCCTCGGCATCTTACAAGGGCCGCGTTATTTCATTTACCCTTGCTTGCACACCCATGGCCTTCGAGCGGCACGGCCTGCGGCCATGCATCGACCCGGACCCGCGTTTGATCCGGGAAAGGCTAGGGCGCCTGGTTAGGGCGAGACCAGCACTCACCATATGCTCCGGCCGCTTGGCATCGGCTCGGGTGCCCGGAGATGAAAAGACCAGGTCCGATCAAGGCTCTGATCTGGGGCCGGGCGGCCCTGAGCTGAGCGGCTGATCTTCGGAGCTTTGGCTCATGCCAAACCCCTTTCAGGTGCCGCGCCTTTGCCTCACCTGGATAGGTCATGACC
>CAJHYS010000406.1_pt1 | contig 16418 bp, 16 predicted proteins | sample 9198801 | NCBI WGS metagenome assembly CAJHYS01 (sample SAMEA7708368, study PRJEB35096) | sediment metagenome | biome: marine neritic benthic zone biome [ENVO:01000025]; feature: sediment [ENVO:00002007]; material: shallow marine sediment [ENVO:03000034] sea grass bed [ENVO_01000059] ...
GCCGCCTCGAACGCGGGCACCAGCGCTGCGTAGGCCTGAACTTGCCGCGGCACCGCTTCGGCGTAGCGATAGGGAATGAAGAAACCCTCTCGCGCCGTGCCCGTCACCGTGCGCAGGCCCATTTGCAGCAGACGATCTTGTTTGTTTTGGCTCATAATTGCCCCTAGGGTCATCGTGCCGGCGGCATTCAGTGCTATATAGAACGGTTAGATGACGAATCGCGAACCGCAAAGCGCCAAATGACCAGCGATCCATTGGAAGAGTTCAGTGACGATGATCTGGGATATGTGCCCAAAGAAGGCGGAATTGCGTCTCGGGCCGGCGTTTCCGCTGAAGCGCCTTATCTGGCGACCCTGAACCCCGAACAGCGCGAGGCGGTCGAAAGCCTGGATGGGCCGGTTCTGGTGCTGGCCGGCGCCGGCACCGGCAAGACCCGGGTTCTGACCACCCGGCTTGCTCATTTGCTCAACACTGGCCGGGCCTGGCCGGGACAAATCCTGGCGGTGACCTTCACCAACAAGGCCGCCCGGGAAATGAAGGACCGCATCGGCACCCTGATCGGCGGCATTGTGGAGGGCATGCAATGGCTCGGCACCTTCCATTCCATCGGCGTGAAGATTCTGCGCCGCCACGCCGAGTTGGTGGGGCTGAAGTCCGATTTTTCGATCCTTGACCAGGACGATCAGATCCGCCTGCTCAAGCAGATCATCCAGGCCCACGAGATCGACGAGAAGCGCTGGCCCGCCCGCCAGCTGGCCGCGCACATTGATGGCTGGAAAAACCGCGGCCTCACGCCTGACAAGGTGCCCGCCGGTGAGGCCCATGCCTATGCGGACGGCAAGGGCGCGAAGTTTTATGCCGAGTATCAGGAGCGCCTGAAGGTTTTGAACGCGGCCGACTTCGGCGATCTGCTGCTGGAGTGCCTGCGCCTGTTCCTGGAAAACCCGGACGTTCTGGAGATCTACCGCAAGAAGTTCAAATACATGTTGGTAGACGAGTATCAGGACACCAACGTGGCGCAATATCTCTGGCTGCGGCTGCTGGCGGGCGGCCACAAGAACATCTGCTGCGTGGGCGACGACGATCAATCCATCTATGGCTGGCGCGGGGCGGAGGTGGACAACATTCTGCGCTTTGAGAAGGACTTTGAAGGCGCAAAGGTCATCCGTCTTGAGCGCAACTACCGGTCCACACCGCATATTCTTGCCGCCGCCTCCGGCCTCATCGCCCATAACCAGGGCCGCCTGGGCAAGACCCTGCACACCGACCGCGAGGACGGCGACAAGCTTTTGGTGCGCGGCCATTGGGACGATGACGAGGAAGCCCGGGCCATCGGCGAAGATCTGGAACAGGGCCAGCGCCGTCAGGAGAACCTGGACGATATCGCCATTCTGGTACGCGCATCTTTCCAGATGCGTTCCCTGGAAGACCGGTTCATCACTCTGGGCCTGCCTTACCGCGTGATCGGCGGGCCGCGCTTTTATGAGCGCGCGGAAATCCGCGATGCCCTGGCCTATCTGAAGGTCACCGCCCAGCCGGACAACGACCTTGCCTTTGAGCGCATCATCAATGTGCCGAAGCGCGGCCTGGGCGATGTGACCGTGCGCAAAGCCCGCGCCATTGCTTCGGCCAACACCTGCTCGTTGTACCGCGCCTCCCAGATGATCGTGGAGACCGATGAACTCGGCGCCAAGCCGCGCGGCTCCTTGCGCAAGGTGGTGGAGGATTTCTCGCGCTGGCGCTCACTGATCGATGCCATCCCCCATACCGAGCTTGCCGAGATGATCCTCGATGAGAGCGGCTACACCGAAATGTGGCTCAACGACAAAAGCCCGCAAGCGCCCGGCCGCCTGGAGAACCTGAAAGAACTGGTGCGCTCCATGGATGAGTTCGAAAACCTGGCCGGGTTCCTGGAACACATTGCCCTGGTCATGGATGTGGAGCGCGCGGAGACCGATGAGAAGGTCAACCTGATGACCCTGCACTCGGCCAAGGGGCTGGAGTTCGACACGGTGTTCCTGCCCGGCTGGGAAGAAGGCCTGTTTCCGCACCAGCGTTCCCTAGACGAAAACGGCCGCGCCGGCTTGGAAGAAGAGCGCCGTCTGGCCTATGTGGGCATCACCCGGGCCAAGCGAAAAGCGGTCTTGTCGTTCGCGCAGAACCGGCGCATTCACAATCTTTGGCAAAATGCCCTGCCTTCGCGTTTTCTGGACGAGTTGCCCGAGGCCAATGTGGAGGTGGCCGAGAGCCAATCGAGCTATGGCGGCGGCTTCGGCTGGGGCGGGTCCGGCGGCCAGGGACGCGGGTCAGGCTTTGGCGAAAGCCGGTTTGAGAGCTTTGAGCCCTTCAACAACAGCTACAAAACGCCAGGCTGGCAACGCGCCAAAGAGCGCCACACCCAAGGCCAGGCCATGCGCTCCAGTCCATCCCTCATTGAAGGAGAGCTGGTGGCCACAGCCGAGCCCAGCGCGGAACGTTTCGTGGAGGGCGAGATTGTCCAGCACGACAAGTTTGGCTCCGGCGTGGTGGCCCATGTTGAGGGCAACAAGCTCACCATCGATTTTGAACAAGCCGGGCGCAAGCGCGTGCTCGACAGTTTCGTCCAGCGCGGGTAGGCGGAGCGGGGTTTTATGCAAGCTGTCAGCGATCCGGCCTCACTGGGGTTTGACCCTGAACGCCTGAAGCACATCGATGCCTGGATGCAGCGCTATGTGGACGAGGGCAAGTTTCCCGGCTCATCCGTGCTGGTGGCGCGCCATGGCAAGGTCGCTCACCTGGCCACAGCCGGCTGGCGCTCCATTGAGAGCAAGCTGCCTTATGAACTCGACACGATTGTCCGCGTCTATTCGATGACCAAGCCGATCACTTCGGTTGCTGTCATGATGCTCGCAGAGCGCGGTCTGTTTCATCTGGACGCACCCATCAGCAGGTTTCTGCCGGAGTTCTCCGACTGCCGGGCGCTGATTGAGGGCGCCGCGTGTCTCGAGCAATCCGAACCCTGCCCTGCCCCTACGATCCACCAGCTTCTGGTCCACACCAGCGGGCTCACCTATAGCTTCAACGAAGGTCCTTTGGCCGATGCCTATTTGGAGCTGAAGGCCGATTTCAACAAGGATGCGGGCGGTCTTGAAGGCGCCGTGGCGAAGGTCGCCAAGCTGCCATTGGCCTTCCAGCCGGGCGCGCGCTGGGAATATTCGGTCAGCATCGACGTTCTGGGGCGCCTGGTGGAAGTGGTCTCCGGCAAATCGCTGGAGAGATTTTTCCATGAAGAGATCATAACTCCCCTCGGCATGGCGGACACCTCGTTTTCCGTGCCCGCCGACAAGCTGGACCGGCTTGCCAGCTGCTATTTCTATACCGAAAAGGACCCGCTTCACCTGGTGGACGAGCCCACCAAAACCCAATATCTGGAGGGCACGGTCGACACCTTCTCCGGCGGCGGCGGCCTGGTCTCTACGCTGGCCGATTATTTCCGCTTTGCCGAGATGATCCGTCTCGGCGGCGCTCTTGGCGGTGAGCGCCTGCTCTCGCCGCGCACCGTGGCCTTCATGCGGCGCAACCATCTCAGCGGCGACATTGCCTCGCTTGGCCCCAAATCGTTCGCAGAGATGCCTATGGATGGCGTCGGGTTCGGTATTGGCGGATCGGTGGTGCTGGACCCCGGCCGCATGCGTGCGCCAGGCTCGGTAGGCGATTTCAGCTGGGGCGGCATGGCCAGCACCATATTCTGGACCGATCCGGTTGAGCAGCTGACGGTGATCTTCTTCACCCAGCTGATCCCGTCGAGCACCTATGCCAACCGGCCGGAACTGAAGGCCCTGGTCCACGCTGCATTGCTCGACTGATCACAACCGCGGCGCTCTTGTTTCTGGCCAGGCCGGCAACCACATATGTTCCCTATGGAATTTTGATGGTGGGCGGCGGTTGGATCATCCTCTCGCCACCCGGCCTTCACATGATTGTGTAGGTCCGACAGGTCAAAGCGCCCGTACCCGTCACCATATTGTTACCAATGGCAGGATGGAAAGAGGGAGACCCCCCGTGCTTTCACTTGAAACAATCGAAGCTCCCCGCCCGGTGCAGATAACGCCTGAGCAGTGTGAGCATCTTAAAGCCGAAGCCAACGAAATCTCGGCCTGGCTCGTCAATGACGCACGCGCCATGTCGGGGCCGACGGAGATTTTCAGCGCATTCTGCGAGAAAATCCAGGACGCCGGCGTGCCCCTTGACCGCGCCTCCCTGGCTGTTGAAACCCGCCATGCCGAACAATCAGGCCTGGGCTGGTTTTGGGAAGCGGGCAATGGGACCGACCTGGAAACCCTTCCCTATGGCGCCATGAACGGTGAAAACTATCTGAACAGCCCGTTCGCATGGGTGCATAAGACCGGCGAATGGCTGCATTTGGATATCCCCAAAACCTCAAATGACCGTTTTGGCATAATCGCTGAGCTTAAGGAGGCGGGATACACCGACTATATCTGCGCCCCGATCCCGTTCGAATCCACCAAACAGAACGGCGTGTCATTCGCAACCCGCAGTGCCGGTGGCTTTGCGCCCCAGCATGTGGCGCTGTTGAAACGTGTGCTGCCCGCCTACAAACTGGTGGCTGAGGTCATAGCGCTGAACCATCGCGTCAAGACCGTGCTCAGCACCTATGTGGGCGACGAGCCGCAAAAGCGCATTCTGGCCGGTGACATCCACCGCGGCGAGGTGATGAGGATCCGCTCTGCGATCATGTTCATCGACATGCGCAACTACACCTCGCTCTCCATGAACATGAGCGCCCCGGAACTGGCAGAATTCCTCAACCGCTATTACGACTGCCTGGTGCCGTCAATTGAGGCCCATGGCGGTGAGGTTCTCAAATTCGTCGGCGATGGGGTCTTGGCCGTCTTCCGCACCGGCGGCAAAGGGGCTGCGCAAGCCTGCCTCAGGGCATTGGAAGCCGCACGCGATGTGATGGATGCGGTCAACCGCGAACGCAACAGCGGGCCGGGCCCGAAATTCAGCATCAAAGTGGCGTTGCACTTCGGCCGGGTGGCCTATGGCAACGTGGGCTCCGGCGACCGGCTGGATTTCACAGTCATCGGCCGCGACGTGAACATTGCCAGCCGGCTCTCCAACCTGTGTGGCAAGCTGGAGCGCACCCTGCTGGTCTCCGGTGATTTCCGTGACCGCATCAACAACCTGGTTGAGTTCATTCCGGCAGGCACCCACTACCTGCGCGGCGTGCCCAGCAAGCAGTTGGTGTTTGAGCCTGCTGAATAGAACAACTTGGAAGGCGGCCTCAGGCCGCCTTCTGGGTGATCAGGCCACGGTTGATCAGCGATTCAGCGATTTGAACGGTGTTGAGAGCCGCACCCTTGCGCAGGTTGTCGGACACCACCCAGATGTTCAGACCGTTCTCCACCGTGATGTCCTCGCGGATGCGGCTGATGAAGGTGGCAAAATCACCGACACACTCCACAGGCGTCACGTAGCCGCCATCCTCTCGCTTATCCACCACGAGGCAGCCGGGCGCCTCGCGCAGGATATCGCGGGCCTCATCGGCGGTGACCGGGTTTTCAAACTCGATATTGAGGGCTTCAGAGTGGCCCACGAACACCGGCACGCGTGCAGCGGTTGCGGTCATCTTGATTTTGGGGTCCAGGATCTTCTTGGTCTCCGCCATCATCTTCCACTCTTCCTTGGTGTAGCCGTCTTCCATGAAGACATCGATGTGGGGGATCACATTGAAGGCAATCTGCTTGGTGAACTTTTCAGGTTCCGGCGCATCGGTCACGAAGATGCCTTTGGTTTGGCTCCAAAGCTCCTCCATGGCCTCCTTGCCGGCACCGGATACCGACTGGTAGGTGGCTGCCACAACGCGCTTGATGGTGAATGCATCATGCAGCGGCTTTAGGGCCACAACCATTTGGATGGTGGAACAATTGGGGTTCGCAATGATGTTCTTGCGGTTGTTCTTCGCCATGTAGCCTTCTAGCACATGGGCGTTGACCTCCGGCACCACCAGGGGAACCTCCTGGTCGTAGCGCCAGCATGAGGAGTTGTCGATCACCACACAGCCTTCAGCACCAATGCGCGGCGACCATTCCTTGGAAATCGCCGAGCCGGCCGACATCAGGCAGAAGTCGGTGTCGGAAAAATCGTAAGTGTCCAGGGTTTTGCAGGTCAGCGTCTCATCGCCAAAACTCACCTCGGTGCCTTGCGAACGGCGCGAGGCCAGGGCAACCACCTCGGAGACGGGAAACTCCCGCTCTGCCAGGATTGACAACATTTCACGGCCCACATTGCCTGTGGCCCCAACAATAGCGACTTTGTAGCCCATCGCTTTTCTCCTTTGCCTCTCTCCCTTGAAGGCACTTCGGCCCGGTCAAGTTGCTGATCTCGCCTCTCCCCGAAGGGAGAGATGATCGGGGAGGACGATTTAAGATTTCGTGGTGGTTTTGGTCGTGCGTTTGCACGCAGCGGATGGTTTGGCCGCGGCGGGTGCCGGGGTCCCGATCATCAACACTGTTCTGAGATGCGAGGTCATCACAGTCGATCCATCCAAATTTGCTGGGCTCTATCTATACGGAAATGCCCAAGAGTCAATGCATCATGCGGCCAAAGTCTGACTATCTCTTGAACAGATCAGCAATCGGGGTCATGAATCTTGTCTCATGGAGTGGATTTTCAACTTTGAAATCTGGGCCAGCCTGCTGACGCTCACATTGATGGAAATCGTGCTGGGCATCGACAATTTGGTGTTTCTGACAATTGCCGCAAGCGGCTTGCCGGAGGAAAAGCGGCTGCCCGTTCAACGGCTGGGGCTCGCCGCCGCACTGGTCATGCGCATCATCTTCCTGTCCATGGTGGTGTGGATCACCAAACTCACCACCCCGGTGGTCACCTTCGGCGATCATGTGGTGTCCTGGCGCGACCTCATCTTATTGTTCGGCGGCCTCTTCTTGTTGTGGAAGGGCACTCAGGAGATCCATCAAGAGGTGGAAGGCGGCGAGGAGGGCCGGATAGCCAAGGCGGCCACCGCCGTCGGCGCCGTGATTGTTCAGATCATGATCCTGGATCTGGTGTTCTCACTGGATTCCATCATCACCGCCATCGGCCTCACAGACGTCTTGTGGGTGATGATCGCGGCGGTAACCATCGCCATCGCGGTGATGATGTTTGCGGCCAGACCGGTGGGGAAGTTCATTGAGGAACATCCCACCACAAAGATGCTGGCGCTCTCGTTCCTCATCCTCATCGGCGCCGCCTTGATCGCCGATGCCCTGCACTTCCACATCCCACGCGGCTATATCTACTTTGCCATCGCCTTCTCCCTGGGCGTTGAGGTGCTCAACCTCCTGGCAAACCGGGTACGCAGCGACAACTAGGCCGCAAGGCCTATGCGGCCATCAGATGATAGAGGCGGGCCAGAACATTGGTGTGCTGGATGGACACCATGAAGATCTTGCGCATGTAGCCTTCAGGGCAGTTGATCTCCTTCACCCCATGCCAGGAGTTGCGCGTGCGCTTGAACAGAAGGCTGTGGGTGCCTGAGGTTTTTCCAGCGGTGATGGTGGCGAAATCCTCAAACTCCGGTGCTGAGGCGCGTTTGAGCTTTTTCTCAGGCTCAAGAATAAGCGTTTCTCCGCCCCATCCGGGCTCCCAATCCTCTTCGGTGTTGAGATAGAACAGATGCGCACCGATCTTGTTGGCGTGATCACAATGGGGGCTCACCGAACATCCGTTGGGGGTGAAGAACCAGAAGAAGCTGAGATTGAAGTTCCGCGCGCCCAGGGTTGTGCGCAGGAACCTGGCATATTCCTCGCCGCGCAGCTCATCGATAAAGGCCTGCCACGGCTGAGGGATCTGCAGACCGTCATGATACTTCAAAGAGTACCGGTCATGGCTCTTCTGGCCATATTTTCGCGGCTTGTCGAAACTCTTTTTGAACAAGGCGAGATCAGGCAGGTTTTCCCGCAGTTCCTTCATCCCCCCCTCCGTCACCAAGCCTTCAGGATTGGCCCAAGGATAGGGGCTCTGGCTCCGGAACCCGGCAGGTTCCAGAGATCTTAAGTTGTCAGCGTTGAGAAACATCGCTTTGATCACAGGTTTGATTGACAATCGGAGACGGTCGCACAGGGACCGCGTCATCAAAACACTAGTGACCCGCCCACCGCTCGCCTTGATCAAGATCAAGCCGTTACACTAGGCCCGCTCGTCCTTGGGCGAACCCATCACCACGTAGGAGGTTAGGGAGGTGACCTGCGGCAGGGTGCCCAGCACTTCGGTGTGGAAGGTTTTGTATCTGGCAAGGTCGGAGACCTCCACTCTGAGGAGATATTCCATCGTGCCGGTGATGTTATGACACTCCACCACATCAGGCGCCCGGGAGATGGACCGCTCAAAGGCTTCTTGAGAGGCCTTGGAGTGATCGTTCAGACCTACCGCGATATAGGCGACAAATCCGATGCCCATTGCCGAGCGGTTCAGCACGGCGCGGTATCCCTTAATCACCCCGGAACGCTCCAGCTCCTGCACCCGCCTGAGGCAAGCCGACGGCGAAAGGCCAACCCGCTCGGCCAGCTCAAGATTGCTCGCGCGGCCGTTCGTTGCAAGCTCGCGCAATATTCTTTCGTTCAGAGCATCAATCTTGATCATAGATTGCAAAATCTCCGACATTGCAGAGCAAATTGCAATTAAATTCCACCAAGAGTCAGCAACCATTGCGACCATGACCTATGAACTTCTCACGGCCCTCGCCGCGTTCGCCTTCGTGACCTCCATCACGCCGGGCCCCAACAATCTCATGTTGATGACCTCCGGCGCCAATTTCGGCTTCCGCCGCACGATCCCTCATATGCTGGGCGTCGGGCTTGGCTTCGTCTTCATGGTGATGCTGGTCGGCACCGGCCTTGTGGGCATCTTCGAGGCCTATCCGTTAAGCTACACCGTACTCACGGGTGTTAGCATCGCGTACCTGCTCTATCTGGCCTGGAAAATCGCCACTTCCTCTGAGCCCGGCAAGGCGGAAGACGGCGCCAGACCCATGACCTTCTTGCAGGCTGCCCTGTTTCAATGGGTCAACCCGAAGGCCTGGGCCATGGCGCTAACCGCGGTCACCGTTTACGCCCCATCCCACAGCGTGGCCGCGATCGGGCTGGTGGCCATTGTCTTCGGCCTCATCAATATCCCGTCCGTGGGCTCCTGGACCATCCTGGGCCAGCAGATGCGCCGCTTTCTGAGCAACCCTACCCGGCTGCGCGCCTTCAACGTGACAATGGCCCTGTTGCTCATCGCATCGCTTGCGCCTCTCTTGTTCTGACGGCGCCGACCCGGCTAATGCCCGGCGCCCAGATACTTGGCAAAATAGATCGCGGACAACACCACACCGAAGACAATGACCGCGATCCGCAAATAGCGCTCATTCACCAGACGGGCATATCGGGCGCCGAAATAGCCGCCAACCGTGCTGCCGCACATCACCACGCCGGCTTCCGGCCAGGCAATCAGCCCGCTGAGTCCAAAAACACCGATGCTGAGCACGGTGAAACTTGTGGCCAAAAGATTCTTCAAACTGTTTGCCACATGGAACGATGTGAACCCCATGATCTGCACGATCGCTAAAAGGATGATGCCGAGGCCAGCCCCGAAATATCCGCCATAAATGGAGAACGCGAACAGCGACCCATAGAGCACGAGACCTGTTGAAGCGCCGCTGAGGGCGGCCACCATTGCCTTGCGCAACTGCTCACCACAGGCGAACAAGCCGGTGGCCAACAACACCAGAACCGGGATCAGGGTCTCAAAGACGCTCTGCCCGGAAACCAGAAGCAACACGGACCCGGCGATCGCACCCAAGCCCGAGACCACGAGCAGAGGCACAACCGCGGCCCCCACATCCGCCAATTCCCGCCGGTAGGCCGGCAACGCCGCCGCATTGGAGGGCAGCAGCGCCAGATAGTTGGTGGCGTTCGCCACAACAGGCGGCAAGCCGGCCGCCATCAAGGCTGGGAATGTGAACAGCGTCGCACCGCCCGCAAGCGCATTCCATGCACCGCCGAAGACACCAATCCCTGCCAGAAAGATAATCGTTCCTATGGTCATATCGAACCTCTCGCTATTGATCGGCTCGACCGTAGGAAGATCATTGCAATCGGAGAAACAAATTGTTACGATGCAACCTATGCAGAATTTCGAACGCTTGATGGCCAGCAGCGGCCATCTTCGAACCTTCTTGAGCGTGGTTGAAAGCGGCAATGTCACCCACGCCGCGGCCACGCTGGGGCGCACGCAGTCCACCATCAGCGTGCAAATCAGACAGTTGGAGGAGACCTTGAATGTGCGCCTGTTCAAGCGCCAGGCGCGCGGCGTTGCGCTCACCGATGAGGGCCGCAAGCTGTTGCCGGCCGCGCGGCGCACCTTGGAGGAGCTGCAGCGCGTGGGAGATCTGTTCGGCGAACCGTTGCGCGGACGCATTCGCGTCGGCATTCCGGACGACTATGACGACACGGTGATGGAGAAGCTCCTGGCCACGTTTTCGCAGCGCCATCCCCAGGTTGAGATCTTCGCAAGATCCGGCTGTACCTCAAAATTTCCAGAAGCCATCAGATTGAGCAAGCTGGATATGGCGGTGTGCTCCGGGCGCAGCATGCCGGCCGGCGAGCCGCTCTCCACCGAACCGAATGTCTGGGCCGCCGCTGATACCTTAGAACTGGAAAAGGACGCGCCGGTGCCGTTGGCGATTCTCGACCGCGAATGTTGGTGGCGCGACATCCCCACCATCGCCCTGGACAAAGCGCGGCGCCCGTGGAATCTGGCCTATTCAAGCGAAAGCTTTGCCAGCATGCGCGCGGCCATCCGGGCTGGCCTGGCGGTAGGCGTCATGCCGCGCAACACCGTGGAGCCATCCATGAAGGTGTTGACGATGTGTGACGGCTTCCCGCCCCTGCCCGCATCGGAACGCGTCATCCTCACCAGCGCCGAGGCCCCGGCCGACCTCACATCGGCCATGTCGGAGGCCCTACACGCAGCCGTGGGCTAGCCGGCTAAGCTTCCCAGCTCTTCGATAACCGCATCGCCCATCTGGTCCGTGCCCACCTGGGTCATGCCGTCCTGCATGATGTCGCTGGTGCGCAGGCCCTTGGCCAGCACATTGGCAATGGCCTGGTCGACCATGTCGGCCTCTTTGCCCATGTTGAACGAATAACGCAGGCACATGCCGAACGAGGCGATCATGGCAATCGGGTTGGCCAGGCCTTGACCGGCAATGTCGGGGGCCGATCCGTGTACGGGTTCGTAAAGCGCCTTCCTCACGCCGGTCTTTTCATTCGGCGCGCCCAAAGAGGCCGACGGCAGCATGCCCAGCGAACCGGTCAGCATGGCGGCGATATCGGACAGAACGTCGCCAAACAGGTTGTCGGTGACCAGCACGTCATATTGCTTGGGATTGCGCACAAGCTGCATGGCGCAGTTGTCGGCCAGCACATGTTCAAATTCCAGATCAGGATACTCCTCTGCGCCAATCCGCGTGGCCACTTCGTTCCACAACACGCCGGACTTCATGACATTGCGCTTCTCCGCAGAGGCAACCTTCTTGTTGCGGGTCCGCGCCAGCTCGCAGGCCACCCGCACGATGCGCTCGATCTCGTAGGTGTCGTAAACTTGCGTGTCCACCGCCCGCTTCTGGCCATTGCCGATATCGGTGATTTGCTTGGGTTCACCAAAATAGACCCCACCGGTGAGCTCACGCACGATCAGAATGTCCAGGCCTTCCACAATCTCGCGCTTCAGCGAGGAGGCATCCGCCAGGGCCGGATAGCAGATGGCCGGGCGAAGGTTCGCGAACAGGCCCAAATCCTTGCGCAATCTCAAGAGCCCCGCCTCCGGGCGCACATCATAGGCAACGCCGTCCCATTTGTGACCGCCAACCGCGCCGAACAGCACCGCGTCAGCCGCCATGGCCTTGTCCATGTCCGCATCCGAAATGGCCGCACCATGGGCATCATAGGCCGAGCCGCCCACAAGGCCCTCATCCACGTTGAACGTGGCGATCCCGCTTTCCTTGAACCAGTCCAAAACCCGGCGCACTTGGCCGATGACTTCAGGGCCGATGCCATCACCTGGCAGCATAAACAGATTGTGGGTCGCCATTGCGTCCGTCCTCTTACTATAGTCGGTAGGGTGAAAAGACCGGCGATTGCTAACCTTTCGGCACGAGTTTGACAAGCTTTCATACGAGTGTGGTTATGGCGTATTAGGTAAGCCGGCAAAGTTGATCGGGAATATGTATGAGAACTCAAATAGTTTGTGCGATCGCCGCGTTAATCGGCCTGGGAGGCGCCGCCGCGGCAAAGCCCCCTCAACTCACCCTGCCCATCGATTGCAAAATCGGCACATCCTGCTTCATCCAGCAATATATGGATGTGGACCCCGGGCCCGGCGCCAAGGACTACAAATGCGGCGGCGCCTCCTACAACAAGCATTCAGGAACCGATTTCCGCGTGCGCAACCTGCAGGACGTGCGCCGCGGCGTTAAAGTGCTGGCGGCCGCGCCGGGCACGGTCTTGCGCTTGCGCGACCAGGTGCCCGACAGGATTGTCACCACGGCCAAAGACCGCCTCGCCGTGCAGAACGTGTTCTGCGGCAATGGTGTTGTGATCGACCACGGCGATGGCTGGCGTACGCAATACTGCCACCTGCAGAAAGGCTCTCTGAAAGTTCGCCAGGGCCAGAAGGTCGAGCGGGGCCAACAGCTGGGCTTGGTCGGATTTTCCGGTCTTGCCCAATTCCCGCATGTGCACCTGACCGTGTCCAAGGACGGCAAGAAAGTTGATCCGTTCACCGGCACAGCGAGCCCGGAAAGCTGCGAGGTCGCCGACGGCAAGAGCCTGTGGAGACCCAATGTCCGCGACCAGCTTTCCTATCGCCGCGGACAGATCCTGGCCTCTGGCTTTGCAGCCGGGCGGGTGTCGCCGAAATCCGTCACCTGGCGGCTGCCCGATGATTCAGAGATTGCCTCAAACTCCAGGGCCCTGGTGGCATATGCCTGGATGATCAACCTGCAGAAAGGTGACCGGGTGCTGATCCAGCTCACCGGACCAAAGGGCATCATTGCCTCGCAAACCAGCAAGCCGCTGGAACGGCGCAAGGCGCAGTATGTTCAGTACGCAGGCAAAAAGCGGCCCAAGGGCGGATGGGGCGCCGGCCTCTATGTCTCAGAGGTTTCCGTAATCCGTGACGGCAAACGGGTGATGCAACACCGCAAGGTTCTGCATTTGAAGTAAGCGGCGGCCTTAAAGCCAGGGCTTGTCTTCCGCCTGCCTGGCCTCGAAGGCATCTATATTATCTTCTTTCTGCAGGGATTGCCCGATATCGTCGAGCCCCTCCAGCAAGCAGTGCTTCTTGAAGGGATCGATATCGAACTTGATGGTGCCGCCGTCAGGACCCCTGATCTCTTGTGATTCAAGATCAATGGTGATCGTGGCGTTCGCTCCACGCTCGGCATCATCCATCAGCTTGTCCACATCCTCTTGCGGCAGGGCAATGGGCAAGATGCCGTTCTTGAAGCAGTTATTGTAGAAGATATCCGCAAAGCTGGTGGCGACCACACAGCGGATGCCGAAATCCTTCAGCGCCCAGGGGGCATGTTCGCGGCTGGAGCCGCAGCCGAAATTGTCTCCCGCCACCAAGATCTCCGCATTGCGGTAGGCCGGCTTGTTGAGCACAAAGTCTTCCTTCTCACTGCCGTCCTGGTTGAAACGCATCTCGTCGAACAAATGCTTGCCGAGACCCGTGCGCTCGATGGTTTTGAGGAACTGTTTTGGAATGATCATATCGGTGTCGATATTGATCATCGGCAGCGGGGCGCCAACACCGGTCAATTTGTCGAACTTGTCCATCAAAACAGCTCCTTCATCTAAAAACATATTCGTTGAGCAAGTGAACGATCAGAAACAGCGCAAACGCAATGCCCAATCCTCTACCGATCCGCTTGCCCCACACCTCTGCAAAATCTTCCTCTTCGGCGCCACGCCCATCTTGCTGGCCAGGTCCGAGAAGCTTCTCGGACTGTTCATGCATCCGGGCCAGATCACGCCTGGCCCGTTCGGCTTCTGCTTCGCGCTCGCTGGGGGATTTCGCCATTCACACCTTCCGTCAGCCAAGCTCGCGCACATCAATGAAGCGGCCGGCAATTGCAGCGGCAGCGGCCATGGAGGGCGACACCAAGTGGGTGCGCCCGCCGCGGCCCTGGCGGCCCTCGAAATTGCGGTTCGAGGTGGAGGCACAGCGCTCTTCAGGTTCCAGCTTGTCGGCATTCATGGCCAGACACATGGAACAGCCCGGCTCACGCCATTCAAAGCCGGCTTCGGTGAGCACTTTGTCGATGCCTTCAGCTTCGGCTTGCGCCTTCACCAGGCCTGAGCCTGGAACCACCATGGCATTCACCGTGTCGGCCACCTGGCGGCCTTTGGCCACTTCGGCAACCTGGCGAAGATCCTCAATGCGCCCGTTGGTGCAAGAGCCGATGAAGACACGGTCGATCGGCACATCGGTCATCTTGGTACCGGGGGTGAGCCCCATATAGCTCAGCGAGCGCTCGATGGCCTGCTTGCGCCCTGCGTCGTCCACATCATCCGGGTTGGGCACGGTGCCGTGGATCGGGATCACATCCTCCGGGCTGGTGCCCCAGGTCACCGTGGGCGGCAGGTTGGCGGCATCAAGCACAACCTCCACATCGAACTCAGCGTCGTCGTCCGAATAAAGGGTCTTCCAATGGGCAACCGCTGCGTCCCAATCTGCGCCCTTCGGCGCCCGGGGTGTGTCTTTCAGATATTCGAAAGTCTTCTCATCCGGCGCGATCAGGCCGGCGCGGGCACCGCCCTCAATCGTCATGTTGCAGACGGTCATGCGCCCTTCCACGGAAAGCGCGCGAATGGCATCGCCGGCATACTCGATCACGTGGCCCGTGCCGCCGGCCGTGCCGATCTCGCCGATGATGGCCAGGATAATGTCCTTGGCGCCCACGCCTTCCGGCAACTCACCGTTGACGGTCACCCGCATGTTCTTGGCTTTTTTCTGGATCAGCGTTTGTGTGGCCAGCACATGTTCCACCTCGGAAGTGCCGATGCCGTGCGCCAAGGCGCCGAACGCACCGTGGGTTGAGGTGTGGCTGTCGCCGCAGACAATCGTGGTGCCCGGCAGGGTGAAGCCCTGTTCGGGGCCAATGATGTGAACAATGCCCTGGCGCTTGTCGTTCTCGTCGAAATAGTCCACGCCGAACTCGGCCGCGTTGCGCGCCAGGGTTTCCACCTGCAGCTTGGATTCCGGATCATCAATGCCTTTGGAGCGGTCCGTGGTGGGCACGTTGTGGTCAACCACCGCCAGGGTCTTCTCAGGTGCGCGCACCTTGCGGCCGGCCATGCGCAGGCCCTCAAAGGCCTGCGGACTTGTCACCTCATGAACCAGATGACGGTCGATATAAAGCAGACAGGTTCCATCGTCCTGCTCGTGAACCAGATGGTCATCCCAAATCTTATCGTACAGGGTTTTTGCCATGGTACGTCCATCCCTCAAGCTTCAAAGTGGTGAGATTTTCCGGGAACCTACTGGAGGCGGCGGAAAATGTCAGCACCCATTGCACGCAAAATTTGCGCGGGCCCTTGTAAGAGCCCGCGCGTCTCAAATCATCAAAAGCTGAAAAGACGGCCTATTCAGCGTCCGCTGCGGCGGCCTGCTTGGCTTCAGCTTTCTTCTTGCGGGCATCTGCAGCGACCTGCTTGTCAGCATCGTTGAGCTTGCGGGTCCGCACATTGGTGGCCTCAAAGATACGCGCAGACTTACCGCGGCGGCCGCGCAGATAATAAAGCTTGGCGCGGCGCACCTTGCCGCGGCGCACAACCTCAATGGAATCAATAAGCGGCGAGTAGATCGGGAACACGCGCTCCACACCTTCGCCGTAGGAAATCTTGCGCACCGTGAAGCTCTCGTTCAGGCCACCGCCGTTACGGCTGATGCAAACGCCTTCATAAGCCTGGATCCGTTCGCGGGTGCCTTCCACCACGCGCACGTTCACTTTCACCGTGTCGCCCGGGCTGAATTCCGGGACCGGCCGCTTTGCGGCAATCTTCTCAGCCTGTTCGGCTTCCAGTTTCTCGATGACATTCATCGGAACATTCCTTTTTCAAAGCTGGCGGGCCTATACCCGCCTTCTGGTTAAAATTCAACCACTGAACGGCAATTGAATGCCTATTCCTTGGTGTGTTCGTGTGCCGCCCAGAGATCCGGGCGCCTCGTTTGGGTGAGCTCCTCCGATCTTTCCGCCCGCCATCTGGCGATGCGGCCATGATCTCCGCTCAGAAGAACCTCTGGAATCTCCAACCCTTCCCAATTCCGAGGCCGGGTGTAGTGCGGATATTCCAGAAGCCCTCCGC
>CAJHYS010000162.1_pt1 | contig 16350 bp, 14 predicted proteins | sample 9198801 | NCBI WGS metagenome assembly CAJHYS01 (sample SAMEA7708368, study PRJEB35096) | sediment metagenome | biome: marine neritic benthic zone biome [ENVO:01000025]; feature: sediment [ENVO:00002007]; material: shallow marine sediment [ENVO:03000034] sea grass bed [ENVO_01000059] ...
GTGTTTGGTTTGTTGGGCCTGGCTATTTTCATCAACTTCTTTGGCATGCCACGTTCGGCGCCACTGGTCGGCGGATTGGTGCTGACCCTGATGACCCTGCCCACGATCATCATTGCCACGCGCGCAGCGTTGCAGGCTGTGCCGCCGTCCATCCGGGAAGCAGCCTTGGGGGTCGGAGCATCGCGCCATCAGGTGATCACCCACCATGTGCTGCCGCTGGCCATGCCGGGCATCCTCACCGGCACGATCATCGGTCTGGCCCAGGCCCTGGGCGAAACCGCCCCTCTCCTGCTCATCGGCATGAACGCCTTCATTCCGAGCATTGAGAATATCGGCATCCTGGAACCGGCAACTGCCTTGCCGACCCAGATCTTCTCCTGGGCGGACAGCCCCGAACGCGGCTTCGTCTCGCGCACCTCGGCGGCCATTCTGGTGCTGCTCGGGTTTCTCTTCATCATGAACGCAACGGCCATCTATCTCCGTCAGAGATTTGAGCGCCGCTGGTAATTTCAACAGCTTTAAAAGCAAGGTGTACGCAAAATGGCTGATGTAACTCCGACGTCCTCGCAGGAAAAGTCCGGACGGGCCAAACCCGCCCCGAAAGGCAAAGCGGAAGCGAAGAAGCCGCATACCAACGGAAACTCGACCGATACGACAGGATTGCGTACAAAGACCGACAGACCCCTAACGTCTGCCGGACAGGAAGTTGAATTGGAAGCGAACGCAAAAATCACATCGAACGAGGTCTGTGTCTACTATGGTGACAAGCAGGCTCTGTTTGATGTGAACCTGGATATCCTGGGCAATCAGGTGACCGCATTGATCGGGCCGTCGGGCTGCGGGAAATCAACCTATCTGCGCTGTCTCAACCGGATGAACGATGTCATCGACATCGCCCGGGTCACTGGCGACATCATTGTGGACGGCATCGATATCTATGACCCTGAAGTGGATGTGGTCGAGCTGCGTGCACGGGTCGGCATGGTGTTTCAGAAGCCCAATCCGTTCCCCAAGAGCATCTACGAAAACGTGGCCTATGGGCCGCGCATTCACGGTCTTGCCAGCTCAAAGAACGACATGGACGAGATCGTGGAAAGCTCACTCAAGCGGGCGGGTTTGTGGAAAGAGGTGCACGACCGTCTGCATGAGCCCGGCACCGGTCTTTCCGGCGGCCAGCAACAGCGCCTGTGCATCGCCCGCGCCATCGCCATTTCACCCAGCGTCATCCTGATGGACGAGCCCTGCTCTGCCCTCGACCCGATTGCAACCGCAATCGTGGAAGAGCTGATCGAAGAGCTGCGCCAGAACTACACCATCGTGATTGTCACCCACTCCATGCAGCAGGCCGCGCGCGTCTCGCAACGCACCGCCTACTTCCACCTCGGCTATCTGGTGGAATATGGCGAGACCGAACAGATCTTCCAGGCGCCCTCAGACGAGCGCACCCAAAACTACATCACCGGCCGCATCGGCTAACGGAGCATATCTTATGGAATCCGGACACATCGTAAAATCGTTCGATGAAGATCTCGGACAGATCGAGAGCCTTCTCTTGGAAATGGGCGGGCTCGTGGAAACCCAGATCAGCGAAGCTGTTCGGGCCCTGACCGACCGCGACGTTGAGCTTGGCGAAAAAATCCGCCTCAACGACAAGCGGGTCGACGACCTTGAGATCCAGATCAACGAACTGACGATCCGCACATTGGCCCTGCGACAGCCGGTGGCCGAAGACCTCAGGGCCGTGGTCACAGCACTGAAGGTGGCCGCGAACCTGGAACGCATCGGCGACTATGCCAAGAACATTGCCAAGCGCACCAGCGTGCTGGCCCAGTCGCCGCACATCGGCTCTTATGCCTCCACCATCAAGCGCATGAGCAAGTTGGTGCAGGACATGGTGCGCGATGTTCTGGATGCCTACGTGGCGCGCGACGGCCAGACGGCTGAGGACCTTCGCCTGCGCGACGAAGAGGTGGACCAGTTGCACAACACATTGTTCCGCGAGCTCCTCACCTACATGATGGAGGACGCCCGCAATATCACGCCCTGCCTGCACTTGCTGTTCATCGCCAAGAATATTGAACGCATGGGCGATCACACCACCGGCATCGCAGAGCAGGTCTACTATCTGGTGACCGGCACGCAGCTTGATGAGGACCGCCCGAAGGGGGACATGACCAGCTACATGTCGGCCGAACCTGAAGCCTCAAGGCACTAGGATACAGGGGAAATGTTGGCTTATTCAGATGCGAGCGTTTTGGTTGTCGAGGACGAGGCCGCCCAGCGCGAACTTCTCTCTTACAATCTGCAAAAGGAAGGCTTGAGAGTTGTTGCTGCCGGCGACGGCGAGGAAGGCCTTTTGCTGGCCGATGAGGAAGAGCCGGACCTCATCATCCTCGACTGGATGCTGCCTCAAGTGTCGGGCATTGAAGTGTGCCGCCAGCTCAAGCGCCACTCGCGCACCAAGCACATTCCGATCATTATGCTGACGGCACGGGGCGAGGACGCCGACCGCATTCGCGGCCTTGACACGGGCGCCGATGAATATGTGGTCAAACCCTATTCCGTTACCGTTCTGCTGGCCCAGGTGCGCGCCATGCTGAGGCGCACCCGCCCGAGCAGTATGGGCGAGCAGATGACGTATGGCGACATCGTGCTCGACGCCGAACAGCACAAGGTGACCCGCGACGGCAAGCTGCACAAACTTGGGCCGACGGAGTACCGCCTGCTCACGGTCCTGATTGAACGGCCCGGCCGGGTGTGGAGCCGCGAACAGTTGCTCGACCGGGTTTGGGGCCATGATTCAGAGATCGATTTCAGAACCGTCGACGTGCATGTGGGCCGCCTGCGCAAGGCCTTGCACCAGCCCGGCAAGCCAAATCCCATCCGCACCGTGCGCGGCACAGGCTACTCATTGGACTACGACGCCTGAGGCGCGCGCTGAGCGCGTTTTCCGGACGGTTTGAGGGGTTCGCCTAGCGCAAAAAGCTGCGCGCTGAGGGGCAAATTTGGGCCTGCAACATCTGCCAACGTGCGGCACAGACCACCAGATCACAGACACTTTTCTGCAACTCTTGAATCAAAGCCTGAGGTACCTGAATCGGCATATGAAGAAGGTGAATCCCGCTCAAAGCGATCTACACCAACTCATTGAAAAAATTCACAAATCAACAACCCCACGAAACACAATTCTTCGCGCTGGCTAGCTCGTCAGATAGTCATAAGCCGACAAAACGTGGGTGCGCACGATGTGGAGATACTCTTCCACTTCCACATATTCATCGGCAGCGCCCATATTGGCCGGGAACGGGCCATACACATAGGCCGGCACATCGATGTAGCGCCACAGCCGGGCATCCGTGCCGCCAAGGCTGACAACCGGCTTGGGCGTGAAGCCTTTGAGCTCTTCCACATTCTTCTGGATGATGCCCATCATGTCGCCATAAGGATCGCAATAGGACGGCAGGTTGCAGTTGATCTCCTCAAACGAGGCTTCCGGAAAGCCCGCCGCAATCTCTTCCACCCGCGCCATGACCGTCTCCTTGGCCACCCCTACAGGAAGGCGAATGTCTGCCTCAAAGCTGCACTCGCCCGGCACCATGTTCACCTTCAACCCGCCCTTGATGGTGCCGATGTTCAAGGTCACCTTGGGCAGGATTTCAGACGCCCCTTCGCCCATGGCGATGTCGGCGGCGTCCTGGCCTTCCAGCAGAGCGGTGCGCACATTGTCCGGATAGTCGAAGGCCATCTCCTCAAGCGCCTCAAGCGCACCGATCAGCTTGGCGGCAATGCGCGTGGCGCTGGGGCTGCTGTGGGTGTAGGCGCCGTGGGAGCCGGGCGTGCGGACGGTGAAGTTGAGCCAGATCGGCCCCTTCTCGCCAAAGCGGATGGAATGGGGGCTGGAGGGCTCGCCGTTCAAGCAGCAATCGCCGTGCACCTCCGGATGGTGCTCCATCAGATAGCGCGCGCCCCAGGGCCCGAAGGTCTCCTCATCGGAAACGCAAGTGAGCGTCAGCTTACCCTTCAGCCTGTCCTTGATCCGGTGCAGCAGTGCATAGGTCCAGATCGAGGCGCTGGTGCCGGCCTTCATGTCGCAGGCCCCGCGGCCATAGAGTTTGCCGTCTCTGATCTCCCCGCCCCAGGGCTCCGTGCTCCAGCCCTCCGCATCCGGGTCATCGCCAACCGGGAAGACATCGATATGGCCGTTGAGCACCAGGTGGCGCCCTGCCGACGGTGCGTCGAATGAAGCCACCACATTGGCGAACAGCGGCTGAGGATCGATGATGCGGTAGCCCAGATCATTGGCCTCCAGAAAGCCCTTGATGTGCGCAACGGCCTCGGTGGTGTCGCCTGGCGGATTGGGAGATGGCTTGCGCACGAACTCCTGAAAGAAAGCGATGATCTGGTCTTCTTCTTCGGCAATCCAATCCAGCAACTGCTCACGATCGCTCATATCATTTTTTCCTTGGCTCTGCTCGACGCTTCAGCGTTGTCTCCTTCGGCAAACTACAATAGGTGTTGCGCCATCGGCCAGTCCTCACACAGCATGACAAGGGTCCTTATGCCAAAGCTTGAATATTTCTATTCCGCCCATTCCGGATTTGCCTATCTGGGCTCTGCCCGTTTCAAGCAAATCGCCGATGCGGCGGGCGCTGAGATCGTGCACCGGCCGTTCAACCTGAACAAGCTTCTCGCCACCATCGGCGCCCCCGGATTTGGCGAGCGCAGCGAGGCCCACCGGAACTATTTCTTCCGCCGCGAGATTGAACGCTGGTCAGAGCTGCGCAACGCTCCGGTCATCGGCAAACGCCCGACCTATCACGACAACGACTATATCTTCGCCAATTGCATGCTGATCGCCTGCGCCGCTGATGGCGGGGATGTGGACGGGCTGTCCCACGCCATCCTGCAAGCCCACTGGCGCGACGATGCCGACTTGTCCGACCACAAGCTGCTGTTCTCGCTGGCGGAACGGATGGGCCACGATGCAGAGGCCTTGCAGAGCGCCGCCGCCACACCTGAGATCCAAGCAGTTCAAGAGGCCAACACCAGCGAAGCCATTGAGCGCAATCTCTTCGGCTCGCCCACCTACTTTGTGGATGGCGACATGTTCTACGGCCAAGACCATTTGGACCTGGTGGCACGCGCCCTGAAGGCCCCGTTCGCCGGCACCTGGCCCTAGGGGGCTCCCACCACCGGCGTCTCACCGCCCAGCACCCGGGCAAAGCGCTCTGCATCGATGTTCCCGCCGCTGAGGATCACGCCAACCCGTTTGCCCTGCATGGCCTCGCGCTCCTGCATGAGCGCGGCGAGCGCCCCTGCACCGGCGCCTTCAGCAATGTTGTGGGTGGCGCTGAACAACAGGCGCATGGCTTCGGCAATCATGTCCTCGCGCACCTCAACCACCCGGTCCACCCCCTCATTGATCGCCTCGACGGCAACCGGATGGGGCTCGCGCACGGCCATGCCTTCAGCGAAACTGTCGGCAGCATTGGTGGCCACAGGCTTTCCCGCCTCAAAGGAAAGACGGTAGGCGTTGGCGCGCTCAGACACCACCCCGATCACCTTGGTTTTCAGCCCCATGAGGTCCCGCGCCGCCATGGTGCCGCAAATTCCCGAGCCCAGACCGATCGGCACATAGACCGCATCCAATTCGCCTGCCGCCTGGAACAGCTCCTGGGCGTAGGTGCTCACCCCTTGCACCAGATCATCCTGGAAGGAGGCCACCATATCGAGCCCGCGCTCTTCGGCAATCTGTTCAGCGGCCGCTTTTGAGGCGACGAAATCATGCCCGGTTTCAATAAGCTCCGTCCCCAAAGCGCGCATTGCGGCGTTCTTCTCTTTGGAATTGTCTTCAGGCACCACAACCACCGAGGGCACACCCTCACGTTGCGCGGCAAACGGGATCGATTGCCCGTGATTACCGGTCGATGCGGTGATCACGCCATTGGTCTGGCCGCGTTCGATGCGCCGGCGCATGTGCACCAGGCCGCCGCGCACCTTGAAGGCACCGAGCGGCGTGTGGTTCTCGTGCTTCACCCAGACTTCGCACCCCAGTTCGGAGGCCAACACCGGCCAGGCGTGTTGCAACGTGGGCTGCATGGCCTGATAGACGATGTTGCGCGCCTCCTCAAACGCCTCCGGGCTTCCGAATTTGGGCATCTTAAACCTCATCACGTTTAGGGCCCACCTCCCCTACACGCCTGCTGACAGATTTTCCACGCTTTAGTTACGGGGAGTTGATTGGAGAAATCGACCTGCGCATCCCACATGGGTCTCAACACAGATTTCCCAGAGCTAGCCCGGGGAGGTCAAAGTGCCTGATCGTTCATTCTAGTTGCCGCGTCCTCCTTCCGCGTCTCCTGCCCCCCTCGAACGATAAGGCCTGATCTCCCCGGGGTGAGCGGTTGAAAACTTCTCTCTCCCGGCTTGACAAGCCCAACTCAAACCCCGATGTCTCGCGCCAGTTTCGAGACATCAGGGTTTTTTCTTTCATGACATCGGCGTTCACCTTTCCCGGACAAGGCAGCCAGGCTGTGGGCATGGGCCAGGCCTTGGCAGACAACTTTCCCGCCGCAAGGGCGGTCTTTGAAGAGGTCGATGAGGCGCTCTCGCAGAAACTCTCCGCAATCATGTGGGAAGGGCCTGAGGAGACCCTCACCCTGACCGAAAACGCCCAGCCGGCTTTGATGGCCGTGTCGATGGCGGTGACGCGCGTGCTGGAACAGGAAAAGGGCCTGGACTTGGCCGCGCAGGCCAAATTTGTTGCAGGGCACTCTCTGGGTGAGTATTCGGCCCTTGCCGCCGCCGGTGTGTTTTCCCTGGCCGACACGGCAAGGCTTCTGAAAACCCGTGGCCAGGCCATGCAGCAGGCCGTGCCGGTGGGCCAAGGCGCCATGGCCGCATTGCTGGGACTTGAGTTTGCAGACGCCGATGCGGTGGCCAAGGCAGCAGCTGAAAGTGACGTGTGCCAGGCCGCAAACGATAACGCGCCGGGCCAGGTTGTTGTCTCCGGCAGCAAGGCTGCCGTGGAGCGCGCCGTTGAGCTGGCCAAGGAGAAAGGCGCACGCCGCGCCATGTTGCTGCCGGTCAGTGCGCCGTTCCACTGCGCGCTCATGCAGCCCGCCGCAGACGTTATGGCCGGCGCCCTTGCTGATGTGGCCATGAACGCACCCGTCGTGCCGGTTATGGCCAATGTGAGCGCAAGCCCGCTCAGCGATCCCGGCGAGATCCGGGCCAGCCTGGTTGAGCAGGTGACCGGCATGGTGCGCTGGCGCGAATGTGTGGAGGCAATGTCAGGTGCCGGCGTCACCACGCTCTATGAGCTGGGCGCAGGCAAAGTGCTGAGCGGCCTTGCCAGGCGTATCAACCGCGATCTCGGCGCCAGCGCGATCGGCACGCCGGACGACATCGCCGCCTTTGGGGCGTAACACAAAAATCGGGAGGTTCAGCCCATGTTCAATCTAAACGGCAAAAACGCCCTCGTGACCGGGGCAACCGGCGGCATCGGGGCCAGCATTGCAAGAGCGCTCCATGCGGCGGGCGCCACTGTGGGGATCTCAGGAACCCGCGAGGCGGTGCTGGCAGAGCGGGCGGCAGAGCTTGGCGAACGGGTGCATGTTCTGCCCTGCAATCTGGGCGACGACGCGGCTGTGGCGGCCCTTGTTCCGGCAGCCGACGAGGCCATGGGGTCTGTGGACATATTGGTCAACAATGCCGGCATCACCCGCGACGGGCTTGCCATGCGCATGAAGGATGAAGAGTGGAACGAGGTGCTCAACGTCAACCTGACCTCCTCCTTCAAGCTGGCCCGGGCCTGCCTGCGCGGCATGATGAAACGACGCCACGGGCGCATCGTTTCCATCACCTCGGTCGTGGGCACCATGGGCAATCCGGGTCAGGCCAACTATGCTGCGTCCAAGGCAGGGACGGTAGGCATGTCGAAGGCGCTTGCCCAAGAGGTTGCAAGCCGCGGCATCACGGTCAACTGCGTGGCGCCTGGCTTTATTGAAACCGCCATGACTGATGCCTTGAATGACAAGCAACGTGAAGCCATATTGACCACAATCCCGGCCGGTCGGCTCGGTCAGGGAGACGAAGTTGCCTCAGCGGTGCTCTATCTGGCCAGCGATGAGGCGGCCTATATCACCGGCCAAACCCTGCATGTGAACGGCGGAATGGCCATGATTTAGATTGGGGGCGGAGCACCAGGCTCTAAACCGCTGAGAAAAGGACGGATTCTGCCAGATTGCGGCGCAAATGGTCATGCCGATGTGCCGCAACACGTGGCACTTGGATTTTTGACGGGAATTATGGTAAGCAGCCCTCGGATTTTCTGGGATCCGGGCAGCGATTCTATTGTCCCAAAAGGTATGTACTGGTCACGTAGCAGACGTGTCGCTGCGCAAGACGTACCTCCCGGCCCAACACGAAGGCCATGCATCTTTACCGATGGGGTGTAGATGCTTCACGTTCATTAATTGAGGACTGAACTGATGAGTGATGTATTAGAGCGGGTGTCGAAGATCGTCGTAGAGCACCTTGGCGTTGATAAAGACAAAGTTTCCGAGGGCGCAAGCTTCATCGACGACCTCGGCGCAGACAGCCTGGATACGGTTGAACTTGTGATGGCCTTCGAAGAAGAGTTCAGCATCGAAATCCCTGACGATGCAGCTGAAAACATTCAGACTGTGGGCGACGCCTGCAAATTCATCAAAGAAAACTCTGCCTGATTGGTCGAGTTACGGCGGGATTGCCTCGCCACCAAGCAATTTGCTCCGATGGCGGGGCGTGGCTAGCCCGCGTGCCGCCATTGTCATATGGTGTCTGCGTTGTCATATGGTGTTACTGGATAATCAGGATTGAAGGACGTCGAAATGCGTAGGGTCGTGATCACCGGACTGGGCATGGTTTCGCCGCTTGCCGATGGGGTTGAGGCCAGCTGGTCTCGGCTTTTGGAAGGCCAGTCAGGCGCCGGCGAAATTCAAGGGTTCCAGACCGATGATCTGGCTTGCCGGGTCGCCTGCCAGGTGCCGCGCGGCGACGGTTCCGACGGTACGTTCAACCCCGACCGGGCCATGGAGCCGAAGGAGCAGCGCAAGGTCGACGATTTCATCCTTTATGGCATGGCCGCCGCCGTTGAGGCGGTGGAAGACGCCGGCTGGGCGCCGGAGGCCCATGAAGACCTCTGCCGCACGGGCGTTTTGATCGGCTCAGGGATTGGCGGCCTGGACGGCATCGCCAAGACCACGCTGCTCATGGAAGAAAAAGGGCCCCGCCGGGTCAGCCCGTTTTTTATTCCCGGACGCCTGATCAATCTGGTGTCGGGATATGTGTCGATCCGCTACGGCTTTAAGGGTCCGAATCACGCGGTTGTCACTGCGTGCTCCACAGGCGCCCACGCCATTGGCGATGCCTCCCGGCTGATTGGTCTTGGCGATGCGGATGTGATGATCGCAGGTGGTGCCGAAGCGGCCATCTGCCGCCTCGGCATTGCCGGCTTCATTGCCTGCAAAGCCCTGTCCACCCATTTCAACGACACGCCTCAGAAGGCCTCACGGCCTTATGACGCGGACCGGGACGGCTTCGTGATGGGCGACGGCGCCGGGATGGTGGTGCTCGAAGAGCTGGAACACGCAAAGGCGCGCGGCGCGCAGATTTATGCCGAAGTCGTGGGCTACGGCCTGTCCGGCGATGCCTATCATATCACCGCACCGGCCTCCGACGGTGATGGCGGGTACCGCTCCATGAAGGCGGCTATCGATCGCGCCGGCATCTCCGCCGATGAGCTGGACTACGTCAACGCGCACGGCACCTCAACCCCGCTGGGTGATGAGATTGAGCTGGGGGCGGTTGAGCGGCTCTACGGCAATGGCGGCAAGGGCCTCACCATGTCGTCCACCAAATCGGCCGTCGGCCATCTGCTGGGCGCTGCCGGGGCCGTGGAGGCCATTTTCTCCACTCTTGCGATACGCGATAATGTGGCCCCGCCAACCTTGAACCTGGACAATCCATCGGTTGAAACCGGCATTGATCTGGTGCCGCACCAGGCAAAAGAAAAGCCGATCAACACAGTTCTGTCCAATTCATTTGGTTTTGGTGGGACAAATGCATCGCTGGTCCTCAAGCGCTTCGCGGGTTGAGGAGCCGGCGCCTAAGCCGGAGTGCACCAGGTGAATAGCGGCCGACCCATTCCAGATCCAGCCAAGCCCCGGCGCAGAGACCGTTCTTTGCGCGTGCCGGCCAGGGACGCCGCCGCCCCTCACCCGCATGAAGACATCGAGCCCGCGAAAACGCGGCGCAAGCGGCCGGTCCTGCTGCGGGTCCTGAACCTTTTCATGTTCTTCTTCTTTGTGGGTGTGGCCGGGCTTGTGGCGGTCCATTGGGGCACTCAGCAGTTCACCGTTGCCGGCCCCTTGCAGGCCCCGAAAGACATATCCATCAAGCGCGGATCGGGCACGAGCGCGATTGCAAAGACCCTTTATTCAGAAGGCGTGATCACCAACGAGCTGATCTTCCAGGCCGGCGTTCTGGCGCGCCGGGCGCAAAGCAAGCTGAAAGCGGGTGAGTATCGCTTTGAGCCCGGCGCCAGCATGGCCCAGGTGCTGAGCAAACTGGTGCGCGGCCAGGTGGTCACCTACAAGATCACCATCCCTGAAGGGCTGACCAGCCAACAGATCGTCGGCCGGTTGATGGCCAAGGAAGACTTGACCGGCGAGATCCTGGATATCCCACCCGAAGGCAGCCTGTTGCCGCAGACCTACAATTTCAGCCGGAACGAGGACCGCGGCAAGGTGCTTGAGCGCATGCGTTCGGCGCAGAAAGAGGTTGTGGAGAGCCTCTGGGCGAAACGCGCCCCGGACCTGCCAGTGAAAACCCCGGGCGAGGCCCTGATCCTGGCCTCCATCGTGGAAAAGGAAACCGGTGTTGCGGAGGAACGGCCGAGGGTGGCCTCGGTGTTCGTCAACCGTTTGCGCAAGGGCATGCGCCTGCAATCGGATCCCACCATCATCTATGGCCTGGTGGGCGGCCAGGGCAAGCTTGGCCGGCCGATCCTGCGCAGCGAGATCGATAAGAAAACCCCCTACAACACTTATCAAATCAATGGCCTGCCCCCGACCCCGATCGCCAACCCGGGCGAAGCGGCCATTGCCGCCGTGCTGAACCCGCTGACAACCGATGATCTTTATTTCGTCGCCGACGGAACAGGCGGCCACAGCTTTTCCAAGACCTTGGAGGAGCACAACAAGAAGGTGCGGGTCTGGCGCAAGATTGCCCGTGAGCGGCGCGAGAAAGCCAAGAAAGCGGCCGAGGCAGCTGCCGCGGCAGCGGGTGGGTCAGAACCCTCGATTGAACCTGCCGCAGCAGCGGCGCCCACCACCAAGGTGTCGTCCGAGCCGCTGGCCCCGGTCACTGCCCCTGCAGATGACGCGCCACCGTCCGGTCAAACAGTGGCAACCTTCGCGCCTGATCTCAAGCCCACGCAAACGGGCGAAGAGGGCGCCCCGAGCACGGCCTACACGGCCGGCGGCCTGCCCGTTCCCCGGCCAAAGCCGCAACGCAGCCCCTGAATTGATTTCGCTGCCTTGAAGATTTTTTTCAATGGTTTCGGGCGGCCGGTCACGAGCTTGAAACGGCATTCTTTTCGTCCGCGCCTGCACAATCCAGCTGAATAGTTTTGCGGCTCGACACCCGTTTTGCGCCGCTATTTTGACCAGTTAGCGCCAACTGTTCGGCTTAGGGCTTGAATCGGAATGCCATCTGGTATACCACATGCCATAGGCTGCAGTTGTCACTCAACGGCCCGCTCGAAAGACAACAACAATAACATAAGTCTTTCAAGCGTGCTCAGTGTGTTAGAGCGGAAGCATCTTGTGCCGCTCTTATCGCAGATAGACATCGGCGGTTGTACGATGGCACGTTTAAGTGCCTGCAAATCTTGGGAGGATACTCAGATCATGAAATTGTTTGGTAAATTGCTCGCTGGGGCCGCGTTGACCGTCGGTTTGAGCGTGTCTGCCGTAGGGGGCTTGATTGAGCGCGCTGAGGCTGCGTGGTCTCCGAAAAAACCGGTGGAATTCATCATCATGGCTGGCACCGGCGGTGGCGCCGACCAGATCGCCAGGTTGCTTCAAGGGTTGATCGAGAAGAAGAAACTGTCACCACGGCCGTTTATTCCCATCAACAAGCCGGGCGGATCGGGCGCTGAAGCGTTGCGCTATCTTAAAGACAAAGCAGGTGACGATCACACCGTTCTTGTCACTCTGAACTCGTTCTACACCACGCCGATCATTCAGAAGGATCTTGGTGTTGACATTTCCACCTTCACGCCGATCGGGCGCATGGCGCTGGACACCTTCCTGCTCTGGGTCAACACCGAGCGCAAGGATATCACCGATCTGGATACCTATGTGAAGGCTGTTAAGTCTGCCGACAGCAAATGGAAGGTTGGCGGCACCGGCTCTGGTCAGGAAGATTCGATCTTGACCGCGATGATGGAAAAGGAATTTGGCTACAAGGTCACCTACATTCCCTTCCCGGGCGGTGGTACGGTTGCCAAGAACCTGGTGGGCAATCACATCGATTCAACAGTGAACAATCCGGCTGAGCAGAACGAGTTTATGCGGGCTGGTAAGTCCAAGCCGTTGGTTCAGTTCACGCCCGCACGCATGGCTGCTTATCCGGACGTTCCGACCGCGAAAGAGCTTGGCCACGACATCGTGTACTTCATGCAGCGTTCGGTTAACGGCCCCCCCGGAATGTCGAAAGAGGCACAGGATTGGTACATCAATCTGTTCAAGACCTTGTTTGATTCCGATGAGTGGCAGAAGTTCTGCAAGGAAGATGGTCTGACTTGCGACGAATGGGTTGCCGGTGCCGATCTGGCCAAGTTCCACGAAGAACAAGGCACTCGCCACAAAGAGCTGATCGAATCGGTTGGCGCCTCAGCGATCACTGGCGAGTAATCGCGCCACAGCAAGTCTCCCGCCGGGCAGCCAACAGAGTTGCCCGGCGGCTCCAAATTGCGCCTTAACTGTGTTTTTCTGCGACTGACTACGGGGTCGATAGGCTCAAGTCGTCTGCAATTCGGGCGCGCGGGTCTGAAGAGGTGGGCAAAGACCATGACGGTTCGACAGGCTGAACTCTTAATGGCCATTGCGACGGTGTTGTTGTCGTTGGGTCTCATGTGGTCTTCAACCGATGGCCTCTCCATCAGCTGGGTGCCGAATAAGGGTCCGGGATCCGGCTTTTGGCCGTTCTGGCTCTCCGTCGGTCTCCTCTTGTCTTCCCTGGCAACACTTTACAGATGGTTTACGAAAGCCACACCGGAATCGCGCTCCGAGGAGCCCTATATTGAAGGGCCCGCGCTGTCGGTTGTGGGCATATCCGCAGGTGCTTTGCTGGCACTTCTCATCGGGATCCATCTTGTGGGCATCTACGTTGCGCTTTTTGCTTTCATGCTGTTCTACGTCAAAATGGTCGGCCGGCACGCTTGGGCGATCACCATTTGTCTGGTGGGTGGCACCCCGATCTTCATCTTCGGCATGTTTGAGTGGGCGCTCCAGATACCACTTCCAAAGGCGATCACCGAAGAGCTGTTCTATCCGATATTTGACCTGATGTACGGCACGAACCACTTCTGGGCCTACATGCTCGGCGCCTCGCTTTTTGTGGCTGTCCTGGGCTGGCTGGCCCACAAGTTCATTGATACACAACCAAGTACTGAAGAAGGGTAAGAGGCATGGAAGCCATCTTCGTTTCTCTTGCCGGCGGGCTTGCACAGGCGTTCGAGCCGATCAATCTGATGATGATCATCATCGGCTGTGTCGTGGGACTGTTCGTAGGCGCGATGCCCGGGTTGGGTTCGGTCAACGGCGTCGCCATTTTGCTTCCCATCACTTTTCTTGTGCCCCCCACTGCAGCAATTATCTTTCTCGCCGCGGTCTACTACGGCGCCATGTACGGCGGCGCCATAAGTTCCATCACGCTGGGTATTCCAGGAGCGTCCACTGCCGTGGCAACAGTGTTCGACGGGCGTCCGTTGGCCATGTCCGGAAACGCCGACAAAGCGTTGACCGCTGCCGCCATCGCCTCGTTCATCGGCGGCACGATCTCGGTCATTCTGTTCACTCTCTTTGCGCCCCCGCTGGCCGAGTTCGCCTTGAAATTTGGCCCTGCCGAAGAGTTCGCGCTGATGGTCCTTGCATTTGCGACCTTCATCGGTCTGGGCGGTGACGATATCCCGAAGACCATATTTTCCATCCTGATCGGTCTCGTGCTCGCAACCGTCGGCCTGGATATCATTTCAGGCAAGCCACGCCTCATCTTCTTCGACGCGCCGGGCTTCCTGCGCGGCATCAACTTCCTGGTGCTGGCGATCGGGATCTACGGCATCGGTGAGATGCTGTGGACGCTGGAAACCACCGGCGGCAAGGTCATTGTTCACAAGGTCAATATGACCTGGCAAAACTTCGTGGGCAATGTGAAGACGGTCAAGGAGTATATCGGTACGACGACCCTGGGCTCGACCTTGGGTTACTTCGTGGGGACGCTGCCGGCGGCAGGCGCCACACCGGCATCGCTCATGTCATACGGTCTGGCGAAAACCTTCTCCAAAGATCCTGATTCATTCGGCAAGGGCAACATCTCCGGCGTTGCCGCGCCGGAAGCTGCGAACAATGCGGCATCCACAGGTTCAATGCTGCCCATGATCACGCTCGGTATCCCGGGTTCGCCGACCACCGCCATCTTGCTGGGCGGGATGATCATCTGGGGTTTGCGCCCCGGTCCGTTGCTTTTCACCGAAAAGCCCGAGTTTGTCTGGGGGCTGATCGGATCGCTTTACGTTGCAAACTTCTTCACGGTCATCATCAATTTGGCGTTCATTCCCATTTTCGTGCGCGTGCTGACCCTGCCGTTCACCATCCTGGCCCCCGTCATCTTCGTTTTGTGTATTGTTGGCGGCTTTGCGCCAACCCAGAACATGCATGATGTGTGGCTGATGTTGATCTTCGGGATCGCAGGCTACCTTCTGCGCAAGCTGAACTATCCGGTCGCGCCGGCCGTTCTTGCCATTGTGCTGGGGCCCTTGGCGGAACGCTCGTTGCGCCAATCCCTCTTGAGCTCGCAAGGCGATGTGATGATCTTCTTCGAACGCCCCATATCCGCAATCTGCATCGCGATCGCTGTGGTCCTCATGCTTTACCCCATCTTCTTGATCATGAAGAAAAAGAGGAAAGCGGAAGCAGCCTCCTGAGCCTGGGCAAACCGTTTCACAAAAAGGAAGGCCCGCCGTCCGCAAAGGTGGAAGGCGGGCCAGGTTTACACTGAAAACGCAGGTTGAAGGCTAGAACAGTCCTTCGATCAGGCCTTCGTCGTTCAACCGGATCGCTTCGGCCGACGGCACCCGCGGCAGGCCCGGCATGGTCATGATTTCACCGGTGATCACAACGATGAAGCCCGCCCCTGCGGAAAGCCGCACTTCGCGAATGGCCACGATGTGCCCTGTGGGTGCGCCGCGCAGGTTCGGATCGGTGGAGAAACTGTACTGGGTCTTGGCCACGCAGATCGGCAGGTTGCCGTAGCCTTGCTCTTCCCAGGCCTTGAGCTGATCGCGGATCTTCTGGTCTGCGGCCACATCATCGGCCCGGTAGATCTCCTGGGCCACCGTGCGCACCTTGTCGAGCAGCGCCATGTCGTCGGGATAGAGCGGCTTGAACTGGCCCTCGCCGGCATCAACGATTTCAACCACCCGCTTGGCCAGGTCAAGAGTGCCTTCAGAGCCCTTGGCCCAATGCTGGCAGAGCACGGCTTCTGCGCCCAGACCTTCAACATAGTCTTTCACCGCGGCCACTTCCGCATCGGTGTCGGTGATGAAGTGGTTGATCGCCACAACCGCGGGAACGCCGAACTTGTTCACGTTCTCAATGTGGCGTCCGAGGTTCACGCAGCCCTTCTTCAGGGCCTCCACGTTCTCCTGGCCAAGCTCATCCTTGGTCAGGCCGCCATTCATCTTCAGCGCACGGATGGTGGCAACGATCACCACGGCTTCCGGCGCCAGGCCGGCTTTGCGGCATTTGATGTCGAAGAACTTCTCTGCACCCAAATCGGCGCCGAAGCCTGCTTCAGTCACCACATAGTCGGCCAGCTTCAGGGCCGTCTTGGTGGCCACCACCGAGTTGCAGCCGTGGGCAATGTTGGCAAACGGGCCGCCGTGAATGAAGGCCGGATTGTTCTCCAAAGTCTGCACCAGGTTCGGCTGCATGGCCTGCTGCAGCAGGACGGTCATGGCCCCATCGGCGTTCACGTCGCGGCAATAGACCGGCGAGCGGTCGCGCTTGTAGCCGATGATGA
>CAJHYS010000218.1_pt1 | contig 16317 bp, 10 predicted proteins | sample 9198801 | NCBI WGS metagenome assembly CAJHYS01 (sample SAMEA7708368, study PRJEB35096) | sediment metagenome | biome: marine neritic benthic zone biome [ENVO:01000025]; feature: sediment [ENVO:00002007]; material: shallow marine sediment [ENVO:03000034] sea grass bed [ENVO_01000059] ...
CCTTTATTTCCGGCTCAATGTTGTGCCCCTTCGGTTGCCCCCTCTCAGGGAGCGCGCTGAAGACATACCCGACCTCGTCCGACATTTTCTGACCCTGTGCGAAGCCGAGGGCCTTCCCGCACGCTTCTTGGACAATGCCGCCATGGACCGGCTGAAATCCTATCGTTGGCCTGGCAATGTGCGCGAACTTGAAAACCTTGTGCGACGCCTGAGCGCGATCCAGGCTGACGAGCGCATCACCGAAGATGCCGTCGAACAGGCCCTGGCTCCGAACGGTTTGAGCTACGAGGACAATGCGTCCGGCGGGGCGAACTCAACTTTGGGGGAGTTCACCGAATCCTATCTTGCCGACTACTTTTCCCAATATGGCGGCGCAACGCCGCCGCCTGGTCTCTATGACAAAATTATAAAAGAGGTTGAAGAACCCCTCATAAATGCTGCTCTGTCAGCGGTAAATGGCAATCAACTTAAGGCATCAGAGTTGCTCGGTATCAATCGGAACACGCTGCGAAAAAAGATGAGGGAGCATCATATTCGGCCTGTGCGTGTTCCAGGTGTTGCCACTATAGGGTCATAATCTCGCCAAAAATTGTTTCTTTTCTGCAACAAATGTTGTGAAAATGTCGCACTAACCTATAACTGTGGTAAGGTCGGAGCGGGGCGAAGCGTCAGACGTCGTGTTGTGGAGATCAACAATTGACCCTAAGTGAAGTCCAAGCTTCGGCGCTGGAAAAACTCCCGGCCCAGCAGGATACACCACTGGACGCTCCAGACGAGAGTCTGCTCGGGCGACGTTTCAATCCGCTCGTCGGTCTGGCGGTCGTCATGACGGCCATTTGCTGCGGCCTCGCAACGTTTGTTTTGCTCACAGGCCTGACGCCGATCAATCCCACACCGAACGTGATAACGGCTCTGATGAGCGTGAACGGGGTGCTCGTTCTGGCAATGATTGCGTTGATTGGCTGGCAGCTGGCCAGCTTGTGGCGAGCTCAACGCAAACGGGTTGCCGGGGCGCGGCTCCATATTCGTATCGTCACCTTGTTCTCGATCGTTGCCGCGGTTCCGGCACTCGTCGTCGCGCTGTTTGCAACGGTAACCTTGAACCGCGGTTTGGACGCCTGGTTCTCTGAACGCACCCAGACGATTGTGGACGAAGCGCAGTCGGTCGCTCAGGCTTATTTGGAGGAGCATGACCAAGTCTTGCGGCAAGCCCTCACCTCGATTGCCTACAATATCGGGCGACAAAAGGAGATGCTTGAGAACGACAAACAAGCATTCACGCGCCGTTTGGCCAACGAGGTGGCGTTCCGAAGGTTGGCGGCCGCTTTTCTGATCGATGCGCAGAAGCGCAAGGTTGAGGCCAGCGTGACGTCCACCGGCGGCATCACGTTTTCGCCGCCGCCCCAACGTTTCTTTGATACGGCGCAGCAAGGTCGGGGCGTTGTCATCAGCCCGGAGGAGGGCGATTTGATGCGCGGCCTGGTGGCTGTGCCGAACACTCCCAACTTGTTCCTCTACATCTACAAGTATGTCGACCCGAAGGTGCTGCAGCACCTCAAGCGCACCGAGGAAGGCAAAGCTGAATATGATGATCTCAAGCAGCAGCGGACCGGAGTGCAACTGACGTTCGGCCTGATGTATGTGGGGGTTGCATTCATCTTCTTGCTGGCGGCTATCTGGCTGGGATTGTGGGTGGCCGACCTTTTGGTTGAACCGATCGTCCGTTTGGTTAGCGCGGCGCGGGCGGTTTCGCGTGGGGATTTGGAGTTCAAGGTCAATGTTGAGTCCGGCCAGGGCGACCTGGCGACACTGGGCAAGACATTCAATCAAATGACCCAGCAGCTCAAAAGCCAGCGCGACGACCTCATTGGCATCAACGAGCAGCTGGATGAACGACGGCGCTTCACCGAAGCCGTGTTGTCCGGGGTCTCAGCAGGTGTTCTGAGTTTGGATAAGGACGGCCGCATTACTCTGGTCAACCGCTCCGCGCTCACCCTTCTGGGGCGCAAGAGCGGGGAGTTGCGAGGCAAGCTCCTGACCGCCGCCCTTGCCGGCATGAAACCCGTCTTCGAAACGGCAAAGAGCAAGCCTTCAGGTTCCGCGGAAGGGCAGGTCATGCTGAGGGTCGGCGACACTGAGCGCACCTTCACCGTTCAGGTCACAACCGAACAATCCGGAGAAGACGAACACGGCTACGTCGTGACCTTCGATGACATGACCGAACTGGTGACCGCACAACGCAATTCAGCCTGGGCGGACATCGCCCGGCGCATCGCCCACGAAATCAAGAACCCTCTGACACCCATCCAACTTTCTGCTGAGAGGCTCCGGCGCAAGTATCAAAAGGAAATTCAATCGGACCCGACCGTGTTTGAACAATGCACCAACACGATCATCCGTCAGGTCGGCGATATCGGCCGCATGGTCGATGAGTTTTCGTCATTCGCCCGCATGCCCAAGGCCGTCATGGAATCGGCCGACATCGTGGAGACCGTCAAGGAAGCAATGGTTCTTCAGAAAGCCAGCAGCGAGGATCTGGACTTCATTATCGATCTGCCTGAGGAACCTGTTGTTCTGGCGTTTGATCGCCGCTTGGTGACCCAGGCCGTCACCAATCTGGTCAAGAACGCGCGCGAGGCTATTGAGCCGCGCCTCCAAGAGAACGCTGAGCTTGGAGGTAAGATCAGGGTCCGGCTCAAGCAAACCGATGATCAGGTGCTGATCGCGGTGGCCGACAACGGGATCGGCCTGCCGCAAGAAAACCGCGGCCGTTTGACCGAGCCCTACATGACGACACGCGAAAAAGGCACCGGACTGGGTCTTGCAATCGTCAAGCGGATCATGGCTGAGCATGGCGGCGAGATCAGTTTTGACGATGCGCCTGCGGATTTTTCGGCGGACGGAGGCGCGGAGATCACGCTAACGTTTTCAACCCTGACTTCGCCGACCACGCCGCCCGAACAAGACACCACCTCTAACGAAAAGACTGCAATGAGCAAAGCCCTTGCGGCCCAGCGCTCTTAGGCAAACAGGACTAGATAAAGAATGGCCTCTGAAATTCTGATTGTCGACGACGAAGCCGATATCCGGGAACTGATTGCAGGTATCCTCGACGATGAGGGATATGAAACCCGGCTCGCACGGGACAGCGACACGGCGCTGGCGGCAATTGATGAGCGCCGTCCATCCATGATCATCTTGGATATCTGGCTTCAGGGATCCAAGCTTGACGGATTGGATCTGCTCATTGTGATCAAGGAGCAGCATCCGGACCTGCCGGTGGTCATTATCTCCGGCCACGGCAACATTGAGACGGCCGTCGCGGCGATCAAGCGCGGTGCCTACGAATATATCGAAAAACCGTTCAAGGTAGATCGGCTCATTCTCGTGGTCAGCCGCGCTTTGGAAGCAGCCAAGCTGAAACGGGAAAACGAGACGCTGCGGGCAAAAGCTGGAACCTCATCGGATCTTGTGGGCGATAGTCTGGTGATCAAACAGCTTCGGCAGTCTCTGCAGAAGGTCGCCCCGACAAATAGCCGGATCATGGTGTTCGGCGCTCTGGGAACCGGCAAAGAGCTTGTTGCGCAGTGTTTACATGCCCTGTCGCATCGTGCGGACGGCCCGTTTGTCATTATCAATGCGGCAAGTCTTTCGCCTGAGCGCATGGAAGAAGAATTGTTCGGGGTTGAAAGCGAGCAGGGCGGTGTAACCAGCACTGGCGCCCTGGAAGAGGCCCATTTGGGAACTGTTTTCATTGACGAAGTCTCCGACATGCCGATGGAAACCCAGGCCAAAATCTTGCGGGTGCTGGTGGATCAGACATTTCAACGGGTTGGCGGCAGCAATCGGGTTAAGGTTGATGTGCGGGTCGTCTCATCAACGAGCCGGGACATGGAGCGCGAGATTGCCGAGGGCAGATTCCGTGAAGATTTGTTCCACCGGCTGAATGTTGTTCCCGTCGTCGTGCCGGCGCTGTCTGAACGGCGCGAGGACATTCCTCAATTGATCGAGCATTTCGCCACCCAGTTCTCCCTCGTTTCCGGTCAGCCGCACCGTGCTCTATCGGCTGATGCGGTGGCGGTTCTGCAAACCCAAGACTGGCCCGGCAACGTGCGGCAGCTCAAGAACAACATCGAGCGCATCCTGATTCTCGCCGGCGGCGATCCAAGCAGCGAGATCACGTCCGCCATGCTGCCCAGTGAGGTCGGTTCGACGGCACCGCGCATCGGCGGCGCCGGGGAGGGTGAGCACCTAATGGCCTTGCCTCTTAGAGAAGCCCGTGAGGTCTTCGAACGCGAATATCTCAATGCGCAAGTGTCCCGGTTTGGCGGAAACATCTCCAAGACAGCTGCCTTCGTGGGCATGGAACGCTCCGCGCTTCATCGGAAACTCAAGATTCTGGGCCTCCATGCCTCTTCACAGAGCAGCGATGCCGCAGAATGATGTTTAGGGGCCGGCTCTTAGGCCACTGACAACCTGCTGTTCAAAGAACGATTTGGATGTACGGCAAACTGACATTTGTTTGCTATAATCGGGCATTGGGGAAGATAGCCAGGGTGCGTAGGCATACATGAAAATCATCATTGGCGGTGCCGGGCAGGTTGGTCGTGGGATCGCCGAGCGCCTGGCGCAGGAGCAAAATGACGTCACGGTAATCGATTCGTCGCCCGTGCTTGTGCAATCCATCACCGACGCCCTGGACGTCAGAGGCGTGGTCGGATTTGCCTCCTATCCTGAAACCCTAGCGCGGGCAGGTGCGGAAGACGCTGACATGATCATCGCCGTCACCTTTGCCGACGAGGTCAACATGGTGGCTTGCCAGGTCGCCCACTCGTTGTTCGACATTCCCACCAAGATCGCGCGGGTGCGTGCGCAAAGCTATTTGGGCGCGCAATGGAGCAACATGTTCTCGCGCGAGAACATGCCCATAGATGTGATCATTTCGCCGGAGATTGCCGTCGGAGACATGGTGTTGAGGCGGCTTGCCCTGCCTGGCGCGTTCGAAGCGGTCTACTTCGTCGACGACAAAGTCATCGCGATGGGCATCACGTGCGAAGATGATTGTCCGGTTGTGGACACCCCCTTGTCTCAACTCACGGAACTGTTTCCCGATTTGCAGGCAACCGTGGTCGGCATTGCCAGAGACAAAAGCCTGTTCGTGCCCCATGGCGACGACCAGATGCTGGTGGGGGACCGGGTCTACCTGGTGGCTGACAAAACCCACGCCCAACGGGCCTTGGGCATCTTCGGGCATGAAGAGCGTCAGGCCAGAAAGGTCTTGATCGCCGGTGGCGGCAGCATCGGTCTTTATGTCGCCAGCAAGTTGGAGGAGCTGGAAGGACGCACCCAGGTCAAATTGATTGAGGTCGAGCGCGCCAGAGCCATCGAAATTGCCGATGGCCTCAACCGCACGGTGGTGCTTCATGGTAGTGCAATGGAACAAGCGTTGCTGCGCGAAGCCGGGGCCGATGAGATGGAGGCCTTTGTGGCCTTGACCAACAGCGACAATGTGAACGTACTGTCCTCGGTGATGGCAAAGGCCGAAGGGGCCAAACAAACGCTCAGCCTGATTTCCACGCGCGACTATGACGGTATCCTGGGACCGCTGGGCATCGATGCCTATGTCAACCCGCGCACGGTTACGGTGTCATCGATCCTGCGCCATGTGCGCCGAGGCCGGATCCGCGGCGTCTATCCTGTGATGAATGGTGAGGGCGAGATTGTCGAGGCAGAGGCTATGGAGACCTCGCCGGTCATCGGGCGCCCCATTCGAGAGGCCGGCTTGCCGCACGGCATCCGCATTGGTGCGATGGTGCGCGATGATGAGGTGATGATCCCCAGCGGCGACACAGAGATAAAACCGGGAGACAAGATTGTCTTGTTCGTTCACCAGGCATCGGTGCGTGAGGTTGAGAAACTGTTCCGGGTGAGCCTTGAATATTTCTAAGCAACGGATACCGGGGCGCTCTTGTGTCCTGGACGGCGGGCTGACATGAACGCAACGACACTCTTTCTGCTGGGCGGAGCCCTTGGAGTGCTCACCGTGCTGCTGGCCGCACTGGCGTGCACCGCGTTCATGATGGGTGAAACGGAGCTTGCCGGCGCCTTTTTCTATGCGGTTCTGTTCACGATGTTTGCAGCCGGGTTGCTGGTGTTCGGCTTCGGCGGCGCCTCAAACCGCATGAAGCGATCCGATACCACCATCCTCATGCTGCTCATCTGGACCACGCTTCCGGTGTTTGCCGCCATCCCGTTCTATGTGTCCGGTGAATATCCAAGTTACATAAATGCCTACTTCGAGGCGGTCTCCGGCCTGACAACCACCGGTGCAACCACCGTTGAAGACCTCTCCCAACTCGGTTCCTCCACGCTCATTTGGCGGGCCGCGCTGCAAGGCTTCGGTGGCGCGCTGACCCTGCTCACGGCAGTGCTTGTGCTGGCCCCGTTCGATGCGGCCACATCACCCTCCAATTCCACCATACCGGGCTATGAGGAGGGCGATTTGGCCAAAAGCATCATATCGTCGGTCCGGGAAATCTTGCCAATCTACATCACCATCGTAGGTTTCGTTCTGGTCTTCCTCTGGCTTGCCGGGCTGCCGGGCCGCGACGCTCTCATCTATGCCATGACATCGGTCTCAACGGGCGGCTTCACTGCAGGCAATGGGGGATTGGCGGCATATGATTCGCAGGTCGCGGAGATCATCGTAAGCATTGGCATGATCCTGGGGGCCACCAGTTTTCTGGCCCACCGCTCCAGCATGCTGCGTTTGCCCACCGGTGGCCACAGCGACACGCGCGAAAGCCTCATCGCCATGGCGCTGGTCCCGGTTTGCACCCTGGCACTGATGCTCATCATGTGGTTGCACGAGCTGCCGGCCGGCGAAGCCCTTCGGCACAGTTTCTTTCGTGCTGTGTCGCTGCTCACCACAACAGGATTCGACAGCGCGCCGGCGGACGTCCCGGTCGTTCCGTCCGTATTTGCATTGGCGCTGATCGCGGTCGGCGGGGCCTCTTTTTCAACCGCTGGCGGCATCAAACTGTTTCGGGTCTCGACCATGTTTGTCCAAGCCCACCGCGAACTTAAGCGTTTGATCCACCCTCATGGCATCTCGAGCGCCAAGGCGGTTGGCAAGAATTTCGACATCCAGATCATGAAATCGATCTGGGCCTTATTTGTGGTGTTTTTGGTGTCCACAGGTGCCGTGGCCCTGATTTTGGGGCTGGAGGGCGAGAACTACGACATCTCGATAATGGCCGCCGTGGCAGCCCTGTCCAACGCCGGGCCAGCACTGGGAATGACGCTCGATGCCGGCGGCGGTCCGGCCGAGGGTTATGCCGGCATGTCGCCTGTCTCTCTCATCAGCCTGTGTGCCGGGATGATCTTAGGGAAGGTGGAGTTTCTCACCCTGCTTGGGCTTGCCGGGTGGTGGTGGCACAGTCTGAAGTAGAAATTCGCTTCTCCGACACGCGCGCTCTGTGTTAAGCTTATTGGTGCGAAGAGGCTTCGCACAGACTAATGCCCGCAGAGATGCAGCACAAACCGGCGCATCGTCATATAGATGAGTGCAGCCAAAACAAAAGGTTCGCGGGGTACTATAATAATGGCGGATAAGCTCCAAAATCTACAAGACACGTTCCTGAATACGGTCCGGAAATCAAAGACACCGCTAACAATCTTTTTGGTGAACGGTGTAAAACTTCAGGGCGTTATCACATGGTATGACAATTTTTGTGTACTCCTGCGCCGGGATGGCATGTCGCAGCTGGTGTATAAGCATGCGATTTCGACAATAATGCCAGGTCAACCGGTGCAATTGTTCGACGAGGATGAACGCACGCGTGAAAGCTAGCGAAGAGCCGAAACGACGGGGCCGCCCCGAGGCACCCGACACGCACGACAAAGGGCGCGTGCAATTCCAGATCGAAGGTGACGCAGCAACGCGAGCCTTCATTCTTCACCCCGAGATTCGCCAACACGATGCGGATAGCCGATCAGCTCAGTCAAAGCTGGAGGAAGCGGTTGGACTTGCGTTGGCAATTGACTTGGAGGTTGCCGGCCAGGAGATTGTCAATATCGGCCGTATAAATCCGGCAACGCTCATCGGACCAGGGCAACTGGGCCATGTCAACGCAGAGCTGGAGAAATGCGAGGCCGATCTCGTGATCTTCAACGGCGCGCTCAGTCCAGGCCAACAGCGCAATCTTGAGCGCAAATGGGAGGTCAAGGTGCTCGATCGCACGGGCCTCATTCTGGAGATTTTCGGGCGCAGGGCGCAAACGAGGGAAGGGCGCTTGCAGGTGGATCTCGCGCATCTGACCTATCAAAGAAGCCGGCTTGTGCGTTCGTGGACGCACTTGGAACGACAGCGCGGCGGCGTGGGTTTCATGGGGGGGCCCGGGGAACGCCAGATCGAGTCCGACCGGCGCATGCTGCAAGACAAGATTACGAAACTTGAGCGCCAGTTACGTACGGTCAAGAACACCCGTGATCTTCAACGCAAGGCCCGAAAACGGATTCCAAGCCCCATTGTCGCTCTTGTGGGCTATACCAATGCCGGCAAATCAACCCTCTTCAATCGCCTGACCCAGGCTGATGTAGAAGCCAAGGATCTGTTGTTTGCCACGCTCGACCCCACCATGCGCAAGTTGGTCTTGCCGCACGGGCGCGAGGTCATTCTCTCCGACACCGTGGGCTTCATCTCGGATCTGCCAACCGAATTGGTAGCCGCATTCCGCGCCACGCTGGAAGAGGTGATTGAGGCCGACCTGATTGTCCACGTGCGCGACAGCGCCCATTTTGAGAGCGCGGCACAGGCAGAGGACGTGATCGAGATTCTGAGCGCCCTTGGCATTGATGAATTGGAACGCAACGAGCGATTGATTGAAGTTTGGAACAAGTCGGACCTGCTGAGTGCCGAAGAGAAAGACCTGCTGCATGCACAGGCGGAGCGCAATGATGCGATCGTCCAGATTTCCGCGGTTACCGGTCAGGGCATTGATGAACTGCTTGAGCTTGTAGAGCAGCGGTTGGCCGCGCGGCGCGATGTCTATTCGATCGCGGTTGGACCTGAGAACGGCGCCGGACTGTCATGGGTTTACAGGGTGGGGGAAGTTCTTGCCCGCGAGCAACATGAGGACGGCGCGATACACCTCACCGCACGCCTGCCGGAAGCCAGATTGCACGAGGGTCAAACGCGCTTCGGGCTGGAGATCATCAGCCTGGAGACGGCAGAAAGCGCGCACGCCGCTGAGTAGTACAGGCTGTGCGCCCAGGCCGCGCTCGCGCACGTTTTCACCCTACTGATCGCTATCGGGCTGCGAGCCTGAACGCCGGTCAATTTCCTGGGCGATTTCCAACACGGTCATCTCAGCCAGGTAGGCGACAAAGTCCAACCGAGCTGTCTTGGCCCGCTCACGCACTTGTTCAGCGGAGGCCAGGAGGGCCTGAAGCTCGCGTTCAATTGACGCTCGGTCACTGTTGCCGTTTGGGCCTTGGGATGTGCCATTGGAGTGTCTTCGCCGACTTGCAGTGCCAATTCCCATCAAACAGGGTTCGCTTGAGCTGCAAAATGGCGGCGCAAAACATCAAGCAACAAGATGGAAGCCGACCGGCCAAAGGGTAACGTGCCAACTTCGTTCGCCAGCAAGCGGCCTTCCTTCCCAGCATCAAGCGCCGCGTTCAGAGCTTCTCGGCCGGACGAGGTGAGCCCGCCTTTGGCGAGGTCTCCTTGAACAATCCCTTGATGGCCGAGATGGCGCCAGAACTGGTCCACAACGGTCCTGTCGACCGCTCGGTCTTCACTGTCGTGCACTTCAATGAGCCGCGGATACGAGGCATTCAGATTGAGCAGGAGCTCAAGTCCAAATCGTCCGAAATCCGTACAGTTGAAATCGCCACAATCATCAGTGTTCAGATGATTAGCTTTTCTTGTGGTAGCGCTGCTAATCTCTCAGTCCTCCCCAAAACCGTCAGCCCAAGTGAAGAGCGTTGAATCGCCCGGTCTCCCCACACTTGGAGCAAAAACTAAACGCAACATTTCATTTTGGCGCAAATCGTACGCGAGTCGCGCTATAGAATGCTCTGTATCCAGGAGGGGAGCATTCGTCAAATGCATGAAACGTATAGTGACTATGAGTGAAGTGGATTTAACGAAAGTCGATTTGAACCTGCTCGTCGCCCTCGACGTGCTGCTTGAAGAAATGCACGTGACGAAATCGGCTGATCGCCTGGGCCTCAGCCAACCTGCGATGAGCCGCACATTGAGCCGATTGCGAACGGTGTTTGATGATCCGTTGATCGTTCGTGCGGAGAACGGCTATGCACCAACGTCACGCGCTGAGGAGCTGAGCGGGCCGTTGAAGACCGCGCTTAGCGAAATTCGCGGTGTGTTCGCCGAATCGGAATTCAACCCTGCCACGGCCGTGAACACTTTCCGGTTAAGCACTCTGGACTACTCGGAACTGGTGGTTTTACCCGAGCTGATCGGCCGCATCAGAACTGCCGCACCGCGAGCGCAGGTGGAAGTCATGCAGCGGTCAATCTTTTCAACCGACGAAATTGTCGGAGGCACCACGGATATCAGCATTGGGCTAATGCCCGGTCCATTGCCAAAACACTGCATGGTGCAGAAGCTGCTTGAGGATGATTATGTCTGCGTCATGCATAAGGACCATCCGATTGCCGGCGAGAAACTCACAATGAAGAACTATCTGCGGTTTCCACATTCCATCATTCACACCGGAAAATCGCCAGGAAGCTACATCGACGATGCTCTGGCCCAGCTTGGGCACGCACGGCGGATCGCAAAGCGCTCACCGCACTTCATCGCTTCTCTTTTCTCCATCGGCAAATCGGACCTGCTCCAGACCGTGCCACGACGACTGGCCACACCGTTGCTTGCCTCAGCCGACTTGGTTCTGCATGATTTGCCCTTCAAACTAAAGCCCATGGTCCTGAGCCAAATCTGGCATGCCCGCAATAACAACAACCGTCCGCACCGCTGGCTTCGCAATCAGGTGCAAGAGGCGGCAGAAAGGGTAATGAAACACTGATCCAGCCGGCCCCTAAAGCACCTTGGGTGCGGCTGCCTCTCATGGGTTTTCTTGATCTGGAGAAGTGCGGTCGGTCCAATACACGGTTGCCAGCGAAAACAAAGCCAGGATGGTCAGCCCCGCAATCAGGGGCTTGATCGTGCCGTCATAAGCTTGGCCAATGAACGTTCCCAAGATCAAAGACATAAAGGTGGTTACCGAACTCACCACGCCTGCGGCAACGCCGGCAATGTGACCCAGCGGCTCCATGGCCAAGGTTTGCAGGTTTGCAAGCAGCAGGCCGAAACAGAAAAACGACAGCATCATATAGCTCATGAAAAGAGCGAACGGTGGCGTTTGAGGCGAAATCCAAATGTAGACAGTGAACGCCACCGACAAGGCGCACATGACCTGCAACGCCCATTTTGAAAGCAGGCGCATGCCATAGCGCAAGACCACGCGCCCATTCACGAACGACGCGCTACCCACAGCCAATGCAAGAATTGCAAAGTAGAGCGGAAAATCGGTGCCGACATCATAGGTCTGCTGAAACACCTGCTGCGAGGAAACAAGAAAGCCGATGAATGATCCGAACACGAGGCCGCCGGCGAGCGTGTACCCGAACGCTGCCCGGTTACGCAGCGTTTCCAGGATGCCGGCAAGGATGGGGGCCGCGGCAAACGGCGCGCGGGCTTCAGGGTGCAAGGTTTCCGCCTGTCGGCGCCAGAACCACACAAGCCCTAAGATGGCGATGGCTAGAAAACTTCCAAAAATTGCGCGCCAGCCATAGAGCAACTGCACGGCTTGGCCGATGGCCGGCGCCGCCGCAGGAACCATGATGAAAACCATCATTACAAATGACATCACGCGGGCCATCTCACGGCCCTTGAAAAGGTCCCGCACCAGGGCGACCGTCACCACCCTTGGCCCGGCAGCCCCCAGCCCCTGCAACACGCGCCCGACCAGCATAACCTCAAAGCTTGTGGCTATGACGGACAGAAGACAGCCGGCAATGAAGATCAGCAAACCCAAATAGACCGCCGGTTTTCGCCCGATGCTGTCTGAGAGCGGGCCGTAGAACAGCTGACCGACCGACAGACCGAGAAACAATGCCGTCAACACCAACTGAGGCTGGTTGGGATCGGTGGTGCCGAGATCGCGCCCGATATCGGGCAGGGCGGGCAACATGGCGTCGATCGACAAAGCCACAAGCGATATCAGCACCGCCATGAGAGCAATGAATTCACGAGGCGCCTCGGCTACCGCAGTTTTTGCTTCGGTTTTGATGAACGCATCCGATCTTTGAACGCAAAGAACCTCCGCTTACTCCGTGCACTGCAAGCGGGCAAGCTCGAATCTTGACGCACGCGGCGGCAAAATCGCCGGTGAACACCAGATGAACTGCAGGTTCAGCCCCGGTTCCATGGCGCTGTGTCATTGTCGGCAAGACTGGGCAGACACCCGCTCTGCCCCGATGAAACAGAGAAACGCAAATGGAGGTCAAAATGACCATATTCTCGATCAAAGCGTCGGCTCTGGCTGTTGCCGTTGGTGCCGCCGTTTTCGCCGGAAGCGTTGCTGTACCTTCTTCGGCCGAAGCCGCAGCCCGGTGCGCAAAGCACGAGCAGATCGTCAATGTTCTGAAGAACAAATTCAAGGAACAGCGGACTGCAATCGGCCTTGTCTCAAACAAGGGCGTGATGGAACTGTATGTTTCCAAAGGTGGCAGCTGGACAGCCCTGTTCACACGCCCCGACGGAGTTGCCTGCGTAATGGCTTCCGGCTCAGCAATGGAAACGCTAAAAGCGGCCTTTGGCCCAGAGGTATAAATGAACGCTCAAGTCTTGTGATCCGTTCCTGATCGGCCCGTTTGATCGATCGGGACGGATCAGCTTAACTTTGCCCCTTATTTGCGCCCTCATTTAAACATCTCAAGATATTTTGATCCTGCCGCCGCCCTATTTGGCTTGAAATTGCCACCATTCTCCGTTGTTCATCATCCTGTAAGCGACTTGAATTATCGATTCGCTATTGGCATGTATTTGCCAACCGCCACATCACTGCTGGATGGAGCGCTTTGATGAAGAGAGCATTATTGGGTTTGTTCGCCGGCCTTGGTCTCGTTCTCGCGGCCGGCGCTTTTGCCGCCACACCTGTCAAAACGGTCGTGTGGGATGATCTGGTGCCCAAATTCTCAACCGCGCTGATCGACCCTTTGGCCGGGCATGAACTCTACAGACGCCTGGAGATAGAGACCATTATCTGGGCCCGCAGGCTGAACGACCAGGAGCGGTCCTCCGAGGAATTCAAGCCCGGTGTCGAGGACGCTCAGCATTTCGAAGACGAGATGCGCAAGCAAGGCGTCGATCCCGACAAGCTGGTACGTGAGTACAAAATTTGGCAGTTGCAGGTCGAAGAACGGAACAAACAGGTGGTTTCCGAGCTGGACGGCACCCAGATCAAACTCGCCGGATATCTGCTGCCGCTGGAATATTCCGAGAAGGGTGAAAAGGAGTTTCTGTTGGTACCTTACGTGGGTGCGTGCATCCATTCACCGGCTCCTCCACCCAATCAGATCGTTTTCGTTGAGCTCAACCAATCGTTCAAGCCCGAGGAGCTTTATGCGCCCGTCTGGGTGACAGGAACAATGCGCACCAAGACCTCCAGCAGGGCATTGAGCTATGTTGATGGCAGTGCCGACATTCCGGTGGGCTACACCCTTGAAGCCAAACTCATTGAAGCTTACCAGGAGCAGTAGGCCGGCGCAGAGAATAGATCTCATCGCAAGATGCTATTCCGGGCGTTTTCGGTCGTCGTGCTAAGCTGTTGTTAACCTATTGCTAACCATAATTGACCGCGCTGTGGGAGGGATTCTTTCCCGCGGTTTCCGGGCGATCTTTGCGTTTATTTCATCAGAGACGACGGGTGTCTCCCGGACCAGAAAACTGACGACGGATCTGGCGAGGGACAATTATGCCGTCTGGCTTCAATGATGGTGACGCGATTAACGTCCTAAAGTCCTTGGCGACCGTCACCGCCGGCGTAAGCGGCAAAGAATTTCATTCCCGTCTCTGCCTTTATCTTTACGAACAACTGAACGCCTCTGCGGTCATTGTTGCAGAGCTCATCGATGCCGAAGCTGACCTTCCCCAAGCCCGTTCCATCGCGCTTGCCTGCAGCGGGCCGGGGCGGGCGCCACTTGAGTTTTCTCTTGTGGGAGACCTTGCGGGATCTGCCATCTCAACAGGCACGACGCTCATAGCTACGGTTGGCGAGTTTGCTGAGAGTTTCCCCACCGACCCTCTGGCCGATCGGTTCCAGTTTGAAACCTCAATAGTCTCTCCGATCTTCCATTCTGATGGGGAGCCTGCGGGTTTCATTTGCGTTCTGCTAAATGACCAGCCCGACACATGCGCATCTGTCGTTTCGATTGTCGAGATCATCGCCGAACGCATAGGGGCAGAACTGCAGCGCGTGAGCTATCAAGCGGCCGCAGCTGTGAGCGAGCGGCGCTTTAGAGACTTTGCCGAAACCGCGTCCGACTGGTTCTGGGAGATGGACGAGCAGCTCCGGTTCTCTTACTTCTCAGAACGCTTCACTGAAATCACAGGCGTCCCCAAGCACGCATTGCTTGGCAAGACCCGCCAGGAAACCGGCATACCGAACCTGGATGAAGACGCCTGGCAGGGCCATCTGGCCGCGCTTGCAGCTCATGAGCCCTTCAAGAGTTTCGTTCATCCCCGAACCAAACAAGACGGGAGCGTGGTCTGGCTCTCGATCAGCGGCAGACCGGTCTTTGACGGGGAAGGGGAGTTTCTCGGATACCGGGGCATTGGCCAGGACATCAGCCAGATCAAGCTGAAGGAAGAAGCGCTGGAGGATGCCATTGAGCGGGCCGAGACGGCGAACACTCTGAAGTCGGAATTCCTGGCCAACATGTCCCATGAAATCCGCACCCCCATGAACGGCGTCATGGGCATGGCCGAACTCCTGGCCAAAACCGAATTGAACGACAAGCAGAAGGCCTTCGCAAACATCATTGTCAAGTCCGGCTCTGCTTTGCTCAAAATTATCAATGACATACTGGATTTCTCTAAGATTGATGCCGGGCAATTGGTGTTGGAGCGCCAGCCTTTCAATCTGGTCGAAGTGATCGAAGATGTTGCTGCTTTGATTTCATCGACCGCGTCGGAAAAAGGACTTGAGCTGGCTGTCCGCGTGGATCCCGGCTTGCCGGCCCAGTTTGTAGGTGACGGCGGCCGGTTGAGGCAGATCGTAACCAACCTTGTGGGTAATGCGGTAAAATTCACTGATGAAGGAGACGTCTATATTGAGGTTGCCGCTCACCCGAAGCCGGCACCCGACGAGCGGGGCCGCAAACTCGTGTTTCGCGTCAGAGACACAGGCATCGGCATTCCTGAAGATCAGATCGAAAGGATCTTCGGTATGTTCTCCCAGGTGGATGGTTCGGTTACCCGCAAGCACGGGGGCACAGGGCTTGGTCTCGCCATCTCGGCCTCATTGGTAAAACTGATGGGCGGCGAGATTGATGTGGAAAGCCGCCTTGGTGAGGGCTCAACCTTCTCTTTCACAATCACTCTGCCGGCCCACGAGGAAGCTGCAAAGAGCGCCCCTATTCCTCGCAACCTGCGGGGCGCGAGCGTTCTTGTGGTGGACGATAACGAGGCCAATCGTGCAATTCTGCTGGAACATCTGCAGGCTTGGAACTTTGAGGCGGCGGCCTGTCAGAACGCCATACAGGCCAAAGCCGTTTTGAATGCCGCGGTTGAAAAGGCTATCCCCGTGGATCTTGTGATCCTCGACTACCACATGCCGGAGGTGAACGGGGCGGAACTGGCTCTCGATATCAGAAGCACGCCTGCGCTCTGTGACGTTCCCATCATCATGTTGACCTCGGTTGACCAGACCGAAGAGGGCGAAGTTTTCTCGCGCCTGGGCATTGATGGGCATCTGACGAAGCCTGCGCGCTCCAATCTGCTGCTGAAGACGATTGTGCAGGCCTTGCACGGGGCGCGGCCTCAGGATGCTCCTGCGGTGCCTGAAAGCTTTTCTCAAGCGCCTGAACCTGAGGCTGATCGAGGTGAGTTGGACGAGAGCGCGGCGATTGATATTCTGGTGGCAGACGACAATGATGTGAACAGGGCAGTCTTCACGCAAATCCTGACCAACGCAGGTTATAGCTACAAGATTGCCGGCAACGGCGCAGAAGCCGTTCAGTACTTTCACAAATACAGCCCCCGGGTGATCTGCATGGATGTCTCTA
>CAJHYS010000276.1_pt1 | contig 16195 bp, 15 predicted proteins | sample 9198801 | NCBI WGS metagenome assembly CAJHYS01 (sample SAMEA7708368, study PRJEB35096) | sediment metagenome | biome: marine neritic benthic zone biome [ENVO:01000025]; feature: sediment [ENVO:00002007]; material: shallow marine sediment [ENVO:03000034] sea grass bed [ENVO_01000059] ...
TAAGAGCGCCAGTGCAACCGTGGTTAGTCCCGTCCCCAGCAACGCAATGACCTGCGCACTGAAAAGGCGTGCATAGATGGGATTTTTGAGCGGACTAAGCATTGCGGCAACATTACACCGTGAGGTTCCAGTGTGAAACTGGGCTCCCCGAAAGGTGTTCGGTTGGAGCACGCGTACTTTTACCGAACGCTGTTTTCTACATCATCGCCTGAGGAACAAACACATGGCGTCCGTACCAATGTCCGTTTGTGGCACTTTTTCTCCGTCTCAAGCATCATTCTGAGAAGGCGAGTTCAAGGAGCAAACCGGACATGTGCAAACTGCGAGCCTCCGGCCAAGAAGTCCGAAACTAGAGGCGCTGGATGGGGTTCATTCCCGAAACTAACGGCTCTGGGGCAAAACTGTGTAACAAGCGTGGTATTTTTTGTGTAACAATTCGATCCGGAAAATCAGACATCCTATTGAAATATAATGATAAAAATTCAAATTTCGGGCCTGTCACCCGCTCCATCACATCTTGAAACAATTCCTGACCGCAGACTAACCGGGCGTCTTCAACGCCTGTTCCACAAGCACCAGCCTGTCGTTTCCCCAAAAAAGCTGGCGGTTCACAATGAACGCCGGAACCCCGAAAATCCCATCCCGCAGCGCCTGGTCCATCACGCTTTGATGTTTCAGGATGATTTCCGGTGCGTCCAGGCGGGCCAAGAACTCTTCTGGATTGAGCCCAATTTCCCCGGCCAGCACTCCCAGCCCATCACGTGAAAGGTCTCGCGGTTCTGAGAACTTGGCCTGGAAGATTTGCCAGCACATCTCCTTCAGCTTGCCATGCTCGTTTGCCACCCAGCAGGCATGGGCGAAATCCGCCGTATCGAGGCCCGGCTCATCAGGTTCCCGATAGGGGACACCATAATATCTGGCCCAGGCTTCAGCGTCGTGTTGCCGGAACGCCCAATCATACTGCCCGGAAGGGGCTGTGCCCTCAAACGGGCTCTTGCCGCTGTTGGCGCGGCGGATCAGTTCGGCCGAGCGGAGAGGAAGCCATTCAAACCTGCAACCCGTCCGCGCTTGGATCGCCTCCAGCTGCGCGGCGGCCAGATAGGAGTAGCGGCTCCCCAGGCCGAAATAGAACGGCACGGTGCTATCGGTCATGCTCTAACTGTGGCCCATCACCGCCCTCGGCGCATAAGCGCCTTCAAGCGACTTGACCTGGGCGGGCGTGAGCTTGAGTTCGAGCCCGGCAAGCGCATCCTCCAGATGATGAGGCTTGGTGGTGCCGATGATCGGGCAGTCCACCTTTGAGGCGGTCCACGCCAGCGCAACCTGGGCCGGCTTCACCCCCAGTTTTGCCGCAACGCTCTCCACCCTTGCCAGGATCTTGTAATCCTGGCTGGTTCCGAAATACCCGGCGCTGAGTTGGTCTTTTTCGCCGCGGCTGGTCCCCTCGCCGGCCTTCGGCCGGTTGCCCGCCAGGAAGCCGCGCGCCAAGGGAGACCACGGCACCAGCGCAACGCCTTCGGAACGGCAATACGGGATCATCTCGCGCTCCTCTTCGCGGTAAGCCAAATTGTAGAAGTTCTGCATCACCGAGAAACGCGCAAGGTTGTTGGCCTTTTGAAACTCGCGCATTTTGACGAATTGCCAGGTCCAGGCCGAGGAACAGCCGAGATAGAGCACCTTTCCTTGACGCACCACATGATCAAGCGCCTCAAGGGTTTCCTCCATGGGTGTCTGGCCGTCCAGACGGTGAATGTAATAGAGGTCCACATAGTCGGTGCCCAGCCGCTTCAAAGACGCATCGATGGCTTCCAGAATGTGTTTGCGCGACAAGCCGGCTCCGTTCGGACCGAGTTCCATGTCGAGACCCACTTTGGTTGCAATCACGGTTTGCTCGCGCGAGGAATGCTCGCGCACCGCACGGCCAAGGATTTCCTCACTCACGCCAATCGAATAATAATCTGAGGTATCGAAGAAATTGATACCCGCCTCAAATGCGTCTCGGTAGAACGGCTTTGCCTGGTCTTCGTTGAGCACCCAGGAATGGTTGCCGCGGCTCGGGTCGCCGAAACTCATACAACCGAAACACAGGCGGGAGACTTTCAGCCCGGTGGCCCCAAGATTGGTAAATTGCATCGGATACTCTTGCGTTGCGCCCGCCAAAGAGGTTGGCAAAGTGAAAACTGCTCTAGATTAATGCCATGAGCGAGCAACGTAACGCAATTCGGCCGTGGCCGATTCAACATAAGTTGCCCTAGCGATCGATTTCGATCGGTTCGTTGGTATTTGGCCGCCGAGGAGCCGGCGGTGCTGCTTCGCGTTGAGCCTGTGCTCTGCGAAATTCCTCGTCCAACTGGCGCGTTCTTTCAGCTTCCGATGCGGCTTGCTTCTTTTTGCGAGCTGCCGCCTCGGCGGCCTTCTTACGCGCAGCGGCAGCCGCTTTCTTTCTTTGTTCAGCTTCGGCTTTCGCCTTTTCAGCGGCAGCTTCAGCCTCCGCTTTCTTGCGGGCCTCCTCTTCGGCGGCCTGTTTGGCTTCAGCCTCTGCCTTTAGGCGTTTTTCCTTTTCGGTCAGCTCTTTGGGAGGTTCCGCCGGCTGTTCAGCCTTTTTCTCTTCGCCTGCAGCAGGGGCGGAAGTGTCCGCATCGGCTTGGGCTGGCTGACCTGAATCCATGGCCTTCACCTTGGCGGTCAACTCCTCGACCATGGTGGTCTTTTCCGCGACCTCCTTTTCGGCCTTTTCGCGGGCCTCTTCTTCTTCCTTCAGCTTGGCCTCAATCTGCTTTCGTTCCTCCTCGGCCTTGGAGATCAGGCCTTTAGCCTCTTCGGCCTCTTTTTCTTGCTCTGCGTTGGCCTTTTTGAGAGCCTCGATCTCCTTTTTGAGTTCCGAAAGCTCTTCGGTGGCCTGGCGGGCGGTATCGACCGCCGTTTCCTTTTCGTTCAACAGCTTGTCGAGCACGGCTTGATCGCCGGTGTCGTAACAGCCGGACAGCAGCGCCGTGGAGCCGATCATCGTCGCTAGGAGAAGTTTTTTCATAATCACCGCAATCCCGGTCCCGTCTCACTTGGACGAGACGCGTCCTCGCCCCCTTGCATATTCCACCAGACTAACATAGGTCAAATCACACCACACTTTCCATCCCTCAAACGCTGCGACATGAAATCATGAACAAACATGGTAAATGGGACTTCTGGATCGACCGGGGCGGCACGTTCACCGACATTGTCGGGCGTTCCCCCGACGGCGATGTGCGCCCACACAAGCTTTTGTCGGAAAATCCAGAGGCCTATCGCGACGCAGCCATTCAAGGGATCCGGGACCTGATGGGCCTGGACGCTGGAGAGGCGATCTCAGCGCACGCGATCAGTTCAGTGAAAATGGGCACCACGGTTGCGACAAACGCGCTGTTGGAACGCAAGGGCGACCGGACATTACTGGTCATCACCAAAGGGTTCCGGGACGCGCTGGAGATCGGCTACCAGGCGCGGCCGGACATTTTCGCACGGCACATCATCAAGCCGGAACTGCTTTATGAACGTGTTCTGGAGGTCCCTGAACGGGTCCTCACCGATGGCACCATAGAGATTGAGCTTGATGGGGGAGCCGCGCGGGAGGGTCTCGCCGCCGCCCATGCAGACGGCATCCGCGCGGTGGCCATCGTCTTCATGCACGCCTACCGCTATCAGGATCACGAGAAGGCCGTCGCAGGCATGGCCCGGGAAGTTGGGTTCAGCCAGATCTCCGTCAGCCATGAAGTCTCCCCCTTGATGAAACTGGTGGGACGCGGCGACACCACTGTTGTCGATGCCTATCTGTCACCCATCCTGCGGCGCTATGTGGAGCAGGTGGCCGGCGAGCTTGGAACTTCTGGAGACAGCGCACCGCGGCTGATGTTCATGCAGTCATCGGGCGGCCTGACCGCGGCAGATCAGTTTCAGGGCAAAGATGCGATACTTTCCGGCCCGGCCGGCGGTGTGGTGGGGGCCGTTGAGACCTCGCGCATGGCGGGCTTTGAGAGGATCATCGGGTTCGACATGGGCGGCACGTCGACGGATGTGTCCCACTATGACGGAGAGTTCGAACGCGCCTTTGAAACCGAGGTGGCCGGCGTGCGCATGCGGGCGCCGATGATGCGCATTCACACCGTTGCGGCCGGCGGCGGCTCGATCCTGCATTATGACGGCGCACGGTTCCGGGTGGGGCCAGATTCGGCCGGGGCCAATCCGGGCCCCAAATGCTATCGCCGCGAAGGCCCGTTGGCCGTAACCGACGCCAATGTGATGCTCGGCAAGCTTCAGCCGCAATTGTTCCCCGCCATATTCGGGCCGGAGCAGGACCAGACGCTGGATGCAGATGCGGTGGCGGTGGCATTCAACGAACTTGCTGCAGACATCGGCGATGGCCGCCCCGCTGAAGAGGTGGCTGAAGGTTTTCTGCGCATTGCCGTTGAGAACATGGCGAACGCGATCAAGAAGATCTCGGTGCAGCGCGGCTATGACGTGACGGAATACGCCCTGACCTGCTTTGGCGGGGCCGGCGGCCAGCACGCCTGCATGATCGCAGATACGTTGGGCATGAAAACCGTGTTGATCCACCCGCTGGCGGGCATCCTTTCCGCCTACGGGATGGGCCTGGCGGATGTGCGCACCAGCCGCGACCGGACCATCGAGGAGCCGTTGACCCAAGACACCGCTGATCAGGTGGCAAAGATCATCGACGAACTGGCCACGGAGAACCGCAGCGATCTGGTGCGCCAGGGCATTCCGGAGGAAGAAAGCAAAACCCACACGCATTTGCACCTGCGCTATAACGGCACCGACACCTCCTTGCTGGTGCCCTTTGACAGCGCGCAGGCCATGCGCGCAAGTTTCGAGGACGCCCATCACAAGCAGTTCGGTTTCATCTCGCCGGAGAAGACCATCATTGTTGAGGCCATGTCCGTTGAAAGTGTCGGCGGAGGAGCCTCGGCCCAGGAGCAGGACGAGGCGGTTTCAGACGTCGCGCCGGTTGCTGCCAGCTCTTCGCGGTTTTTCTCATCCGGCGAGTGGCATGAGGCCGACATCTATGACCGCGAAACCATGCTGCCCGGCCAGACCGTGCAAGGCCCTGCCATTGTTATTGAGCCCACCGGCACCAACATCGTGGAGCCGGGCTGGCAGGCCGAGATTACCGCCAAGCGCCACCTGGTGATGCGGCGCACCGTGGAACTGGCCCGCAGCGCGCCGATCGGCACCAAGGCCGACCCGGTGATGCTGGAGGTGTTCAACAACCTCTTCATGTCCATCGCAGAACAGATGGGCGTCACCCTTCAGAACACCGCCTATTCGGTGAACATCAAAGAACGTCTGGATTTCTCCTGTGCCGTGTTCGACGCCGAAGGGGCGTTGATCGCTAATGCGCCGCACATGCCCGTGCATCTGGGCTCAATGGACCGCTCGGTTGAGACCATCATTCGGGAAAACCCGGTGATGAAGCCGGGCGATGTGTTCATGCTGAACGCGCCCTACAATGGCGGCACCCATTTGCCGGACATCACCGTGGTCACGCCCGTGTTCCACGACGAGACGGGCGACATCCTGTTCTACGTGGCCTCGCGGGGCCACCACGCCGACGTGGGCGGAATGGCGCCAGGGTCCATGACACCGCGCGCCACGTCCATTGAGCAGGAAGGGGTCGTTATCGACAATTTCAAGCTTGTTGAGGATGGCATCTTCCGCGAGCAGGCGCTGCACGATCTCTTGACCAGCGGCCCGTGGCCCTGCCGCAACCCGGTGCAGAATGCCGGCGATCTGAAAGCCCAGGTGGCGGCAAACGAAAAGGGCGTGCACGAATTGCGCAAGATGGTCGTCCACTTCACGCTTGATGTGGTGAAGGCCTATATGGGGCACGTGCAGGACAATGCCGAGGAAAGCGTGCGGCGCTTCATCGATGCCTTGCACGATTGCCAATTCACCTATCCCATGGATCAGGGCACGCAGATTTCCGTTAGGATCACTGTTGACCGCGAGAAGCGTGCGGCAACCGTGGACTTCACGGGCACCTCGCCGCAGCAGGACACGAACTTCAATGCGCCTCAGCCGGTGACACGCGCCGCGGTGCTCTATGTGTTCCGTCTGATGGTGGCCGATGAGATCCCGATGAATGCCGGCTGCCTGAAGCCGATTACCATTGTCTTCCCGGACGACTGCATGCTGAACCCCAAGTTCCCCGCCGCCGTTGTGGCAGGGAATGTGGAGACCAGCCAAGCGGTCACCGACACGTTGCTGGGCGCGCTCGGCGCCATGGCGGCCTGCCAGGGCACCATGAACAATTTCAATTTCGGCAACGACCGGCATCAGTATTACGAGACGATCTGCGGAGGCTCCGGAGCCGGCCCCTGGCACGACGGCACCAGCGCCGTGCACACCAACATGACCAACACGCGCCTGACCGACCCGGAGATCCTGGAGTTCCGCTATCCGGTTGTGCTGGAGGACTTCCATGTGCGCCGCGGCTCTGGCGGCAAGGGCAAGTTCAAGGGCGGAGACGGGACCTTGCGCACCGTTCGCTTCTTGCAGGACATGGACGTGTCGTTCCTGGCCAGCCACCGCAAAGTCCCGCCGTTCGGGCTGGAAGGCGGCGCTTCCGGCGAGTGTGGCGCAAACTCGATCCGCCGGGCCGACGGAACCGTTGAAGAGGCCGAAGGGTGTTCGCAGCACGACTGCAAGGCGGGTGATGCGGCGATCATCAAAACCCCCAGTGGCGGAGGCTTTGGAGCCGCTTGAAGCATGTACACGCTCTATAACACGCCGGGCGCCGGCGGTTTTGTCGTCCAGGCCATCCTTGAAGAGGCAGGGTTGGCGTACAAGCTCATCCATCTCGACTTCGCCGCCGGCGAACACAAGCAAAAGGCCTATACCGACATCAACCCCCTAGGCCAGGTGCCAGCATTGGTGATGCCGGACGGCAGCGTGATGACGGAATCCGCGGCAATCTTGGTTTATCTGTGTGACCTCCACACCGAAGCGGGACTTGCCCCCTCCCCGGCAGATCCCTTGCGCCCGGATTACCTGCGTTGGATGCTGCTCCTGGCATCCAGCATCTACACCACCAATCTGCGCTGCTATCATCCCGAAGACTTCACATCGGCCGATGATCCAGAGCCGGTCAGGGAAGTCGCAGCCCGCCAGCTCTCCGAACGCTGGGCGATCGTTGACAGCGCCTTGGCCCAGGCAGGCCCGTGGTTGTTGGGCAAAACCTACTCGGCCGTGGACATCTACGCCATGATGATTGCCCACTGGGCGCCGGATCCAGCTGCCAACTTTGCTCAGTTCCCCCGGCTCAAGCGCCTTTGCGACAAGGTCCGCGCCCGACCCGCCATCGCAACGATCCTGCCTCAACACGATGGATTCTGGTGAGCCGCGCCAGATCGCCCTTGCGGCTTTGCCCCAGGGGCGCGATTATCCTCTTTGTCAGACACCCGAGAGGAGCAACCACGTGAGCACCAACGGATCCAAGCCGCCCAGCGACAAGAAGTTCAGAAGCCAGGAATGGTTCGACAATGCCGACAATCCGGGCATGACGGCGCTTTATGTGGAGCGTTATCAGAACCAGGGCTACACACGCGGCGAACTGCAATCGGGCAAGCCGATGATCGGCATTGCCCAAACCGGATCCGACCTTGCGCCCTGCAACAAGATCCATGTTTACCTGACCGAGCGGGTGAAGGCCGGCATACGCGACGCCGGCGGCGTTCCCATCGAGTTCCCGGTGCATCCGATCCAGGAGACCGGGAAGCGGCCCACAGCGGCGCTCGACCGGAATCTGGCTTATTTGACACTTGTTGAAGTGTTGCACGGTTATCCGATTGACGGCGTGGTGCTGACCACCGGCTGCGACAAGACCACCCCGGCCCAGCTCATGGGCGCGGCCACGGTGGACATTCCCGCCATTGTGCTCTCAGGCGGCCCCATGCTCGACGGTTGGTGGCGCGGCGAGCGCGCAGGCTCGGGCATGGTGGTGTGGGAGAGCCGCCGCCTGCTGGCCGCCGGCGACATTGACTATGAGGAGTTCATGAACAGGGTCTGCGCCTCAGCCCCCAGTCTTGGCCACTGCAACACCATGGGGACGGCCAGCACCATGAATGCGCTGGCAGAAGGGTTGGGCATGTCCCTGCCCGGCTGCGCGGCAATCCCGGCGCCCTATCGGGAACGCATGGAGATGGCCTACGCCACCGGTCAGCGCATCGTGGAGATGGTGCGCGAGGATTTGCGTCCTTCGCAGATCATGACGCGGGCGGCCTTTGAAAACGCAATCAAGCTGAACACGGCAATCGGCGGATCCACCAACGCACCACCCCACATTCAGGCCATTGCCCGGCACATGGGCGTTGAGCTGAGCATCGATGATTGGCAAAACCTGGGCTACGATTTGCCGTTGCTGGTCAATATGCAGCCCTCGGGCGAGTATTTGGGCGAATCCTTCCACCGCGCCGGCGGGGTTGCGGCGGTGATGGGAGAGATGGCCAAAGCGGGTCTGCTGCACGAAGATGCACTGACCGTAAGCGGCAGAAGCATCGGCGAAAATGTTGCTGGAAGCGATAGCCAGGACCATGCGGTCATTCGGCCGGTCTCCGATCCTTTACGCGAGCAGGCAGGGTTTATCGTGCTGAGCGGCAATCTGTTTGACAGTGCGCTGATGAAGACCAGCGTTATTTCAGATGATTTCCGCTCGCGCTTCCTTTCGCGGCCTGGCAGCGAAGGCGTGCTGGAGGCCCGCGCCATCGTCTTCGAGGGGCCGGAAGACTATCACCACAGGCTGAACGATCCTGAGCTTGGGATTGATGAGAACTGCATGATGTTCATCCGCGGCTCGGGACCCGTCGGCTATCCAGGCGCTGCCGAAGTGGTCAACATGCAGCCGCCGGATGTCTTGCTCAAAAAGGGCATCAACCATCTTCCCACCATCGGCGACGGGCGCCAGTCCGGCACCTCGGAAAGCCCGTCCATCTTGAACGCCTCGCCGGAATCGGCCGTAGGCGGCGGATTGGCCCTTCTGAAAACCGGCGACATGGTGCGGCTTGATTTGCCGAACCGGACCATGGACATGATGATCAGCGATGAGGAGTTGGCGGCCCGCAGGGAAAGCTGGTCTGCGCCTGATCTGACCCATCAAACCCCGTGGCAACAGATCTACAGAGAGAATGTGGGCCAGCTGTCAACCGGAGGCTGCCTGGAGTTCGCGACGCGCTACCAGCGGGTGTCGGAAGTATTGCCGCGCGACAACCACTGAAGCCGGGGCGCGTCATGGACGCCTCACCCGAACGCGTGGCCAATCAACCCGAGGCGTTTCAGACGACCGGAGCCTCTTGGCAGCGGCCCGTTGCTCATGGCCAGCACCTGGTCCACCTCGCTCAAGCCGCGCTCGGTCAACCAGTCGGACCCGCTCAGGTCTTCGGTCAGATCTATTCTGACAAATCGGTCAACGTGAGCCTCCAGAAGGCCGGACACCAACGCGCGCCCGGCGCTCCTGGAGGCCGCAATCACAGGGCCAATGACATGCCCGCGTCCGAACGGGCGGATAAGGGCGAACCCCTCAGGCTCGTCGCCGGCGCCGACCTCTGCAAGGGTTGACCGCAGCCTGAGCGCCTCCAGCAGCGGGCGGCGGTCAATGGCGGTGGCCTCAAAGTCGAGCGCCAGCAATTGATCAAACTTCATCGAGGCTTGGAGGTCTGCGCAAAGGCGCACAGGCGTTGTGTCCGTTTGAACCGCTTTGCCGCAAGCAGGACGCACGACCCCCTGAAATTGCTGTACCTGACCAATGGGCTCAAAGCCCTCGGAGCGATAAAGATCGACTGCCTGGTGTGTTGCGTGGAGCAGGGTTGTTTGCCCCGGTTGGTCACCCAACGCCCGTCTCAGCAATGCGCGACCGAGGCCCTGGCCCTGTGCTTCCTCCGACACGGCCAAGAACCCCAGTGTGGAGACGCCTGCGGCAAGTCTCCAGGTCAGGCAGGTTCCCAGCAGTCTCCCGCCTGCGCGCGCCACGTGGCCTGATCCAAGGCCGAAAGCAAACGACCAGTCTTCAACGGTATGGGGCCAGTTGAAGCTGGTCGTGAGCGCCTGGGCTTCATCCAGATCGTCCTCTGTCATGGTTTCAAGCTTCATGAACGCACTCAGTCTTGGTGTCTGCCGGAGGGGGTCGGCTTATGACTGTAAGACTGTGTGACTAGAGGATCTAGTCTTTCCGTAAACCCGGCTGTTGTCTCCTAATTCCGTTTCTTCGGTTTCGTCGAATTCCTAAGCAAGTTGGTTCATGGTCCTGTTGCCGAAGCCGGAGGGGCTGCACCAGCACCCGCCCCCGCGGCGATACTTGTTTCGATAAACGCCGTCACGGCATCACCATCCACCAGGGCGCCGGACACCAGCGCCGCAAGCGCAATCATCAAAGCCTTGTCCCAGAGATTAAGGTGCGGGGCGAAAACGCGATGGGACACAATGAGCGCAACAAACGCCGTGCCCAGCGCCGCCCACGTGGCGACCATCGAGAACATCGCCAAGGCCACCTCGGACGGATAGAACGAGGCATAAGCTGCCACGATCGCCAAGGAGACCCCGGTCAGCAACATGACGCGCATGTTGACGTCACGCGGCAGCGCATCTGGGCGATCTGTCTGTGGGCCGTCGGGTTGCAATCGCATCGTTAAACTCCGTTCATGGGTTAGATACAGGACCGGGCCGGTCGTACGCTAATCGACAGTTGCAGGCTTCGCGATAGAGTTGCTCTATCGCTCAGGGTGTATCTGAGAGGTAATTTGGCTGCACCCGGATCCATCCGTGCTCCGGGCGCAGCCTGGCCTTCGAACTTCCCTATGCCGCGATGGGTGTAGGCTGAGCGAGCTGTCGGTCCAACTGGACCGCAAGCCCGTCAGGCAATGACAGGTGCCCTGCCAACTCCTGCAGGTAGGCCTGTTCGCGCGGGTCATCTGGGTCGATGGCCATTCGGGATACAAGGTAAAGTTCGCACGCTTGCTCAACGCCAGTAGCAAGCTGGGCGATTTCCTCGACCCCAGGCGGGTTCTGCAATGTGTCAAAGATCAGGGCCTTGTCTTGAGCCTCAAGCCCCATCTCCTCGACCTTGGTGAAGATGCCGGTCTGCTCTTCGGCATCGATGTGCCCGTCGGCATTCGCGGCGGCAATCATCGCCTTCACGAGCGCGACCGGAAAGGCTTCGCCATTGGCCGCCGTCTGCGCCTCCGGTTCGAAATTGCCTGGTTCCCGAGCGTTTGCGGGCACCTCTGCCGGCGCGCCTGGCGATGTGCCGGCTGGAGCTGACCCTGAGCCTTGCCAACCCTGATAAGCCTTAAAGGCCAGCGCCCCGAGCGCTGCGGCTCCGCCTATGGTCGCTGCGCCGCCGGCCAGATTACCGGCTGTCTTGCGCACCTTCTTGTTCCCGGCAATGAGGCCCAACAAGCCGCCCGCCGCGAGCCCGCCGGCCGCGCCTCCCGGAACGCTTTTCAGCATTCCGCTGGCCTTGGCCGCCAACCCGGTTGCCGGTTTGTCAGGGGCAGGTTCAGCCCCCTGTTGTCCGCCAAGAAACTGATCAAGAAGTTGTTGCACACTCATCTGAATTGAGCTCCTGTTGAATACGTTGATCGTTCACAGGACAGATTTGGGCATCAACTCCATTAGTCTCCAACTGATCTGGAGCCACAATTTGATAGATGTTGTCTATCGGTTTAAAACCGCTCGCCGCGGATAACCTCAACCTGGGTCACGGCGACGATAAGGCCATACTCGGACAATAGTGGTTCCAGCTCGGCCAAGAAGCGCTGAGCTCCTTCTTCGTCGACGATGGTGGTGAACTGGAGCTTGCTTCCAGCCCCTCCGGTCACCTCTTCTGCCCGCCAGCGGCCCTGCCCGCCTTCGCCCCCCACCGTGCGGTGCAGCGTGTAGCCGCTGACGCCGGCACTGTTGGCCAGGTCCTGAATGCGACGCAGAAGTGGCGTGTCGACCAGAACTTCGATCTTTTTGCGCGTGAAGGTAGTGACCATAGTCAGACAATCCATTTAGCAACGGCAGTATACACCGAAATGCCGATGGTGATGTTAAACGGAAACGTGATCGCCAGAGACATTGTGAGGTACAGCCCGGCATCTGCCTTGGGCAGGGCAAGCCGCATGGCAGCCGGCACCGCGATGTAGGACGCACTGGCGGCAAGAATGCCCAAAGCCGTTGTTGTGCCGAGGTCAAGATCAAGCAAACCGCCGATGAGGCAGCCCAAAATCCCGTTCGTCAGCGGAAACACAATGGCGAACACCACCAGCCGCCAGTTCAGGCTGCGCGAATTGCGCAAGCGGCGCGCGGCCAGCAAGCCCATGTCCAAGAGGAACAGGCACAACAGGCCTGTGAATCCAGTTTCGAATACGGGCGAGATCGGTTGAAATCCGGATTTACCGATGATGAGCCCGATCGCAAAGCTGCCGATCAGCAAGACAACCGAGCCGTTGAGAAGCGTTTCGCGCATCATGGCGCCGCGTGATTGAGAGGCAACGGAGGCATAGCGGCTGGCCAGAAATAGCCCGACAATAATGGCCGGCGTTTCCATCAGCGCAAGCACGGCGATCATGTATCCGGCCGGCGGGATACCCGCCTCACCAAGCAGCTGATCACCGGCAATAAAGGTGACCACACTGACCGAACCATAGTGCGCCGCCACGGCCGCTGCGTTTACCGGATCCAGGCGCCCGAAACTGCGAAGAAGAACAAAACCGACAACCGGGATGAGCATGCTGAGCAGCAGTCCCGCACCGGCGGCCATGAACAAGTCGAGGCTCGGCCCGTTGTCGGAGACCAGCACCCCGCCCTTAAGCCCGATCGCGCACATGAGATAAAGGGACAAGGCCTTCGACAGCGCCTCAGGCAAAGCAAGGTCGGAGCGGGCAAAGGCAGCCAGCGCACCCAGGATGAAGAACAGGATGACCGGCGAGAGGAGCGTATCCATTGAGGAGTTACCAGATAAAATATGTGTGGAGCAGGAACGCCGGCAGATGCACTTAGATGTCGGCGGTGGTTTGTTCAGTTGCTAAGGCGGTGACTTCGCTCGTCCCTTCGCGCTCCATCGCAAGGCTGTTTTTGGCGGATCGGAAATCGGCACATCCCATAGCTGACGGCAAGTGCGAGCAAGCCGGCACAGAACATGGGGAGCAGTTCAATGGCAGTCACGGTGATTTCTCCATGGGTTTCCGCGCGCCCTTATCTATGAGTTTGGCGCACGTTGCCAAATTGAACGATGCCTTATGTCTGATAGTTTTTTTCTATCACATACGAATTTTCTGGTTGGAAACCTAAATTGAATGGTAGTTTTGAACCGATGCTCTGCGTCTCTTTCGAGCGCGTGACAGGAACGGAAAGGGAGCGGTGCATTCGTTATGCCGACGCTGAGACAGTTTAAGTATCTGGTCGCGCTATCAGAAGAACTCCATTTCCGGCGCGCCGCCGAGCGGGTTCATGTCACACAGCCCACATTGAGTGCCCAGATCCAGGAGCTGGAACGCCAGTTGAGAGCACCATTGGTCGAGCGCGGGGCCTCGCAGGTCATGCTGACCCCGCTGGGGCGCGAAGTGGCCGAACGGGCGCGGCGTGTACTTGCCGATGTTCAAGACATTCAAGACTTGGCCGCCTCGTCGCAACATGGATTTCAGGGGACGATCAGGCTGGGTGTTCCACCGACGCTTGGGCCCTATCTGCTGCCTCACATCGTTCCAGACCTGCATGCCAGCTACCCGGAATTAAAGCTCTATGTTCAAGAAGGAAAGCCTGCGGACCTTCAGCTTGAACTGCAATCTGGGCGGCTCGACCTGGTGGTCTCGCCCTTGCCCATCAATCACACGGACCTTGAGGTGGAGAGCATCTTCCGCGAGGCCTTGTTGGTGGCGGTTGCGCCGGATCATCCGCTGGCCGGCAAGGGCCGGATCGAGCGGTCCGACCTGGCTGGGCAGAACGTGCTCGCCATCGAGCGCGGACATCACCTGCATGATCATGTGCATCAGTTATGTGAGGATTTTGATGCTGTCCTGCTGCGGGACTATGAGGGCACGAGCCTGGACACGCTGCGCCTGATGGTCGGCATGGGCGTAGGTCTCGCCTTCCTGCCTGCGCTCTATGTGCGCTCTGAGATCGGAAATCGCGGCGAGCTGGAGGTCATGGAGCTGGATACATCAGGCCTCTATCGGCAGATCGGGTTAACCTGGCGCAAGCGCTCGGTCCATGCCCCACTGTTCAAGACGATCGCCGATCTGATCCGTGTCACAGCCCGAACCAAGCTGCCGGAACTCACCATTATCGGCTGATTGCGCAAACCGCCCCAACAGATAGGTTTTTTCTATCGGCCGCGATCCCTCTTCTAATTGGCGAAGAGCTGTGGGGCCCCACATCTCCCTGGGTGAGGCTGCAACGCCTTTAGGGAGAAAATGTCATGTTCCGATATCGACAGACACAGCACCTTCAAAGAGATCTTGAAAAGCGCTTTGGCAAGTTGCTCAAACCATTCGGCATCGGCACCGAAAAAGACGAGAAGACGGAGCCCGATCGGGAACGGTCAAGAATGCCGGAGCGCAAGTCTCCCGGTCCTGCCCCTAAGCCGGTGCACGACGACCGGCAGGCCAAGCCCGGCGGCGCGCCGGGCAGTTCGGTAACCGCGTAAAGCAAACCCCTTCAATGGATCATATGAGGTACTGACATGGTTTCCGGAAAAGCCTTAATCGCAGCTGCTGGATTTCTCGCAATCAGCGCACTGACGCCAGCCCTGGCCTGTCAGGAGGCTGCTGCCACGGACAAAATGGACGAGACACCGCTTGGCCTTTTGATCAAGACGCCTGAGACACCTCACGGCATCTCCTTCAGCATCCAGACCGCCGGCTTGAAGTCCAGCGCAACTGCAACGTAGCCGTTAGCCCGCGAATCTGTGCTTGCGCCGCTACCGTCACGCCCGCAGTCAAGGATGAAAAAGTGAACCGATTCAAGAATATCCTGATGATCTGCCAAGAGGACAGCCAGCCCGAGTTGGCAGTAGAAAGAGTGCGCGTGCTCGCCGCGGCCAATGACGCCAAGGTCACCTTGTTGGACGTGGTTGACCTGGACCGGCGCGACATGGCGGGCTTGCTGTCCAACCTCCCGGGGCGAACCTCTCAGGAGATGCAGCAGCAAATCCTCGATTATCACGCCAAGCGCCTTGAGGCCCATGTCCAGGCTCTGCGCGACGATGGCATCGCAACTGAGCAATCGATCTTGCAGGGTGTCCCCTTCGTCGAGACCATTCGTGCGGTGTTGCGGAACGGGCACGACATCGTTGTGAAGGGCGCGAGCCTGGACCCATCACAAAAGCGTTCCACCTTTCTGGGGCTGGACATGCACCTGATGCGCAAATGCCCCTGCCCGGTTCTGGTGATCAACGGGCCGGTGTTCAAACACCAGGCACGCGTTCTGGCGGCGGTCGATCCAAACTCCCAATCTGCCGAGGAAGACGAACTGAACCGGCTGATTATGGATCTCGCCACCTCGTTTTGTGCCGCTGAAGGAGCTCACCTCAATGTTGTCCATGCTTGGCGGATCGAAGAAGAAAAGGCCTTGCTGCAGAGCAGCCTGATCCAGGCGGACCAATCGGAGATCACGCGATTTAAGAAAAACAAGCAAGCGCACCGCGCACACGAACTCGGTGTGCTGTTGGAACACTACTCTGACAGCCTGAAGGACCACGACGTGCATCTGCTTCAAGGCCATGCAGGGGATGTGGTCCCGAAACTCGCCTCCCGGCTAGGTGTCGACCTGGTGGTCATGGGAACAGTCAGCCGAACCGACGTGGGCGGGATGTTCATCGGCAACACCGCGGAGATCATCCTTGGCCGTCTGGGCTGCTCGGTGCTCGCAGTGAAGCCGCCGAACTTCAAGACACCTGTCAGCCTTGCTCAGCAAACGGTCAACATGGCAGCGACCGCCTAAGCTTTGGTTCGCGGTCGCTTGGACACTGCAGCCGCCATCATCTTTCCTGGTTCATCACTGTCAAATGCGGCTGCAAAATGCTCAATGCCGGCCTCGATCGATTGCTGGAGCCCAAGACCTTCCCATTTTGACATCAGGCTCTTCTGAGACCGCGTGGCGCGGGCACCGTTGGCCAAAATCTGGTCGACCCAATCTGCAACTGCTCCATCCAGATCGCTTGCCGGCA